>FTJL01000422.1_pt2 | contig 27133 bp, 24 predicted proteins | sample 1658551 | NCBI WGS metagenome assembly FTJL01 (sample SAMEA3914835, study PRJEB12502) | metagenome | biome: forest; material: soil | place: Canada | collected 2011-07-03 | depth 0.3 m
CACGAGATCGACGGCGGTGTGATCGTTTACGCCACGTTGAATGACTGCGTTGAGCTTGATGGGCGCAAGACCAGCCTGACGCGCGTGCTCGATTCCATCGAGGACATCGGCAATACCGCCGAAACCGCCGCTCATCCTGGCGAAAATGGCAGGGTCGAGTGAGTCCAGGCTGATGGTGATGCGTTTAAGGCCAGCGGCCTTGAGCTCGGCCGCGTACTTGGCCAGCAAGATGCCGTTGGTGGTGAGAGCCACGTCCTCGACCTGCGGGATCGAGCTCAAATCGCCAATCAGATCCGAGAGATTGGCGCGAAGTAAGGGCTCGCCGCCGGTGAGACGCAGCTTGCGCACGCCCAGCCTCACGAACAGCCGGCTCAGGCGGACGATCTCGTCGAACGAGAGGCGCTGATGCGAGCTCAGGAACTGATACTTCTCGTGAAAAGTCTCGCGGGGCATGCAGTACGGGCAACGGAAGTTGCAGCGATCCATGACCGAGATGCGCAGGTCGCGCAACGGCCGGCCGAGCTTGTCCCGTGGCTGGGAGAGCGCGCTTAGTGGGACGATGACTTCAGATCTCGGCATGTTCGTCAGGCTTTGGCGAAAAGGGCAGCTTCCGCAAAGGGTTATTACCATTGGGGCCGGCCCAATGCCAATAGCCACCGACTATGGGTGGTATGGGGCCGGATATCACGCAATTCCAGTCGGGATCGGACGCGGATCGAGCGCAGTACCGCTTCACCAGGGTGCGGTCACCAGCGGTGCAGGCGGGTCACGAAGCCCTTGGGGTAGGTGTTCGGGCCGGGCGGCAGCTCCACGAAGCCATCCGTGCCCGCCAGGGAGGTGTAGTCCCCGGAGCCATTGGTGGGCTTTGGGTTGGCCCAGGCGCGTCCCCAGTCATCCACCTCGACGCAGATGGGCATGTAGAAGGTCAGCGCCGCACTGACGGTCACGGGCGCGCCCAAGGCCATCCTCTCAGGGATGCGAGGAGTTCGCCCCATGGCGATGAACAGCGCGGGTAGGACATAACGTGTCAGACACACCAGCGATGAGACCGGGTTGCCGGGGAGCGCGAAGACAGCCGTGCCCGAGCTCGCGACCCCAAACCACATCGGCTTGCCGGGCCGCTGCGCCACCTTGTGAAATACCGTTCGCACACCCAGTTCTCCCAGCGCCCGGGGCACCAGGTCCATTTTTCCCATGGATACGCCACCGCTGAGAATCAGCACGTCGTGAGTCTCGAGGTGAAACTTCAGCCGAGATCTGAGCTCAGTGATGTCGTCGACGATGTGGTCGTCCGCCACGCGCTGAAAACCGTGTTGGCGCAACGAAGCTACGATTGCGTAGGCGTTGGAGCGACGCACCTGGTGCGGGAGAATGGGCTCGTCAGGCTCGACGAGCTCGTTTCCCGTCGAGATGACTGCGAGCATCGGTTGGCTGCTGACTCGCACGCGCCCCATGCCGGCGGAGGCCGCAATCGCGATCTCCGGCGCTCGCAGTTCCACCCCGGCGTCCAGGAGCAGTGCTCCCTGCCGCGAGTCGGTCCCGCGACGATGGACGAACTGCCAGGGATCGACCTGGGTGTCCGGACCGATCTGCGCGTCTCCCGCTCGAATCGTGATGTCTTCCACTGGCACGACGCTGTCGCAGCCGATGGGGAGCATCGTTCCGGTCATCACCTCGATGCATGCATTGCGCTCGGCGAGCGTCAGCGGCGGGTCGCCCGCCGCTTGTGTCGCCTGGATTCGCAACGAACGGGTTCCCTCGCGCACGGCGCTGCTGTCCAGCGCAATGCCGTCCATGGCAACACGGTCAAACGGCGGAGCGTCGCGCTCCGCGTAGACGTTCTCGCGCAGCACCGCGCCCGCGCATTGTGCGAGCGGCAGAGACTCGATCGGCAGGCATTGCAGCTGTTGTCCGATGAGCTCGTCAGCCTGTGCGGGCGCGAGCACCCCCGTTACTTCTTCTTGCTGTCGCCGGATGCGGGATTGTTCTTGGCCTTGAACACACGCACCTGCTCGTTGAAGCGCTCGGCAATGCTCTGCAGCTGGTCTACGGCCGCGTTGTGCTTCTGGACCACGACCTTGTCCATTTCCGCTTTCTGCTCGGCGGTGAGCTTGTCGCCCGCCTTGGCAATTGCATCATCGCGCTCCAGCGTAATGCACGAGTTGTAGGCGTTGATCTGGCCGTCGTACTCCTTGACGGCTTTCTGGCCCGCGACCATCTCCGCCATCGTGGCGGTGTTGCCGTCGGGAAGGTGCTCCGGGGGCGGCGGATAGGAGCAATCTGCGTAAACGGGGCCGGCGAAGGCGGCAACGGCCGCCAGTGCAAAGAGAGCTTTCATGACCTTACATCCTTCGAATTAGTGGTCAGCGCCTCTATCTTAGTGGCGAGGCGCCCTCCGCGGCTAGCCGACTGGCGCGGTGCGGCGGGACCCACGGGTGGCACGCGCTGGTGGGCACAGGAAACAGCTTTGCGAGTGATCGTTCACGATCCCCACGGCCTGCAGATACGCGTAGATGATCGTGCTACCGACGAACCGAAAACCCCTCTTTTTCAGGTCTTTGGAGATCCGGTCGCTCAGCGGCGTACTGGCGGGAACCCGGTCGCCGGGGCCCGGGCGATTGACGATCGACCGGCCGTCCACGAAGGCCCACAGGTAGGCGTCGAAGGAACCGAACTCCTCCTGCACTTGCATGAATGCCCGCGCGTTGGTCACCGTGGATTCGATCTTGAGCCGGTTGCGGACAATGCCCTCGTTCTGCATCAGCGCGGCCCGGCGGCGAGCGTCGAATAACGCCACCTTGCGAGGATCGAAGCTCTCGAAGGCACGGCGATAATTCTGGCGTTTACGCAGGATAGTGGACCATGACAGGCCCGCCTGGGCTCCCTCCAGAATGAGCATCTCGAACAGATGGCGGTCGTTGTGCGACGGCCGGCCCCATTCCTCGTCGTGGTACTCGGCGTATTCGGAATCGTCGGCAGGGACCCAGCGGCACCGCGACAGGGTCTTCTTCGTACGGGGTTTCATGGTTGGCATTTTACCGCGGTCGAGGCGGTTATACTGCCCGCCATCACACCGGGCGCGTGGAAATCATGATGTCGCAAACCGACGGCAACCTCTCCCGCAACCTGAAGAGCCGCCACATCCAGCTCATCGCACTGGGGGGCACGATCGGCGTCGGGCTGTTCCTGGGTTCCGCGAAAGCCATCCACAGCGCAGGTCCCGCGCTGCTGTTGAGTTATGCGGTCGGCGGCCTGGCGATTTTCTTCATCATGCGGGCGCTGGGCGAATTGCTGACCTACCGGCCGGTCGCCGGCTCCTTTGCGACCTATGCGGACGAGTTCTGCGGTCCTTTTTACGGCTTTGCGACGGGCTGGTCCTACTGGTTCATGTGGATAGTGACCGTGATGGCAGAGCTCACCGCCATCGGCGTGTACGTGCGTTACTGGCTTCCCCACATTCCTCAATGGCTGCCGGCGCTGGTTGCCCTGGTCGTCCTGTACGGCTCGAATCTGTTGGCCGTGCGCGTGTTCGGCGAGTTGGAGTTCTGGTTTGCACTGGTGAAGGTGGTCACCATCGTTGCGCTGATCCTGGCGGGGCTGGCGGTGATTTTCTTTCACGTCGGCACCCTGGGGCAGACGGCGAGTTTTGCCAATCTGTGGTCCAACGACGGCTTCATGCCATTCGGTCTGCTCGGTGTGCTGTTGACTTTGCAGATCGTGATGTTCGCCTACTCCGGCGTGGAATTGATCGGCGTCACGGCCGGGGAGGCCGACAATCCTGCCGTGGTGCTGCCGCGCGCGACCAATGGCATCACCTTCCGGATTCTGATTTTTTATCTCGGCGCGCTGGTCATCATCATGTCGCTGGTGCCCTGGAATCAGCTCAGCCCCTCCACGAGTCCTTTTGTGTTCCTGTTCGAAAAGATGGGCCTGCCTGCCGCGGCCACCATCATCAATGTGGTGGTGATAACTGCGGCCACTTCGTCGTGTAACAGCGGTATTTTCAGCACCGGGCGCATGTTGTATGCGCTCGCATTGCGGGGGCAGGCGCCCAGCGGCTTTGCTGCGCTGAGCCCCAACCGTGTACCGTCGGCGGGAATTCATGTCTCGGCGGCAGTGATGCTGGTTGCAGTCGTACTGAACTACATCGTGCCCGACAAAGCGTTCGTCTGGGTGACCAGCATTGCGCTGATCGGCACGCTCTGGACGTGGGGCATCATCATGGTGGCGCACCGTAACTACAGGCGGGCGGCCGATGCGGGGCGAGTTGTGAAGTCAACCTATCGGATGCCCGGTGCTCCGTTTGCGAATTGGGCCGTGGTTGTTTTTCTGGTGCTCGTGACGGGGATGCTGTGGCTGGACGAGGACACCCGGGTCGCCCTCTACGTCGCGCCTATCTGGTTCGCGCTGCTGGGCGCGGGATATTCGCTATCGAAGTCGCGAGTTCGGCTGAAGACCGCTTAGGACACCGGCAACGGAAAGCGTGTAGCTGGCGCGCCCGGAGGGATTCGAACCCCCGACCACTCGGTTCGAAGCCGAGTACTCTATCCAGCTGAGCTACGGGCGCGTAACTGAAGTGTACTTGAAAGCAGGCGCAAATGAGCGTTCTCCAAAAGATTGCCGCGACCGCATTGATCGTTCTGCTCGCGCTACTCGCCTACGGCTTGTGGACGACGCATCCGGCGTCGGTCGTGCGGCGCGGATCCGCCAAGGCGGCGACGCAGGCTGATTCCCTCCCGGAGGTCGATCAGTCGATTTTGCTGACCGCACAGAGACTGGCGCAGCTGGCGACGTCGAGCGAAGAGCGCGCACTCGCGCAAGACGCCGTGCAGGCGGCCGATCATGAGTTGGACATTGCCTTCGCTGCGGCGCTGCGCAGGATCGAGGCGCACCCGCTCGTCCTGAGTCCGGACGCACAGAAGATCGAGATTCGGCTGACCCGGTCGCAGAAGTTGCTCGAGACCGACCAGGCCAGCGTAGCGCAGCTCACCGCGTCGCTGGCCCAGGCCCCCGGCTCGCAGAAAGGCTCGGTTCAGGACCAGTTGGACCTGGCCCAGTCGCAACTGGAACTGGATCAGGACGAAGTCGAGGAAGCCAATCAGGATCTCGCGGCGGCCGGCGGTAATGTGCACCAACGCATCCAATCCATGATGCAGCAGCACGCCGAAGCGGAGAAAGCGCACCCGGCGGCCACCGCAGTGGCCGATCCCCTTGCGAATCTGCACGGCCTGGTTCGTCGCCTGCGGCACTGGTTCTCACTGCGCGACAGGCACAGCTCAATTGAGGAAGCACGGGAACTCACCGAGTCCGGCATCGCACGGTTGAAGGCTGACCGTGCAGCGATGGCTGCGCAGCTCGAAGCGAGTAAGGCGAGCGTTCCGCAGCTCGCGCAGCACACCCAACGTGCAAGGAGCGGCGAGGACCAAGGCGCAGCGACGCAACCGATTCCGCCAGCGTCGCAAGCGCCGCAAGCGCAAGTCGGTGGCGAGGCCGCGTCCCTTGTGACGACGACGCGCCAGATTGCCGGCGATCAGAAGCTCATTACGCTGCAGGACGAGCGGATCGACAATCGCCAGGACCTCGTTGCGGCCTACGGGAAGTGGAGCGCGCTACTGGCCACGAAGGAGCGCAATGTTCTGCACGCCTCGCTGATCGACCTGACGATCGTGGTCGGCATCATCCTGCTGCTGCTGTTTGTCGGCCGGTGGCTGGAGAATCTGTTAGGCCGGACCAGGCTCGACCGCAGGCAGATCAGTACTCTACGAACCGCCGCGCGCGTTGGTCTGCAGGTCGTCGGCATCATTGTCATCCTGCTGGTGCTCGTGGGTATGCCGGGGCAGATCGGCACGATGCTGGGCATCGTCGGCGCAGGCCTCACCGTCGCCTTGAAGGACTTCATTGTCGCCTTCATCGGCTGGCTGGTGTTGATGGGTCGCAACGGCATGCGGCTGGGCGACTGGGTCGAGATCAATGGAGTCAGCGGCGAGGTCGTGGACCTGGGGATGTTTCATACCGTCCTGCTGGAGACCGGCAATTGGACCGAGGCGGGCCACCCGACCGGACGCCGGGTCACATTCACCAACAGCTTTGCCATCCAGGGTCACTACTTTAACTTTTCGACCTCCGGCCAATGGCTGTGGGACGAAGTGTTGGTGTTGGTGCCGTACGATCGCGATCCGCACGGGGTCGCCGATGCCATCCACAAAGAAGTGCTGGCGGCAACAGCGGGAACGGCAGAGGAGGCGGAGAAGGAATGGCGCCGCTCGGCCCGCACACAACGCGACTCCAACTTCTCGGCTGCTCCCGGCATTATCATTCGACCGGCGGCCGGTGGTGTGGAGGTGGCTGTTCGCTACGTCACTCGCGCCGGCGACCGATTCAAGCTGCGGACGCGGCTCTATCAGACAGCGGTGCAACTGCTGGGCCGTACCCCGCCGGTCCTTTCTGTGAGCGCCTGAGGAACCCCGCACGCGGTTCCCGCGTTTAACTCAGGGCCCCCGCCGCGCTGCCGGTCATTTCGGATGTTCAGGGGACATTCAGCGGCAGCTCATCAACCTGTCCGCATTCACACAAGGGGACCTTCCATGCTCAATCGCCTCGTTCGCGGCTTCGCACCGGCACTCGTGCTTGCGATGCTTCCCGTGGCGTCCTTTGCCGGCGTCTCGGTGGGGCTGTCGATCGATATCGCGCCGCCCGCTCTGCCGGTGTACGTGCAGCCGGCTCCGCCAGCCCCGGACTATATTTGGACGCCGGGCTACTGGGCGTACGGTGACGACGGCTACTACTGGGTGCCGGGCACCTGGGTCATGGCACCGGAGCCGGGCCTTCTGTGGACCCCCGGATACTGGGGTTGGAACAATGGCCTCTACGTGTGGAATGGCGGGTATTGGGGACCTCACGTCGGCTTTTACGGCGGTGTTAATTACGGTTTCGGATACGGTGGTGTTGGCTTTGAAGGTGGTTTCTGGCGCGGCGGTCACGTCATCTACAACCGTTCGGTGACCAACGTCACCAACATCAACGTCACCAACGTCTACAACAAGACTGTTGTAGTCAACAACGTGAACCGGGTGAGCTTCAACGGCGGCCACGGCGGCATCGAGGCTCGCCCGACTCGTTCGCAGCTCGCCGTGGCGCACGAGCGTCACTTCGATCCGACGCCGGATCAGCGGCAGCACATCCAGATGGCCGCACAGAACCGCGACCTGCGCGCTTCCGTGAACGGCGGCCGACCGCATGTCGCGGCCACCGAGCGCCCCGGCGCCTTCACCGGCAAAGGTGTAGTCGGAGCTCGCGGACCTGGCGGCGGCAGCGACAGCGTCCGCCCTGGCGGACCACGCACCGATCGCCCGCCGCAGGCGCAGCACGAGAACTCGAATCATCCGGCCATGCGTACGGATCGTCCCGCCGACCGTGGTGGAGTTGACCACGCTGGAGCGGGTCGTCCGGCTGACCACGCTGGCGCCGACCACGCGGGAGCAGCTCGTCCGGCTGACCACGCGGCGAATTTCCGTCCGGCTCAGGGCAGTCAGCCCGGCGGGCGCCCGGAGCCCCACAATGCGCCCAATGCAGCGGGGTCCAACGAGGCGCGCAACGTGCCCCACCCTTCGCCTCATCCGATGCCGCAACTGGCCGAGCGTCGTGGACCGGCGTCGGCCCCCAGCCCTGGCGCTCGCGAGCAGGCTCGCCCGAGCGGCGGCGGCCGACCTGAAGCACGCGGTCCCCAGGGACGCGAAGAGCATCGCTAGGGCTGCGTACGGGGGCGCCTCGTCGGCCGCACTCAGGCGGCCCCCGCTTCTTCTAAGCTGATGAATCTTTGCTATTTGGGCGAACAACCGCCCCGGCCGTAGGCTTGCCCCACAAATTGGGGAGAAGCCATGGCTACCGAAGCGCAAGCGACGCAGAGCGCTCTATCGAAATCCTCCGGCTGGAACGATCTCCTGCGCAAGGAAGACTGGTGGGCCGTCTGGTTGGGATTGGGGCTGACCGTGGTCGCCGTGCTGCTGTTCGTGAACGGCTCCAGCATCAAATGGCTGGCCGTCATTCCGAAGAAGTGGAGCCATCCCGCCGAGGCGCTGGCCGATCTGCAGGCCAACGCCGGCCGCTACCTGGCGCTGTTCGCACTCTGGGCCGTGTTACTCGGGGTGGGGGCTCGGGCGCTGGGTTGGAAAGTCAGCCAGTTCCTCGTCTCCTTCGTGTTCATCTATGTCGTCGCGGTGCTGATCTTCACGCTGGGGCAGTGGGATCAGGCCGATCACTACAATCTCGAGCCGCCGCTGGTCGCGTTGGTGCTGGGCCTGTTGATCTCGAACCTGAATCTGTTGCCCCGTTGGATGGATGCGGGCTTTCGGGTCGAGTACTACGTCAAGACGGGCATCGTGCTGTTGGGGGCGACGCTGCCCTTCACGTTGATCATCTGGGCAGGTCCGGTGGCAATCCTGCAGGCCTCGATCGTTTCACTGGTGACCTTCGGCGTCATCTACTTCGTCGCCGGCAAGCTCGGACTGGATAAACGCCTTGCCGCGACCCTGGGCGCGGGCGGTGCGATCTGCGGCGTGTCCGGGGCCATTGCGATTTCGGGTGCGGTGGGTGGTAAGAAACAGGATGCCCCGGTGGCCATCACGCTGGTCATCTTCTGGGCCATCGTCATGATCTTTGTGTTGCCGCTGATCTCGCGGGCTTTAGCGCTTCCGACCGGTGTGGCGGGAGCTTGGATCGGCACCTCCGAGTTCGCCGATGCCGCCGGCCTTGCGGCCGCACAGGCCTACGGCGGTTATGCCGGTCACGTGCCCGGAATTACCGGAACTGCGGATGCGGCGCTGAATGCCTTCACGCTGATGAAGGTTATCGGGCGCGACGTGTGGATCGGCATCTGGGCCTTCGTGCTCTCCATAATTGCGACCACTCGTTGGGAAGGCACCGGAATCCGTCGCAGGGCGGATGCCGGGGAAATCTGGCGCCGCTTTCCGAAGTTCGTCATTGGATTCCTGATCGCGTCCGTGATCATCACTGTGGTGACGGCATCCGTCTCGTACGCGGACTACAAGAAGGGCGTCACTCCGGACCTCGTCGGTCCGATCAAGAATTTCCGCACCTGGGCGTTCATCTTCTGCTTCTTCAGCATCGGGTTGACGACGCGTCTGCGGGAATTGTCGAGCGCCGGGCTGAAGCCCTTCTGGGCATTCACGGCGGGCGTTGCAGTGAACGTGGTGCTCGGTTACGTCCTCTCGGTCGGCGTATTCGGTTCCTATTGGAGTGGACTTTAAAAGTGATCTCGCCCGCCGCTCGTCTCGAGAACTGCTGCCGGACTTGCCGGCACTTCGACAATGCGTCGGCCTCGTTCGAGCGGGCATTCCCTGGGCTGACATCGTTCAGCTCCGGGCATGCCAGTGTTCGCGACGAAGATGGCGTCTGTCAGTTCCACGATCGTCATGTATCGCAACACAGCACTTGCGATAACTATGGCGGGCCCAGCAACGCGTACCTGCGCCCCTGAGGCAGGTCGTAGCGCCGCACCACTGAGGCAACGCCTCGTGCGACAAGCGTCCCAACAATTCCATCGTCCGGTGGTGCGCCCGAAGAGAAACGGCTGACGAGTCGCGTGATCGGTCCGGCTGCGTGTCCCGGCAGGTTCACGAGAATCCGTGCCTGCCTCCCGCGGCTACGAAACCAGCCTGCGACCACCTGTTCCGAGTCTGCGCCGTGCGTCGACAGAACGAGTGCGGGAGCACGCGAACTCCCGGTTAGGAAGGCCGCCGGTGCCGGCACGCCACTGTCCAGGATGGCGATGGTGGTCTCGTCGGGATCCAACAGGCCGAGCGGCTTGTTGCGGCAATCCAGGCGCACAGCTTCGGCTACCAGCGGTAGATTCTGCCATTCGTCGACGGCGGGAAAGGCTGCGAACGCGGCCAGGCACAACATCCCGACATACGCTCCGTAGGTGCATATGAGACTCTGCTGGACATCGCCGCGGTTCTGCGCCCTCGCAGCAGCCAGAAGCGCGACGAAGGCCGTGCCGATCACCGCCATCGTGAGCTCTACACGCAGCGCAACTGGGTACCCTTCAGTCGCGACCAGCGCGACAAACGCGGCAAACAACAACGCAATCAACGCAACCAACACCCGAGTCCCCGTCAGCACGAACCGGTCGAGACGAGTCGTGCCGGTCAGACTGTGGTGTGCCCACAAAGCCATGAGGACGCCGAATCCCAACAGGGCGGGGGCGGCGTAGACATCGCGCGCCGTGGCGGCCAGCGAGAGAATCAGCAGGAAGGGCAGGATGGCGGCGATCGCAAATCGCCAGGGCGTCCCCGCGACACCGGGAGTGCGAACCTGGCGCCAGGCCCGCCGCAGCGCGGCGACCGCGAGCAGCGTCCAGGGGAACAAATAAACCGGCAGTTCGACGAAATACTTGCCGACCCAATTCTGATGCGCCGTCGTGTAGTCCAGAGCCGCCGGGCCGGCGACTTTTGTGAATCGGCCGACCACGTTGTGCCAGAAGAAAGCGAGCAGCGCGTCTCGGCCGTCAGGCGTCAGTGCCACCTCGTAGATCCATGGACCGATAATCAACGCCTGCAGAATCAGGCCTGCGTAGAGCTCCCAGCGACGTAACTCGGACCAACGTTTCTCCCACGCAATGAGTGTGAGCAGTGCGACACCCGGTACAAGCCACCCGGGCGCACTCTTCGCCATGAAGCCGAGGGCTGCCCCCGCGTGCATCAGCAAATAGCCGAGAAATTTTTTCCTTCCCGGCGCGGCTGTATAGCCGGTGTACGCGCCTAGTAGCGCGACTGCGCAACCGGCCAGTAGCGCCGCGTCGGGTGCGAGCCAAACCGTGACCCGAAACACGATGAGTGCCGTGCCCGCAAATAACGAGCTTAAGAATGCAACGCCCGCGCCGCCCATCGCGTACCCGATGGCTCCAACGCTAAGCGCCGTGATGATGGCGTATACGATGTTAGGAGTGCGCGCTGCACCAGGAGAGGGGCCAAAGGCTCCGATGGCCGCGGCCGACAGCCAGTACGAAAGAGGCGGCTTTTCGAGGAATGCATTACCCGCCAGGTGCGGCAGCGTGCGATCGCTTTGCTGACTCATCTGCCACGCAATATCCGCCTCCCGAGGCTCATCCGGAGTCCACAGGCCGCGATGCAGAATGCCGACGAACCACAAAGGAGTCAGTGCGAGGAGCACGGCCAGAGGCCATGCGCGGGCGAAGGATGCGACCTGTGAGACAGGAGATCTCATGTGTTGCGCAATTCAGGCATAACGGGCGGAAGGACCTTGGTCCGGTTCTTTCCGCGGGACACGAAAGGTAGCATCTGAGTGTCCCGTCGTATCGGCGGACAGGAAATTGGTTGTACAGTCGAGTCGGGCGCGGGCATCGGTCCGCGGCGTTGATCCAATGATAAGAGAAGTGACCGAATCCGACCTGGAGCCTGTCCGGGCCTTCCTGGAGGCCCACCTGGACTCGTCGCTGTTCCTGCTGTCGAATCTGGCCATGTTTGGGCCTCACGCCGGCCCGCATCCCAATTCCGGAAGATATCGCCTCGTGGAGGAAGAGGGCCGCATCGCCGCGGTGTTCTGCCTGACGCGCCGCGGAAATCTGCTGACGCAGGCGGCCGGGCGCGCCGACCTCGCCGAGGACATCATGGCGGCCTGCGACAGCGAGCCGTTCGAAGTGAACGGCGTGGCGGCCGATTGGCCGACTGCGCAGGCCCTGTGGAATCTTCTGTGTGCGGATCCCGCCTTCGAGCCCAGTCTCAGCGTCAAGGACATGCTCTACAGCCGGCCGCTGAGCGAGGATCCACATCAAGCTCCTGGCGACACAGCTGGTGTGTCGGTTCGAACGCTTGGCCCCGACGATTTCCTGCAATGGGAGTCGTTGAATGGCAACTATCTGGCGGAGATGAACATTCCCCAGACCACCTTGCAGCAACGTCGGGAAGACTTTGAGACCCTGACACGCGAACGCCGCTGGTGGGGTGCCTTCGAAGGCGACCAGCTCGTCTCCATAGCGGGTTTGAATGCGGTTTACGCGCGGCTCGCACAGGTGGGCGGAGTTCATACGCGGCCGGAACACCGCCGCCGCGGTTACAGTCGCAGGGTCCTGCAAACTCTGCTCGACGACTGCAGGCGGGAAGATCGATTCGATCGGCTCGTTCTGTTCACCGCTGAAGACAATGCCGGAGCCCGGCGCCTCTATGAGTCACTGGGCTTTGGACCCGGCGGCGCCTTCGGACTGTTCCTGGGAACTCGCCATCCGCACGCGCGGACGCACTTGCGCTACCCGTGGACGGGGCAATCGGGCGAGATCTACACATACGAAATCTATGAATGGCCCACGCGTCTGAGTCCTGGGCCGGGTAACTTTATATTCACCAGTAACGGCGGCAGCGGCAGCAGCGGGCGCAGCAGTAGCGTCGGAAACTGGCGGCCCCTGCTGATCGGGGAGACTGCGGATCTCTCGGAACTGACAGTACATGAACAGCTGCGCATGGGTCGCCATGCTCTGACGCACGTGCATATCCGGGCGAACTTCAACCCAGTCGCCGTCCGCCGTCGCGAAGTGGCCGACCTCGACGCGAAATGGACGCCGTCCGGGCACGAGTCGCCGGGCTGAGCTACGCGCGATCTTCAAGCCATTGTTCCAGCCGCTCGGTGGAAGCGCCTTTCAGGTGCAGTCCGAGCTTCGTGCGGCGCCAAAGTATGTCCTGCGCGGTGCGGGCGAATTCTTCGTTGCACAGGTATTCGGCTTCCCGCTCGAAAAGCTGCGGGACCAACTCCTCGCCTAGATCCGCAAGCCCGGCGGCGTTACCGATGACGCGATTGATGCGGGTGCCGTACGCCTGCGCGTACCGGCGGCGCAGCGACGCGGGGAGCCAGGGATAGCGTCTCTCGACGGTTCGCAGAAACACGGCGAAACTTCCATCCGGCAGATCGCCGCCGGGAAGAATGGCCCGCCTCGTCCAGGGCTGCGTGCCGGACCTAAGCTGGCGGGTCAGGATGTCGACGGCGCTCTCGGAGAGTTTTCGATAAGTCGTGATCTTGCCGCCGAAGACGGACAGCAGGGGTGCGGGATGTTTGTCCAACTCCAGCACATAGTCCCGGGTGACGCTCGACGGATCGGTCGCCTCGTCGTTGAGCAAGGGCCGTACGCCGGAGTACGTCCAAACCACGTCGGCGGGAGTGATTCCGCGGACGAAGTAGCGGTTGGCAATGGCGCACAGGTACTCGATCTCCGCCGCGTCGATGCGAATGTTCTGCGTCTCCCCCTGGTAGTCGACATCTGTCGTTCCGATCAACGTGAACTCGCGTTCATACGGAATCGCGAAAACGATGCGACGGTCCTGATTCTGAAAGATGTACGCGAAGCGATGCGAGAACAGCTTCGGCACGACAATGTGGCTGCCTTTGACGAGTCGCACTCGGTGTGCAGCCTTGACGGCGGACTCATCCCGGATGAACTGGCTGACCCACGGGCCGGTGGCGTTCACCACTGTGCGGGCTCGAACGCGACTGCTGGACTCGCCTGCGCGGATCTGCACCTCCCATTGGCCGTCCCGGGCTTCGATGCGTTCGCAACGGGTGTTGGTGAGAATGGTTGCTCCATGCGCGATAGCGTCCAGAGCATTGAGCACCACGAGTCGTGCATCGTCCGTCCAGCCGTCGGAGTAAACAAATCCGCGGTGAAATTGCGGAGAGAGGGGCTCGCCGGCGATGTGGGTGCGAAGGTCAATGGTTGCCGATGCGGCGAGCCGTTTGCGGGGAGCGAGGTGATCGTAGAGGAAGAGGCCGATGCGGATCATCCACATCGGGCGCAGGTGCGCGTCATGCGGCATCACGAAGCGCAGCGGCCGCATGAGGTGCGGCGCGGCGTTCAGAAGGATTTCGCGCTCGATGAGCGCCTTGCGGACCAGCGCGAAATGGAAGTCCTCCAGGTAGCGCAAGCCGCCGTGAATCAGCTTGGTACTGGCCGAAGACGTATGACTGGCGAGATCGTCTTTCTCGCAAAGCAGAACCGAGAGTCCGCGTCCGGCGGCATCCCTCGCGATGCCGGTTCCGTTGATGCCCCCGCCGACGACGACAACGTCGTAGGTCTCAAGCGGGGCGTTCGGCTCCCTCGGGTGCGGTGCGGCCGTAGTAGTCAGGGTAGTCGTCGCTGAGGCCTTTGAACCGGCGGTGGATCCAGAGGTATTGCTCGGGGACATTCCTGACTTGCGCTTCGATCATGTGATTGAAGCGGGCAGTATCCGCTGACGGCGAATCGCTGGGAAAGTTTTCGAGCGGCGGGTGAATCACCGCGTGGTATCCCTTCGAGCCGGGCAGCCGCTCGAAGAAATAAGGCAGTACCGTTGCGCCCGTCATGCGCGCAAGCCGTGATGTGAGCGTATTGGTGGCGGCAGGGATGCCGAACATCGGCACCATTTCCGCGCCCTTCTTGCGGTAGCACTGGTCCGGCGCGTACCAGACGCACTCGTTGTGCTTCAGCGCCGTAATGAGTGTCCTGATGTCGTCTCTCGCGATCGGATTGCCGCCGTGCTGGCAGCGGCAGCGGCTGAGGAAGCGCGCAAGCACCTCGTTCTTCGTCGGTCGATACAGGAAGCTGACCGGCTTGACCCGGGCGAGAATCCGTCCGCCCATTTCCAGGGTGGTGAAGTGAGCAGTCAGAAGGATGACGCCCTTGCCCAGTTTAAGTGCCGCGTCTATGTGCTCGCGGCCCTCGATATTGACGATGCCGTCGATATCCTCCGCGCTGCTCCACCACGCAAACGGCACTTCCAGCAAAGCTATGCCGAGACTTTCAAAATGCCGGCCAAGCAGCTTCTCGCGCTCGGCGGCGCCCAGCTCCGGCATGCACAGCTCGATATTGCGCCGGGCGGTCCTGATGAAGCGCAGCGGCAGGTGCCGCATCAGCACGCCGAGTGCCGACCCGACTCGGACGAGCCAGGAATAAGGCAGGAAGGCCAGCAGACGAAGAATGCACAGACCCACCCAGGTGGGCCAGTATCTTGGGGCTAGAAGCCTCAGCGGCATGACTTGCTTTCAAGGTCGTGGTACGAGCGACCTGACGTGGGAGAATACCTGATTGCGCCGACAGTACTGTGAACTATGAGACGAACGAAGCGAGCCGGATCAATCTACGTCGGGGTTCATCTTGAGAATGTGTGCCTGGAGCGTAGCGGCCGCACGGTCCTGCGCAACATCAGTTGGGTGATCAAGCCGGGAGAGCGGTGGGTATTGGCCGGCGGGAACGGCGCCGGAAAAACCCAACTGCTCAAGCTGGTGGCCGGCTCCGTCTGGCCCACTCCGCCGGAGCGTTCGTCGTCTTCGTCCAGCCGATTTTATAGCTGGAAGAACGAGATATGGCGCACTCCGTTGGAGGTGAAGGAAGAGATCGGCTACGTCGGTCCGGAGAGACAGGACAAGTATGAGCGCTACGGGTGGAACCATACCGTGGAACAGATCGTCGGCACGGGTCTGTACCGCACCGATATTCCCCTCGATAAGCTGAATGCGGCCGATCACAAGCGCATCGCATCGGTGTTGGGACGGCTGGGCATCGAGGCGTTCGCCAACCGCCCCCTGCTGTCGCTTTCTTACGGCGAAAGGCGTCTTGCATTGCTGGCGCGAACCTTGGCGTCCCGCTCGAAGCTATTGTTATTGGACGAATTGTTAAACGGATTGGACGAGACGAACCGGACCCGTGCGCTGCGTTGGTTACAGCACACAACCCGCTCGCAGCTGCCCTGGGTACTGACGACCCACCGCCTCGCGGACGTGCCCGATTGCGTCACGCATGCCCTCGTGTTGGAGGGCGGCAAAGTCGTCTATTGCGGCAAAGCCACGCGCGCTCCGCTGGCGCGCTGGCTGCCTGATGAGCCGCCGCGCCCACTGCGGCCGCGTCGCTCGACGGTTTCGAAGTCACCTCTGCTCAGGCTCACGCACGCGACCGTCTATCTCGATGAGCACGTGGCACTTACGGACGTTTCGTTTGAGGTTCGTAAGGGCGAATGCTGGGTCATTCATGGACGCAATGGCTCGGGCAAGACGACCCTGCTACGAACCCTCTACGGAGACCACGGTGTGGCCGCTGGAGGTCGAATCGAGCGCGCTGGGATCGAACCTGGCGTCCCGTTGCAGGTGTTCAAGACCCGCGTCGGGCTTGTGGCGCCGCATCTTCAGACCGATCACCCGCGACAGCTGACGGTGGCGGAAGTGGTGCAGTCCGGGCGTCACGCCAGCATCGGTCTGAATGAGCCGCCGTCGGCCGCGGATCGGAACGCGGCCAAAAGGGCTCTGGCCTTTTTTGGCCTGTCGGAATTCGCGCCGCGTACCTTGGTCGAGCTGTCGTACGGGCAGATGCGGCGAGTGCTATTTGCCCGTGCATGGGTGCGCCGACCGGATTTGCTGTTGCTGGATGAGCCCTTCTCGGGAGTCGATGGTCCGACGCGGCGCGAGCTGCAGGCGCATGTCGAAGCCATGATTAGCTCGGGAACTGCTGTGGTCATGGCCAGCCATCATCGGTTGGAGTGGCCCGCGTCGACGTCGCATGAGCTCGAGCTCTCCGGTGGGCGCGTGCTCTATTGCGGTCCGGTACGATCAGCGGCCCCAGCCGTCACTCGCAGCACTGGTAGATCGAAATGAAATTGGTCGCGAAATACTTCGCGGTTGCCGTCCTTGTGGTCGCGATCATGGTCGTCGCGCGCGACCCTGAGCGCTGGAAGAGCTACGTCTCGGCATCCTCTGCGGGCGGCTCCGAATTGCCGCTGTCCTACTTCGAGCCAAGAGAGCTGGTGACCGGCGGCAATGTTCCCCCCGCGCCGCGCGTCGTACCGGCGCTGGAGTTGCTGGACGCGCAGTCGCTCCAGGAGGCCGCGAAATACGCGGGCGATCGCGATTCCAATGCCCTGATCGTCACGCGACACGGGCACATAGTCTTCGAGCAGTACTGGCACGGCACGGGCTTCGACACGCTCGACGAGTCGAAATCTTTCGTACAGACCCTGACGGCGCTGCTGACGGGAATTGCCATCGGTGAACGCAAGATAGGCTGGCCGGACGAGCCGATCGGAAATTTCATCTCCGAGCTGAGCCAGGATACGCGCGGCGCCGTCACCGTCCGGAATCTGATGCAGTCGGATCGACCCGCTGACTTGCAGCTGCTGGCCCAGGTTCTCGAGCGCGCCACAAAACAGCGATACTCTGAGTACCTTTCGGTGGAGCTGTGGCGCAGGCTGGGAGCCGCCGATGCGTGGTTGTGGCTCGATCGACGGCGTGACGCGCCGCAAGGTGGGACTGTGCACGCCGATTGCTGCTTCCTGGCACGCCAGGGCGATTGGATACGCGTGGGTGAACTGCTCGCCAATAACGGGCGATACCAGGGCGACGAGGTCGTGCCGCCCCGCTGGATCCCCCAGATGCTCGCGCCGGTAAAAAGTCGTTCGAGCTACGGCGCCACCGTGCGGCTGGGCGCAGCTCCGGGGATGTCCGAGCCGTACGCCGTGAGTGATGCCTTTGTCGTGGAAGGCGGCGGTCACAGGCTCTGGCTCGTACCCTCCATGGGGATCGTTATTCTGCGGACCGGCCCCGCCCCGCGCGCGGTGTCGGACTGGGACGATTCGCGCATCGCGAATCTGATCATCCGCGGCGCTCGCGATTATCTGCCGCCCCAGGCACGGCCTGGGGCGGATCTGAAGAGTCTGGTTCCGAATCATTGAGGCGAAGTTAAGCGTTTTGAACAAGAAACTCGGATCCCTGTTTCTCGTCAGCGTCATCGACATTCTGGGCTTCGGCATCCTGGTTCCGCTGGTGCCGTACATGGCCGATCGCTTCGGCATCCAGCCCCAGTGGATTACTCCCATTCTGGGCGCGTACTCGCTGTTCCAGTTTGTGTCGGCTCCTTTCTGGGGGCGACTGAGCGACAGGTATGGACGGCGGATGATTCTGATGACGAGTCTCGGCGGCGCTTGCGTGTCGTACGTGATTCTCGGATTTGCGAGCAATGTCTGGTGGCTGTTGGCTTCGCGAATTCTTGGCGGATTCATGGCGGGCAATATCGCGGCCGCGTTTGCCTACGCGTCGGATGTCAGCGAACCGCGCAATAGAGCGGCATCGCTGGGGCTCATTGGAGCGGCCATCGGTATCGGGTTCACCATCGGACCTGCGGTAGGCGGTTTGCTCGCCGGAAATGATGTGCACACCGCAAGCTTCGTCCGTCCGGCAATCGCGTCCGCGTGCCTCAGTCTGCTCGCCATCGCGCTCGTGGCATTCCTGCTGCCGGAAAGCACTACGGCGGCTCAACGAGAGCAGCATTCGACGAAGCCGCGGAGCAGTTCTTTCCAGCTGCTGCTACAGCGTCCCTCGCTAAGATTCATTGCGGGGGCCGCGCTACTGGTCACCTGCTCGCAATCCATCCTCGAATCCATCTTCGCCATCTGGGCCCTGAACAAATTCGGTTTTGGGCCGCGCACCGTGGGTCTCCTGATGTTCTGCCTGGCCTCGCTTGCAGTGCTGACGCAGGGCGGGCTGGTGCGCGTGTTCGTGCCGAAGCTGGGTGAACCCAAGGTCGCGACCATTGGGATATTCGCTTACGTCGTCGGACTGTTGATGGTGGCGCAGGCGCCCGATCTGGCGGTGACGGCGATTGGACTCGGGTTGTGCGGCATCGGGACGGGCGCCTTCAGCCCGAGCGCATCGGCGCTGGCGTCCAAACAGTCAGGGCAACATGACAGAGGGGCTGTCATGGGAACGTATCAGTCGAGCAGCAGTCTGGCGCGCGTGATTGGGCCGTTTGCTTCGGGACCGGTGTATGCGGCGTTGGGGCCTGCCGCACCGTTTCTCTTGGGCGCGTGCGTAGCCTTGCCGGCGGCGTGGTTTGTTTGGAAGGCGCGGCCGCCGGCTGCGGAGCCCGCCGCTACAGCTCTATGACGGTCTCGAAGATGGAAACGGCCTGACCGATGATCCAGACGCCGTCCACGGCGCCGTCTTTGAAATCCAGTTCCACGTGGACGCGCCCAGGGCGGTGCATGTGGTGGCCCTGGACGCCGGTGAAGGTTGCGCGCTTGTCGTCGTGGGCCAGGAGTTTGTGTTGTGCGAGATAGGCGCCGAGAAGGCCGTGAGCGTTGCCGCTGACCGGGTCTTCGGCGATGCCCAACGCCGGGCAGAACATGCGCGACTCCGTCAAGTGATCGCTGTCAGCAGGTCTGAGGGCGAACACGAAATAGCCGGCCGCTCCGATCTGTGCCGACAGCGTGGTGAGGCGGGCCACGTCCGGCTTCAGCTGTTTGAGCACATCGGCGGCTCGGACACCGACCATCAGACGCGTGCTGCTCGACCCCACGATTCGCAGCGGGCAGCGTGGGTCGAGGTCGTCGGTTGCCAGCGCCAATGCGTCGAGCACCGCCATTCGCTCGCGATCATTGAGTTCACGACCGACAGGCGGCGCGCTTTGGCGAATCGCGATGCTGCGATCGTCGCCATTGCCGCGGATCTCGATGTCGACGATGCCGGCTTTGGATTTCTGCCGAAGCCGCGTCGGTGCATTGTGACGTCGCGACATCACATAGTGGGCGGCCACCGTGGCGTGGCCTACAAAGCCCGCCTCGGTTCGCGGCGTGAAAAATCTTGCACGCAGATTGTGGTCGGCTCCATCCGCGTCCAGGATGAATGCCGTGTCTGCGTTGTTGAGCTCGCGAGCTATGGCGAGCATGTGGGCTTCACTGAGGCCGTCGGCATTGAGCACGACACCTGCCGGATTCCCGGTGAATTGATCGCGCGTAAACGCGTCGACCTGATGAACTTGAATCTTGCGCGTCATGGGGCGCGATTCTAGTCCTATCGCGCGCCGAGTTCTGCTGCGAAATGATCCACCGTCCGAAGGACTGGGACGCTGCTCTTCCGAGCCCAAGCGGCCTCCCAAGGGCCACACGACGCATTTTCGTGCCGGCAGTGCTAACATAGCCGTGCACAAACCTAGGGGTGGCCCCTTGAGAGCCGCGCGAAACTTTTTCGCGCTCTCTCGCAGGACCTGAGACGTCGGTGGAGCCGGCGAACCCGTTGAACCTGATCCGGTTAGTACCGGCGTAGGGAGCAGGTGTCTGACGACTCGTCTCCAATCGCTTTGGACTGATTCGGATCTTCTCGTACGGAGGAGATCTAGCATGCGTTTATGGGTATTCAAAAGACTCGTCGTGGGTCTGGTTGCCGTAGCACCCGCAGCTTGGGCTGCGGAACAGCCGCTGGACGAGGTGGTGGTGACCGCAACACTGCGGCCGCTGCCCGAACTCGACGTTCCAGCCAGCGTCACGGTGGTGGACGCCGCGACTATCAAGGATGCTGGACAGCAACATCTGGAGGATCTGCTGGCGCTGGTGCCGAATCTGAACTGGGCGGGTGATACCTCGCGGCCCCGATACTTTCAGCTTCGCGGTATCGGCGAGCTGGAGCAGTACCAGGGTGCGCCCAACCCTTCCGTAGGATTCCTGATCGATGACATCGATTTCAGCGGGCTGGGGTCCGCGGGGACGCTGTATGACCTCGACCGGGTCGAGGTGCTGCGGGGTCCCCAGGCAACGCGCTATGGAGCGAATGCGCTGGCGGGGCTCATCTACCTGCGCAGCGCCGAGCCGACGGACAAGGCGTACGCCCGGATAGATCTGGAAGCCGGCGATTACAACACGAAGTCCGCCGGTGCCGTGCTGAGTGGCCCGGTCGAGTCCCTGGACTCGGCGTTCCGGCTGGCGATTCAGCACTACGACTCCGACGGGTACTACCACAATCTCTATCTGAATCGGCACGATACCAACCGGCTCGACGAGCTGACGATTCGCGGCAAATGGACTTACACGCCATCCGATCGTCTGCACATCGAACTGACGGCGCTGCATGTGCAGAACGACAACGGCTACGACGCCTATGCGATCGATAACTCCAGAAACACCGAGTCGGACAATCCAGGCGTCGACATGCAGCACTCCACCGGAGTCGCGCTGCACGCCCATTACCTGATGGCCGACAATCTCGCGCTGACGGTCATCGGCACCTACGCCAAGACGTTGGTGAAGTACAGTTTCGACGGCGACTGGGGCAATCCCATTCTGTGGGCCCCCGTGACCGATCTCTATAACTACACCGAAGTACAGTTCCGCGATCGGACCACCAAGAGCTTCGAAGCGCGCCTGGGTACCGAGTCCAGCCATGGATTCTCCTGGCTGGTCGGTGTTTATGCCAACCAGCTGGACGAAACTCTGAATGACACTTCGCTCGGTGCGTATGACGATGTGGTGTACGGAACGGGGTTGTCCGAGACGGATACCGTCGTCGATAGCGGTTATCGGGCTCGCAATGCGGCGCTGTTCGGTGAGCTCGACGGTGATCTGACGCCTGACTTACGCTGGTCCGTGGGCGTTCGTGGGGAGCGTTGGACGGCGGACTATCACGGTACGACGACTGACTATGTCGGGGGCACTGTCACTCCGGCCGATATAGGTCCTGCAGACAATCTTTGGGGAGGACACGCATCCCTTACCTACGCGCTTGATGCTAAGCAATCGGTCTATGTACAGGTGGCTCGTGGCTACAAAGCAGGCGGCTTCAACCTCAGCCAGGGTCTTCTGCCGTCCCAGTTGCTGTACAACCCGGAGTCCGACGTCAATCTGGAGACCGGTTACAAGGCGGACCTGATGGATCATCGCCTCAGGGTCGACGCCGACGTGTTTTATCTGTATCGGCGCAATGCGCAGATCAAGACGAGCTTCCAGAGCGATCCAACCAATCCCAATGCTTTTGTGCTTTACACCGGCAATGCGGCGCGCGGGCACAACTATGGCCTGGAAAGCGATGTCGAGTGGCAAGCCACACGGGCGGTCACGCTGGGAGGCTCCCTGGGCCTGCTGAAAACCTTCTTCGAGGACTTCGTTCAGCAAGGTGCGGATGGCTCGACGTTGCTGTCCGTGTCGCGCGAGCTTGCGAACTCGCCGCATTGGCAGGCTGCCGTCAACGCCACCTATCGCGATGCGCGCGGCGCTTTTGCCCGTATCGATGTCACCGGCATGGGATCGTTCTACTACGATCTGCCGCCCAATGAGACTCGCTCCAGCGCCTATGGACTGGTCAACGCCAAGGTGGGCTGGGAGCAGTCGCGCTGGTCCGCCTACCTGTGGGGCCGCAATCTGTTGAACAAGGACTATACGGTCCGCGGATTCTTCTTCGGCGATGAGCCGCCGGACTTCAACAACAAGCTGTACGTCCAGCTGGGTGATCCGCGCACCTTCGGCGGCACCGTCCGTTATTCATTCTAAGTGAACCGCATTGAGGAGGCCGGCATGGACATCGGGGTCGAGATGAGTCTTTATCCGCTGACCGCGGACTACATTCCCACGATCAAGGATTTTATCGATCGGTTGAACACGCACGCGGAGCTGCGAATCGTCACCAACAGCCTGAGCACCCAGGTGTTCGGCCCGCATGAGCGGGTCTTCGATGTGCTCAAGGAGGAGGTGGGACGAACGTTCGCGAACCGGGAAGGCGAGGGCGGCAAAGCCGTGTTTGTCATGAAGGTGCTGGGGCCGCTGGCGGCTGCGTGAGCGATCCGAAGCAAATCCTGGACAGTGTCGTCGCCGGCCTGGCGGCGACGAGTCCCTGGGAAGCCGCCTCGGTGGTTCTGGGGCTTGCGTACTCCGTGCAGGCAGTCAAACGGTCGCGATGGTGTTGGGTCACTGGAGGGCTGAGCTCGGCGATCATGATCTACCTGTCGGCGCAGGCTCGTCTGCCTATGCAGGCGGCGCTTCAGGTGTACTACGTCGTGATTTCCGTCTACGGGTATTGGCACTGGTCACGCGACCATGGGGAAGCCACTAAGTCTGTGACTACCTGGCCGCTGCGCTATAACGTCATCGCGTCTGCTGCTACGGTTGCAGTGAGTGCGTTGACTGCACGCTGGCTCGCGACCGAGACGCAGGCGGCGTGGCCCTTCCTGGACTCGCTGACGACCTGGGGCAGCTTGTTCGCGACCTGGCTGACCGCCCGGGTGAAGCTGGAGAACTGGCTGTATTGGCTGCTGATCGATTCCACGTTGGCATTTCTGTTCGCCATGCAGGGACTTTATTTCGTTGCGTTGCTTTCGATCGTTTATCTAGGTGTTTCCGCTGTAGGCTTTGCCGGATGGTTGAAGACGTATCGCAATCCGGTGCCGGCCACCTGATCTCGCCTGAAGCGCTCGCGCACGTGCCTGGATTCGTAGCGGGTGCGTCGGGCGTGGAGATCGCCCCGCTTCCTGGCGGCAGTGTTAATCGAAGCTATTCCGTTCGTACGAAGGCGGGACGCTTCGTCTTGCGTTGGAGTCCGCAACCCGATGCCTGGTTGGCGGCGGACCGCAGTGTCGAGCTGGAACTGCATGGCATCGCCGCTTCAGTTGGACTGGCACCGCGCATCGTCTATGCGGACGCTGAGCATCGGTGGCTGATTACCGAATTCATCGAGGGTGCCGTATGGACCGATGCGCACTTTGCAGATGCTCACAGCCTCGCGCGCCTCGGAGATACGCTCCTGAGTCTTCACGCGCTGCCGGCACCGGCAGTGGGGCGATTCGATCTTCTGCAGGCTCTCGAAGACTATGCACGGCGCCTGCATCTCGCGGGCGAGCCGGCGCGGGTTGCACCTTCGGTTTATGTAAAAGAAGCGGCCGATGCCTGGCAACTGTGCGGAGCAGCCGATCGCGAGGCGGCCATTCTCCATCACGACCTGCATGGCTCGAACCTCATCGACGGGCCGGGCGGCCTGGTGCTGGTGGATTGGGAGTGCGCGACCGTCAATGATCCCTTAGCTGATGTGGCCTGTGTGCTCTCGTATTTCGATTCGGCCCGCCCCTACGCCCATGTGCTGCTGGAGCATGCCGGGCTCGAGAGCGTCACGGAGCGGCAGCTTGCCGCGGCCGTCTGGCTTTTCGACCTGCACACCTGGTTCTGGTACCGGGAGCGACGCACGAGATTTGCGCCAACCGCGGCGGAAATCACCGCGGAGAAGCGCCTCGCGGCGGCGGTGGACAAGGGCATCCCCTGGGGGCTGTGACGGCTGGCGCTGGCCGCCTTGAATCGGCACACTACCCGGCCCCATACAGAAGGGGTCAGAGGTAGGTCATGGCGTTATTGCGGGTGGTCGACAGAGACGGGGTGGAGCATGAGGTCGATGCAAAGACCGGATTGAAGGTCATGGAGACCCTGCGGGAGCTCGATTACGGCGTAGCGGCCATCTGTGGCGGCATGTGTTCCTGCGCGACGTGCCACGTCTACGTCGATCCGGAATGGCAGGCGAAGCTGCCTGCGGCCATGTCGGATGAGCGGGAACTGCTTTCCGAGCTGACGCATCACGAGTCCAATTCCCGCCTGTCCTGCCAGATCGATTTCACCCCGGACCTCGCCGGTCTGCGGGTGACCATCGCACCGGACGAGTAGGAGCCTGAATACCCCATGACCTACGTCGATATCGCTGCCACTGCGAGCGGCGGGTCACACTGGATGACCTGGGGCACGTTGGTTTTTTTGCTGGCGGCGGCTCTCATCCTCGGGCGCATCATTTTCAACATCCGCAAGGTGGCGAAGTCGAAGTCGGAAGACTGGGATGAGAAGCTCATCCAGACGCTACGCGCCAAGGGCTATGTGCCCTTCAACGACTATCCGGTGGACTTCTTCCTCGCGTTACCGGATGACGCGGCGTGTACGTCGGTGCGCGGGAAGCTCGAGGGTGAAGGCTTCGCAGTGGACGTGAAGCCCGTCCCGGACGATCCGGAGCTGCATTTCAGTCTGCACGCGAAGAAAAACATGCGGCTCATCGTGCCGACGATCCACGAGATCAGCGCGCACCTGACGGCCCTGGCCACTGAGAACCGGGGCCGCTACGACGGCTGGACTGCCTAAGGCACTGTGCCGCAGTGCGCCGCGGAGCGCGCCGCGCGCCACGCTGACAGCCCCTGAGCCGCCCTGACAGCCCGTGAGCCGCGGCGACTATCGCTTCTCGGTCTGACGCCGTACGGCTTCGGCTGCCGCGGCAATCGCGGCCGGATCGCCCAGGTATCGGCTCCCCAGCGGCTTGAGTTCCGCGTTCAGCTCGTACAGCAGCGGCACGCCCGTCGGGATGTTCAGCTCGACAATCTCGGCCTCGGTCTTATTGTCCAGCATCTTGACCATGGCGCGGAGGCTGTTGCCGTGCGCGGCCACGAGCACGTTCTTGCCAGTGCGCAGTTCGGGGGCAATGCGGCTGTGCCAGAACGGCATCACTCTGGCCAGCGTTTCCTTCAGAGATTCCGTGCCGGGCAAATCCCCTGGCGCAACACCCGCATAGCGCGGATCGAAGCGCGGATGACGCTCATCGTCCGCCGCCAGAGCCGGAGGGGGGATGTCGTAGCTGCGGCGCCAGATCTTCACTTGCGCATCGCCGTGCTTCTCCACCGTCTGCGCCTTGTTGAGACCCTGGAGTGCTCCGTAGTGCCGCTCATTGAGTCGCCACGAGCGCTCGACCGGAACCCACATCCGATCCATCTCATCGAGTGCTATCCACAGCGTGCGGATGGCCCGCTTCAGTACCGACGTGAAGGCGATGTCGATCGCGAGCTTCTCGTTCAGGAGTTCCCGTCCGGCTTGCGCAGCTTCGCGCCGGCCCTGGTCCGAAAGGTCGACGTCATGCCAGCCGGTGAATAGGTTTTCGACGTTCCAGATGCTCTGGCCGTGTCGGAGCAGGATCAGTTTTCCAGGCACTTTGGTTCCTCGAATTTTTGCCTAGTCTAAGGTCAATCCGCCAGTTTGCGCATCGAATCGATGCCGACGGACAGTGTTGCGAAATCGGAAGCCCCCGCTGCCCGCATTCCGGTCAACATGCGCTGCCAGTGTGCAAGGTCCTCCCCTGCAGCGGCGAGCCATGCGGTGACCCGGGCCTGCTCGCCCCCCGTCGCTTTGCCGGTCAGGACTTTTTCCGTCAGGCGGCGATGGATGCGCAAGGCGCTGTCGCGCAACCCGCTGCGGGCTATCGCCTGCCAGGGCCCGTCCACCGGCAATTGCTCCACCTGCTCGCGCAACCAGTCCAGCCCGATGCGGGTGCCCAGGTCGAAGTAGATCCGGGCGGTCTCGAGCACCGCGGCTTCGTGGGTCCGTGCCAGCTCCACGATGTCGAGCGATGCGTTGTGCGACTCAAGGCTCGCCACTCTTGCTGCGAGATCGGCCGGTACACCCGCGTCGAGGTGCTGCTTGCGGGTTCTTTCGAAGCGTTCGCGCTCGCCGCCCGTCAGAACGTGCGAGATATCGGATTCCAGCTCGCGCACGCCCTTGCGAAATTCGGCGACGGCCTGGTCGACATGCAGATCGTCTTTCCGATGCAGGGCCAGCCAGTAGGTCATGTGTCGCAGCAGGCGGCTGGTCTGAAACGCCATCGCGTACTGCACCTTCGCGGGGACCCGGGTATCGAGTGCTTCGATCTGCGCCCAGATCGCGCGCATGTCGAATATCTCCCGGGCGGCCGTATAGGCTCTGGCGATCTGCGCAGGCTCGGCGCCGGTTTCCTCCTGCGCCCGCGGTACGAACGTCGGTCCCATGCGGTTCACGAGACTGTTGGTCGTGGCCGTTGCGATGATCTCGCGGCGCAGCCGATGTTGCTTGATCGCGCGCGCAAAGCGCTTCTGCAGTGGCGCCGGAAAGTATCGCGTGAGCTCCGACGACAGGTACGGATCTTCCGGTACGTCTGAGGCCAACAGGTGGTTGTTCAACCAGATCTTGCTGTATGCCAGCAGTACCGACAGCTCAGGCCGGGTCAGCCCCGCTGCGCGCTTGCGGCGCTCGGCGACTTCCTCATCCGCGGGCAGGAATTCCAAGGCCCGGTTCAGCTCGCCGGAACGCTCCAGCACGTGAATGAGGTTCTGGTACTCGGTGAAGCGGGCCTTGCCCTGCAGTTCCAGCGTGCTGATGGCCTGGCTTTGCAGGTAGTTGTTGCGCAGTACGAGGCCGGCGACCTCGCGAGTCATGCGGATCAGCAACTGGTTGCGCTCGCCGCGCGTCAGCTTGCCGGCACTGACCAGCGGATTGAGCAGAATCTTGATGTTGACTTCGACGTCGGACGTATTGACGCCGGCGGAGTTGTCGATGAAATCGGT
>FTJL01009208.1_pt1 | contig 27091 bp, 26 predicted proteins | sample 1658551 | NCBI WGS metagenome assembly FTJL01 (sample SAMEA3914835, study PRJEB12502) | metagenome | biome: forest; material: soil | place: Canada | collected 2011-07-03 | depth 0.3 m
CCGAGTGCACACCCTCGTCCAGCACCCGCACGTGCAGCCGGCCGGTGAGATTGCCGCGCAGCGAAGTGGTGCACCAAAGTTGATCGTAGTTGCCGCATTCGGCGTCCAGGCACACCACCAGTGACGGTTCACCGATGACGGGGCCAAGCGCCTGCAGGTGCGCCGGCAAGTCGACGCTCCCGCTTTCTTCCGAGGCTTCGATTAACAGCACGCAGCGCGCCAGGGCGACCTTCTGTGCCTTGAGTGCTGCGATGGCCGTGAGGGAGCTGAACACTGCATAGCCGTCGTCCGCGCCGCCTCGACCGTAGAGCTTGCCGTCCTTCAGCACGGGCTCCCACGGTCCCAGTCCAGGTAGCCACCCGGTGAATTCGGGCTGCTTATCAAGATGTCCGTAGAGGAGAACGCTGCCGGGCCGAACCCCGCTCCTGTACGTAGACGTGCCAGGCGAACTGCCCGGCAGCGTTCTCCTCTACGGACATCTTGATAAGCAGCCCGAATTCACCGGGTGGCTACCTGGACTGGGACCGTGGGAGCCCGTGCTGAAGGACGGCAAGCTCTACGGTCGAGGCGGCGCGGACGACGGCTATGCAGTGTTCAGCTCCCTCACGGCCATCGCAGCACTCAAGGCACAGAAGGTCGCCCTGGCGCGCTGCGTGCTGTTAATCGAAGCCTCGGAAGAAAGCGGGAGCGTCGACTTGCCGGCGCACCTGCAGGCGCTTGGCCCCGTCATCGGTGAACCGTCACTGGTGGTGTGCCTGGACGCCGAATGCGGCAACTACGATCAACTTTGGTGCACCACTTCGCTGCGCGGCAATCTCACCGGCCGGCTGCACGTGCGGGTGCTGGACGAGGGTGTGCACTCGGGAATGGGGACCGGTATCGCCGCGACCCCCTTTCGCATCGTGCAGCAACTTCTGGCGCGGCTCGAGAATCCAGTCACCGGGGAGTTGCTGCCCGAAGCGCTCCAAGTGTCGATCCCTAAAGACCGCCGCGCCCAGATTGTCGCCGCTGCGAAGGTTCTGGGCAGCTCGGTGGCCGGCAAGATGCCCTTCGCCACCGGGGTTCAGCCGATCTCGAACGATCCGGTCGAGCTTCTCATCAATACGACGTGGCGCGCGACTCTGGCTGTCACGGGCGCCGACGGACTGCCTGCCGTGGGTTCCGCCGGCAACGTCCTGTTGCCCGAATTGACGTTCAAACTGTCCCTGCGCCTGCCGCCTACTGTGGATGCCGCCGCGGCAACGAACGCCGTGCGGACAGCGCTCGAGAGCGATCCGCCATATGGCGCGCAAGTGCGTTTTGAGGGTGCGGGTGCGACGGCAGGCTGGAATGCGCCCCCGTTCGCTCCCTGGCTGGAGCAATCGATCTCCCGAGCCTCGCAGCAGATCTACGGCCGCGACTCTGTCCACGTGGGCTGTGGAGGAACGATTCCCTTCATGGGCATGTTGGGCGAACGGTTTCCGCGCACGCAGTTCTTCATTACCGGGGTGCTGGGCCCGCACGCGAACGCCCACGGCCCCAACGAATTCCTGCACATCGACTACGCCCGCCAACTCACCGAATGCGTCTCCTTGGTCCTCGCGGACCACGCGCAAACGCTCCGGGCGCCCTAGCACTAGCGCTAACGCATATGCGCCATGTAACTCGGCTTCACCGCACTCTTCAGTTTCTGCCACGGCTCCAGGAAATGATTCACCGTGTCGGAATGCCCGTCGGAGGGGAACTCCGCGCGTAGCGAGTCCACCATCAGCGTCCACTTGGGCAGCCCCTTCGGGAAGCGGCCCCGACGGGTAAATACGATCCGGCCCTCCACCGGCACTTCTCCCGCCACGGCTCTCACCGCAGCTATGCGGTCGTACAGCGAGCTTTGTGGGTTGGTGAAAGTAAAACGCCGCGGGCCGTCCATGACGGTCCACTCGGCCATCTGGTCGCCACCGAAAATGTTGCCTTGCACATCGCGCAGGTCGATCACCAGGATGCCTCGCGCGGTCAGAAGCAGGAAGTCGACGTGAAACCCCGCACCCATCCCATCGGGCACCAGCATGTCTACGAGATGATCCGAGCCGGCCTCCGTAACGGCCGTACGAAGCGCCTTCCGAGCCCTGTACTGCCGATACCAGCGCCACAGCCAGGAGCCCGCGAATCCGAGGATCGCGGCTCCCACAATGAGCACCCAGGCAGTCGGGGGAAGGTTCTTCAGCTCGTCCACTAGGCCCGCCCTGCGCCCGGCGCGGCCCGGCCTAACGCGGCCCGGAGCGATTCCAGGTCGGCGCCGATCTGCTCGCACTGCGTCGGCCGCGCGAACAATCTGGCCAGCGTTTCCGGAACCGGGACCTCGCGCCCGATCAGCGGCTCCACGATTTCACGAAATTTGGCGGCATGCGCGGTGGCCACGATCACCCACCGCCCGGCTTGCTGCCGCTGCGGCGGCAAGCGAGCGAACGCTTCGGCGGCCGTGGCCGTATGCGGACACCAAATCTGGCCAAATGAATCAAATCCTATGCGGATGCTGTCGCGGATGGCCGTATCGTCCACCGAGTACGCGGTGACGGCCTTACGCAAATCGCCAAGATCGGGAAACAGGGACCGCAAGCGCTCCATGTTGCTGGGGTCGCCGACGTCCATCGCCGAGGCCAACGTAGCAACACTGGGGCGTGGGCGCCAGTGACCGCTGTCCACAAAGTCCGGAACGGCTCTATTTGTGTTGTGCGCGAGCACGACAGCGTCGATAGGCAGACCCACCGCCTTGGCCCAGAGGCAGGCCACCGAGTTTCCCAGGTTGCCGCTGGGCACGACAAATGACGCCGGCTGACCGGTGCTGCGCCAGATCTGCAGACTGCTCGCGGCGTAGTAGGCGGCTTGCGGCAGCAGGCGGCCGAGATTGATGCTGTTGGCAGAGGACAGCTGGGTTTGTTCGCGAAGCTGGGGATCGAGGAAGGCCTGTTTCACCATGCGCTGGCAGTCATCGAACGTGCCGCGCACGGCAAAGGACCTGACATTATCGCCCCAACAGGTGAGCTGGCGTTCCTGGGTCGGAGAGACCAGGCCCTGGGGAAATAGTACGGCCACCTGGATACCCGGCCGGCCATGGAACGCCGCGGCCACCGCGCCGCCCGTGTCGCCGGAAGTGGCCACGAGAATGGTCAGTGGCGGGTCGTGTGGCTTGCGTAGGCGGCTCATGCTCGCGGCCAGGAACCGGGCGCCGAAGTCCTTGAACGCCGCGGTGGGTCCGTGGAACAGCTCAAGGACGCTTAGACGTCCTTCGCGCCCCAATGGAACCAGCCGCACCGGGAAATTAAACGCCTCGGCGGTAATCGCCGGCAGCGAGTCCGCCAGCCTGTCGCCCGCCACAAAGGGGGCGATCAATCGGTTGGCGATCGCTGGAAGTTCCGTGTCGTCCGCGAAGCTCTCCGGCTCCACGCGGGACCACTCGTGCGGCACGTAGAGGCCGCCGTCGGGCGAAAGCCCCTTCAGCAGCGCCTCGGCGAACCCCACGGTCGATTCAGGATTTCGAGTGCTGGCAAAGCGCATTATGTGGTCACCACGCGAGCACCGTCGGTCTGGATTTCGACGATCCACTTGTCCAGCTCGATGGAGTGCCGCCCGAATTCACGGCTCATCGCGTCCAGGACCGCGGGCGCGTTGGCCGCCAGTGCCCAGGCGAACATGGTCGGACCGGCGCCCGATATCGAGCAGCCCAGCGCACCGGCTTCGAGGGATGCGCGGCGCACTTCCTGGAATCCGGGGATCAGGGCCTGACGCTGCCGCTCAATCACGACGTCCTCCAAAGAGGCGCGGATCATGTCGAGGTCGTTCGTATAACAGCCCGAGATGAACCCGGCCAGGTTGGCGGTCTGCCAGACGAAATCCGACAGAGTGACCGTACGGCTCAAAATCGCGCGCGCCTGCTTGGTAGACAGAAACATATGCGGGTGAACGATCACGGCGCGAACCCCCGGCGGCACCGGAATCTGCTTCACGCGAGGATGATCGATTCCAACCGTCAACACGAGACCGCCGAACAGACACGGTGAGATGTTGTCCACGTGCAGCGAACCGCTCGCAACGGCCTCGCCCTGCATGGCGAACTGCAGCAGTTCAAGCTTGCTGTATGGATTGGGCAGCAGCGCATTGGCTGCGACGACCGCACCCACGGCGGAAGCGGCCGAACCGCCGAGGCCGGAGCCCAGCGGAATGCCCTTCTCGATTTCCATTGCGAAACCGAAGTCCGGTTTCAACGTCTCGTACATTGCGAGCAAGGCGCGCCCGGCCGTGTTCTTCTCCGGCTCCAGGGGCAGATTTCCGGCAATGCCCGTCACCGCCGTGATGACGACGCCGGGCTCCTTCGTCCGCGACACCGTCACCCGGTCGCCCAGGGCGTCGACGGCAAAGCCGAGAATGTCGAAGCCAATGGCCACGTTGCCGACGGAAGCCGGAGCAAACGCGGTTGCCCGCTGCAGTCCTGAAGGGTTTGAAGTCAGACTCACATTCGGGCTCCGAGGTAGGCGGCCAGACGCAGCAGATCCGAGAACACCCCTCCCGCAGTCACTTCGGGACCCGCGCCGGGCCCCTGGACGATCAACGGATTATCGCAGTACCAGCGGGTCTCGAAGCGCACGACATTGTCGGTCAGTGCAATGTTGGCAAACGCGTGCTTGCCGTCGAACTCAATGATGCCCACCGACGCCTCGCCCTTGGCCGTTATCCGGCCGACGTAGCGCAAGACCTTGCCGCGCGAGCGCGCGTTCTCGAAGCGCTCACGCATGTGGCCGTCGAATCGCGGCAGGCGGGCCATGAACTCCTCGATCGAACCGGTTTCAAGGCCTGCCGGAACCAGGCTTTCGACCTTGACGTCCGCCAGCTCCAGCTCCAGCCCCATCTCGCGGCCCAGGATGATCAGCTTGCGGGCCACATCCATACCGGACAGGTCATCGCGCGGATCGGGTTCCGTATAGCCGCGTTGACGCACGTCGCGAACGATGTCGGAGAAGGCTGTACGCCCGTCGTACACATTGAATAGATAGGCGAGCGTGCCGGAGAAGATTCCTTCGATGCTCGTAATCTCATCGCCCGTCTCACGCAGATCGCGCAACGTGTGAATGACAGGCAGACCGGCTCCCACGTTCGCCTCGTAGAGGAAATGCGATCCGCCGGTACGGCGGGCTTCCTGCACGCGCCGATAGAACGCGAGGTCGGCGCTGTTTGCCTTCTTGTTCGGAGTGACGATGTGAATGCCGGCGGCCAGCCATTCGGGATAGCGCCGGGCGATGTCCGCGCTGGCCGTGCAGTCGATCAGCACCGTATGCGGCAGATAGTCGACGCGAATGTGCTCGACAAACCTGTCGAGATCGGCCGGAGTGGTGCTCTCTTCGTACTTCGCGCGCCAGTCGCTGAGCTGCAGGCCGGGCTCGGCCAGCAGCATGGTCTTGGTGCCGAGCAGGCCGCGCACCCGCAGGTCGAGCTTGACCTGATTGCGCAGCCGCTCGCTTTGGGAGGCGATCTGATCCAACAGCACGCGGCCGACGGTTCCGGGACCGATCACTCCGATCGACAGCGTGTGCGGCGACAGGTACAGGCCTGCATGCACCGCACGCAAGGCGCGGGTAGTGTGTCTACCCTCGATCACGACGGAAATGTTGCGTTCTGATGCGCCTTGCGCAATGGCGCGAACATTGACGCTCGCAGTGCCAAGGGCGTTGAACACCTTCGCGGAGACGCCCGGAGTGCCCGCCATGCCGTCACCCACGACGGCCAGGATGGCCAGATCCTCATCAATCTCGACGCTTTGAATCTGGCCTTCCTGCAGTTCGCGCTCGAATGCCCGACGTACCACGATCGCGGCACGTTCGGCCTGGTCCAGCGGAATGGCGCAGCAGATCGAATGTTCCGAACTGCCTTGCGAAATCAGAATGACCGAAATGCCCTCTTCGCGCAGCGCGCCGAACAGACGATGCGCGGTACCGGGGACGCCGATCATGCCGGCGCCTTCGACGTTCACCAGCGCGATCCGCTCGATGCTGGTGATGCCCTTGACCGGCAGTTTGGACTGCGGATGGGCGCAAATCAGGGTCCCCGGCTTTTCGGGGGCAAAGGTATTGCGGATCCAGATGGGGATATCGCGCCCCACGGCGGGTGCCATGGTCTGCGGATGGATCACCTTGGCGCCGAAGTACGCCAATTCCATGGCTTCGTTGTAGGACAGCTGGTCGATGACGGTGGCATCCGGTACGCGACGCGGATCGGCCGACAGCACGCCATCCACGTCGGTCCAGATATGAATCTCGTGCGCATCCAGCAGCGCGCCGAAAATCGATCCGGAAAAATCGCTGCCGTTACGGCCCAGCGTGGTCTGCACGCCCCGCCGGTCGGAAGCGATGAACCCTGTGATGATCAGCGTGCCTGAGAATTCCTCCGGCACCAGCTTTTCCAGGTTCGCGCGCGACTCGGGCCATTGAATGGCTGGGCCCAACGGACCCCACTCGACGACGACGACCTTGCGCGCGTCGATCCACTGAACCGTGCCGCGCCGTCCGGTGCGACGTTCTTCCATGAAACGCGTAAACAGCTTGGTCGACCAGATTTCGCCGTAGCCGGCAATCAGATCGCTTACGTTCCGGCCCGCGGCGCGCGTGAGCTTGACCGTCTGCAGAATGCCTTCGATGTCGTGGCAGTCGCGGTCGAAACCGGCCAGGTACAGCCGAGCCGACTCCGCGGACAGCAAAGTCTCGGCAATCCTGGCGTGCCGGACCCTGAGGGCTGCAATCTCGACCCGGAAGGAATCGTCCTGGCGCTCGGCCAGGTCGACCAGGTGGAGCAATGCGTCCGTCACCCCTCGGCAGGCGGACAGGACAATACCCGCCCGGCTCTCGGGAAGGGAATCGAGAATGGCGGCAACACGTCGGAAGCAGTCGGCGTCGGCAACGCTCGACCCCCCGAACTTATGAACGACCCAGGAAGAGGATTTGACCATCTATCTATATGCCATCGAATTAGGCCACGGGGCGGACCATAGGGTGGACCATAGGGCGGAAAAAACGCCGAGCGGACTGTACTGACGCGCTCGAGAGCACGCAATGACGGCGTTCTCGGCGCGACACTACAGGGGTCCGGGGACTGGCATACTGGTGAGCTGTGGAATCATCACTTGGACCCCTTCTTCCGCTGTTCGAGCGCGAACGCGCTGCCGGGAATGCCCTGGCGGTCGGCTTGCTCGTGCACACAGCCGGCTCGACCTACCGCAAACCCGGCGCGCTGATGCTCATAGCCGCCAATGGCGACTACGCAGGGCTGCTTTCCGGCGGCTGCCTTGAAGGGGACCTGCGTCAGCATGCCATGTCCGTCATCGACACCGGCCAACCGCAGCTCGTGACCTACGACATGCGCGGTGCGGACGATCTGATCTGGGGGCTGGGCCTGGGTTGTGAGGGTGCGATGCAGATCCTGCTGTTCCGGGTGGGACCGGACCACGACTGGCAGCCGTTGACGCATCTGATTCAGAATTTGAGCACCCACACCCCGACCGCGGTGGGCGTCGTGGCCGAGTCGGCGCATCCGGACCTGCCGGCGGGAGCGATCAGCCTGCCGAGGAGTGCCGTTTCGCCGGCCCTGCGTAGCGCCAGCACCGAGGCAGGACAGCGGATCCTGGACGGCGACGCAGTACAAGGGGCCCTGGAAGCCGCCACCTTCAGCGGTCGCACCCAGTGGGTCCAGGGCAGCTCGCCCGACTGGCGGCTGTTCACGCTGCCTCTGGCTTTGCCTCCAAGGATTTTGGTGCTGGGTGCCGGACCCGACGCCGCGCCCGTGGTCGATCTGGCGGCCCGTCAGAGTTGGAAGGTCACCGTCGTCGATCATCGGCCGGCCTATGCGCAGGCCGATCATTTTCCCACGGCCGACCGGGTGGTGCTGTCGCGGCCCGACGAGCTGCGATCCGCCGTCGACCTGTCGCGTTATTCGGCGGCCGTGGTGATGAGCCACCACCTGCCGTCCGACCTGGAATATTTGCGCAGCCTGGCTGAAACGCCGATTCCGTACATCGGATTACTGGGTCCCGCGATGCGGCGCGAGCGCTTGCTGTCCGACCTCGGAGCCCTGGCGGGGTCCGTACGTCACCGCGTACATGGGCCCGTCGGCCTGGCCATCGGGGGGCGGACGCCGGAATCGATAGCCCTGGCCATCGTCGCGGAAATTCATGCGTTCGTTCACCTTGGAGATACCGCCGCGCGCAGGGCGGACACGGCGGCATGAACGAGCTCGATTTGATTCGCAGGCAACTCGCGACGGAGCGTCGTCGCGCAGCGGAAGTTGCGCAGGCCTGCGCCCGTGCGGCGCACGACCTGTGGGAAACCGACGAACTGCGGCAGGCCCGCGTCGAATACCTGGTGTTCGTCCTGAGTCGCTTCGAAGAACGCGACCAGATCCTGGCGGACCTGTATCGCGCTCGCCTGGGCGACGCCCAGGACCGAGGGCGACTGGAAGCCCTCATGCACGGCCCGGGCGCAAGTCGCGAAGTCCTGGTCAAGCTGGAAGCGGCGCTAGCCGCGAACGGCGCGGCTGACGCACCTGACCGCTGGAGACAATTCGCCGAAGACTTCGACGGACCCTGGCGTGCGCGGCGCGACGCCGTCGATGCTCTGCTGGAGAGAAATCCACGAGTCACCGACTGGCGTGCCGTTTCGATAGTCGATGCCGATTCGATAGTCGAGGAGCGAGCGCTGTACGCGCGCACTCAGTCTGCCGGCAGCAGGCCGATCCAGTGATCCAGGCTGATGAGGGCGATGCTGGACTGCACGCCGTTGTCCTTGCGGCGGGTGCTTCCACTCGCTTCGGCTCCGCGAAGCAACTGGTCCGGATCGGCGGTCGCCCGATGCTGCATGCCACTGTCACGCGAGCAGTAGAAGTCGCAGGGAGTGCCGTGATCGTCGTCCTCGGCGCCCGAGCCGCGGAGCTGGCCCCCCTTCTGTCTCACTCTCCCGCCTCGATCGTGATCAATCGCGACTGGCGGGAAGGCTTGAGTAGCTCGATACGCGCCGGAATTGCTCGCCTGCCCGCCGCCTGTTCGGGGGTCCTATTGCTTCTTGCGGATCAGGCCGCCGTGACGACGGAAGATCTCAGGCGATTGGTCGGCACGTGGCGCAGACAGACCGAATACGTAGCGGCCGCCGTCTATGGCTCGACCGTGGGAGTCCCTGCCATCTTTCCTCGCTCTGCCTTCAGCGAACTGATGCGCTTGCGCGGCGATCAGGGCGCTCGCGCGTTGATTCATCGCAACCCGGATCGCTTGGTGCGCGTGCCCATGGAAAGCGCGGGGATCGACATCGACACCCCGGAGGATTTGCTGAACATCGAATCGCCGGGCACGGGAGCGGCTCCGAAAAACGGATAAAACTCCTTATTATTGACGAACTTACGAAGTAATCTTAATATGGATTATTATGATTGACTTCGATGCTCTCTCCGCTCCGCTCCCTCAGGCTCTTGCGAGCGCTGTACGCCGCCTCGCCCAACTCGCCCACACCCATGCCTGGAACCAGTGGGCCGTTCAGCGCCTCACGCCGACTCAACGTCGGATCCTCGATTTCCTCGGATCACGACACGACAACATCACGTTGACGGCGGTTGCCCGCGAACTCGGCGTTACTGCGGCCACGGCGTCCGACAGCGTTAGTGCACTTGAGACGAAGGGGCTGCTTCGCAAGCGCCGTAGCCACGTCGACGGACGCGCACTGGCTTTGATGTTGACGACTGAGGGACGCCATTCCGTTACACAGCTGGCGGCGCTGCCGGATCCGCTGCAAACGGCGTTCGGTTCGCTATCTGGGGACGAGCAGGAACTGTTCTATCGTTCCGCTATGAAGATGCTCCGCGATCTGCAGGAGAGCGGCGCACTGCCCGTGTCGCGGATGTGCGTGCGCTGCAGGTATTTCGATCCGTTTCGCCATTCGGATTCGGCCACGCCGCATCACTGCAACCTGGTAGGTGCCGCCTTGGCCGATCGGCATCTGAGAATCGACTGCCCGGAGCATGAGCCCGGCGACAAACAGACTCAGCTTGCGTTGTGGTCGCGGTTCAGTCGGTGCGCGCCCGGCGCGCCACCCTGTCCAGCAGCCGACGCGCCTGGGTCAGATGGGGTCGATCAATCATCTCCCCCTCCAGACTGAGCACACCGGCTTGCGGTGAGGCCGCGAAGGCCGCGACGATCCGCCGCGCTCGCGCCAGCTCCGTTTCGCTCGGACTGAAAGCTGAATTGATCGCGTCGACCTGGTCGGGATGAATAGCGAGCTTGCCGGCGAAGCCGTCGCGGCGCGCGACGCGCGCCTCCTGCGCCAAGCCTTGAGCATTGCGAAAGTCTACGAACACCCCGTCAATGGCCTGCACTCCAAGTGCCGTAGCCGCCAGCAACGTGAGAGAACGTGCCAGCTGAAAAGTGAAGGTCAGCGCACCCTGCTCATCAACCTTCGAGGCCGCACCTAACGCCGCGGACAGATCCTCCGAACCCCAGGTGAGTGCCGTCACCCTCTGCAGGACTTCCGGCACCTGCGCCAGTCTTTCAGCGTAGCCGGGAAGATTCAGCACGGCCTGTGGTGTCTCCGTAGCGATGACCATGAGCTTGGTGCACCCAATTGGGCGACGGTCGCGCACCTCGAGAGCTTCCAGCACGTGGGCCACTTCGATGATCTCCTCCGCAGAAGAGATCTTCGGTAGCAGCAGACCATCCGGTGCTCCGGCGAACACCGCCGTGACGTCCTCCATAAGTTGACCGCTGGATGGTGAGTTCACGCGAACCCAGAGTTGCTGCTGGGAGCGTTCTTTCTGAGAGGTCAGGAGCTCGCGCACCCGCAAGCGTGCAGCGGGGAGCTGTGCTGCTGCCACGGAATCTTCGAGATCCAGAATCAGGGCGTCCGCCGCTGCGGTCAGTGCCTTGATCTGTTTTCGCTCACTATCACCCGGGACAAAGAGCAGCGAGGTGAGCAGCGGACTCACGCTGCCGGCCTTTTCATCATCAGAGCTGCGCGACGGCAAGTCGCGACCTCCTCGTCGCGCTGGTTATAGGCACGGTGTTCGAAGGTCACGATTCCCGAGTCGCTTCGCGACTGGCTCTCCCTCATCGCCACGACGCTGGTCGCCGCCCGCAAGGTATCGCCAATCAATACGGGACGAGGAAATCGGACCTCGTCCCAACCCAGATTGCCCAGGGTGGTGCCATAGGTGGTGTCGTAGACCGAAAGACCCACGAGAAGCCCAAGCGTGAAAACGCTGTTCATCACCGGCTGACCGTAGGGAGTGCCTTTGCAGTATTCGGCGTCCAGGTGCAGCGCCGCCGGGTTCATGGTCAAGGTGCTGAACAGCACATTGTCCGTTTCGGTCACGGTCCGCCGGACCGCGTGCTCGAAACGCTGTCCGATCGCAAACTGCTCGTAATAGAGTCCCGGCATGATCACGACCTCCCACCAGTCGTCCTAGTCTTGCATACGGGCCAAATTGGGGCGAATCACCCCCTCGAGAGGGCCCGTAACCGGCTCATAACCTATTGATGACGCGCATCTAACCACACGGTATTTAGACTGCCCTGCCCAGCCCCCTATAGTCCCTGCCATGTACCGGTACGACGAGCTCGATCAGGCCATCGTGGACCAGCGCGTCGCGGAATTCCGCGACCAGACCCGGCGATTTCTCGCCGGAGAACTACCCGATGAGGAATTCAAGTCGCTGCGACTGCGCAATGGGTTGTACATCCAGCGCTACGCGCCGATGCTGCGCATCTCAATTCCCTATGGGCTGCTGAGCTCACAGCAGCTGCGCAAGCTTGGCGACATCGCCCGCCGCTACGACCGCGGCTTCGGGCACTTTTCCACGCGACAGAACCTGCAGCTGAACTGGCCCAAGCTTGAACAGGTGCCGGATATCCTCGCCGAACTGGCTACGGTCCAGATGCACGCGATCCAGACGAGCGGCAATTGCGTTCGCAACGTCACCGCCGACCACATGGCGGGGATCGCAAAAGACGAGGTTGATGATCCGCGACCGTACTGCGAGATCATCCGCCAGTGGGCCACTCTGCACCCGGAGTTCACCTACCTGCCGCGCAAATTCAAGTTCGCAGTGACGGGCGCGCCGGACGATCGCGCCGCTTCCGAAGTGCATGACATCGGTCTGCACCTGAAGCGGGACGAGCAAGGCAACATCGGCTTCCAGGTGTATGTCGGCGGAGGCCTCGGACGGCAACCCATCATCGCGCAGTTGATTCGGGAATTCCTGCCTATGCGGGATCTTCTGTCCTACTGCGAGGCGATCCTACGCGTCTACAACCGGCACGGCCGTCGCGACAACATTCACAAGGCCCGCATCAAGGTGCTGGTCAAGGCGCTGGGCGCCGATAAATTCCGCGAGCAGGTCGAGACGGAGTGGCTGGCCTCGCGGGACACCGGTCCCGTCCTGGAGAGTGCGGAAGTGGATCGCGTCCGATCTCACTTTGTGCCCCCGCCGTACCACATCCTGCAGGACATCGATGCTGCTGCCGGGCGCGAGCCCGCATTCCAGGCCTGGTACCGCTATAACACCCGCGAGCACAAGATCTCCGGCTACCGTGCCGTGTTCGTGGGGCTCAAGACCCACGGCAAGCTTCCCGGCGACATCACGTCCGAGCAGATGGAAGCGGTCGCGAATCTGGCCGACAAGGTGAGCTTCGGACTCATCCGCTCGACGCACAATCAGAACCTGTTGCTCGCCGACGTACCGCAGAGCGAACTGTACGAAGTGTGGCAGGAGCTGAAGCGCCTGGAGCTGGCGATGCCCAACATCGGCACGCTGACGGACATGATCGCCTGCCCCGGGCTCGATCTGTGCAGTCTGGCGAACGCCGGCACGTACAGCGTCGTCAAGCAGATCCAGGATCGCTTCAACGACCTGGATTACCTCTACGACCTCGGTGATATCGAGATCAAGATGTCCGGCTGCATGAACGCGTGCGGCCATCATCACGTCGGACACATCGGCATCCTGGGCGTCGATAAGCATGGCGAGGAGTGGTACCAAATCACCCTCGGCGGCTCGGTCAACGGCTTTACGGCGTTGGGCGAAGTCATCGGCCCGTCGGTCGCGCAAGCGGATGTGGCGCCGACCATCGAACGGATCGTCGAAGCCTACAGAGCCATTCGCGAAGACGGCGAGCGCTTCATCGACACCATTCGGCGAGTGGGCATCAAGCCCTTCAAGGAGCGCGCGTATGCGTCACATTCTGCGGCAGCGTAAGCTCGTTGAGGACAACTGGCGCTACCTCGGTGAAGAGGCGGCCGAGTCCGACGCGCTGATCGTGCCCTGGGCGCAATTGCGGGCCGATCCGGAAAAGTGGCTGGCTCGAAGCGCTCCGCTCGGAGTGCGCATCGCCCCGGCGGACAAGGTCGAAGAGCTGAAGGAATACTTGCCGCGGCTCTCGCTGGTGGCCGTCGAGTTTCCGACGGTTACCGACGGACGCGGCTATTCGCTGGGACGTGTGTTGCGAACGCGCTTGAATTTCCAAGGCGAGCTGCGCGCGGTGGGCGTGGTGAAACAGGATCAGGTTTTTTTGCAGGCTCGATGTGGCTTCGATTCGTTCGAGCTGGCCGCGGGTGAAAATGTGGAGGAAGCCACGCGTGCCCTGCAGCGCTACACGGTCGCCTACCAACCCGAGGATCCGCGCGTTGCGATCCGCCAACAGCGGTTTTTCGCTGGGGGCGCCTAGCTTGGGACGCCTGCCCGGCCGCGTTTAACGCAACGGCAGCTGGATATCCTTGAACATCTCTGCGACTTCTTCGGAGGTCGCCGCGCGGTGCGCCCGGTCCACCAGGCGCCGATCCAGATGCGGCGCCAGCAATTGCGCGAAGTCGTACATGTATTTGCGCAGCAAGGTACCGCGACGAAATCCTATCCAGGTGGTATGCGCTGGAAACAGGTGGCCCGCGTCGATCGAGGTCAGATCCGGATCATTCTTGTCAACGGCCATGTGCGCGATGATTCCTACGCCCAGTCCGAGACGCACATAGGTCTGAATCACGTCTGCGTCGCGCGCCGTAATGGCGACGTTCGGAGTCAGCCCGGCCTTGGCAAAGGCCTCGTGCAATGACGAAGGGCCGGTGAAGCTGAACGTGTAGGTGACGAGCGGATACGCGGCGAGGGCTTTGAAGGTGAGACGGCCCCCGCCGGCCAGAGGATGGTCATGAGGCACGATGACCGTGCGATGCCATCGATAGCACGGCATCAGAGTCAGGTCGTTGTAGAGGCTGTCGGAGCCGGTGGCGATGGCGCAGTCGATCCGATCGTTCGCCACCATCTCGGCGATCTGCTCGGAAGTACCCTGGTGCAGATTCAGGCGCACATTGGGATAACGGCCGCGGAACTCGCGAATGACATCCGGGAGGACGTAGCGCGCCTGGGTATGCGTGGTGCCGATGGACAGGCTGCCTTTGCCCTCGTCCCGCAGCTCAGTCGACAGGTCGCGGATGCTCTGCGCTTCCTGCAGGATCTTCAGGGCCCGGTCGATCACCTGCTGGCCGGCCGGCGTAATCCGCGTGAGGTTGCGCCCTTCGCGCACGAAGATCTGGAAGCCCAGCTCGTCCTCCAGCAGCTTGATCTGCTTGCTCACCCCCGGCTGCGAGGTATGCAGCTTTTGGGCTGCCGCCGTGATATTCAGCCCGCTCTGCGCCACGGCGGCAAGATAACGCAACTGGTGCAACTTCATTCCCTACGACCTTTGCTTGAGCGTCACGGCGGGGTAAGGATAGCAGGCCGGCTCCCGACCGGCCCGTGGATGGGCCAGCCCGTCACGGGCCCGTCATGGGCCAACCCCGTCATGGACCAGCCCGTCACCGGTCTATAACCGATCGTCACCCTCTCAGAAGGAATCATTCGTTCTGGCTTTAAGAGCCTGTGGCTATAGTCCCGCCCACTATGGGAGAACTCCTGAACCTCGACCTCGAACAGAAGGCTGCTTCCGTGCGGGAGCAGCTCTCCGCCTCGGTGCGCGAGCACGGCCGGGTGGTCTATTCGAACAGCCTCGGCGCCGAGGCCATGGTCCTGACCGACATCATCTGGTCGCACGTGCCGGAAATCGACATATTCAGTATCGATACCGGACGCCTGCCCGAGGAGACCTACGAGCTCCTGGAAAAGCTGCAACGCCGCTACAAGCGTCACATCCGGGTCGTCTACCCGGACGCCCAGGCGCTGGAGAAGCTGGTGTCTGCCCAGGGCGTCAACGGCTTCTACCACAGCCTCGAAGCGCGCCAGGCCTGCTGCCACACTCGCAAGGTGGAGCCCTTCAGACGGGCCGTGGCAGGTTACTCGGCCTGGGTGACCGGCGTACGCCGCGAGCAGTCGGCCGCGCGTGCCCAGGCTCAGCCCACCGAATGGGATACTGAGAACGGCATGCACAAGGTCAGTCCCCTGCTCGACTGGACCGAAGAGCAGGTCTGGCAGTACATCCGAGCGCGCAAGCTGCCGTACAATTCGCTGCACGACCGCCAGTATCCCAGCATCGGCTGCTCGCCTTGCACGCGAGCCATCCAGCCCGGCGAGAATCGCCGCGCCGGTCGCTGGTGGTGGGAGCAACCCGAGTCTCGCGAATGCGGCCTACACCCGAAAGTCCGTCATGCAGTCGCTCAAGCCTGAGCAACAGCCGGGCGAGCATGGATTACTTGCCGGTCTTCCTGCAGCTGCGCGCCCGGCCGGTGGTGGTCGTGGGCGGCGGACATGTGGCGGGCCGGAAGGTGGAGTTGCTCCTCAAGAACGGCGCTCACGTCTCCGTCATTGCGCCGGAGCTGCACGCCGAGCTGCGTAAGCTTGCCGAGAGCGGCGAGCTTCATCACATCCCCGGTCCTTTTGCCCCCGCCCACCTGGACGCTGCCGATCTCGTCGTCGCAGCAACAAGCGACAGAGACGTCAATGCGGCGGTGTCTCGCGCCGCCCGCGAGCGCCGGATTCCGGTCAATGTCGTGGATGACCCGGAGCTGTCGACATTTATTTTTCCGGCGATTATCGACCGGTCTCCTATCGTTGTCGCCATCAGCTCCGCTGGCCGTGCGCCGGTGTTGGCGCGGCGCGTACGCGAGCAGCTTGAAGTGCTGTTACCGGCAAAGCTGGGCGCTCTGGCGCGCTTCATGGGAGACAGACGCGTAGCGGTGAAGGATGCCTTGCGCGCCGCGGCTCGCCGTCCTTTCTGGGAGCGGATTGCCGGCGGGCTGGTCGGTTCCAAGGTGTTGGCTGGAGATGAAAGCGGCGCCCAGAGCGCGTTTGAACGTGAGTTGTATACCTCCCGTCTGACGTCGTCTGCTGCCACGGGAGCCCTTGGTGAGGTCTACCTCATCGGCGCCGGGCCCGGCGACCCGGACCTGCTGACTTTGCGCGCTCTGCAGCTTCTGCAGCAGGCCGACATTGTTCTCTACGATCGTTTGGTTCCCGATGCGGTAGTCGAGCGGGCGCGGCGCGACTCGCAACGCGTATTCGTCGGTAAGGAGCCAGGCGAGCACTCAGTGCAGGACCGCATCAACCAGCTGCTCGTTCAATACGCCAGACAGGGACTTCGGGTCGCCCGTCTCAAAGGCGGCGATCCCTTCATCTTCGGCCGGGGAGGCGAAGAGATGGAGATGCTGTCGACACACGGGATCCCCTACATCGTCGTTCCGGGGATCACCGCAGCCCTCGGTGCGGCTGCGGTCGCCGGCATCCCCCTGACTCATCGCGATCTCTCGCAGAGCGTCACGTTCGTCACCGGACATGTTCTGGACGACGACACCTTGAATTGGGCACACCTGGCCGCAGCCCATCAGACCGTCGTGTTCTACATGGGCGTGGCCCAGTTGGATCGCATCGTCAAGAAATTGCGGACCGCGGGTGCACCGGCCGCACTCCCGGCAGCCGTCATCGAGAGAGCGACTCTGGCAGACCAAAGGGTGTTGCGCGGTACGCTGGAAACGATCGCCGCCGCGGTGGCTGCGGCTGAAGTGGCGGCGCCGGCTCTGTTGATCGTGGGCGATGTTACGGCGTTCAACGTGGTGGACGCCCTCTCCTCTGCGGCTTCGGCCGAACCCTTATTCGGAGCGATTGCATGAGTATCTCGGATGGATTCATCGGTTCGGTGGGCAACACGCCTCTCATTCGCCTGCGGCGCGCGAGCGAGGAAACCGGCTGCGAGATACTCGGGAAAGCGGAGTTTCTGAACCCCGGCGGATCGGTCAAGGACCGTGCTGCGCGGGCCATCGTCGCCGATGCTGAAAAGCGCGGTGAGCTCACGCCCGGCGGCACGGTCGTAGAGGGCACGGCCGGGAACACCGGTATCGGACTCGCCCACGTCTGCAAGGCTCGCGGCTACCGATGCGTCATCGTCATGCCGGACAACCAGTCGCCCGAGAAATACGGCCTGCTCGAGATGTTGGGTGCGGAGGTCCACAAGGTGCCGACGGTCCCCTACAGCAATCCGAACCAGTATCAGAAGGTCGCGCAGCGCCTCGCCGCCTCGCTGCCCAATGCCGTGTGGTCGAATCAATTCGACAATACGGCGAATCGCCAGGCCCACGTGCAGACCACAGGCCCCGAGATCTGGGCGCAGACCAACGGTCGCGTCGATGCGTTCGTCGCCGCGAGCGGCACCGGAGGCACCTTTGCAGGCGTGTCCGAATATCTGAAATCTCGGCGGCGTTCGATCCGCTGCGTACTGGCGGATCCGCCAGGCAGCGCGCTCTACGAGTACGTGCGCAGCGGCACACTCAAGGCCACGGGGTCCGGCTCGATCACCGAGGGAATCGGCATCGGTCGCGTCACCGCCAATCTCAAGGACGCGCCCATCGACGAGGCGGTTCACATCGATGATGCCGACTCGGTGCGCTTCGTCTATCGGCTGTTGAATGAGGAAGGGCTGTTTCTCGGCAGCACCAGCGGCATCAACGTGGCGGCCGCGGTAAGGGTGGCCTTGGAGATGGGTCGCGGACACACCATCGTCACCGTGTTGTGTGACGGCGGAGCGAAGTATCAGTCGCGCCTGTTCAATCGCGAATGGCTGGAGCAGAAGGGTTTGGCGCAGTTCGCCGGCGCACCCTCAGCGGCGGCCCCCATTTCCATCGACAAGGCGATGGTGGCCTGACCCGCCGCGCGGCGTCCAACGCCACGCGGGGGCCCTCATCGGCCGCACTCGACGGCCTGACCGTCAGACCGTCGCCATCTGGTCCTCGGACCTGACCGGCGTCTTCGCAGTCGGTGCCGCTGCGTCGGGGACACTTGCCCCCAGCGCAACCTCGAGCGCTTCGCCTACGCGCTCCACCCACACGAACTCCAACAGGGAGCGGGTGCTCTGCGGGATGTCTTCCAGATCACGCCGGTTGCGGGCCGGCAGGATCACCTTCTTGATCCCCGCACGCGCCGCGGCGATCATCTTCTCCTTGATGCCGCCCACCGGCAGCACCAGGCCGCGCAAGCTGATCTCGCCCGTCATGGCCACATCCGCTCGAACTGCCTGACGCCTCAGCAGCGACGCCAGAGAGATGAACATCGCCACTCCGGCGCTGGGACCGTCCTTGGGGATGGCTCCAGCCGGCACATGCACGTGAATGTCACTCTGATCGAACAGCTTCGGATCGATGCCCAATTCGGTGGCCTGTGCCTTCACCAGGCTCAACGCCGCCTGGGCACTCTCCTTCATGACATCGCCCAACTGGCCGGTCAGGATGAGCTTGCCGTTGCCGGGCATCCGCGCCGACTCCACGAACAGGATGTCGCCGCCGACCGGCGTCCACGCCAGGCCCGTTGCCACACCCGGTACGGAAGTCCACTGGGCTACCTCGTTCTCGAACCGGCCGGCACCCAGGATCGAAGTCACGTCGGCCGAATCGATCTGAACACTCGACACCTTGCCTTCAGCGATCCGAACAGCGACGTTACGCAACAGTCCGCCGATTTCGCGCTCCAGATTCCGGCAGCCCGACTCGCGCGTGTACTCCTCGATGACCTTCAACAGCGCCGCATCCGTCACGCTCACCTGTGATTCGGTGAGACCGTTGGCCTTCAGCTGCCTGTGCACGAGATAGCGCTTGGCGATCTGCAGCTTCTCCTCGCTGGTGTAGCCGGTGAGCTGAATGATCTCCATCCGATCCCGTAAGGGTCCGGGGATCGTATCCAGCACGTTGGCCGTCGCGACGAACAACACGCGACTCAGGTCGAAAGGCTGTGCGATATAGTTGTCGCGGAAAGTCCCATTCTGCTCCGGATCGAGCACCTCGAGCATCGCCGAGGACGGGTCGCCCTGGTGGCTGGCATTCAACTTGTCGATTTCATCGAGCATGAAAACCGGGTTGCGCGTGCCGACCTTGCGCAGCGACTGGATGATGTTGCCGGGCAACGCACCAATGTAAGTGCGCCGGTGCCCGCGAATCTCCGCCTCGTCATGCACGCCGCCCAAGCTTGCACGCACGAACTTAAGTCCCAGCGCCCGGGCAATGCTCTGACCCAGCGAGGTCTTGCCCACGCCCGGCGGCCCCACGAAGCACAGGATGGGACTGCGCCCTTGCGGATTGAGCTTACGCACCGCGAGATACTCGAGAATGCGCCGCTTGACCTTCTCCAGCCCGTAGTGATCCTCGTCGAGGACACGACGTGCGCGCTCGATATCGATGTCCTCGACATCGGTCTTGCTCCAGGGCAGCGCGACCAGCCAGTCGAGGTACGACCGGGTCATCCCGTATTCCGGGCTGGCCTCGTTCATCCGCTGCAGACGCTTCAGCTCCTTGCGGGCGTGCTCCTCCACCTCGGTGGGCATCCCGGCGGCCGTCACTGCTTTTTCCAACTCCTTCGAATCGTCGACGCCGTCGTCGCTCTCGCCGAGTTCCTTTTGCAGCTGGCGCATCTGCTCGCGCAGCACCGCTTCACGCTGCCTCTCACCCAAGGCCGCCTGCGTCTGCTCAGAGATGTCCTTGGTCACACGCAGCACCTCGACGCGATGCGTCAGGAGCTTGATGACTTTGTCCAGCCGATCCTTCAGGTTCAGGGTGTCCAGGACCTCCTGCTTCTCGCGCGTCTTCACGTCCATGAAGCTGACGATCAGATCGGCAAGTTGCCCGGCCGTGTTGATGCTCTGGATGGAGCGGGCCAGTTCCGCCGGAACCTGGGGCAGCAACGACAGCGCCTCGATGGCACGCTGCTTCAAGACCTCGACGCGCGCCTCGACCTCAGTGCTCACCTCGGTGGGCTCAGTCAAAGTTTCGATGCGGCCCGCGAGGAAGGGAGCCTCCTGGACAAGATCGGTGAGTCGGAATCGGCCTTCGCCCTGGACCACGAGATGATGTGTGCCATCCGGCGCCGTCACATAACGGACGACGGAAGCGAGCACACCAATATCGTACAGGTCCTTGACCGTCGGGTTCTCGACGGAGGGATCACGCTGCAGCAGCAGCGCAAGTTTCTTCCCGCTGCGCACTGCTTCCTGCGCGGCAGCGATGCTCTCCTCGCGTCCCACCGTAATGGGCAGCACGATTCCGGGGAACACCACCGAATTGCGCAGCGGCACGATCGGAATCAAGTCCGCCGGCAAAGGAGGCAGGTCGGGGTGCGGGGTCGGATGGGTTTGTTCGCTGTCAGCCATAACCTACTCGCGTGTTGAGTTTTGTGAGGCTCGTGCGAGCCGCACTTCGAGACAGCCATTCACGTAAAATGACTCCACGATGCGCATGGGAGCCCCGGTGATCGGTATGCGCCGTACAAAGCGTCCGTGGGGAATCTCAAGGCGACGAATCAGAGCGTTCCGCTCTGCGAGGCGCACAGGGCGCGAGGCAATCACGGTGAGCGCGCCGGCTTCCAGCGAAACGTTGATCTGGTCGGGCTCGACTCCCGGCAGGGCGAATTGCAGCAGGACCTGCCCGTCGACCTCCTGCACGTCCACCGGCGGCTCCCAGATGGCTACATCGCCGCCCGGCCCTACGTAACGGACGAACTGGCGCTGCAGGCGCTCCGCGCGCTCCAGGAGCTCACAGGCCTGGGACCACATCCATCCGAGGTGACGATCGGTATTCATTCGCACTTCCGCACTTGGAGCCTGGACACCCGCAAGGGGCGTACCCTGCTGAACGTGCGGGCGGGAGCGGCGAAGTCAAGGCTGGCCCGCCGCCTGCGGTCATGCGAAAGTTGCGCGAATAACAAGGTCACGCCCGCGGTTGCGCGAGCTTATGAACGATTTCTTCAGTCCAGCCGAGCTGGAAGCCCTGCGCCTGAGCCTCGAGGTTGCCGCCCGGAGCGTGCTGTTCAGTCTGCCGCTGGCGATCGGCGTGGCGTGGCTGCTTACCCGGACGCGCTTCTTCGGGCGAACTGCCGTCGACGTGTTCGTACATCTGCCCCTGGTGCTCCCACCCGTAGCAGTGGGCTACCTGCTACTGATCCTGTTCGGCGCGCATGGACCGCTCGGCAGCTGGCTCCACTCCACCCTGGGGATCAACCTGGCTTTCACAACTGCGGGAGCGGCGTTAGCCACTGCCGTGATGACGTTTCCGCTGATGGTGCGCGCCATACGCATTGCGCTCGAATCGGTAGATCGAGGTCTCGAAGCCGCGGCGCGTACCCTGGGAGCCGGTGCGTTGGATCGTTTTTTCACTATTTCCCTGCCGCTGATGCTCCCTGGAGTTCTCGCGGGGGCGGTCACTGCTTTCGCCGCAGGTCTGGGCGAATTCGGAGCGGTGATCACCTTTGCGTCAAACATTCCGGGAGTGACACGCACCCTGCCCCTGGCTCTGTACACGGCCATGCAATCCCCGACAGGCGACACGGCGGCGGCAAGACTGGCGCTGATGTCCATCGCCCTCGGCATCGTGGGCCTGGTGCTGTCCGAATTGCTGACGCGCCGCGTGCGCCGGTTCCTGGGCCGCTGATGCCGCTGCGATGTTAGTGCACCAGGAATACGAATGCTGAAGGTCGACTTACGCAAGCGGCGCGACGGATTCACGTTGCGCGCGAAATTCGCAGCTCCCACACCCGGCGTCGTCGCGTTGTTCGGACGTTCCGGCTGCGGCAAGACCACCCTCGTGAATCTGATCTCGGGCCTTCTGGAACCCGACGAAGGCTCTGTGCAGTTGAACGGCACCGTGTTGACGGACACCCGGGCGGGTGTCGCGGTACCTGTCGAGCGGCGCAGGATCGGGTATGTATTTCAGGACCCGCGGTTGTTTCCCCATTTCACGGTTCATGGGAACCTGCTGTATGGAGCTAAGCGCGCGCCCCAGTCAGCTCGGAACATCGCGTTCGACGACATCGTCGAGTTATTGGGCATCGCACACCTGTTGCACCGGCGGCCTCACCAGTTATCCGGTGGCGAACGCCAACGCGTATCGCTGGGCCGCGCGTTGCTGTCACAGCCGAGTCTTTTGCTCCTCGATGAGCCGCTCGCAGCCCTGGATATCGCGCGTCGGGAGGAGGTACTCCCCTACCTGGAGGCACTGCGAGACAAGCTTTCCATTCCCATGGTCTACGTCAGCCATCAGTTCGACGAGGTGGTGCGCATGGCGACGCACGTCGTTGTGATGGACGCGGGGAGCATAACGGCCCAGGGCACGCTGAGCGAAGTGAGCTTGACGCCGCAACTGCGCGAGATAATTGGATCCGATACCGTTGGCGCCATCGTGGACGGCACTGTCACGACCGTCGAAGCTACCGGAGGGTTCGCAGACCTGCAGTTGGGCCGCAGCACATTTCGCGTGAGCCTGCGCGACGCCCGGGTGGGCGCGCAGCTGCGAGTTCACATTCTCGCCCGAGACGTCATTCTAGCCACCGAGCCCCCGCGCGCCCTGAGTGTTCGCAACGCGCTGGAGGGAACCGTCACCTCCATGGCCATCGAGGAACAGAATGATGCGGTCCTGGTCAGTGTAGACATCGGCGGCGTCAGTGTGCTCGCCCGGGTCACCCAGGATGCGGTGGATGCGTTGAGTCTGCGACCTGGACTGGTCGTGTGGGCCCTCGTCAAGGCGGTCTCGACGCGGGGGCATGCGTTTTCGCTGGGGTTGACGGCTTAGCTCTAACGGCAGCCTCCGCTGTGAGGCCGGTGTGTAACGGCGATTACTGGAATGACCAGGTCGATTTACAACTTACACAGAGTCCTGGCGGGAAATCTGTTCATTTGTATTCTGTTTTCCGCAGTCAACTATTACGCGGACCTCGGCTTCTTCGGCCATCGCGCGAAAGGGATTTTCATATCAGTGCTCGGGGTGATCGTGATCTATGGAGGCTTCTTCGCCCCTACACGAGAGGATATGCGGGAGCAAAAAGCAGCGCAGAAAGCTGCGAAGAGCCGTCAAAACCCGGTACTCGCACAAGGCGCTCGCGACTCTCCGGCTACAGCGAGGGGCATAGCCGCCGGCCTTACATGTACGTCGCATTGAGGGATGGCCAGACAGAGGTGCGGCTGTGAGAATCACCACCAGAGTGCAGCAGCTGTTTTTCTCGCAACTCTCAGTCCGCCTGACTCATTTGGTTCTCCAGAATGGCGCGGATGACACTGCATGGAACGACTATACAAACACCGCTAAAGTGCACGAGCGAGTTCAGGAGCGCTGGAGTGAACACGAGGAACAGATGCTCCGGTTGCGTGACACGGCATACGCCCAGATACAAAGCGAAATCACTGCGCTACAGGCTATCGCGGATCCACAATCCCTTGAGGAGCCCTTTAAAATGGCAAAGCGCGATCCGGAACTGATTGCGGCAGCCTGGGAGCTGGACAACCCCGTACGCGCCCTTGATCGCGAATTGGCTCTCTAGCCTCCCGCCGCCTCGACTGGAAAATTAAAGGCACGACGCCAGGTCCGATTCCAATTGGCGGCGCATGGTGGGTGCCGTTTCGACATTGAGCGTGTTTTCAAAAACAATTGACTTTGGCGGGAGACGGCGTGATGGATACAGGCAATCGATTTCTGTCGTCGATAAGGCGCGTCCCCCCATTCCTGATCGCCCTAATTGCCCAGATTCTCGTATCGGCACTCTTCGCTCCATGGGATGCGCCGACGGATATCGAGTTCTACCGGGGTGCGAAACGACTACTGGTCGCGGGGCTGATCGTGCACGTGATCATACGGTTCGCCCTGCCGCGATGGCTGCGTGGAACTACGCCTCGCGACATCCCGGAACAGGACACAGCGTTAAGCCAAGTTGCGGGATCCAGGTTTGGCCCCTGGAGAGTTGTGTTCCGTGCTTTTGCGGGGGCAATGGCTATCACGTTGGCCTGCGCGATGGCTGCTGATAAGGGCTTGATCGGGAAGCTAACGGGCACAGTCCTGTGCATCGCGGCGCAGCAACTAACGTTCGCTACCGCTGCTTTTAACCTCCAACAGCCGGCAGTAACCCAAGGTGTTGCGGGACGACATTCGGGGAAACTGGTCGTCATTTGCCTGCTCGCGCTGTACTTCTCCGTAGTGGTGCCCTCTTTGTTTGCGCAGATAGCTACGGGAAAGGCTGTTCCCAACGATGCGGCGAACTTGATATTCGCAATTCCAGTGATCTTGGTAGCGCTGTTGGGGCTTATCCGCGCCAGGTTTCACCGCAGATGAATCCGGAGGCGGCCAACCGCCGCCGAAGATCTGCAATGCATCGGAGCCAAAACCCGATTGGTGCCGAAAGTGCCTACACCCGATGGCAAAGAGACGGGTACCGGTACATGACGCTGGAGTTGAAATCCTTCCCCTCGGACGCGACAATGACCCTGTGAAGTGCAGGACGGACCGACGGAGTAATGCCGAACGGCGGGAGTCTTTCCGGCAGGTAAATGCGAGCTGGACGCTCGAGGGAATGGTGATGACGGCGGGGGGATCTGGCTTTGCAAGACGGCATCATCCGGGCACCCTCAGACACGAGAAGGTGATCGCCACGGCGCGCAAGCGTTCGCCTTGGAGGCTTCGGCGAGCAACGGCTGAGGCTTTACACCGGTTCCCGGTGGGCCGCCAAAGCGGTAAAAATCCCCGACACTTGCAGCAGCAAAATCATCTCCGGTCGCGTCCCGAATTGAGGCGCGGCTTCGCCGGAATCCGCATTCGGCGCTAGGGCTCGAGGAGAACGAATGGGACCTCTGCCCAAAATCGTGGTGTTAGTGACCGGCAGCCTGCTCATAATCAGCGTCGCACTGATCGTTTGGCTGCGATCAGTACCATTTCGCCATCCCTGCGATAGTGTACAGACTGTTCTATCGCGAGATAGTCGGGGTAGAAGCGTGGTTTCCGTGTTTAAGGCTTGTACGGCTTTAGGAACTTCTGTACAGGAGTGGGTCGACCTCGTCGGGCCGTCGGGGGATCACGTGCACCTCCTTACCTTCGTGCCTTGGGGTGGTGAAATCAGCTACCGAGGCGTTCCGGTCAAAGGACCATTCGAACCTTCTGCGACTTGGCGCACATCAAGTGATCTGCGTGTATCTATCGGCACTGTCGAGCAGTTAATTGACGAGCGCGGCGAAGTTGACGGCGCGCACATCACGTACGATATCCGGACCGATTTATCTAAGTTAGGAGACTAGCCGCAAAAGAATCAGGACGTACCCCAGGATCCGTGTCCTGGAGCAGCAAATGCTCCGAGCCCGCAATATCTTGCGAACTAAGCCATCGTGCCAGCTATTGGCGAAGAACCACTTGCAACGCAGCTCGTCGTGGCGATGAACGCCGCTGTTTACGGAACCGTATCCGGCGGGGCAGTAGGCTACGGGTTCACGCAACCGGTCACTAACTGCACACAGCCCGGGAAGTAGGAATGCGACTAGCTAAATCTTTAAAATGGGCGGCCTCATCGCTCCGCGGACATCTTGTTTTAGTTGGACTGCCCTTTTTTATCGCAGAATTCTTGGCTTTTTCCGTTTCGGAATACTCTGACGGCTCCATCACTGTCGACCGAGCGCTGTTTATGACGTTGACATGTGCGTTGATGGGAACTGTTGTCGCGGCCCTTATGTGGTACACCATAACGCTCCCGCTAATAAAGCGAAAACGAGGCAAGTTCTAGCCGAGATCGACGCTGCCTGCCCCCAACACAAGCGATGGGTGCAAGTGATTGCTGGAGCAATTGGTGTACTCCTCGCAATGGGTCTTGATCGCCGGTTCCGCAAATACCTCCTGCAGGGCTTTCTGAAGCCGGCCTGGTGAGCGTGCTGAACTCGAACTCATTGGGGTGTGCGCGGCGCCGGCTCAGCCATAAGTAGGGAACTCGCTCAAGTTCCACGAGTCTGACGGGCGATATGCGTCCGTCGAAGCAACTTGTCGGCCAGCATCGCCCGCTGCTTCTCACTATCACTATTGCCGGGCATTTGCTGATATTCGCACTGTTCGCGCGTTATCAGCGGACGCCGGAAAGGTGGAATGACGAGCCCTCGTTGATTGTCACATCCCTGGACATCCCGGAGCGGCATCGGCTCACGCGGCCGCCACCGCTGAACGATATAAGCCGTGGGCCGCCCGCTGACCTGAAGTCGCGCAAGCATCGTTTGCCCGACACGGCTCCCCCGGATCAGGCCCCGATCTCACCACCTCCAACGGACTGGGCCCAGGAGGCGGAGATTGTGAGGGAGCATCGCTTGCAGGAAGACGCTGATGCGGCGCGGCGCGATGGGGTGCTATCGAGGTGGAAGGCCGGCGCGTTGCCTTCGGCAGCAGCACCCAGCACGCCTCCATTTCGCTGGGATAGCTCTCACATCAAACCTCTCGAACCGACGCGACAGGGCCTCGTCGTTCATCTGAACGAGCGCTGCGTTCTGGTCATTTCCCCTTTGAGTCTGATTGGCGGGTGCAAAATCGGCGACATTCCAGTGCACGGTGACCTGTTCGATCATATGGATGATCTGCGCTAGCCGCACCGCAGCTTCGCCAAGGCATCCCGGTCACCGGTGCCGGTCAGCTATTGGCGTCCGTTGCCGGCGATGGAGGTGCGTTTGGCGCCCCGCCATCCGGCACGGCCTTATCGCTGACCATCGTCAACACGTCGTACGCCGCGACCGTTTCGCCGGACTGGTTGGTGATCTCGGCGGCCCAGCGCACTTCGCCGTAGTCGGTGCCGCCCCGCCAGGATTTTTCTTTGCAGGTCAGCCTGACCTTGATGCGGTCGCCCGGCTTGACGGGCTTGG
>FTJL01003709.1_pt4 | contig 26952 bp, 19 predicted proteins | sample 1658551 | NCBI WGS metagenome assembly FTJL01 (sample SAMEA3914835, study PRJEB12502) | metagenome | biome: forest; material: soil | place: Canada | collected 2011-07-03 | depth 0.3 m
TGCACGGCGTCGGCGGCGCCGAACTGCAGCAAACACTTCTGGCCCGGGCGCTCGCGCGGCGCGGCATGCCCGTCTCCATGGTCGTCGCGGATTACGGACAAGCCGACGGGGCCTGCTGGGACGGCGTCAAAACTTACAAGGCGTATGGTCTGGATGAGGGAATTCCCGGCCTGCGCTTCGTGCATCCGCGCTGGACCAGACTCTGGTCGGCCATGAGACGCGCGGACGCAGATATTTATTACACGAGCTGCGCGGGTGCCACGGTGGGCCAGGTCGCGATGTTCACCCGTTTACGCGGCGCGAAACTGGTATTCCGGATCGCCAGCAACTCCGACTGCGACCCGGCGACGCTGCTCGTGCGTTTCGAGCGCGACAAGCGCCTCTATAGATACGGATTGCGACACGCGGACCTGGTACTGGCACAAACTCCGGACCAACAGCGGACGCTGTCCGAGAATTTCGGCACCGCGAGCCGCGTCGTCACATCCCTGACGGATTGCGCCGGCACGCGCCGCAATTTCGCGGATCGGGATGCGGGGGTGCTGTGGGTCGGCAACATCCGCTCACTGAAACGTCCGGAGCTGTTGCTGGAGGTGGCGCGTCGGCTGCCGGCCATTCAGTTTCACATGATCGGTGGGCCGATGCCGGGAGCGCAGCCATTGTTCCAGTCGGTACGTGCCGCGGCCGCAGGCGTGTCGAATCTTCAATTCCATGGCCCGGTGGCGTATCACGAGGTCGGCCGATTCTACGAACGGGCCCGCGTGTTTGTCGGAACGTCGCAAATCGAGGGATTTCCCAATACCTACCTGCAGGCCTGGGCGCATGGAACTCCTGTCGTGGCGTTTCTGGATCCGGAAGCGCTGTTGGCGCGCAGCGGCCTGGGACGCGCGGTGGGTAATCTGGAACAGATGTGCTCGGCTATCTGCGCGTTGCACGACGACCCGCGCGAATGGGCGGCGACCAGCGAGCGCAGCCGGCAATTCATCGAGAGTCGTTTCAACGAGAACAAAATGGTCGCACCGTACCTGGAGGCCTTTGCCACCGTGTTCCAGCCCGCGACCGCCTCGGCGGGTCCATGACAGCCCTGGTTGCCAGACTGAAGTACCTGGGTTTCTCGGACCGGCTGATTCGCCGCAACCCCCTGCTGTACGCCAGTGTTCGCCGCGAGCTCGAGCACTTCGACCGGCTCGATGGAGAGGCTCGTCAGCGCTGGCGACACGAGCGACTGCGCAAAGTACTCCTCGCCGCGGGCAAGAGCGCTTACGGCCGCAGCTGCGGTTCGCCCCGCTATCTGGGCGACTGGCCGATCCTCGAGAAGGAGTCGGTCCGCGAAGACCCGGAACGCTTCATGGCTGCTGCGCGCTGGATGACGGTGTCCGCATCTACGAGCGGAACGTCGGGGACACCTCTGCAGCTTCGCCGCTCGCTCTCGTGCGTTGTGTACGAGCAATTGATTCTCGATCGTCTGCTCAACGACGCGGGCGTCTCGCCCTTCAATTGTCGCGCAGCAGTGCTCCGCGGAGACGATGTCAAAGCCCCGGGGGATCGGACGCCACCGTTCTGGCAACTCGCCAATGGGGGCAAGCGTCTTATTTTTTCGTCCAATCATCTGGATGCGGATTCCATCGGTCATTTCGTCGAGGCGCTGCGCAACTACGGGCCCGACGTGGTCTTCGCCTATCCGACGGTCCTCGAATCGCTGTGCTCGTTGATGCTCAAACGAGGCGACCGGCTGCGGATTCCACTGACCGCCTGCGGCTCCGAGGTCCTGAGCAAGGCGACAATGGACCTGGCGCGCACCGCTCTGGGTACTCGTGTTGTCGGCTACTACGGGCAGGCCGAGCGCGTCGCGTGGGCCCAGGGCGATCCGGATAACGGCTATCGATTTGTGCCGACGTATTCCGTGAACGAGCTGCGGTTCGTCGAATCGACGGAAGAGGCGGATATCTACGAAGTCATCGGCACCGGCATCTGGAACCGGGCGATGCCCCTGGTGCGTTACCGAACGGGCGATCAGGTTCGCCTGCGTAGACGCTCCAGTGCTGCGGCGGTTGCCGCGGGACGGGAAACGTTTCTTTCAGTCATTGGCCGCAGCGGCGACTACATCGTCGCACCCTCCGGGGCGCGCTTGCTCGGGATCGACCACATACCGCGCAACGTGCCGCATGTCGTGCGCGCGCAGTTCATCCAGGAGTCCACGGACTCGGTCACCCTGCTCGTCGTTCCCGCTCCGGGGTTCAATGACGAATGCCGCAAACTGCTGCTACACCACGCCAGCATCAAACTGCCGCCCTCGATGAGCGTCCATATCCAAACGACCACTCAACTCGTCCGCAACCGATCCGGCAAGGCCCCCCTGGTGGTGCGCAATCTCGATGGAGCCGCGTGACATGCTCCAGACGACCGCGGAGTCCGGCGATTGCGAGAATCTGGCCACCCGCGCAGCGGCGGCCCCCTGCCGTAGCGTCCTGATGGTGGGGACCGACCTGGCAGGTAAAGGCGGAATTCGGGCCGTGGTGCAAGGCTACATTGACGGTGGCCTGTTCGACCGCGTCAACGGGATTTACATCGCTACTCACCGCTACGGGAGCCCCTGGGCGAAATTTACGGCAGCGCTGCGGGGATGGACCGCAGTCGCCATGCAGTTGCGCAAGCTCGATGCGCCGCTGGTTCACGTACAAACCGCCTCTCGCGCCTCGTTCTGGCGCAAGTCGGTGGTGTGCCTCATGGCGCGCGCGGCGGGCAGACCTTACCTGCTGCACCTGCACGGCGGGGAATTCGTGCAGTTCTATGAATCCGAGAGCGGCGCGCTGCGGCGACGCTACATCCGCAACATTCTGCGAAACGCACAACTCGTCCTGGCTTTGTCCGAGCAATGGCGGGAACGGCTGTTGAGAATCTGTCCGGCGGCGCAGGTGGAAGTATTGACCAACGCCGTCGCTCTTCCGGAGCTGGACCGCCGCCCCGCTCGGCGGGATGGCGCCGCTTGCGTCCTGTTCCTGGGGGATGTGAATCGCGGCAAGGGATCATTCGACCTGTTGCGGGCCTTTGCCGCCATAGCACCGCGATTTCCCGGCTTGCGGCTGCTGTGTGCAGGAACCGGGTCGCTGCAGGAAATACGGCGGCTGGCAACGCAATTGCACGTCGCGGACCGCGTGGAATGCCCGGGATGGATAGGACCGGAACGCAAGCGAGCCGAGTTGGCCGCGGCCACGCTGTTTGCCCTGCCCTCCTACGCCGAAGGCATGCCGATGGCGCTGCTGGAAGCGATGTCCTGGAGCCTGCCGGTTGTGGCTACCTGCGTCGGCGGCATTCCGCAGCTCATCACGAACGAGCGCAACGGTCTGTTGATTGCTCCCGGTGACGTGGAAGCCCTCGCGGCAGCCATCGAGCGGCTGATGAACGACCCCTCACTTCGTCAGCGGCTGGGAACCGCGGCACGCGCCACAGTGGCAACCAGCTTCACGCTGGATGCCACTCTTACACAACTGACCCAGATCTACTCCCGCTTTGGCATTGAAGCACGCGCCTGGGGAAGGATGCCTTGAAACAGATCGCCCAATATCAGGACGGACGGCTCGAATTGCAGGACGTTCCGCCTCCCACCGCGCCGCCGGGTGGCATTCTCGTCAGGCTGACTCACTCCGTCATCAGCGTGGGTACGGAGAAGATGAAAGTCGAGCAGGCGCGGATGAACCTGCTGCAGAAAGCCAGGGCGCGCCCGGATCAGGTTCGCAAGGTCCTCGACACCGCCCGCACACTGGGGTGGCGTGCAGCCATGGAAAAGGTGCGCAGCCGACTGGAGATCCCGAGTCCGCTGGGCTACAGCGCAGCCGGTATAGTCGAACAGGTAGACCCGGCCAACACGCGGTACTGCATCGGAGACCGCGTCGCCGTCGGTGGCGCGGAATGCGCCTTCCACGCTGAGCTTGCCGCCGTGCCGGATATGCTCGCAGCCCGCATTCCCGAGGGCGTCGAGAACTGGCAGGCCGCTTATACCACCGTCGCATCTATTTCCTTGCAGGTTGTGCGGCAGCTGCAGCCGACTCTGGGGGAACGTGTGCTGGTCGTCGGCCAGGGACTGGTCGGCCTGTTGGTTACAGCACTCCTGAGAGCAAGCGGAGCGCGCGTCATTGCGCTGGATGTCGCACCGGCACGGCGACGCTTCGCCGAGGCAATGGGTGCTGAGAAGGTAGTCATCGCAGGCGAGCAGGATCTGCGTCACGAGGTTCGCCACTGGAGCGAAGGGTACGGCGTAGATGCAGCGGTGCTCGCCACGGCCTCTTCCAGCAACCTGCCCACCGAGCAGGCTCTTGACGCGCTGCGCGACCGGGGGCGCCTGATTGTCGTGGGCAAGACGAAGGTAGATCTGCCCTGGGAGTACGCCTACGCGAAGGAAATCGATGTCCGGTTTTCCCGCAGCTACGGAGCGGGACGTTACGATCCGGTCTACGAATGGGCGGGGACGGACTACCCCATCGGTTACGTGCGCTGGACCGAGCAACGCAACTTCGAGGCAGTGCTGCATCTGATGAGGGCCGGCCAACTCGACCTGGCGGCCATCACCACCCGCCGTGCGCCGTTCAGCGAAGCGCTGAACATTTATCAGCAGTTACTGGGCGCAGGCGGCGCATCTGAAGCGGGTGTCGTACTGGAATATGGGCCGGCGACCACAGGCGGCAGCACGCGCAACCCGACTCCCCGGCTGTCGCTGGTTACGGCAGTGGGAGGCGAATCGCCCACCGACGCGGCGGCGGCGCGGCCGTTGGGATTCGTGGGCCCCCAGGCTGCGGTGCTAAAACTGGATTCGCCCGTAACCCGCCTGGATGTCATCGGGGCCGGTAACTTCGCCCGAACCATGCTGCTGCCGCATCTGAAGGGGCAGGTTCCACTGGGCACGGTCGTCAACAACACGGCCTTGAGCGCGAACCATGCGAGACAGAAGTTTGGATTCGCCCACGCTGCGACGGATGCTGCGGGGCTGTTCACCGAGGACGGCAACGCGGCTTTACTGATCGCGACCCGCCACAATCTGCATGCGCCGCTGGTGACCGCGGCCCTGGGCGCGCACAGGCATGTCTTCGTGGAGAAGCCCCTGTGCCTGACGCGCGAGGAGTTGCGGCAGATCGAAACAGCTTTGGCGGCAAGCCGCGGAAGCATTCAGGTCGGATTCAATCGGCGCTTTGCGGAAAGTTCGGTGGAGCTCAAATCACTGCTGCGGGCCACGCCAGGACCCAAGACGGCCAGCTATCGCGTCATGGCAGGGGCGCTGGACCCGGCGAGCTGGTATGCAAACTATGCGCAAAGCGGCGGGCGGGTGCTGGGCGAAGCCTGCCATTTTTTTGACTTCCTGTGCTTTCTCTTCGACGCGCCGCCGGTGCGTGTAAGCGCCCAGACAGTGTGGCCCGCGTCGGGGCGCTTGCCATTCCCCGATAGCGTGACTGCGCAGGTGGAATTCGCCGACGGCTCCAGCGGCCAGCTCGTGTACTCGGCGGAAGGCGACAGCTCGTGGCCCAAGGAGGTCTGCACCGTGTTCGGTGCCGGCCTGACGGCCGAGATCCAGAACTTTCAGAAGCTCGTGGTCTCACGTCGTCGGCGTCGCGTGACCAAGGATTTCAACGGCAAGGGACACGCGCCGCAAATGCATGCCTGGGCGAAGTTCTTGGCGGGCGAAAGCGCTCACCCCTTGCCCTTCCAGCAGATCAAAACGTCGATGTCGCTGACGTTCGCGGCGCTGGAGGCCATTCAATTCGGCTCTCCCGTCGAGGGAGAGATTTGATGAGCCAGCGCCGGCCGGGGCTGCTGTTCATCGTCAACTCGCTGGACGTCGGCGGCGCCGAGAAACAGGTCGTGACGCTGCTCAACAGCCTGGACACAAGCCGCTTCCGGCTGCACCTGGCGTACTTGAAGCGCGGTGCGGCATTTCTGCCCGAATTGCAGGTGGGCCGGCTGGATGAGGTCATGTGCTGCGCGGTCACCGGCGGCATTGAACGCTCCGCGGTCCATCGACTGCGGGACCTCGTCGCCACCCGCAGTATCGATGTCATCATCTGCACCAACACCTATTCGATGCTGTACGGTTCGCTTGCGCGCAGCGGTGCCGAGACCCGACCCAAGCTGGTTACAGTATTCCATACGACGCTGCTGCGTGGCGCCAAGCAAAAGATTGCGATGCTGCTGTGGAGGCGGCTTTTCAGGCGCTGCGACTTGCTGATCTACGTCAGCGAAAATCAGCGGCGGTACTGGCAGCGACGCGGTCTGAAGGCACTGGCGGACACGGTAGTCCACAACGGCATCGACGTGGACCGGTTCACCGATCGGGATACTCCGTCTGAAAAACTCCAATTGCGGCGCACCTTGGGCCTGCATGCGGCGGATTATGTCATCGGGCTGTGCTCCGGACTGCGCCCCGAGAAGGCGCATAGCGATCTGCTGCTGGCACTGCAGCGGCTGCGTGCGCAAAATATTCCTGCCAAGGCCCTGTTCATCGGTGATGGGGTCGAACGGGCCGCGATAGAAAAATCCGTCGAAGAGTTAGGTCTACGGCAACATGTCCACATTACCGGCGTCCAGCGCGACGTGCGCCCGTTCATCGGCTGCTGCGATGTCATGACTCTCGTGTCGCATACCGAGACATTTTCGCTCGCCTCGCTCGAATCGATGGCGCTCGGCAAACCTCAAGTCATGAGCGATGTCGGCGGCGCCTCCGAGCAGGTCGAACCGGGACAAACGGGTTTTCTCTTCAAGCCCGGGGATATCCCGGCCCTCGTCGCCTGCCTGTCGCGCCTGACTTCGGCGCCACTGCGTGAACAGATGGGGAACGCGGCCGCCCTACGAGTCCGAGCCCTTTATACGGTCGAGGGCATGACCGAGCGCTTCACCGAGGAAATGATGCAGCTGCTGCCTTCGGGCGAATTGCGGCGCCCGGACTGGCTATCCCACTACGGCCATGGAGATCGGCAGCCCAGCAGCGATCGCGGGAGGCCGTAGGCGGGGCGGCATGGCGCGGTTGAAGTCTTCGAGCCAGGATTCGAACATCAGCACTCCCCACAGGTGGGAAGACCAATTCATCTCGCCCCGCAGGTGCTGACGCCAGCGAGTGGCGATGGGCTCGGGCCGCAGGTAACCCTCCCTGCGCAGCCTGTCCGGTTCCAACAGTGCGCCGGCCCAATCCTTGAGCTGCGTGCGCAGCCAGCGGCCCACGGGCAGCGCGAATCCGCTCTTGGGACGGTCGAACAACGCCAGTGGCAGGTGACGCTGCAGGAGTTGCCGCAAAATCCACTTGCCGCGGCCGTCCTTCAGATGAATGGAGGTCGGTATGGCCCACGCGGCCTGGGCGACGAGATGATCCAGAAAAGGCACGCGCGTCTCGAGGGAGACGGCCATCGCCGCGCGATCGACCTTCACCAGAATGTCATCCGGCAGATACAGACCGGTATCAACGGACATCATCAGTGCAAGCGGGTCGACCAATTCATGTTCAGCTACGGAGTCACCCCCGTGAGGTTCATCTGCACCGATAACGACTCGTGCCGAGGGCTGCCAGAACGTCATCGATGCGTCGTAAAGCTCGGACAGGGATTGCGCACCCCACAACCTTGTCCGCTCCCTCATCCGTTCCGCGACCTGCTGCCGCCCTCTCCAGTGCGAAACCATCCGCATAGGCGCTGTGATCGAACCGAACGCCCAAGGTGGCATCGACTCCAGTGTTTTTGCCGCAAAGCCGCGCAGCGGCGCAGGAATGCCGCGCAGACGATTCCATCTGTCGCGAGCATCGAGGTAGCGCGAATATCCGCCAAACAACTCGTCTCCGGCGTCGCCGGACAGGGCGACCGTGACGTCCTTACGTGCCAGCTCCGCAACCAGAAACGTCGGAATCTGCGAAGAGTCCGCAAAGGGCTCGTCATAAATCTGCGCGAGTCGCGGAATCACCTCGAGCGCCTCGTTGGAGGTGACAATGAGTTCGGTGTGCCGGGTCCCGAGATGCTCGGCGACGCGGCGCGCGTGGGGCGCTTCGTTGAAGGGCGCCTCCTCGAAACCGATGGAGAATGTTCGAACAGGTTGGGAAGCGGCCTGCTGCATGAGCGCTACGACGAGAGACGAGTCGATGCCACCGGAAAGAAACGCACCCAATGGCACGTCCGCCACCTTCATGAGCCGAACCGATTCCTCGAGCGCCGCGTTCACGCTCTCCAGGGCTTCGCCTTCACTCGAGACTCGCGCCGGGGACGGCGAGAACATCGTAGCGGGGGGCGTCCAGTAGGATTGTTCTTCCACACGCAGGGCGGCTCCCGCAATGCTCACGCGTAACGTGCAGCCCGGCCGCAATTTGTGCACGCCCCGAAAAATCGAGTGCGGTGCCGGAATGAAGTCATGACGCAGGAAGGCGGCCAGCGCGTTTCGGTCGACCTGCGTCTTCCAGGCGCTGTGGCGCCGCAGCGCCTTCAGCTCCGATCCGAAAATCAGCGTGCCCGAAAAATCGCCGTAGTACAGCGGCTTCTCACCAAAACGATCGCGAGCAAGCCACAGCGCACGCTCCTGAGCGTCCCAGACTCCCATGGCAAACATTCCGCGGCTGCGTTGCAGCGCTCCGGCGATACCCCACTGCTCCAGGGCTGCAAGCAGTACCTCGGTATCGCTGCCGCCACGGAACACTGCGCCCCGGGCAATGAGCTCCGCCCGTAAAGCGCGATAGTTGTAAATCTCGCCGTTGAAGGTAATCGTGAAGCGACCGCTCGTGGAACTCATCGGTTGGGCACCGAGCGCTGACAGCTCGACAACGGCCAGCCGGCGGTGGCACAGCGCTATGCCTGCCGGAGCATCCAGCCAGAAACCTTCGCCATCCGGCCCCCGGTGCTCCAGTGCGGCGGACATGGCGGCCAGATCGGCCTGCGCAGGCTCGAGGCCCAAGCCGCCGATCCGCAGGAAGCCCCCGATACCGCACATACCGTCTCCATAACGCACCGTGATCCGAAGAACAACAGCCAGTCGCGGCGCGGGTTCCGCTGCAGGTGGCGAAAAGGCGCGTGCGGCGCCTGGCTGCCGCCAAGGTACCTTTCTTGCTGTTAAGGCCAAACGGTGAAGCCAGGGCGGAGAAGTCCCATGATGAGCGTACAGCTCGCCAAGTCGTTCATGAGAATGCGGGAGGCCATCCCGGCGCCGCCCGATGATCGGGTCGGAGAGCTGCAGGAAATCTTCCGGCACCGCGTGTTCCTCGACGGCACCGAGACGGATCGCAAGGCGATCATGCTCGCCTCGTCGCAGAGCAAGTACGAGTCCGAGCTCGCCTATCCCTGGGATCACTATTTCGGCCGGGATCTCGCCCCGCTGCTCGCCGACAAGATTGCCCTGGATCTCGGCTGCTTCACTGGAGGCCGCAGCGTCGCCTGGTACGAACGCTACGGCCTGCGCTGTATCCACGGCATCGACGTAGAGCAGGAATATATTGACGCGGCCACGCAGTTCGCAGCGAGCAAGCACATCGCCGCCCGCTACCACGTGGCAAAAGGCGAGCAGCTACCTTTCGAGGACGATCAGCTGGATGCCGTCCTGTCCTTCGACGTCTTTGAACACGTGCAGGACGTGCAGCGGACGTTGCGGGAGTGTCACCGCATTCTCAAGCCCGGCGGCCGGCTGTTCGTTGTGTTCCCCGGGTATTTCCATCCCACTGAACATCACCTGGCGCTGGCGACCCGGCTACCGGGAATTCACTATATTTTCAGCGGCAAAACGCTGGTTCGGGCCTACCACGAACTGCTCGAGGAACGCGGCGCGCAATCCTACTGGTATCGACGCCGCTCCCCGCAACTGGAACGTTGGGAGCGAGGCAACACGATCAACGGAACGACGTTTGCCAAGTTCCGCAAGCTCATCACCGGAACCGAGTGGAAGACGCTTCTGCACAGCACCAAGCCCATCGGCAGCATCGGCCGGAACGCCGCCAAGTTGCGCACCGCGGCCGTGCTGTCTCCGGCGTTCGGGTTAGCAGCCCGCGTCCCCGGCCTGAGGGAAATCTTCCTCCACCGGATTACGTACATCCTCGAGAAGACGCCCAGCCAGGGTGCCCCCGGCTAGGCGCCCAGCCGAAGGGCGCCCCGGCCAGCCGGCACGGCTAGACGCGCCGACTAGTCGCCCACTGCTAGTTGCTGGTCGTCAGCTTCTGCGGGGCATCCGGGCGCTTCACCGGAGACTTGCGCAGCAGGATGATTCCATCGCGGTCTTTGAGCGTTACGGTCGTAACGGTCTGGCCGCTGTTGATCGCCGGGTCCTGTGTGCCCTTGATCTTGACGTACGCGGTTTCCAACGTCACGGTCTTGGTGCCGTTGCCCTTCGGATTGACCAACGCGATACCGTTATCGAAATCACGGCGCCACACCCCGGACTGCCATGCGGCAGTCGGTGATGCCTGGGCCTGGCCGAGGTTGTTGTCGTACTCATCGAACCAGCTCACGCCGCTGTACGCCGTCGCATTGTTGGTAAAGCTGAAATACGCATCGTTCATCAGGCATGACGCGAGGCCATAGCGCAGCGACTGATAATCCGTCGGGTCGCCCCACTGGTTGAAGATGCCGATCTTCGGCTGGTTCATCGCGCCCATGAGCGTGCCGTACTGGGTCATCATGACCTGCCATCCTGCCCAGGACTCGGTGGACCAGGACTTGCCGATGAATCCTTCCAGCACGCCACCGTCCACCATCCCCTTGTAGGTCGTCGGAACCGCCGCTCCCGAAGCGGCCCACTCCGTGATATTACCCATCATGTATTTACCCGGCATCAGGCTCCTGGCCAGAGAGTAGTAGCGCGCATACCCCTGTTGGAACCAGGCGATCGCCTGCGGGTCCGTGGCAGCCCTTACCGTTCCATTGCGCTGCCAGTCGCCGGCCACCGGGGGAGCCACGTTCGTGTTGTCCATGAACAGCCCATCGATCGCCGGGTTGGCCGTGTAGTAGGTGCTGACGAGATAGCGCGTGATCCAGTCAGCCGCGGTGTTTCCCTGCGAGTCGGTGGGCGTGAACTGCGTGATGTTGATCTCATCAAACGTATTGTTCGCCGGTGTCGGCACCAGCTTCGTCAGGGATTTATCCGAATACAGCCACCACTTCATCGCTGTGATCTTGGCACGCAGCGCCGAATAAGAGTCTGTGCCCGCGACGCTCGACTGGAGACTGTCGAGATTCGCGTAGAGAAAGACCAGGGCATTAGGGTTCTTCGCCTTGATGGCCTGGACGATGGAGTTGATCGACTGGCCGCCCGGCGCCAGGCCCGGATACATGCCTAAGATCATGACGTTCTGCCGGGCCAGATTCGCCTGGTAGGTGGCGTCGTTGAAATTCATCGGACTGCCGATCTGAATGCCGCCGATGCGTGGAAAGGCGGGCTTGGTGAAGGCGGATGCGACGCCGGCGAGGAGCGCGGCGCTGGCGAGTGCACAGATGGAGAGCTTTTTTACGAACATGCGAGACATCGGTTCCCCCGGGGAAACAAGTACGAACCCGACGGAATTACCGGGCCCACTCGCTGCGGCAGACAGTTCGCATCCTTAAGGTCAGGACGAACACGGCTCTCATGGCGATGAGTGGAGTGCGAGTCCGCCTCATCAAGCTGCGGTTCGATGACCGCATGCACGTCCGCAGCGACGGGTACGTCCAATGAACGAAACCCGCCGCTATTTTTGACAACCGCCGGTAAAGGTCAAGAGACCAAGATCAAAGATTTCAAACATCCAGCACCTTTCTGCAATACGGACGCTCGAAGCGTCGCGCTTCGCAGACGTTTACAGCGCACCTGTCGCTGAACGCTGACTACTGCGCACCAGCCGACGATACTGAGCCGCAGCGGACAGTGGCTGCGACGCAGAGGCACTCGCGCTATCCGCACCGTCCAGAACTTCAACCGCCGCGCGCAAAGTAAGGCCGATGTAAATCCAGATGTAGGGCCAGGGCTTCGAGAGATTGGTAAAAAATACCGCAGTTGCCATACCGAGAACCCCGAAGACGAAGGCAATCATGTAACGGCGCATATCGGCAGATGCGAATTGTGCTGCCCGGCGCGCCGTCGCCACGCACTGGTACAAAATGATCACGAACGCGCCGAGCCCGAACAGGCCGAGGTTGTACCAGAGATTCAGGTAGTAGTTGTGGGTCGCATAGACGAATCTCTGCTCCTGCACATTCCAACCGAATCCCGTCAACAACGTCGCAGGCTCCGACACCATTTGTCCGACGGTCATGGACCAGACATTGGTCCGCCCGGAAGACATCTCGCTGATGCCCAGTGTGGAATGCCCAAACAGGCGGTCGGCAACGACATTAACGCCATCAGGCATGACGAGCATGATGAGCGCACCCAGCACGATGGCGGCGCCCGTGGCGGACACTGCCCAGGTCGCCACCCGGCTCAGTGGCAGATACCGGCGACACAGAAAGCACGCGCCGCCGTAGCCCACCACGACGCCTACGAACGCGCCTCGCGATACGGTCAGAACGAGGACGGCGACAGATGCGAGCACGCCCGCGAACCAGGCCACCCGAACAGGTCCGCGCGCGGACAGAGCAACGGCGATCAGCATGGGCAACAGGCAGACCAGCAATGCGCCGGTCTCGTTGGCGTGTCCAAATACACCGAACACCCGATCCGCTTCCGCTCCCGAGGTCCCGACGCGCACGCCGATATGCGCCACACCTGCAACGTCGAGCAAGGTAAGGATGCTGGACAGGCCGATCGCAGCCGCCAGCGCCGCGTTGACTTTCCGGAAGTCCGATTCGCCCTGCACGCCGTAGAACACGGTGAAACAGAACAGCGCCGTGTCGATCAACTCGGCCTTCAGTTCCATGCCGGACAGCAGCATGTTGTATGACGCGTAATGAACGACCAGGCAGCAGGCCATGAAACTGAGTCCGGCGTAGAAGATCCAGGCTGCGAAAGCGGCATGCAGCACCGGCAGCCGCAACTTCAGCCCTCCTCCGGAGAGCGCGGTCCGGAAGAACATCACGAACGCTATGATGTACAACAGGGCATTCTTGGCGCTCAACCCGGGGCCGAGCGAGAATTCCTTGTCCAGGATATCGCTGGTGGCGAGAACCCAGATCAATACGATGAACAGCATGCGCATAGTTACACCTTGGGCGAGGTTTGAAATCGCAGCAGGCGCCGGGCCCATTCCAGCAAGACCAGGGCTTCCGGAACTCGCATTAGCGTCAACAGCGTACCAAACACCGCGACATAAGCCGCGGAGCCTGCAAAGACGCCGATGAACCCGAGAGTTTCGGTCCACACGGGACTCAAGATGACGGTGCCCGCTACAACCGCGGCGACAGCCGTCCCACCGACGCTTCTCCACGGGACGATCTTGCTGGCGCCGACCCCGTAGAGTTTCATTGTTCGCCACCCCAGCCAGCTCACATCGACAAAACTGGCGATGACAAATGCCGTCATCGCGCCCACAACCCCCGCCAGCGGAACGAGCACACCCAATGCGAGAGCGCAGGCGACGATGGCGGCCACGTTACTTTCCACCAGCGGCCGTGTGCGGTTGATGGCCCTTAGCGCCGGCGCGAAATCAAAACATTCCCGGATCACGACGAGCATATAGATCTGCATAATCACGGCGGCCTGACGGTAGGTGCTGCCGAAGATCCCCACGACCAGGGGCTCTGCATAACGCGCCACCAGCACCACCACAGGGAACAAGAAAATGGCATTGATAACCGTGGCACGCTGCCAGAGCGCCAGCGGACCCTCACGCGAATGACGATCCTTGCGCACCATTTCGGGCAGCACCACGCTGGAGACCGAGTTGCGCAAAGTCACCACCACCGGCTCGCCGAATCGGCCGATGGCGTATTGCGCCAGGGCCACAGGTCCCAGAGCCCTGGCGACCACCACGTTGCTCAGATTTCTGTTGAGCATGGCCAACAGCGAGGCGAGGCCCGAAGGCACGCAGAAGCTCAATTGATCACGCCAGGGCTTCGCCAGGACGGGCTCCCAACGGCTTCGATCCAAAACCATGAACGCCGCGGCCGCCACAAGCAGCCTGGACGCCTCGAGCGCCACCAAAGACCAGATGATGATCGCAACGCTATGCGTGATTGCGGCGGCGCCTACTGCCACGGCCACACGCAACAACAATCTGCCGGCGGAATAGATGAACACGGCCCCCGGCCGGCGATTCGCAAGCCAGAAGTATTCCCAGAAATCCAGATTCACGGACAGGAGCGTGTACGCCGCAAGCGGCAGCATGAAGCCGTCCGCGAGCCGGCCGCTCATCGCCAGATCGATCAGCGCGGTAGCGGCGACTACCAGCACGCTGCTGCACAGCGTGAGAACAGCCGTCTGACGAGCCACTCTCCAAGGGCTCTCGGGACAGGCCGGAACGCAGTACAAGAGGCTGTCATTGATGGAAAAGACCGCGAAGGACTGCAGAATCGAGGCGTAGAGCAGAAACTCCCGGTAGCGCCCGAACGCCGTCACGGACAGCAGCCGCACCAGCAGAATCGGACTTATCAGCATGAGCCCGTAGTTCGCCAGGCGGGACAGAGTCAGAATTGCGGTTCGGTTGCCGAGCGAAGACATCGCGTCACTCGCCCCGCTCGGCCGAGGCGCGTTGCTGCGGAGCGTCCGCCTTCCACACTTCAGTCAATCCGTCGCGACCGCGGTAGACCACTTTCAGCGGGGGCGATAACAGCACTTGCGAAATGCCGAACGCACGCATGTGCGTGCGGCCATCTTCCCAATTCTCGCCGCTGCCGATGATGTAGATCACGCCGCGAGCCGGTCGGTCGATCAGGTGCTCCAGATCCCGCCCAGTGCCGATGAGCGGCGTGTTGGTGTAGAAGTCCAGCCAGCGGCCGCCGACTTGGTGCATGAACGGCGCCGCTACCTGTTTGTTCACCAGCCAGTAATCGACGTGGCCCAGGTAGTACGTCTGTTGCAGCACGTCTTCGGCAATCACAATATCCCGCGGCCCCGGATGCACGGAGGCGATGAACTCCGCAGCACCCTTATGATCGGGATGCGTTGCGTATCCCGAGTCGATCTCGCGCGCGGCTCCCACGGGATTGATTACCAGAATGCATGCAAGAGTTGCCGTAATTGCGCCCACAGTCGCGGGATGCACCGACTGCAGGCGCCACACTGCCCACTGGGCTGTGGCCAATGCACCGATCAGCAGAGGCATGATCTGTGCCTCGGCATAGCGCGGCGGGATATCCCATCGCATGAATCCGATCATCAGCAAGGGAAGCCAGGCACCCAGTACGAGCAGCAGCACGTAGTCGGGAACGGACTGACGGTGCGCGAACCGCCAGAGACCCCACCCGAGGCCCGCCACCGCCAGCAGGCCGGCAGCCGGCGAATTCTGCGCAATCGACAGCAGCGGCCAAACGCTCGGCCACCCCAGCATCAGGCCCGCGATCTGCCGCGCGGATCCGGCAGCATTCCAATGGAGATAAGCCGCCTGGGCGACGAGCAAACCCGCACCGACGATCAGGAAAAGCGCGACGCGAACGGCTGCAAGCTTCGATTCGCGGCGTGCCAAAGCCAGGCCGGCTAAACCGAGCAGCGCGGCAAGGTGGTAGCGCAAGTCCAACTCAGCCACGAGCGCGCCTGCCAGCAAGAGCGTCGCTACCGCTATTGGCGTCAGCCGCGCAAGTGTGTCCCTACCGGTTACCTCTCCATCAACGTTCTGTGTGTTGCGGCGCCGGAGTACGAGGTACGCAAAGATCATGGCAGGCAGTGACGCTAGAGCAAGCCACATCGTTCCGGCATGGGGAATGAACCCGGCTCGCGGACCTTCCACCGTCGGACTGGCATCGGAGGCCACCGATTGCGGATAAGCCTGCGAGATCCAGGCGTCAATGACGAAGAAGCCGGCGACGATCGCAACGAAGGCCACGAGCCCTGCCAGGAATTGACGACGATCGCCTTGCAGCAGGCCGGGGACGAAAACCAGAAAGGCGGCGAAGATGGCCAGCGTATGAAACTGCAGGCCGATGAACATCGCGACGACTGCCGCTACCAGATATCCCGTCCGACGAGTCCGCTCCCACGAGAACACGAGCGTGATGAACGCGGCGACGCTTGCGACGAGGAATACATACATGCGCGCCGTCTGCGCGTCTTCTATGAAGTCCGGAAGAAATGCCACAGAGGCCGTCAGCGCCAGATTCCAGGCGGGCCGCAGAAAACGCCGCCCGCAACTGAAGGCGAGAACGATCAGAAGCACGCCGCATAGCGCTGAAGGCAGGCGCAAAGCCCATTCGGTCTGGCCGAAGAGCAGGACCGAACCGGCCATCAGGTAGAGCTGGCCCACGGCTCGCGGGTAGAACATGCCGCTCGGCATCAGCGCCGTGCCGTGCTCGACGAGATGTATGGCCGGCAGCGCCATTGTCTTCTCGTCGCCGTGCAAACCGACTGCGCCAAGCCCCCAGAAGCGTACTGCGGCGCCCGCAATGACGATCATCGCAAGCAGCAGGGCAGTACCGCGGTCCAACGAGGTGCGCGTGTCGCGAACCTCGAACAGCGCGGCGAAGTCTCTTAGAAGACGGTCCACCATGAAAGGCTCGACCACTCTAGAATTTAATAAGCATTCTCGTCCCGCAACAGACGGACCGCGGTCAGGAACAGGATCTTGAGGTCCAACAGGGGCGTCCATCGCCGCAGATATTCCAGGTCATAGTTGACGCGGGCCTGCATGTCTTCGACGCGTGCCGTCTCGCCACGGCAGCCGTTGATCTGCGCCAGACCGGTAATCCCCGGTGGCACCTTGTGCCTGATCATGTAGCCCTTGATCAGCTTGCGGTACTCCTCGTTGTGTGCGATCGCGTGCGGCCGCGGACCCACCAGGCTCATGTGGCCCTGCAGAACATTCAGTAACTGGGGCAGCTCATCCAGCGAATAGCGGCGCATGAAACGACCGATGGGCGTGATGCGGGCATCCGCCCGGGTCGCCTGGACGACCGTGGGGCCGTCTTCCAGAACCACCATGGTGCGAAATTTGTAGACGGTGATTTCCCGACCGTCGAGGCCGTAGCGGCGTTGCTGGAAGATGGCCGGCCCGGGTGAGGTCGCCCGCACCAGCACAGTGAGAACCACCATCAGCGGCAATGCAATCAGAAGAAGTGCCGCCGCGAGCACGATATCGGTGATTCGCTTGATGACCCCTCGATAGCCGTAGAACGGCGTCTCGCACAGCGCCACGACCGGAATGCCGAGCATCTCCCCGCTCCGCGCTTGAATGAGATCAAACGCCACGATGTCCGGTACGTAATAAACCGACGCCGTCGTATCGCGAAGCTCATCGAGCAACTGCATGACGCGCCGAATGTGTCGTACCGGCAGAGCGACGAACACGACATCGATGCCGCGTCGTTTCACGTAGCCCGCGAGCTCAGGTAGTTTTCCGAGCAGCCGGTTGCTCGCGGACATTCCCAAGCGGGCCGCGCTGCGATCGTCGAAGAATCCCTCGACACGCAAGCCCATGACTTCGGTGTCGGCGGTAATGCGTTGAGCAAGTACCTCGCTCACGTCGTTGCATCCAACGAACGCCACGCGCCGAATCAGAGCCGGGTCGTACAAGAGCCTGCGCATCACTTCATGAAGCAGGAGCTTTGCCACGATCAGCAGCGCGGGGGTCACCACGATCCAGGTCAACACGACGCGGCGCGAGAATCCTTCGGAGTTTTTCGTGACGAAACCGATCGCGAACAGAATGGCCACGATGATGAACCACCTGGCCACGACTCCCATCGCCAGAGGCAATGTCTGCGGCACCAGTTGCATCGAAGTGCCCGGTCGACCTCGCGGCAGCAGCAGTGACAGGATGGACACGAGAGTCGACAGGACGACGTAGAAACTGGCGAAGTGAACACCCCAGGCGACGCATAAGCCATAGAGGAGTGCGATCGCCAGCAGAGGCGGCACCACGGCGTCCAGAAACGTGACGAGTGCTATCGAAAAGCCTCTGGTAAAAGTGATCGGCTCAGTCATTCGATGGTATTCGCTTGTATAACCGCGAGCTGTGCTCGCTCGTTGATGCTGAGTAAGCAAGCTGCGCTCCCGTGCTGTCGCGGTCACGGCCGCGGCCGTGTGGCGCCGCGGCGTGGCGACTGCTGCTGAGTTGGCGCTTGATCGACCTCGTGCGTCACTCCGCCGTCACACTGTGTCGCACAGCGGCGACCACCGGCTTTGTATTGTCAATCAGCGTGTTAGCTCGATCTGATGCCCCTGCGGTCAAGGCACCGTCTGCCAACACCGACAATTGTGGGCCCCTGCCTCGCTGCCGAGCTCACGATTGGGAACGCAAAAGCGCCATCATTCAGTCAGTTAGATTCACTGGCACGATGATTGCACTGCACTGGCCGCTACTACAAAGGCAAACCTGTCGAAAGGCGGGGGCGCAAAACTTCCGGTCTAAGGGCACGAAGCCTATGACAGCGGGGTTGCCGGGACGGCCACACAAGCCCTCTCGTGACGAGCAGCGAGGACTCGCATCCTTCGCTGACGCTCTGCAACCCCTTGTTTAGCTGACGTCTTCGCTCCCCCGACCGGGTATTCACGGGTCGCACATGTCGGGGGTTTCATGAAGAGAGCCAAACGGGGGTTTGGGTCGGCTGGGTTTGCGTTGATTGGAATAATGTCGCTGGGCGCCGCACTGTCTGGCTGTAACGACAGCTCGACCGGATCGGCAGACGCCGCCGGTACATCAGCGTCGGGTACATCAGGCTCCGGTACGGTGGCCGGTTCGACGGGCGGTACGGCGACTGGCCAGGGCGCAACGATTCAGGGCACCGCGGCGACGACGGCCGTCGTCGGCAAGGCTTATAGCTTCCAGCCGCAGGTCAGTGGTGCAAGCAGCACCGCGGTGACCTACACAATCGCGAACAAACCCGCTTGGGCGACGTTCAATGCAGCTACGGGACAGCTCAGTGGCACGCCAGTAGGCACGGACGTGGGGACTGACGCGGGCATAGAAATCTCGGCGACGGATGCAGGCTCGGTTATCCAGCTGCCCGCATTCACGATCACCGTGAGTGCAGCGGTCGCCAGTAACTCAAGCGTGTCGCTGGCATGGGTTGCGCCCACGCAGAACAGTGACGGCTCTGCGCTCGTGGACTTGAAGGGATACACCATCCACTACGGCAGCACGTCGCAGGCCTATACGGGCTCTATTTCCGTCGCCAACCCGACGGTTACGACGTACCTGGTCAACAGCCTGCCGGCGGGTAAGTACTACTTCGCAGTCACGGCTTTCAACTCGGCCGGACTGGAGAGCTTGCTGTCGGATGAGGTCTCCGCCACTTTCAACTGAAGAAAGCCGACGCGCGCGCGCCCAGGGCCCGCTCTGGGCGCGCTCAAGGCCCGCTCACGGTTCGCTCAGGGCTCGCGCGGCGGCTCGTCGTCGGGCCGTCGTTCGGTCGGAGCGACAGCGCGGTTGAACTGCGAAGCCTCGATCCGGTGTTTTTCGAGCAGATCATAGAGAGTCGGGCGAGTCACGCCGAGCAGTTCGGCCGCACGCGACAGATTTCCCCTTGAGACGGCGAGAGCCTGTCGGACGGCTTGCGATTCCGCCCGCTGCCGCGCACTTCGCAGATTGAGATACTCCGGATCGTCGCCCGGATCCTGCAGGCCCAGATCGTTGGCGGTCACGACGGCCCCTTCGGCCATGATCACCGCGCCCTTGATCCGATTCTCCAGTTCGCGAACATTGCCCGGCCAGCGATGCGCCTGGATCGCACGGATGGCATCGGGAGCGAGGCCACGAGTGGGCTTGCCGAAGCGCTCGGACATTTCCTGCAGCATGAACTGCGCGAGCAGCATGCTGTCGCCCTGACGGTCGCGCAGCGGCGGGACTCGAATGGTCACTTCGCTGATGCGATAGTAGAGATCGTCGCGGAACGCGCCGGTCGCGATCTGCTGATCCAGGTTGCGGTTGGTTGCACAGACAAAGCGCAGATCCAGCGGAATGGGCGTGCGGCCACCGATGCGCTCCACGGTGCGTTCCTGCAGAACGCGCAACAATTTAGCCTGCAGGGAGGCCGGCATTTCGCCGATCTCATCCAAAAACACGGTGCCGCCGTGGGCAGCCTCGAGCTTGCCCGCGGTGCGTTTGGCAGCTCCGGTGAAAGCTCCCTTTTCGTAGCCGAACAGCTCGCTCTCCAGCAACGTGTCGGGAATGGCCGCGCAGTTGATGGCGACGAACTGTTGGTGCGATCGGCTGGAGAGCCGGTGGACTGCACGCGCCAGCAACTCCTTGCCGGTGCCGCTGTCTCCGAGGATCAGCACGGTGGCGCTGGTTGGCGCCACCTTTTCTATCGACCTGCCGAGACTACGCATCGTGTCACTGACACCGATGATGCCGTCGAGCGCCATGGCCCCCGTCTGCTCGCGCAAACGCCAGTTCTCTTCCTCCAACTCGCGGATACGGAACGCGCGGCGCACGACAATGGAGAGCACACCCGCATCGAGCGGCTTGTGGTAGAAATCCGCTGCCCCCAGCCCCACGGCCGCGACTGCAAGCTCGCGCGCGTCGTGCTCGGTCATGGCGATGATCTTGGTGTCGGGCGCGAGATTGAGAATCTGGCGCAGCAGTTCGAGGCTTTGTGCGGCGACGGCCGGTTCACGAGCCAGACCGAGATCGAACAGCACGACATCGGGCTCCAGCCGGCGGACCAGGACCAGGGCCTGATCCGAGGTCTCGGTGCAGGTGACGTCGAGGTCTGCGAAAATCTGTTCGAGCTGCTGCCGCAGAGCCGAATCGCTCTCCAGAATCAATAACTTGCGGCGCCGAGTTGCTGCTGCCATCCCGCTCTCCTGCGCAATTGGCTTCGAGCCTCCTAAGCCGAATGACTTTACAGTAAAGTGTAAAGACACCTGGGCGGGACGCAATGGCGCGCGTCACAATCCGCAGGCGGCGTTTTGTGAGACAGGCAACACAGTGTCACCCGTGGCAAGACACTAGGCTGCCGCCCATAAGAATGAGGACGGCTGCTCCATGACCGCGATCTGTCTCGGCTCATCCCGCAATGACGAAGCTCGCCGCACCCGGATCTACGCGGGCGAAATCCTCGTCCATCCTCCAACACCGTCTTCGCTGGAATTCTGCACCTTCGCCCGAGCCAGGCTGGATGAGGCCTTCAAACCGCTGCAACCGGAGTCAGCCCAGTACCACCTGCCGGTGCTCGAATATTCCCGGATCCTGGCCGATCTGAAGCCCAAGTTCATTCATCATGCGCAATCCAAGCGATTCATTCGCGCGATTCTGGATGAACTCGGCTGCGATCCCAACGACACGTACTTCGATGTCCCGCGGCTGCGCAGTTCGACCAGCGACGACTATCTCACCACGGGAATCGCTTACGCATTCCACCCGCACCGCGACACGTGGTACTCGGCGCCGATGTGCCAGATCAACTGGTGGATACCGGTGTACGAGATCGAGGCACGCAATGCGATGGCCTTCCACCCCCATTACTGGGCGACGCCCGTTCCCAACAGCTCGGCGGGATACGACTACCAGCGATGGAATGCGACGAGCCGCTTCAACGCCGCCCAGCACGTTGGGAAAGATACGCGCGAGCAGCCCAAGGCCCTGATTCCGATCGAAGCTGAGCCGGACCTGCGGCTGCTGCCGCCGGTGGGCGGCATTATTATTTTTTCGGGCGCCCAGCTGCACTCGTCGGTACCCAACAACAGCGGCCGGACGCGCTTCAGCATCGACTTCCGCACCGTCAACGTCGCCGATGCGCGCGCCGCGCGAGGCGCACCGAATCGCGATTCCTATTCGACCGGTACGACGATGCCCGACTACCTCAGGCTCACCGACCTTGCGCATTTGCCCGCGGATATCGAAGAGCGATACATGCCGGGACATCCGCAATCGCCGCAACTTGGGGTCGCCAAAGCGCCCGCAGCAGCGGCTACGCAAAAGGCCTGAACACGGGCTTCACCGGGCGACCGTGCAGGTATTTGTCCACGCCCTCTTCCAGAGCTTTGCGATACACCGCAAGCGCCTCCCCTACGATCTCGATCGTCAGATCGATGTCGCGTTGCGAGTGCGAGTAGCTGACCACCAGCGCGGGCGCAATGACGCCGCGTCGAATGGTCTCCTGCAGAAATAGTGTGCGCATCGCCTGGCTGGGGCGGCGCTCCGCGTCGTTCGTTCCATAGATGAGGCAACAGTCGCGCCCGAAGAATTCGAAGTGGCCGGCGAGCTTCAGCTGCTCGACGATCCGCTCAATGCCCTCTCGCAGACGCTTGCCCTGGGCATACAGATGACCTATCACATCCTCGGACTGGTAGATGCGCATCGTCGCGATCCCCGCTGCGAGGGAATGAGTCTCGGCTCCGTGGGTCGTCGATAGCAGAAATACCCGCTCCCGAGCGTGTCCCAGGCCACCCAGCTCCATGACATCGCGACGGCCAGCGACGGCCGAGAGCGCGAAACCGTTGGCAATGGCCTTACCGAATGTCGACAGGTCGGGCGTCACGCCATAGACGTGCTGCGCCCCTGCCCGGTGCCAACGAAACCCGGTGATCATCTCGTCGAAGATCAGCAGCGCCCCATTTTGATGACACAGTGCCTGCAACTGCTCGAGAAAACCCTGTGCAGGCTCCACCGTGCGCGCCGCCTCGAGAACTACACAGGAGATCTGGCCCGGATGTTCGCTGAACAGCGACGCGACCGAGGCGAGATCGTTGTAGCGAAACTTGAGCGTGGTGTCGCGGATCCACTGGGGAATGCCCCCCGGCATGCCGGTCGTACCGATGAACCAGTCGCTGGTCGAGAAAAACGGCTGATCCCCGCAGATCGCAACCTTGTCCCGACCTGTAAAGGCGCGCGCCAGGCGCACAGCTGCGTCCACCGCTGTGGATCCGTCCTTGCAGAACTTCACCATCTCGGCGCCGGTGATCAGCTTGAGGAATTCCTCCGCACACTCCACTTCGATGGGTGCGGGCCGGGTGAAATTCGTACCGAACGGCAATTGCGCGGCGACCGCTTCGATCACCGCCGGGTAGGCGTGCCCGAGCGTGACCGCGCGCAGCCCCATGTTGTATTCGATGAATTCGTTGCCATCGAGGTCCCAGGCATGACAGCCCTTGCCGCGGACCATGAACGGCGGAGCGCTTTCCGGGAACTGGTCGTCGCCCTTGGCGTAGGTATGCGCGCCGCCCGGAATCAGGGAATGGGCGCGCCGCGCCAGGGCCTTGCCGCGCTCGAAATTCGTGCCGCCGAGTCCGGAGGCGGTTTCAGAACCCTGTGAAGCGGAGTTTTCGCCCATGGAAGCCTTCTGCATAACCGCTCGGCGAACGGCACTCGATGCCTCTCAACCGCAGCATGGATAAGAAAGTCTCTCGAGTAAACCAGTCGCGTTTCGCCTGCGAGCGATATGAACGCAGCAGCGCGTCGACCTTGGTGCGCGCCTGTGGGGCCGTGATGGGTACGAAGACATTGGGCTGACCCAGGCCGCCATCCCACTTGGGAATCTCGTATTCAAGCACCACGTGATTGCGAAACGTGTTCCAGACCATCTCGTTCACCAGGCGATGATCCTGGTGGCGGTCGTCGCGCTCGTGGCAAAGGATCAGATCGGGCGGGCTCAATTTCTTCAGCGACTCGAAGAATTCCTTGATCTGCGAGTACTGTGCCGGAAAGCGGCCGTCAGGAAAATCGCCGAACACCAGCTCACCGCGTGCCCGGGGAGCCAGCAATGCATGCATCGCGCTGCGCGTCTCCTCACGCCGTTGCGCCGTGCCGCTCAAAACAACCCAGTCGACGCGCAGGTTTCGCACTTGTTGCAGCGCCAACAGCGTTCCGCCGCAGCCGATCTCGATGTCATCGCAATGCGCGCCGATACACAGGACGCGCTTCGCGCCGCGAGTCTTGCCGCCGAGAATGAGATCGAGCATCGGTGCCGTGCGCCTAGCGACCGTTACTGTTGGCAGGATGCTGCGACCAGGTCATCCAGGGGCACTGTCCCCGGGCTTCCATGCGATCGAAACTGATCTTGTCCTTGAAAGTATCCATGCACTGCCAGAAACCGCTCCAGCGGAAAGTCGACAACTTGCGCTCTGCGATCAGGCGCGCAAAGGGAGCCTCGACCAGTTCCTCGCCCTCCTTGATGTACTTGAAGATATCGTCGCGCAACGCGAAGAATCCGCCGTTGATCCACAGTTCCTGGTCGGGCATCGTGCCGAGGCGCGTGACGATACCGCCGGATTCAGCCTGTACGGCGTGAAAGCTCTGCGCGCTGCGTACGGCTGCGAAGTTTGCGACCACATCGCGAGCCTGGAAGTCTGCAATCAGCTTGTCCAGTGGCAAATCGGACAGTCCATCGGCATAGTTGGCGAGAAACACCTTCTCGTTCTCGACGTACTTCTTCGCGCGCAGCAGCCGCTGGCCGATGTTGCTGTGCAGACCGGTATCGACGAAGGTGATTTTCCACCCCTCGGTGTCGCGCACGTGCACGTCGACCTTTTTGTCCGCCGAGCCGATATTGCTCACGGTGAAGTCGTTGGTGGCTGTCTCGTTGTAATTCAGGAAATATTCGCGAATCAGATCGCCGCGGTATCCGAGGCAGAGGATGAAATCCTTGTGACCGAAATGCGCGTAGTAGCGCATGAGGTGCCACAGGATCGGACGGTAGCCGATATTCACCAACGGCTTGGGAATCGTGTCGGAATGCTCGCGCAGGCGTGTGCCGAGTCCGCCGCAAAACAGGACGACTTTCATGCGTGCCTCCGCCGCTTCGGCGGCGTCATTCTTTTCGAGGATTTCCGGGTCGCGGATCTTTTTATAGTGCGCGGCGCCTGCGCGGCGCGCAGCAGCGCGGCGCTCTCCAACGCCGTCGCGGCCTCACGTATCGTATGAAAATCGATGCCGGAGCGCTTTGCAATTTCAAGCAGCGAGCGCGTGCCGTCCGACTGGTTGAGCACCCACAGCAGGGCCTGCTCACGCTCGGCCGGACTGCGGCCGCCGACGGAACCGTACAGGCCCCGCTTGCCCAGCAGGGGTTCCCCCTTGGGGCTCAGGTTGACATATTGCTCATCGCCCTCCAGCACCGCCACGAGGCGCTGGCAGGTCGCAAAACTCTGCTGCAGGAATTCGGGCGCAATGAGGGACAGGTCGTCGGCAGAGCTGTGGTACTGAGGGTAGCCGCCATTGACCGAGCGGGTCAGCCGGCCGACCGGAAGATTGAAGCCGGGCGAGCACAATTGCCGCTCGTCGTAACCATACGGTGAAAAGGGAATCAGCCGCGCCAGTGGGTCGACCGCTGGCACAACGTAGGCCGCCGCGGCGTCGATTTCGCTCGTTTCGCGCCGGCTCGACTTGTAAGTCAGGGCTCCCGGATCTCCGAGCAGGGCCAGTACGAGGCCGTGACGGATGCGGCCCAGGCGCGCCTCGTTGCGCTTCAACCAGCAAAGCGAGCCGATCGTGCCGGGCGCAAACACAAAGCGGTAGGTAAAACGCCGCGGTTCCGCGGCTACCCATTGTGCCAGCGAAGTAGCGATCGACATGCCGCTGGTGTTGTCGTTTGCCAGCGAGGGATGGCACACATGGGTGAAGAAGATGACCTCCTCCTTGGTGCGTCCCGGAATCACCACCTCGCCATAGCTCAGAGAACCCTTCGCCAGGCTCGTCTTGATGTCGACGCGATAGGAGCCCGGGCGCAGACGTTCCCGGTCTTCGTGGCGCAGGCAGAATCCCCAACTGCGGCGGTAGTAACTGGTGCGATACGGTATCCAGTCGGGGCGGTCGGGGATCGAGTGCAACCGCGGAGCGAGCTCGTCGAGCGACAGCGTGGCGTTGATCGGCTCCGAATAGCTGACAATGTGCAGATTGTGCGCCTGAAAATCCACGACTCGTCGACCGTGCGTATCGGTGACCGAGGCGTCTTCGATGTTCCACTCGAGGGGCACTTCCCAGTCGAAGACCTTGGTGCCGCTCGGGACTTCATGCACCGTAACAGGAATATGCCGCCCGATCAGCCGCAGCGTCTCGCGCACGCCGTTACCGCTGATACTGCGGCAGATCGGATATAACTGACGCGCAAAATCGAATAGTCCCTGACCGGTGGCGCCCGTCATGACTGCGCCACGGACTGCCGGGTGCGGCGAGCCAACTCGCTCTCGAACCCGCGGCGGTCGAAGTCAGGGCAGGACGCATCGCGATCGCTGATCACGATATCGGCAATCGGCCAATCGATGCCGAAGGCCGGATCGTTCCAGCGAAACCCGATGCCCAGCTCGGGCGCGAAGTAGTCACTCATCTGGTACAGCACTTCAGTACGATCGGCCAGAGTCTGGAAGCCGTGCGCCACTCCATGCGGTATGAACACCGCGTCGCGGTTGTCCTGATCCAGATACAGCGTCAGATGCGACAGGTATCTGGGCGAGTCGGGACGCAGATCGACCAGGACGTCGACTACGCTGCCGCGCACGCAGCGGACCAGTTTGTCCTCGCACGAAGGGGGCCATTGAAAATGCATTCCACGTACCGTGCCGCGGCGTTCGTTGTAGGAAACGCTTGACTGCACAGCCGCGTTGGTGAGGCCCGCAGCCGCAAACTCCCGGGCGCAATAAGTCCGCGCGAAGAATCCCCGCGAATCGACCTTTCGATCGAGCCTGACCAGAGTCGCGCCGGGGATCTCCAGGCTCTGCAGTAACATCTTAGCGCCAGCGGAAGTCCGCATCGATCTGGTTCGTCGCCTGCAGATACTTGAGCTGCTTGAGCCGGGTGAACGCGCGGAACTGGTAGGTATCGGGGGACATCTGGATGCGATCGAACAGTTCACGCAACTGGCGGGCCCCGTCGCGCGCCGTGTAGCGGCACTCGAAGCCGGGCAATTGCGCGTGGATCTTGTCGAAGTTGACACGATAGCTGCGGTTGTCGCCGCTCTTGGCGCCGACGCTCAGCTCGCATCCAGGGAACTCGGTCGCGACGATCTGCGCCAGTTC
>FTJL01002044.1_pt6 | contig 25542 bp, 21 predicted proteins | sample 1658551 | NCBI WGS metagenome assembly FTJL01 (sample SAMEA3914835, study PRJEB12502) | metagenome | biome: forest; material: soil | place: Canada | collected 2011-07-03 | depth 0.3 m
TCGCTGCTGTGCGGCCTGTCCAGAAACATTCACCTGTTGGTGGCCTGTCGCATTCTGCAAGGCTGCGGCGGCGCCATGATGGTGCCGGTGGGCCGGCTGACGATGGTCAGGACCTTCGCCAAGTCGGAGCTGGTGCGCGCCATGAGTTTCGTGGCGATCCCGGGACTGATCGGTCCGATGCTGGGGCCGCTTTCCGGTGGACTGATCACCGGCTACTTCCACTGGAGCGTGATTTTTTTCGTCAACATTCCGATCGGCCTGGCCGGCTTGTACCTGGTTCACCGGCATCTGCCGGACTACCGGCAGGAGAGCACTCCGCCGCTGGATTTCGTCGGACTGCTGCTGTTCAGTTCCGGTATTGCGCTGTTGTCCTACGTGCTCGAGGTGTTCGGCGAACACGGGCTTGGCGGCTTTAGTATCTTCCTGCTGCTCGCGCTCAGCGTGCTGCTGCTGGCGGCATACGGATTTCGAGCCGCGCGCACCGCGCATCCGCTGTTGCGTTTGGCGCTCTTTCGGATTCGCACTTTTCGCGCCTCCGTCAGCGGGAGTTTTTTCACCCGGATCAGCATCGGCGGCATTCCCTTTCTCTTTCCGCTGCTGTACCAGGTCGGCCTGGGCTTCACTCCGGTGCAGTCGGGCCTGTTGATGATGCCTCAGGCGCTGGCCGCGATGAGCCTGAAAATGACCATGCCGAAGATCCTGGCGCGCTTCGGCTACCGTGCGGTTCTGGTGTCCAACACCGTCATGCTGGGCATCTTTATTCTGCTGTTCGCGACCATCGGGGTGGGTACTCCGGTCTGGCTGATCGTGACGCAGACATTTTGCTTCGGGTTCTTCACGTCATTGCAGTACACGAGCATGAACACACTCGTGTATGCCGATGTAACGGAGGAGCAGGCGAGCAGCGCGAGCACCATAGCCAGCACCGCTCAACAGATGTCGATCAGTTTTGGTGTCGCCGCGGCATCCCTGGTGGCCGCACTGTTCATTCCGGACCGATTCAACGTCGACGCTTCCGACATGATTCACGGCATCCACAAGGCGCTGCTGGTGCTGGGATGTGCGACGATCGCATCGACCATCGTCTTCCGTGGCTTGCGAGCCGACGACGGCAGCTCAGTGAGTCAGCATAAGGTCGAACTGCCTACGGCCTAGTCGGTTGGCACATGATCGCGGTACCTGTCGTGGCACCCTTCGCAAGCAGTACCTATTGCGGAAATTACGCGCAGTGCAACGACTCGATCGCCGGCCTGGGCCGCGGTGGCCGCAGAGTTCGCCACCGTGGTGAGGTCATCGGCTTTCCTGTCGAAGTCCGGCAGGTTCGGCCAGATATCGGTACGCGCTTGCGTTGGGATCCGGAAAGCGCGTGTGTCAGCCCGAAATACGTCGCCGATCAGGACAGAGAGCTGTGCGATGCGCCGGGCGTCCTTCTCCGCCTTCGCGGCGTCGAACGGCTGCTCATTTTTCAGCATGGCCGTCAGGGGCGCCATCGTCCAACCCATCACCTTGAACAATCCTTGACGCGTTGCCACTTCCTCCAGTGCCAGCTGTTCCGGCGTGGGTGTCGCGGATCCTATCGCCGCGGACAGCGATGTAGAGGGCGACATCGAGGGCGCCGGGGTCGCTACAGTTGAGTCAGCCGGCATGGTCTGCGCCACGGTGCCTGCGAACGTGTCGTTACGCAGCACGCCCGTTGGGCGATCTCCGCTCGGAGCGTTTACATCGCCCGATGACCTATCAGCGACGGCCGGCGGGCGTGGAGGCGGGGGCTCCTTCCGCGCTGGTATCGGCGTCGCGCCGGTCGAGGACTGAAACCGAAAATACACGACGAAGGTATGGCGAACGTTCGGCGAGATCAATGCGAACGCGCTCCCGCAGAGAAACAGGAAAAGGCCAACGCGCCAGGTGCGCCGTGCTTCGCGCGACGCGCGGTCGAGCTTCGTCTTCAACTGCCGCGCGAACATTGACGGCGGTGCGCGGCGCAGTTTGTACAGGAATTCATCGTTCATGGCTGTTGCTTCCGCCTAGGGCCACTGCGAGCGCAGCTTTGCAACGATTCGCTGCAGGAGGGTGCCCACGTTCGACTCGGACAGGCCGGTGATTCGCGCAATCAGCCGGTTGTTGACGGCCGCGCCATACTTCAAGGCAATGAGCTCCTGGTGCCGTTCCGGCAGCAGGGCGGTGAGCTCGATCAAACGGGCGATATCCGAGTCGCGCGAGGCTTCGTCCTCGGGAGTGGACTCGGAAGCGCGATCCAGTGCCGCTTCGAGCGGCAGATGTGTGCGCGTCGCGCGCAGGTGGTCCGTAGCCACATTGCGAGCTATGCCGAAGAGCCAGGTCGAGAACCCCGCCAGGTCCCGCCGGTATTGACTGCGTGCCTTCCAAGCCTTCTCGAAGGTCCGCGAGGTCAGCTCTTCTACGTCCGCCGGCGCTACGCGGAAGCGGAAGTAGTTGTAGACGCGGGGCAATTGCTCGACATAGAGGGCGTCCCAATCCAGTTGCCCGGATCGGGAGGCTTCCAGCGTATTGCCCCAAGGCGCTTCTTCGCCCGTCATTCTTCTATATACGGCCAAGGTTCCGGAGTATCACCCCACGGGTTTGACAATATGTCCCGGCGCCCGGCATGCGGTCGCTTGGATGTGACCTGCATTCCAGTCGCGCTGTGCCGGTTGCGCTGCGTCTCAAGTAAGCCTTAGGGCCTGTCGATACCCACTGCGCGGTGCTACAGCACTCGTAGGTGGTTTTTTCGGACAGGGGTTTTCTTTTTGATGACGCAAAGTCCGGACGCAGCCGGTGGAGTCGAGGCTCCTACTGCGAGTGAAGCGGTTCGCGGCAACGTTTGCGTCGAAGCTCTGCCCATCTGGGCGAAGCAGATCGAATCGGCCCGCAAGCAGACGGAAGAGGCGGTGGTCGCGCTCAGTGCCCGTTTCGAGGGCATTGTGGGCCGCATCGATGGCGCCCTGGGGGCCTCACAAAAGGAGTCCGGCAGCCAGGCCATCAGCCAGGACGCCCAGGAAGGCGAGCGCCATCTGGCCGAAGTGATCCAGGCCCTCAAACTGATTCAACAAAGCCGCGATGCGCTGGCTCAAGACATCCGCGCGCTCGTCAGCCACACGGAAGAGCTCCGCAAGATGTCGGGTGATGTGGAATCCATCGCCTTCCAGACCAACATGCTGGCGCTGAACGCTGCGATCGAAGCAGCGCACGCGGGAGCCGCCGGCAAGGGTTTCGCAGTCGTGGCGCACGAGGTACGGGCTCTGTCGGAAGCCGCGCGCACGACGGGTAAGCGCATTACCGGCACGGTCGGACTCATCAGTAATGCACTGCTTGAGATTGGTACCAAGAACGAACGCGTTTCGACTCGCGATCAGCAGGCAGTAGCCGACTCGCAGGAACACATTCGCACAGTCCTGGAGCGCTTCAGCCAGCGCACCACCCGTCTTGCCGAGATCGCTCAGCGCTCGAGCAAGGCGAGCGAGGCAATCAAGGGTGAGGTCTGCGAATCGCTCGTGCAGTTGCAGTTTCAAGACCGCGTCGGGCAGATCCTGCAGCACGTGGTCGGCAGCATGCGGCAGGTCGAGGAATTGCCCTCAGCGGGCGGGACGCCGGGCGAAGTGCGGGAGCAGGTCAGGGAGCACATGGAGAGTATGGCGCGTACCTACACGACTGATGAGCAGCGGCGCGTGCATCGCGGGCTGGATACGCAAGTCGTCGCGCCACAGGAAGTTACGTTTTTTTAGGGGCATGACATGGCTAAGAGAATACTCGTAGTGGACGACTCCTCCTCAGTGCGTACCGTCGCGCGGATGGCGCTGCGTGAGCACGGTTATGACGTGGTTGAGGCCTCTAACGGGCAGGAAGGACTACAGATGCTCGAAGGCGAGCGGGTTCACCTGGTCATCTCCGATGTCAACATGCCGACGATGGACGGTATTACCTTCCTGAAGGAAATCAAGCGCCATCCGAACTACAAATTCACTCCCGTGATCATGCTGACCACGGAAGCCGGCGAGGATAAGAAACAGGAAGGTCGCGCCGCCGGCGCGAAGGCCTGGATCACCAAGCCATTTCAGCCCCAACTGCTGGTCGACGCCGTCGCGAAGCTGGTGATGGCGTAAGGATCTTCGCAGGTCGAGGGCATTCGTATGGATTCGCAGGTCAGATTTGACAGCGGCCGCCTGCATTTGCACGGCGAGCTGACTGTCTACACTTGCGGCGACCTCAAGCCGCAACTTCTCGAACAGCTTGAGCAGCACGTTGACGCAACGGCGCTCGAGCTGTCGCAGGTCACTGAGATCGACACGGCGGGATTGCAGGTGCTGCTGAGCGCGCGGCGGCATGCAAGCGAGCTGGGTCGGGACCTCGAGGTCGCGAACCCCAGTCGCGCCGTAACGGAAGTACTCGCATTGTTGGGACTCGACGGGCGTCTCGCTCCAAAGGGTGAGAAATGAATATCGACGAGGCCCTGCCTGGATTCATAGCCGAGAGTGCGGACCTGCTGCGCGACATGGAGGCGGGACTGCTGGAATGTTCGACCGGGGTCACTGATCCGGAGACCATCAATCTTATTTTTCGCACCGCACACACCATCAAGGGTTCGGCCGGCTTGTTCGGGCTCGATGCCATAGTGGGGTTCGTGCACGTGGTGGAGACCGCACTCGACCACGTGCGGCTCGGCAAGTCACCGATGACCGAAGACCTGGTCGCGCTGCTGTTGAAGTGCAAGGATCACATCGAGGCGCTGCTGGCACAGGTCGGATCGGCAGAGAACGGCAACGCTGCACATCTCGAGGATTACGGTGGAGAACTGCTGTCCGCACTGAAGCTGGCTACCGGCGATAGTGCGGTCACCGCGCAGCAAACTGCGCAGCCGTCCGCCACGGCGGCGGGAATGGAAGATTGGCATGTCTGTGTGCGATTCGGGCCCGACGTTCTGAAGGCCGGCATGGATCCCATCGGCTTCGTCCGCTACCTGCGCACCTTGGGCGAGATTCTGCACGTGACGGTGCTGCAGGACACGCTGCCTCCGCCCGGGGAGATGCAACCTGAAACCTGCTACCTGGGATTCGAGCTGGACCTGCGCACCTCGGTAGGCAAGGCCCGGGTCGAGTCCGCATTCGACTTCGTCCGCGAAGATTGCACTTTGAGCGTCGCCGCGCTCCCCGCAATCTCCTCGGCCGCACAGGCCGACTCGATTCTCGAGGGCCAGAAAAAGCCGCTGCAGGGCAACGCGGAGTCGGGCGCCTCCGCGGCAACGGCCGCCGCGGCAACGGTGCGCGTCGGCGCCGAGAAACTGGATTATCTGATCACCCGCATCGGCGAGCTGATCATCGCGGCCGCCGGCGCCAACCTGCTGGCACGACGGGCCGGTAACAGCGAGTTGGAGGAATGCACCTCCACCCTCTCCGGCCTGGTTGAGCAGGTGCGCGAAGGCGCGCTGCAACTGCGAATGGTCAAGATCGGCGGAACCTTCAATCGATTCCAGCGAACGGTGCACGACGTGTCGCGTGAGCTCGGCAAGGAGATCCGGCTCGACGTGCGCGGCGAAGAAACCGAGCTGGACAAGACAGTCGTCGAGCGGATTGCGGACCCGCTGACCCACCTGGTGAGAAACGCAATCGATCACGGCATTGAGGCGGCCGATGTGCGCGTAGCGCGCGGTAAGTCGGCGGCTGGGACGGTAACGCTGAACGCGTTCCACGACTCCGGCAGCATCGTCATCGAGGTCAGCGATGACGGTGGCGGACTTAAGCGGGAAAGGATCCTGGCGAAAGCCATCGAACGCGGGCTGGCCGAGCCGGATCGGTCCTACTCGGACGGCGAAGTCTTCGGTTTCGTGTTCGAGCCGGGATTCTCGACCGCGGAGAGTGTTACGAACCTTTCTGGCAGGGGCGTGGGCATGGATGTCGTAAAACGCAACATCACTGCATTGCGCGGCAGCGTCGGCATCAAGAGCATCGAGGGAGCGGGCACGACCGTTACCGTGCGTCTGCCTCTGACGCTGGCCATTATCAACGGCTTCCAGGTTGCCGTCGGCAGGTCCAGCTTCGTACTACCCCTGGATGCCATCGAAGAGTGCGTCGAGTTCTCCTCCGAATCGGGGCATGACATTGCGAATCTGCGCGGCGGACTGCTGCCCTTCATTCGCCTTCGCGATGTGTTCGGCACGAGCCAACCCGCAGCCCGCAGACAGAGCATCGTGGTCGTGAAGCACGCCGGCGAGAAGGCCGGGCTGGTCGTCGATGCCCTCCTCGGCGAGTTCCAGACCGTGATCAAGCCTCTGGGCAAGCTGTTCCGTAACGTCGACTGCGTGAGCGGCTCCAGCATTCTGGGCAACGGTGAGGTGGCTTTGATTCTCGACGTTCCGGCGCTCATCGAGCGGGCCGTGAAATCTGCCCAACAGCCTGCGACCCGCACAGGCGAATCCCCTGCACTGCAGGCGATCGCGTAGCGGAATTTAGAAATTCAATGGAGATAGTTTGATGTTCAACGGTATGAAAGTGAGTTCGCGGCTGGCGATCGCGTTCGCTGCTGTGGTGCTACTGCTGATCGGCGTCATCGCCGTCGGCATTACCCGCATGGCCGGTATCGACGCGGGCCTGCGGGCCATTACCGACGAGAACAATGTCGAGATCCAGCACGCGATGGAGATGCGTGCCTCCGCCTACCAGACCTCGGTCAGCATCCGCAATCTGATGCTGATGAGCGATGACGAGAAGTTGAAGCACGAGAACGAGACGCTGGTCAAGGCGATGCAGTCGTTTGAAGGCGCTTCCGACGCTCTGGCGCAGATGTTCGCGACGCTGCCCGGCACCGTGCAGACTGAAAAAGACCTGATCTCGAAGGTCAAGGCCATGTGGCACGAAGTGCGGCCGGCGCTCGAACAGACGGCCAAGCTCGGCCTCGCCAGGAAGGATGCCGAGGCCTACAGCTTCTACATGGCTGAGGGCTCGATTCAGAACGCCGCGATGCGCGATAACATCGAGGAACTGTCGCAGTTTGAGCAGAAGCTCAACGATGAGGAGACGGTCAAGGCGCAGAAGACCTACGAAGATGCGCGTCGGCTGATGCTCGCGCTGGGTGGTTTGGCGGTGCTGATGGCAATGGCTGCGGCGTTTGTGGTCACACGCAGCATCCTCACCCAACTGGGCGGGGAGCCTCTGTACGCGGCCGGTCTGCTCAAGAGTGTCGCCGCAGGCAAGCTCGATTTTGAGGTCGTGACCCGCAAGGGCGATGACAGCAGCATGCTGTTCTCCGTTCGCGACATGATCAATCGGCTGCAGCAGGTCATTGCCGGTCAGCAGCGCCTCGTCGAGGCGGCCAATCGCGGTGACTTCACGGCGCGTGTGGACCTCAACGGGCTCAGTGGTTTCCAGAAGACCATGGGCGAAGGGTTGAACCAGCTTGCGGCGACGACCGGTTCGAGCATCGAGGACGTGGTGCGCGTCATGAAGGCTTTGTCGGAGGGCGACCTCACTCAGACCATCGACAAGGGCTACGAGGGCTCTTACGGCCAGATGAAAGAATTCGCCAACGGCACGGTACTGAAGCTTTCAGTGATCATCGGCGAAGTGAATGCTGCGGCTGACGCGCTGGCCGGCGCATCCGAGGAAGTCAGCACGACCTCGCAGGCCCTGTCGCAGGCAGCCAGTGAACAGGCTTCGGGCGTCGAGCAGACAAGCGCCTCGATGGAGGAGATGACGGCGTCGATTGCGCAGAATACCGAAAACGCCAAGGTGACCGATTCCATGGCCACCAAGGCGGCCATCGAGGCGGCCGAGGGCGGTGAGGCAGTCAAGGCCACCGTGGCGGCGATGAAGCAGATCGCGCAGAAGATCAGCATCATCGACGACATCGCCTACCAGACCAATCTGCTGGCGCTGAACGCGGCGATCGAAGCGGCGCGGGCCGGCGAGCACGGCAAGGGTTTCGCGGTTGTGGCGGCGGAAGTCCGCAAGCTTGCGGAGCGTAGCCAGGTGGCTGCGCAGGAGATCGGCACTGTCGCCACCGGCAGCGTGGAACTCGCCGAAAAGGCAGGCAGTCTGCTGACCGAAATCGTGCCGAGCATCAAGAAGACTTCGGATCTGGTGCAGGAGATCTCGGCCGCATCCCAGGAGCAGTCCGCAGGCGTTGCCCAGATCAACTCGGCCGTCACCCAGTTGAGTCAGACCACGCAGCAGAATGCGGCTTCTTCCGAAGAGCTGGCGGCGACCGCCGAGGAAATGAGCGGGCAGGCCGAACAGCTGCAGCAGACCATGTCTTTTTTCAAGACTGCGGCCGGTGCGAATGGCGCCAAACCGACGGCGCGTAAGCCGGCCGCTCAAGCCGGGCGCAAGCTCAAACGGTCTGCGACCCAGACCGCGGGCGATCTCGCCCGGGCCGGGGAGCCGGACGAGGCTCAGTTCGCCCGGTTTCAATAGCCGCGCTGCGATGTCAGCGGCTTCGAATTCAAATGGAGTTTAAATCATGTTTGCGGATATGAAGGTAGGCACCCGGCTCGCGGTTGCATTTAGCGTCGTCCTGGCGCTGCTGGTGTGCGTCGTGCTGACGGCCATCAGCCGCATGTCGGTGGTCAACGATCACCTGCATGCGATTACGGACGAGAACAACGTCGAGGCTCGCGAGGCGAAGGACATCCGTGCGAACTCGTTCACCATCGGCTTGCTGGTGCGTGATCTGATCATCACCAGCGATGATGCGGCCTTGAAGAGACAGCGCGGCACGCTTGATGAGGATCTGAAAGCCCTCGACACCTCGGTCGACAAGCTCGATCAGTTGTTCAACTCGCTGCCCAGCACGACTCCCACCGAGAAGGAGCTGATGGGCAAGATCAAGGAAATGATCCCGATGTACGAGGCCGCGTCGATCAAGGTGGCAGACCTGGGGGTTGCCAACAAGAACACCGAGGCGACCGACATGCTGCGCAAGGAATTCGATCCGCGCGATGAAGCTTTGCACCCGGTAGTGGCGCAATTGGCAGCCTTTGAGGACAAATTGAACGACGACGCAGCCTCTGAGGCCGCGCGTGTCTATGCGAGTGCCCGCATGACCATGGTCGTGCTGGGTGTGCTGGCTGCGGTGCTTGCCGTAGCAGCGGGGCTGGTGGTGACTCGCAGCCTGTTGCGTCAACTCGGCGGCGAACCGGCCTATGTGGCCGACGTCATGAAATCTCTCGGAGCGGGGGACTTCAATATTGCCGTGACGACGCGCGACGGAGATAGCTCCAGCATGTTGGTAGCCGTCAAGAATATGGTCGAGAAGATCTCGGTGATCATCGCGGAAGTGAATTCTGCGGCCGATGCTCTGATTGGAGCGTCCGAGGAAGTAAGCACCACCTCGCAGTCGCTGTCCCAGGCGGCCAGTGAGCAGGCCTCCGGCGTTGAGGAGACGAGTGCCTCCATCGAGGAGATGACAGCCTCGATTGCGCAGAACACTGAGAACGCCAAGGTGACCGACTCCATGGCCTCCAAGGCGGCCACCGAGGCGGCCGAGGGCGGCGAAGCCGTCAAGGCGACAGTGGCGGCCATGAAGCAGATTGCCCAGAAGATCAGCATCATCGATGACATCGCGTACCAGACGAATCTGCTCGCGCTGAATGCGGCCATTGAAGCGGCGAGAGCCGGCGAGCACGGCAAGGGCTTTGCCGTCGTTGCCGCGGAAGTCCGCAAGCTTGCGGAGCGCAGCCAGGTTGCCGCCCAGGAGATCGGCACCGTCGCCACGGGAAGTGTCGAACTGGCCGAAAAGGCAGGCAAGCTGCTGGCGGAAATCGTACCCAGCATCAAGAAGACCTCGGACCTCGTCCAGGAGATCTCCGCCGCCTCGCAGGAGCAGTCCAGTGGGGTGTCGCAGATCAACTCGGCGGTGACCCAGTTGAGTCAGACCACGCAGCAAAACGCCGCTTCCTCCGAAGAGCTGGCCGCTACCGCCGAAGAAATGAGCGGACAGGCTGAGCAGCTGCAGCAGACCATGTCCTTCTTCAAGTCGGGCAATGGCGGCCAGGGGAACCGGACGGCGACGCGCAAGACGGCGCCCGCGGTCAGGGTTGCCCGCAAACTCAAACGGGCCGCGACGCAGGTCGCTGGCAATTTCGCTCTGGCTGCGGAGCCGGACGAGACTCAGTTCGCCAAGTTCCAATAGTCGCACTCGCGAGGAGAAGCTCAATGGCCCTAGCCAGCAGGAAGCTCGCTGCGACCGTGAACCCGGTCGCCGCTGAGCCGTTCAACGAACAGACACAGCAGTACCTCACTTTCATGCTCGGCGGCGAGGTCTTCGCGATGGGCATTCTGGCCATCAAGGAGATCATCGAGTACACGAGCTTGACGGAAGTGCCGATGATGCCCGCCTACGTGCGCGGCGTAATCAATCTGCGCGGATCGGTGGTGCCGGTCGTGGACCTCTCGGTGCGTTTCGGGAAGCCGGCGAGTACGGTTACCAAGCGCACTTGCATCGTGATCATCGAAGTCGAAGTGCGCGGCGAACGCCACGACCTGGGTGTTGTGGTCGACGCCGTCAACGCCGTATTGGACATTCCGGCGGGGGAGATTGAGCCGCCTCCGGCTTTCGGAGCGCGTATTCGCACGGACTTCATCCAGGGAATGGGCAAGGTGAGCGGCAAATTCGTGGTCATTCTCGACGTCAATCATGCGCTGGCGGTCGAAGAGATGGATGCGTTGACCGAAGCCACCGACCTGGCCGCTGCTGAACTTTAGTGAATGAGCACGATCTCTGATACCGAGTTCGGACAGTTCCAGCGGTTCATCTTCGATGTCGCCGGTATCACGCTGTCGGATGCCAAGAAGGCGCTCGTCAGCGGGCGCCTGGCGCGCCGCCTCGAGGCGTGCCGGGTGGCCAATTACGGAGAGTATTTCCGCCTGCTGATGAGTGGCAGTTCCCCGGTCGAACTGCAGACGGCCGTCGATCTGCTGACGACCAACGAGACGTACTTCTTCCGGGAGCCGAAGCATTTCGAATTCCTGAAGAAGCTGCTGCGGCCCGGCGTACCGCATCCGACCGCCTTCAGGGTCTGGAGCGCGGCCTCTTCGAGCGGCGAAGAGGCCTACAGCATCGCCATGCTGTTGGAGGACTGTCTGCCGAATCTGCCGTGGGAGGTGGTTGGTTCCGACATCAGCGCTCGCGTGCTGGAGCGCGCGCGGGCGGCTCACTATTCGATGGAGCGGATTGCCAACTTTCCGCCCGGCTATCTGCAGCGCTTCTGCCTGAAGGGGCAGGGCGAGCAGGAAGGCACGATGCTGATCGAGCGTCGGTTGCGCAGCAAGGTGCGCTTCCTGCAGGTGAATCTGAACTCGCCGCTGCCGCATATGGGCATGTTCGACGTGGTTTTTCTGCGCAATGTGCTCATCTACTTCAGCGTCGACACCAAGCGAAAAGTCATCGCCCGCATCCTGGGAACGCTCAAGCCGAATGGCTATCTGCTGATCGGGCATTCCGAAAGTCTCATCGAGATCACGGAGGCGGCCGAGTTGGTCGCACCGGCCATTTACCGCAAAATCGCATGAGCCGCATCAAGGTCATGATCGTCGATGACTCCGCGGTCGTGCGTCAGGTGCTCGTCGAGTTGCTGGGTGCCGACCCGGGCATCGAGGTCATCGCCGCGGTCGCCGATCCACTGTTCGCCATGCAGCGCATGAAAGCGCAGTGGCCGGATGTCATCGTGCTGGATGTCGAAATGCCGCGCATGGACGGCGTGACCTTTCTGAGAAAGCTGATGCAAGAGCGGCCGACCCCCGTGGTGATCTGCTCGACGCTCACCGAAGCCGGTGCGCCGACGACAATCGAAGCGCTGTCGGCCGGAGCGGTTACGGTTATCACCAAGCCCAAGATCGGTCTGAAGCAGTTTCTCAATGAGGCGGCCAACGAGTTGATTGCCGCCATCCGCATGGCGGCCCGTGCCAACGTCAAGCGACTGGCTGCGCGGGCGGAGGCGCCGAAGACTGCAGTAGTCGCGCCGCCCAAGAACAACGCGGATGTCATATTGGCTCCCGCGAGCGAACGGGCGATGACGCGCACGACGGAGCACGTGGTGGCCATCGGGTGTTCCACCGGCGGCACTCAGGCTTTGCAACAGGTTCTGTCAGCCTTGCCGTCTGTGTGCCCGGCCGTAGTCATCGTGCAGCACATGCCTCCCAACTTCACCGCTGCGTTTGCACAGCGTCTGGATGGGTTGTGCAGGATTTCCGTGAAGGAAGCGCGGAACAATGATCGCGTAGTGCCCGGATGCGCGCTCATTGCTCCCGGAGGAAGGCACCTCCTGCTGCAGAGAAGCGGCGCACAGTACTTCGTCGAGGTCAGGGAAGGGCCTCCCGTCAGCCGTCACTGTCCTTCGGTGGACGTCTTGTTTCGCTCGGCTGCAAAGTCCGCGGGCCGGAATGCCTTAGGGATCATCATGACGGGCATGGGTGATGACGGCGCCCGCGGACTTAAGGAAATGCGCAACGCCGGGGCCAGTACCATCGCGCAGGATGAAGAAAGTTGCGTGGTGTTCGGCATGCCCAAAGAGGCGATTCGCATGGAGGCGGTGGATCGGATCATGTCCCTCGACGATCTGCCTAAGGCCATTCTGCGCGCCTGAAGTCCGTTCCGACCTCAGTCTTCGATCCTCTCGTGCGCGCCCATCACGCCGCGCTGCCAATAGCCGGCAGCCTTGATGTACTGCTTATCTGCCTGACGTTCGTCGATCAGATATTTTCGTATGGCGCGGGCCACCTGGGTCTCGGCTGCCGCCCAGGCGAAATACTCGCCGGACGGAAAGGCAACTGCGCGCAACGCGCTCAGCAACGGCTCAGGCGTGCCGGGCGGATTGCCGCGCCGGTAGGCCCAGATGACCTGGACACTCGCGGGGCTGTCGAAGGCGATCTGGTCCGTTTCGCTGTCCACTTCGGCGACCACCAGCGCGCGGGTGGTGGCGGGCAACTCTTCCAGGCGGCGGCCGATTGCCGGCAACGCGGTTTCGTCGCCGATCAGCAGATGCCAGTCGAATTCAGTTGGGATGATCATCGAGCCTCGCGGCCCGCCCACTCCCAACAACTGGCCGGGTGCCGCCGCAGCGGCCCAGGTCGTGGCGGGGCCCGCATCGTGAATGACGAAGTCGATGAGCAATTCACCTGATGCCTCGTCGTAGCGACGAGGCGTGTAGTCACGCATCATCGGGCGGGGCGTCCCTTCGGGCAGCGACGGCCCGGGGACCACGAGTTCGCCGCCATCCGCGGGCGCGAATATGAGTTTGACGTGATCGTCGAACCCCAGAGAGATGAACCCTTGCAGCTCACCGCCGGCCAGGGCGACGCGCAGCAGAGCGGGCGTCAGTCGCTCGACGCGACTGACGGTCAGGCGGCGAAAGCGGGTCTCGTGGCGAACCCGGCGCACTTCGGGGCGATTACTCATTCGAGGGCCTTTTGCTGATGGCGTCCGCCGCCCGCTGGAGAATCTCGCGCACGCGGTTGGATTCCTCGTCGCTCCAGCCGCCCCGATGCAGCAGCAATGCCGCCTTCAGGGTGTGCATGGCCTGGTGAACGGCTGCTGGAGGGAAGTGTCCCGACATGGCGTGCGCGGCCAAGCCCATTCTGGCCATGATGCCGTCGATGGTCGTCTGATTCTCAGCCAGAAATGCGCGCCCCTCGTCGGTGATCTCGAACAGGCGCTTGGCCCCTTCAGTCGTTGTAGCGCGCACGTGGCCCAGTTCCTCGAGTAGCGTCAGCGTGGGATAGACGGAGCCCGGACTGGGCGAGTAGCCCCCACCGAATTTCTGTTCTACGGCTTTGATGAGCTCATAGCCGTGACTGGGCTTCTCTGCGATCAGCGCAAGCAGTATCAGGCGCAGATCTCCGGGCCCGAAGATGCGTCCACCGCCACCTCCTCTACCGAAGCCTCGGCCGAAGAAAAACGGGCGATCGCCCTGAACGTCATCGGGCTCTCTGCCGCCACTGGCGCCACGGCGTCCGCCGCGCCCGCCCGGACCGCAGTGCGAATGGAAATGGCCGCCGAAGTGGCCGAAAAGTCGTTCGTGAAACATGGAATACCGCTCCTGAAAAGTGATTGAACGGCGAAAACGATATATCGTTTGTGTGTATCGGTCAATACTTCCGTCCGAGCGGTCGCCTCGGCCCGGTGGCGCCGGCCCGGGGCAAGCGGCACACTCACCGGCCTCCAAACGCTAACCTCCCAAGGAACCGCTCATGGTCAAGGTGATCATTCTTTATCCGAACAGTCCCGGTGCGACTTTCGACATGGCGTACTACACCAGCAAGCATCTGCCGCTGGTGCAAACGAGGTGCGCGGGGGCCTGCAAAGCGACCGGTGCGGAGAAGGGTCTGAGCGGTGGGGAGCCCGGATCGAAGCCCGCGTACGTGGCGATCGGGTACCTGACGTTCGATTCCGTGGAGTCCTTCGGCCAATCGTTCGGCCCGCATGCGGGGGAGATCGTGGCCGACGTGCCCAATTACACGAACGTGCAGCCGATCATCCAAATTAGCGAGGTCATTTCCTAGCCCCTAACGGCGGTTCAGCGATGCGTTTGCGAATGCATCCGATCGTCGGCCTTGAAGAACTTGCGGGCCAGAGAGACGAGTTCGCCGTCCGTCGGGTGATCGAGGGCTTCAACGCCCGAAATCCGTTTGGCGAGATCGGGATGCTGGCGCCGGATGTAGGCGGCCAGCTCCGTCTTCGCGTTGGCAGGGCCGGTGATAAGGATCGCGCCGGCCTGCGACAGGGCCTGGGTGACGTGGTTCAGGAACTCTTTATCCACCGGAGCGTGACCGCTGTCGCCGGAATTGGCCTTGTGGTGGATGTGCTGATGCGGATGGGTGCTGTGCACGGTCGTACGGTCCGCGTCGGCAGCGTCGAACTGGAAGACCTTCGCTTCCCGATGATCGATCCAGACCAGCGCGTGATAATGGTTGCTCATGGATCGCACCTCGAGGATGGGCGGGAAGGGGTTTAAGGCACTCATTCAGCAACGAATGCGCGCAAAGTGCAATGACTGGAAAGTCGTGTGCGCTTAAGCCCATCGCCCTTTCATTTCCCCGGGCTGTCGAGCAGACTTCGCCGTCGGTTTCACCGACGGTCCCCAGGCGCCACCATAAGAACGGTATGTCACCCATAAAACAAGTCGCGATCGTGATCGTCCTCGTGATCATAGGTCCCGCGATGTACATTTTCTCGCGAGTGCACAGCCTGACGATGGCGTTTGCGCGCATCAATGTCGGCGACACGCCTGTCAAGGTCATGACCGTGATGGGCCGGCCGCAGAACGATACAGCCGCGAATCCCGGCGGGGCCGTTGCAGGCAACACCGAGTTCCGCTACTCAGCGTGGCCGGCACCGCAGGTGTGGGTTGTGCGATTTGCCGACGGCAAAGTAGTGTCGAAGGAAGGCGCTACGCCGTAGGCCGCCGTCCGCCGGTACTCGGCAGACGCAGCTGTGACCTTCAGGCCAGTGCCTGCACCGCGCCGATGATTCCGTCCGGGTCCAGGCCCTGGTAGCCGATCTGCTGCCACAGGCCGCCGCAGCCCTCCTTGTGCACACCGATGTGGTTGTATCGGCCCTTGAAGCCCGCCTGCAGCAGATAACTGCCGAAGCGGCTGCCCAGACCCGTGTTGACGTTCCAGCCTTCGGCTACCAGCACAAAGCCAACGCCGGCGAGTTTTTTCATCATGTCGGAGTCGACGACATTCACGGTCGACTTGTTGATCAAGCCGACTTTCACGCCCTGTTCCTGCAGGCGGATGACGGCATCGAGCGCACGATAGACGACCTCTCCCATCGCGACCACGTAGCCACCGCCGGGCGGCGCTTCGCGCACGATGTGATCCTTGCCGGGTTCGAACGGCTTGCCCTGGTAGAGCGGCCGGCCGCTCTCGTCCAGGATGTCCGGCACCGGAGCGCGGGTCGTGAACAGGAATCGCAGGCCCGGATCGTTGAAGATCCGCTGCACGCAGGCGGCGAACTGGTGCTGATCGGCGGGAAAGTACAGACGCGTAGTGTCTGCGCCATGTCCCGGCAATACGCCGCCGTCGGCGAGCATGCTGTTGATTCCGAAATGACAGGTGTTGTCGGCCATGTCGTCGACGCCACTGTGACTGAAGTGCGCCAGGACGTTGGAAAAGTTCAGACGCGCCATCGTGATCTCACTCAGGCACATTTCCAGAAACGCACTGAAGGTGGCGTAAATGCCCTGCTTGCCCGCGGACGAACCGAAGCCTGCGGCCGCGGAGTAATTGCCGCGTTCCATGATTCCGCCACGGACGAACACCTCCGGATGCTGCTTGCGGATGTGATGCAGGCCACAGGAGCCTTCCAGATCGTTGTCGAACACCCGCACGCCGGCCAGACGCTGAGTTTCGGTCATGCCGTCCAGGATGGTGTTGACGATCTTGCCGAAGTCGTCGCGATTCTTGCCGACTCCTGAGGAGCCGCGGTACTTGAGCGGGCTCTTCTCGGGCTTGGCCGCCTTGAGCATCTGGATCGCACGTTCGTTCCCGCCGCGCGACTCGAAATAACGGATGGCCAGCTCAGCCTCGAGTACCTCGTGAGCCTTCGGGCTGCCTTCGGCGCCTGCGATCCCGGGGGCCATCGGCCGCTTGACGACCAGTGCGTGTGGCATCTGATCCGAGAACACGCGGCCCAGGTCCACGAACAGCGCGTCGAGGTCCTCTCCCATGGTGGTTTCGGTCTGCATGCCATAGCCGGCCAGGGTGCGAGTCAGGTCGTAGCCGGGCATGTACTCCTGCGGATGACCGGCGATCGTGACGTTGTTGTCGTCGATGAGCACTTTCACGTTCAGGCGCTTGCCGACCGCGAGGCGTGCGGCTTCGGCATTGTCTCCCTCCATCTGGCTGCCGTCGGAGCCGAGGAGCACGACCGCTTTGCCTGGATTGGCGAGGGCCACGCCATTGCAGAACGCCCACAGATGACCCAGCCGTCCGGAACTGAACTCGACCCCCGGGGTTAGTTGTTTTTCCGGATGCCCCGGCAGGCCGCTGTCGAACTCGCGATAGTGGAGCAGCTTCTCGGCAGGCATTGCGCCGTTGAGCACGCTGAGCAGATATTGGGTTGCGACGCGATGGCCGGCTTCGTCGTAGAAGACGGGCACGATGGGCGCCCCATTGGCAATGAAGGCCCGGATGATCGTCAGCTCGGGCACGGTGTCGTAGGCCCCGCCGGTGTGTCCGGACAATCCCTTCGCGCCGGCCAGTGCTGTGAAGAACACGATAGCGTCGCGGCACAGCTGGATGTTGTGCTTGAGCGTCGCCTTCTGGGCCTCCGTCAGGGCCGTTGCACCAGGATCGAGCTTGAGCGGCTGCAGCTGGTTCAGGTCGATCGGAAAGGTTTCGTTAGGCATAGTGCGCAAATCCGTAAAATCGGCAGTTCAGGATAGCGATATGAAGATTAGTCCTCTCGCGGGCAAATCGGCCACCGAAGTGGCGCGCGTCGACGTGCCCAGGCTCGTGACAGCGTACTACAGCGAGACGCCGGACCCTTCAGTGCCTGCTCAGCAGGTGGCTTTTGGTACCTCGGGGCATCGCGGTTCTGCGCTGGACAAGACCTTCAATGAATGGCACGTGCTGGCCATCAGTCAGGCCATCAGTGAATACCGCCTGCAAAAGGGCATTACCGGCCCCTTGTTCCTGGGAATCGACACGCACGCACTTTCCGTGCCGGCCTACGCAAGCGCCCTAGAGGTATTCGCGGCCAATGGCATCGATGTGATGGTTGCAGACAAGGACGAGTACACGCCGACGCCTGTCTTGTCGCACGCGATCCTCACCTATAACCGTGGACGTACTACCGGTATCGGGGATGGCGTAGTCATTACGCCCTCACACAATCCGCCCACGGACGGAGGCTTCAAGTACAACCCGCCGAACGGCGGCCCCGCGGACGGTGACGTTACCGGGTGGATTGAGCGCAGAGCCAATGACCTGCTGAAGAACGGGCTTAAGGACATCAAGAGGGTGCCCTTTGCGACCGCGTTGCGTGCCTCTACGACCCACCATCATGACTACCTGAATGCCTACGTAAGCGATCTCGGCAATGTGATCGATATGGATGCAATTCGCAGTGCGGGCATTCGTATGGGCGTGGACCCACTGGGCGGCGCCGGCGTGCACTTCTGGGCACCCATTGCCGATCGATATCGCTTGAATCTCACCGTGGTTAGCGACGAAGTCGACCCTACGTTCCGATTCATGACGCTGGACTGGGACGGCCGCATCCGCATGGATCCCTCCTCGTCGTATGCCATGCAGAGGCTCACCAGCCTGAAGGACAAGTTCGACGTCGCATTCGCTTGCGACACCGATCACGACCGTCACGGGATCGTCACCCGCAGTTCGGGCTTGATGCCTTCGAATCACTATCTGGCGGTAGCGATCAATCACCTGTTTCAGAATCGTCCGCAGTGGAGCCGGGACACGGGCGTCGGCAAAACGGTGGTCAGCAGCCGAATGATCGACCTGGTCACCGCCCGACTCGGCCGCAAGCTCTACGAAGTTCCCGTGGGCTTCAAATGGTTTGTCGACGGGTTGTTAGGCGGATCTTTGGGCTTCGGGGGTGAGGAGAGTGCCGGGGCTTCCTTTCTGCGGCGCGACGGCTCGGTCTGGACGACCGACAAGGACGGCATCATCCCGGGGCTGCTGTCTGCCGAAATCACCGCCAAAGCCGGGCGCGACCCGGGGGAAATTTACGGCAGTCTTGCGCAAGACTTTGGGTCGCCGGTCTCCGACCGTGTCGAGGCGCCGGCCACCGCGGAGCAGAAGAAGCTGCTGAGCAAACTTTCGGCGCAGCAGGTCCACTCCACCGAACTGGCGGGCGAGAAGATCGAGCAGATTCTCACGCAGGCGCCCGCAAACGGGGCGGCGATCGGCGGAGTGCGGGTCTCTGCGGCGAGCGGGTGGTTTGCCGCGCGTCCGTCGGGAACCGAGAGCATCTACAAGATCTATGGCGAGAGTTTTCGGGGTGAAGAGCATCTGCGCCGGATCCTGGCGGAGGCGCAGACCATCGTCAGCGACGCACTGGCTGCGTCAACCTAACATCCGGAGTATGCACCCATCATGAGTGACCCAACGAACGCGGGCGCGGCGCTCCCGAACCTGCCGCCGGATGGTGCAGGTTTCCGCAGACTTGCGGAGCTGGCGCTGGATCTGCGTTCGACATGGAATCACTCCAGCGACGAGCTGTGGGTGCACCTCGATCCGGTGCTGTGGGCGCTCACCCACAATCCGTGGGCCGTGCTAAGAGCCGCATCCCGTACGCATGTCGAGCAGTTGTGCGGGGATCCGCAATTTCGCAAAAGACTGGATGAGTTGCACGAGGCGCGCCGGCAGGCGCTGGCCAGGCCCGCCTGGTTTCAGCAGACGCATTCGCAGGCGCCGGTCAGTTGTATCGCCTACTTCAGCATGGAGTTCATGCTGAGCGAGGCGCTGCCGATCTATTCCGGCGGACTCGGCAACGTCGCCGGCGACCAACTGAAGGCGGCCAGCGATCTGGGTGTGCCGGTCGTGGGTGTGAGCCTGCTTTACAGCCAGGGTTACTTCCGCCAGGTCATCGACAAGGACGGCAATCAGCAGGCAATCTACCCCTACAACGATCCGGGTCAGCTGCCGATCGTGCCGTTGCGGGGCCCCAACGGCGACTGGCTGCGGCTGCAGCTCGATCTGCCGGGACATTCGATCTGGCTGCGGGCCTGGCAGGTTCAGGTCGGACGGGTGAAGCTTTATCTGCTCGACAGCAATGATGTCGCCAACTATCCGGCGTACCGCGGCATCACGAGCGAGCTGTACGGCGGGGGTCCCTATCTGCGCCTCATGCAGGAACTCGTGCTGGGCATCGGCGGCTGGCGCTTGTTGGCGGCGCTGGGGCTGAAACCCGAAGTCTGCCATCTCAATGAAGGGCACGCGGCGTTCGCGGTGTTGGAGCGCGCCCGCAGCTTTATGACGGAGACCGGAAAGTCGTTCGACGTGGCGCTGACCGCAACTAGCGCAGGCAATTTATTTACCACGCATACAGCGGTGGCGGCCGGATTCGATCGCTTCTCTCCCGATCTGATTGCCACCAGTCTCGGCGACTACGCGCGCAGCAAACTGGGCATCTCGTTGGAGGAGCTGCTGGCTCTGGGACGCCAGAATGCTCAGGATGCATCGGAGAGCTTCAATATGGCGTATCTCGCGATCCGCGGGAGCACGGCGGTCAACGCGGTCAGCCGTCTCCACGGAACCGTCAGCAGACAGCTCTTCCAGCCCTTGTTTCCCCGCTGGCCGCAGGACGAGGTGCCCGTGGGTCATGTGACCAATGGCGTGCACACCCCGACATGGGACGGAGCGGAGGCGGACGAGTTGTGGACACGGTTCTGTGGCGCAGACCGCTGGCAGGGTGATGATTCCGTGGACCAACGCATCCGCAATGCCAGCGACGCGGACTTATGGACGTTCCGCAACAATGCCCGGAAGTCGCTGATCGAGTATGCGCGCGAGCGCTTGTCCCGGGAGTTGCTTGCTTCGGGTACCTCCACCGAGATGATCGAAGGTGCCAAGCACATGTTCGATCCCGATGTGCTGACCATCGCGTTCGCACGTCGCTTCGCCACCTACAAGCGGCCAAACTTGCTACTGCACGATCCGGAACGCCTGCTGCGAATTCTGCGAGATGCGCAACGGCCGGTGCAGCTCATCATCGCCGGGAAGGCTCACCCCGCGGATGCACCAGGCCAGGCGCTGATCAAGCAGTGGATTCAATTCATCCGCAATACTGACGCACGCCGGCACGTGATCTTCCTGAGCGACTACGACATGCTGCTGACGGAGCATCTGGCGCAAGGAGCCGATGTCTGGCTCAACACGCCGCGCCGGCCGTGGGAGGCCAGCGGTACGAGCGGTATGAAGGTGCTGGTGAACGGCGGCATCAACCTTTCGGAATTAGATGGCTGGTGGGTTGAAGCCTATGCTCCGGAAGTAGGTTGGTCGCTGGGCGATGGCCTGGAGCACGGCGATGACCCGCAGTGGGATGCAGCCGAGGCGCAATCGCTGTATCAACTGCTGGAACGCGAGGTCGTGCCTCAGTTCTACTCCCGAGACAGCCAGGGAATTCCAGGGGCCTGGGTTGCGCGAATGCGCGAGAGCATGGCTTTGTTGACCACACGATTCTCCGCTGGGCGTGCTGTTCGCGAGTACACGGAAGAATTCTACGTGCCGGCAGCAACGGCATACCACTCACGGGCAGCCGGCAACGGCGCCGTAGCAGACAAGATTGTCGAATGGCGCCGCGCGCTGGCGCAGCACTGGGGGTCCGTCCGTTTTGGTGAAATCAGCGTGTTGACGGATGGCGGGCAACACTTTTTCGAAATACAGATGTACCTCGACGGGCTCGAACCGGACATGGTCAGGGTAGAGTTGCACGCTGAAGGGATCGGCGGCGGCGGCCCGGAGCGCCATGAAATGCGGCCGTTGCGGCAATTGGTGAGCTCGGATCACGCGTACGCCTTTGGCGCGCAAGTCTCCGCCGATCGTCCGGCAACCGATTATTCAGCGCGCATCATGGCGAAACATCCCGGCGTCGCGATTCCGCTCGAGGCGGGCAACATCCTCTGGCAGCACTGACCGGCGCTGCGGTTACGCGCGGCTGGTCGGGCCGAGCGTCGTCGCGTCGCCCCATTTCCAGTTGCGGATCTCGGGCATGTCCTGACCGACCTTGCTGATATACCGTTTGTGCTCGATGAGCTTGTTCTGCAGCTGCTGCTTCAGATACACGCCCTTGCTGCCCAGGTGCGGCAGGCGATCGATGACATCGATGACCAGGTGGAAGCGATCCATGTCGTTGAGCACCGTCATGTCGAAGGCGGTGGTGATCGTGCCTTCCTCTTTGTACCCACGCACGTGAATATTCTCGTGATTGGTTCGTCGATAAGTCAGCCTATGAATCAGCCAGGGGTAGGCGTGAAAGGCAAAGATCACCGGCTTGTTAACGGTAAACAAAGAATCGAAGTCCGCATCGCTCAGCCCATGCGGATGCTCGGATTTGGGCTCCAGCTTCATCAGGTCGACGACGTTGATCACCCTGATGCGCAGGTTGGGAAGATGCTGGCGCAGTATCGAAACCGCCGCGAGCGTCTCGAGTGTCGGGACGTCCCCGGCACATGCCATCACGACATCGGGTTCGGCGTCGTGGTCATTGCTGGCCCATTGCCAGATATCGATGCCCTTCGTGCAATGGGCCACGGCGGCTTCCGTTGTGAGCCACTGCGGCGCGGGATGTTTGCCCGCAATGATGACGTTGACGTAGTGCCGGCTGCGCAGACAGTGATCCATCACGGAAAGCAGGCAGTTGGCATCGGGCGGCAGATAGACGCGGACGATTGATGACTTCTTGTTGACTACGTGGTCTATGAAGCCCGGATCCTGGTGAGTGAAACCGTTGTGATCCTGCCGCCAGACGTGTGAAGACAGCAGGTAGTTCAGCGATGCGATCTTGCGGCGCCATGGCAGGCCGGCGGTGACCTTCAGCCACTTGGCGTGCTGGTTGAACATCGAATCGACGATGTGCACAAAAGCTTCATAGCAATTGAACAGTCCATGCCGCCCCGTCAGCAGGTAGCCTTCCAACCACCCTTCGCATTGATGTTCGCTGAGCATTTCCATGACCCGGCCGGTGGGGGCCAGGAATTGATCGTTCGGGACGGTCGCGGCCAGCCACTGGCGATTGGTCGTTTCAAACACGGCTTCCAGGCCGTTCGACAGCGTCTCGTCCGGTCCGAAGATCCGAAAGTTGCGCTGCTCCTCATTCATTTTGGTCACGTCGCGCAGGAAGCGGCCCACGACGTGGGTGTCTCCGGGGCCGGGTATGCCCGGTGAGCGCACATTCATCGCGTACTCGCGGAAGTCAGGCATACGCAGATCGCGCAGCAGAATTCCACCATTCGCGTGCGGATTGGCGCCCATGCGCCGCTCGCCCTTGGGAGCGAGCTCTGCAAGTTCCGGCATCAGTCGGCCGTGCTGGTCAAAGAGCTCGGCGGGGCGGTAGCTTTTCATCCAGGTTTCAAGCACCTCCAGATGTTCCGGGTGCGCCGCCGAGACGGATAGCGGCACCTGGTGCGCGCGGAACGTGCCCTCGACCGGTACGCCGTCGACCTCTTTCGGGCCGGTCCAACCCTTGGGCGAATTCAACACGATCATCGGCCACCGCGGTCGCTGCGGGACGCTACCTCCGCTGCTATCTCCGCTGGCACCGTCGCGTGCCGCCTGCTGGATCTTGCGAATCCGTTCGACGGCCGAGTCGATGGCGGCAGCCATCGCCTCGTGCATCAGGTCGGGTTGGTCTCCCTCGACGAACACCGGCGCCCAGCCGCATCCCTGCAGGCATTGCTCCAGTTCCTCACGGCTGATGCGGGCGAAGATCGTGGGGTTGGCGATCTTGTAACCGTTCAGATGCAGGATGGGCAGCACGGCGCCGTCGCTGACGGGATTGAGAAACTTGTTGGAATGCCACGACGTCGCCAGCGCACCGGTTTCGGCTTCGCCGTCGCCGACTATGCAGGCGACGAGCAGGTCGGGGTTGTCGAACACCGCGCCGAAGGAGTGACTGAGGGAGTAACCGAGCTCGCCGCCTTCGTGAATCGATCCGGGACATTCGGGCGAGACGTGACTGGGAATGCCGCCCGGAAAGGAGAACTGGGTGAAGAGCTTTTTCAGCCCCACCTCATCGCGGCTGACGTTGGGATAGATCTCGCTGTAAGTGCCTTCCAGGTAGGTATTGCCCACCAGTGCGGGACCGCCGTGCCCCGGTCCCGACACGTAGATCATGTTGAGATCGTATTTGTTGATGGCCCGGTTCAGGTGCGCATAGATGAAATTCTGACCCGGCGTCGTGCCCCAGTGACCCAGCAGGTTGGGCTTCACGTGCGCCAGCGCCAGGGGCTCTTTCAGCAGCGGATTGTCGAACAGATAGATCTGGCCGACGGACAGATAGTTGGCGGCGCGCCAGTAGGCGTCGATCTTGCGCAGCAGGTCCGGGGAAAGGGTTTTGTCGGCCATGCGTTTTCTCCCCAGGAAGCGTTGCGATCTAAAGGCAGCGTGTCCAGTGTAGCGCCCGCAGGTTTCAGTACGAGGCCGCAAATGAGCCGCGGGCCAATTGCGCCTAAATCGTTGGGGCAGGTTCGGCGGCCAGATCGACTTTGGAGCGTAGCGGGAGCCGTGGCGCTGCGAGCGAGGCACCGGCCCGCGGAAGACTTAAGAGACTCGAGGGGCGTGATCCTGGGCAACGGGGTAAGACAGGACGTCGCCGAAGATAGATCGCGCGAAGCTGGCGAGCAGTTCCGCGGATGCCACGAAGGACACCGCGAATCCGCCGCCCGTCTCCAGCGTCAGGATGTATTGCTGTGTGCCGTCCGCGGTAGACTCGCCCAGCTCTATCTTGTACCGATCCAGCGGATGCACCACTCGCAGCGAATCATCGCCATGCCCATTGCGCAGAGCGGCCTCGACCATCCGCGGCAGCGACATCAGAAGCTGGTTCAGGCAGGCGGTGGGAAGGACGAGCGAGGCGGGGGAGCCCGAATTGTCGCGCAGGTGGATGCGAACTCGGGCGCCGTCCGGATCGACATCGAAAGTGGTCAGTGACGCTGCATCGATCTGGCTGGAGTTCATGGCTCACGCTCCGTCTCGTCCTGCCGTACGCTGTATCTGCTGCAATATAACGTATATTCCGCCGGTCTAACGGTATATTCAATGGAACATAGCGAAACTCACATGATTCTGTTTTTCCTGGCCTATTTGGGCGGGGTGCTCACTATCCTGAGCCCCTGTGTGCTGCCTGTTCTGCCGTTTGTCTTCGCACGCGCCGGGCAGCCCTTTGTCCGCAGTGTGCTGCCGATGCTGGCGGGTATGGCCGTCACGTTCGCGGCCGTGGCGACCCTTGCCGCAGTCGGCGGGGGCTGGGTCGTCCAGGCTAATGAATACGGCCGCGTCGTAGCCATGGTGCTGCTGGCCGTGTTTGGTGTGATGCTGTTGTTCCCATCGCTGTCGGATCACCTGATGCGCCCGGTGGTCGCGATGGGCAATCGCCTGTCCGACTCCGCGGCCGCGAATCGCGGCCGCGGAGTCGGACAGGCGATTGCCCATCGCGACCACCGGGCGCATCAGGTGATCCGACAGCGATGGGAACAACAGCATCACACCAAACACGGCCAGCAGCACCATGGCTACGACGCGGCCGTATTCATTAGCCTGGACGACCCAGCCCCCGCCGACTGCGGCAAGGGTCGCCACGGCCGCGAACGTGACGGCCATACCCGCCAGCATCGGCAGCACACTGCGGACAAAGGGCTGCCCGGCGCGTGCAAAGACAAACGGCAGAACAGGCAGCACACAGGGGCTCAGGATGGTAAGCACCCCGCCCAAATAGGCCAGGAAAAACAGAATCATGTGAGTTTCGCTATGTTCAATTGAATATACCGTTAGACCGGCGGAATATACGTTATATTGCAGCGGATACAGCGTACGGCAGGACGAGACGGAGCGTAAGAGCCATGAACTCCAG
>FTJL01000008.1_pt2 | contig 25504 bp, 16 predicted proteins | sample 1658551 | NCBI WGS metagenome assembly FTJL01 (sample SAMEA3914835, study PRJEB12502) | metagenome | biome: forest; material: soil | place: Canada | collected 2011-07-03 | depth 0.3 m
CGAGGCGCTGCGCCTCGCCGCAGAGGTGCTGCAACAGCCCGCCTTTCCCGCCGACCAGCTGGATGAAATCAAGCGCGGGCGGCTGGCGCAAATAGAAAGCTCGAGAACCGAGCCGCAGGCGCTCGCCGGCCAGGCCGAACGCCGCTACCTCTCGCCATACAACCAGGGCGATTTCCGGTACGTGCCCACCTTTGACGAGCAGGCGACCGAAGTCGGCAAGGTGACCGTTGCCGACCTGCAGAAATTTCACAAGCAGTTCTACGGAGCCTCGCATGGCGAGGTGGCCCTGGTAGGCAGCTTCGATAGCGCGGTGGCCAACAAGACGCTCGCAGACACCTTCGGTTCCTGGAAGAGCCCCAGTCCCTACGAGCGCGCCGCGGCGGTATACAAGAAGACTGTCGGCAAGGCCGAGACGATTCAGACTCCCGACAAGGCCAATGCCGTGTTCTTTTCCGCCAGCAGCCTGAATCTGCGCGACGACGATCCCAACTACCCGGCACTGGCGGTGGGCAATGCCATTCTGGGCGGAGGATTTCTCAACTCGCGACTGGCTACCCGGATCCGGCAGCACGATGGCGTCAGCTATACCGTGGGCTCGGATGTCAACGTGGACTCGAAGGACCCGGTGGGGTCGTTCTATGTGTTCGCTATCTGCGCTCCGCAGAACATAGGAAAAGTGCAATCGGGGGTGGATGAGGAGATTGCCCGTGCGCTGCAGGCCGGATTTACGCCGGACGAAATCTCAGCGGCCAAGTCGGGCCTGCTGCAGTCGCGGATCGTGGCCCGCTCCACCGATGGGGCGCTGGCCGGCGAACTGGCGCATCACTTGTACCTGGGGCGTGATTTCTCCTGGGATGCGAAATTCGAGCAGAACATCGGCACGGTAACCACAGAGGCCATTCAGGCGGCGATGCACCGCTTCATCGAGCCTCAGGCCATGTTCACCGTCACGGCCGGCGATTTCGCCAAAATCGCCGCCAACGCCCACTGATCCGTCTTGAGAGGCGCAAGGCCCGCCAGTGCGGCTAAAATAGGCCCATGTCTGTCAATCTCTGGCTGGCCTACGTCGCCGCCGTTTTTGTCATTTCGGGCACGCCGGGGCCCAACATGCTGCTGTCGCTGACCCATGGCATTCACCACGGGTTGGTGCGCACCGGCAGCACGATGCTGGGCCTGTTGACGGGCTTGGGCGTCATTCTCTCGGTGTCGCTGGGCGGTTTGGGCGCTGTGCTGCTCGCCTCCACCAGCGCATTCGAAGTGATCAAGTACCTGGGTGCCGCCTACCTGATCTACCTGGGCATCAAGACCTGGCGCAGCACCGATGCGCCGATCACCACGGAGGGCCGGCCGGATGCCGTCAGCGGTTGGATCCGGTATCGCATTGGCGTTTTGGTGTCCCTGTCCAACCCGAAGGCCATCCTGTTTTGCGTCGCCTTTTTCCCGCAATTCCTCGATCGCAGCCGGCCTATGGCCCCACAGGCGGCACTGCTGCTGCTGACGTTTGCCGTCATCGAGACGGCCTGGATGTTCGTCTACGCCGGGGGCGGATCGAGGCTCGGCAATTGGCTGCGCAAGGGCAAGCGGATGCGTTGGGTCAACCGAACCTCGGGAGCCGTGTTCTTCGGCGCAGGAGTGCTGGTCGGTTCCTTCAGGCGCTGAGGCAGCCGCCGATTACGGCTATTCGGGCAGCGAGACTCCGGACCCACCCATCTCCTTGGGCATATCCTTCAATTTCGGCTGTCCGTCGTGGATGTGCAGCACCGTCTCCTGGTAGTTCACATGTACGCCCGGCTCGAATTTCAGTTGCGGAATGAGCGCGGCATACACGTCAACCAGGGCCATCGTCGGATGCTCGGTAAACAAATGCCCGCCGCACTCCTTGCACCACTTGCGGTAACTGATCGGCGTTTTGTTGTAAGTCCCGATGTTCCCCGCACCGCGCGTTACTTTTAACGCCTCTGGTTTCCACAGGGTAAACGCGTTCACGGGTCCCGCGGACCAGTGGCGGCACGACTCGCAGTGGCAGTAACCCATTGCAGCGGGCTGGCCGGATAGCTCGAACTGAACCTCGCCGCAGAAACAGCTGCCCGAGTAAACGCTGTCTTCCATCATGATCCGCTCCCCGACCGAAGGTAACGAGTGTCGTTACTTCATTACGCCGGGGGTTGTGCGGTTGTCAAATTCGGGGCCGTTCCTGGCATCCGCACAACCCTAGGCAGGCCACATTTCAGCCGGGTGAAACTTCCGTGAAGACATTCCACCAAAAACCGGTCGGCATCTCGACGTCACCGCGGAGCTCGGCCATACTCGGCGGTAACCTCGTACGCCAAGAAGACGAGGGCGAAAGGGAGTCGCTACCAGAATGAGATCTCGCATGACGGTGGTGCGGCGGTCTTTGCTACTGCCGTGGCTTTGCCTGCTCGTTTTTTGCGCGATCGGGGCGCAGGTCCGGGCGGGCGATTGGCTGCCCGTGTCGCCGGATGAACTGGCGATGACACGTGAGCCCGGCGCGCCGGGCGCCCATGCCATTTACCTGTACAGGCAGGTCGACCGGGATGACGTCAATTCCCAGGAACGGGAGTACGTCCGGATCAAGATTCTGACCGAGGAAGGCCGGGCGGCGGCCAATGTCGAGATTTCTTTCAATCAGCGCATGGAAAGCATCCACGGCATCGAGGCGCGCACCATCCGGGCGGACGGTACGGTTGCTGTGTTCAACGGAACCATCTACGAGAAGCCGCTCCTCTCCTCGGACTCGGTCAAGCTGCTCTCCAAGACCTTCACGATTCCCGAAGCCGAAGTCGGCAGCATCATCGAGTATCACTACACGCGCCGGTTCAACTTCGGCTACATCTTCGATTCCCGCTGGATTCTCAGTCAGAGCCTGTTCACCCGCTACGCGAAGTTCTCGCTGCTGCCTTCGCCGCATTTCACCCTGACCTGGAACTCCCCCCGGGGACTGCCGGAGGGCACCGAGCCTGCGAAAAAAGGCGCCCAATCGATTCGCCTGGAGGTTCACAACATCCCGGCGTTCGTGACCGAGGAGTTCATGCCGCCCGCGAACGAGATGAAGTATCGGGTGGATTTCGTCTATCTGGATGCGTCGATCCGTACAAACGACGCTACCGCCTTCTGGAAGGACTATGCGCAGCGTCAGTTCAAAAGCCTCAATGCCCAGACGGGCAAGCCCGATGTCCTGCGGCAGGCGCTTGCACAGATCGTGGCGCCGGAGGATTCCGCGGAAGCGAAACTGCGCAAAATATATGCGCGCACCCAACAGATTCATAACCTGTCATATGAGCGGCCCAAATCCGAAGCGGAACAGCAGCGTGACGGCCAGGCCGATATCCACACCGTGCAGGAGGTGCTCGCCCGCGGTCGCGGAAGCGGAATGCAGATCAACCTGCTGTTCATGAGTCTTGCGCAGGCCGCGGGGCTGCAGGCCGATTTTGCCTATGTCGCTCCCCGCGATGCCTACTTCTTCGACAGCCGGTTCATGAACGCCTGGGTACTCAATGACACCCTGGTCGTCGTGAAGCTGGAAGGCCAGGATCGCTTTTTCAGTCCGGGAACCCCGTTCATGCCCTTCGGCCTGTTGCCTTGGTCCGAAACTGCGGTACGCGCGTTGCGCGTCGACAAGAACGGCGGGACGTGGATCCCGACTCCCATTCCGACCCCTTCCGACTCTCGGGTCGAACGCCGGGCCACGCTCACGTTCGATCGCGGAACCCTGCGCGGCCACGCGACAGTCACGTATACCGGCCTGGAAGCTCAGTGGCGGCGTTCAGCGCAGAGCGACGAGGACGCGACGGCCCGCACTAAGTTTCTCGAGGATTGGCTCCGCTGGTATGTGCCCTCCGGCATCAATACCAAGCTGACGAATACACCCGACTGGGAGGGCTTTGACACCCCGCTGGTCGCCGACTTTGATTTTGAGATTCCCGGCTGGGCCGCCGGCGCCGGGCAACGCGCCCTGCTGCCGGTGGGCATTTTCTCTAACGAGGAGCGGCATCTCTTTGAATTCGCCACCCGCGTTCAGCCGCTGTATTTTCAATTTCCTTATGAGCATGAAGACGATGTCACCATCGAGCTGCCCGCCGGCGTGCGTCTCACCAGTCTGCCCAAAGCGCAGAATGTCGACTTGCATGTACTCGCGTACAGCACTACGGCGGAAAATACCCAGCGCACGCTGCATTTGCACCGCAAGCTGCTGCTGAATGCGACACTCGTGGACGCCAAGTTCTACGGACAGGTACGGGACTTCTTCCAAGCCGTGAGGTCGGCCGATGAAGAGCAGGTGGTGGTGTCTCCCGATAACACCGCGGCGTCGCACTAGGATGCCGCGACATTTAGTTCGGCTGGTGGCCTTGGCGCTCTGGTCGGCCTTCGGCTCCCCATGCGTGCTGGCTGCCGTAGTGGCGCCGCCTTGGATGCAGTCCCTGGTCGGTGGAACGCTCCCGGAGTATGACGCGCGTACGCCATCGGTGCTGTTGTACTCAGAACTCACCGTCACCATTCTTCCAAATGGGCATGTCACGACACTGGAGCGCAAGGCGTTCAAGATTCTGCGGCCCGACGGCCGCAATCGCGGCGTGGTTCGCATCGACTACGATTCCCGGGTGCATATCGCGAGTCTGCACGCGTGGTGTATTCCGACTGACGGCAAAGTGTATGAGGTCAAGGACAAGGAAGCTGCCGACACCGCTTTGATCGGCATACTGAATGGGGAGTTGATGGGAGACCTGCGCAGCCGGCTGATGCGCATCCCGGCGGCGACGCCCGGAAATATTGTCGGCTACGAAGTCGCCAGGGAATTGACGCCATACTCAATGACTGATGAGTGGGCATTCCAGGACGTCATTCCCGCACGAGAGGTTCGTTACACGCTGCAACTACCTCCTGGATGGAGTTATAAGGCGACGTGGCTGAATCACGATGAGCAGCCCGCAGTCACGCTGGGGCCCGGGCGGACCCAGTGGGCGCTCAAGGATCTCTCCGCGATCCGCGTCGAACAGAGCATGCCGCCCTGGCAGGGTGTCGCCGGCAGACTGGTTCTCGCCTTCCTGCCACCCCCAGGACAGGATCCGGGATTCCAGACCTGGCACGAAATGGGCAAGTGGTATCTGGGCGTGGCTCGCGGTCGCGCACAAGCGACACCGCAGATCAAACAGAAGGTGGCCGAACTCACGGCCTCCGAGCCGACGAAGTGGGGCAAGATCAAGGCGATCGCGAACTTCGTGCAGAGCGATATCCGTTACGTGGCGATCGAACTGGGCGTCGGCAGTTATCAACCACACCCGGCTGCCGACGTATTCGGCGGCCGCTACGGCGACTGCAAGGACAAGGCGACTCTGCTGAGCGCGATGCTAGGCGAAATAGGCGTCAACTCATACTACGTCATCATCAACGCTACACGGGGCGCGGTCACGGAGTCGACGCCTGCCAATTTGGGATTCAACCACGTGATCCTTGCGATCCAATGGACGCCCGAGCCTGACGATGCCGCACCACCGGCGCTGCTATCGCGGCCGGGCTTGGGGAAAATCCTGTTCTTCGATCCCACGGATGAATTCACGCCGTTAGGCCGACTGTCGGGAGCGCTTCAGGCCAACTACGGCCTGTTGGTCGCTCCTGACGGAGGCGAGTTGGTCAAGCTCCCCTTGATGCCTGCGGACCTGAATGCGGTTCAGCGTACTGCGAAGCTGACACTCGACGAGAAAGGCACCCTTCGCGGCGACATTCACGAAGTCTGGTCCGGCGACATGGCGTCCGAGCAGCGCGCTGCGCAGCGATTCGTGGCCGCGGAGACCGATCGCGTCAAGCCGGTCGAAGCGGTCGCGGCCGAATCGTTTGCGACCTACGATATCCTGAAGGCGTCCATTGGCAATGGTCGTGTCCTGGACCGCCCGTTCGAGTGGAGCTATAGCGTTGAAGTGCCCGGGTACGCTCGACGGGGCGGCGACCTGTTGCTGGTGCGGCCGCGCGTTCTGGGCACCAAGTCGAGCGCGCTGCTCGAAACGCAGGACCCGCGCCAATACCCCATCGAGTTTCCGGGTCTGGAGCGCGATACGGATGTCTTCGACATTACATTGCCGAGCGGCTACGTGATCGACAACCTGCCGCCTGCGGTCGATGTCGACAATGGCTTTGCCGCCTACCACAGCAAGACCGAGCACACCGCACAGGGGTTGCGCTACACCCGCACGTTCGAGATCAAGGACGTCAGCGTCTCCGTCAGCGAAGCGCAACAGCTTAAGGAATTTTATAGAATCATCGGGGGCGATGAGCGTATGTCAGCCGTCCTGAAGCCGGCCAATCCGTAGGGTCGGCGCAGCGCGCTTAAATCCGGCGCCCGCGGGCGATACTCACCGTGCAGCTCCGTCGGGAACGGCAAAACCTCCCGGCGGCCCACCTGAGGATTGCCGCCCTTCGCAGCCTCTGCTAGAACGCCGGATCTCTTTCTCCGGCCGCACCTCAATGCCCTACCGCCCGGACATTGACGGTCTGCGCGCACTTTGCGTCATCGCCGTCATTTTATTTCATGCTGGAGCCGCCCCGCTGGCGGGCGGCTTCATCGGTGTCGACGTTTTCTTCGTCATATCCGGATTTGTCATCACGCTCCTGCTGCGCGAATCGTCCGACAGGCCGTGGGGGGCGCAACTCAGGGACTTCTACATTCGCCGGGCACGCCGCATATTGCCGGCGCTCCTGGCGAGCACCGTGGTTGTTGCCCTGGCGTCGCTCTACATCCTGCTGCCGGTCGACCTGATCAGACTGGGCAAGTACCTGACCTTGACGCCCGTCATGCTCAGCAACCTGGCGCTGTCATCCGACGGCGGATATTTTGCAACCACTGTCTTCGACTCACCGTTGAAGCATCTCTGGTCGATCGCGGTCGAGGAACAGTTCTATCTGGTCTATCCGTTCGTGCTGTTCGCCTGCGCCCGACGCGGTGCAGGTCGGCTGCCTTGGGGCTTGGGGGCGATTGCCGCGTTGTCGGTGGCCGTTTGCTTCTACGGTGCCCCCAGAAATCCGGTGGCCCTCTTCAGCTTCACGCCCGCCAGGGCCTGCGAGTTGATGCTGGGTGCGGTGACGGCGACTTGCCGCCCGCCGAGGGTTGACAGTCGCGTTATTCGTGACGGTATCGGTGCGGTGTCGCTGCTGACCGTCGTGATGTCCTTTCTACTGTTCGACAGCACGGACGGCTTCCCCAATGTGCGCCTGGTTGTTCCCTGCGTCGCCACGGCGGTACTACTCGCGAGCGCTCGGGAGCGCACGACCGCGGTAAGTCGGGTTCTGGCGGCTGCGCCATTGGCGTGGATCGGGAAACTCTCCTACTCGCTCTATCTGTGGCATGCGCCCGTACTGGTGCTATCGCGGTACTACCTGGTCGAGCCGCCAACGCCCTGCCAGGTGGCAGCGGCCCTGGCCGCGACAACTGTGTTGGCTGTGTGCAGCTTTTATATGCTGGAACAGCCCATTCGCCGCAAGAAGCTGCTGATTGCCAATCGTACGTTCGCGATTTCGGCGGGCCTGGCTTCCATCGCCGTATCTGCAGTGGGCGTGGTGCTATGGAGTGGAGACGGCCTGCCGCAGCGGCTTCCCAGGGCCGTGCAACTCCTGGTGCAGGCCGATCATCTGCATCCGGACGCGCAGCGTTGCATGAATCTGCCGCTGTCGGACGTAGCGGCCGGCGAACTGTGCCACTACGGCCCGGGCGACTCACGAGCGCCAGTGGTTTTCGTCTGGGGCGACAGCCATGCCTTGGTACTTCTGCCTGCCTATGAAGCATTGGCGAAGTCGACGGGCGTCAGCCTTTTCTTCGCGGGCCATTCTTCGTGCCTGCCTCTGGTGGGCGTCGTCAATCCCTATGTCGGCGCCAGAATGCAAAGCGACTGCGCTGCTTTCCAGAACGCGATGATCACGGCTCTGCGGCACCTGCGACCGGACGCGGTGGTCTTGAATGCGTTCTGGAATTACATCGACCCCGATTTCGCGGATCGGGACGGCTCGCTCGGGCAGTCGTTCAATACGGCGCGGCAACTCGGATTACGACGAACGATCTCGTTTGTTCGCGGTCTGGGCTCGGCAGCGTATCTGATCCTCGATGTCCCGCACTTGAAGTATCCCGCCCCGTATGCCCTCGCCATGGCCCGATGGCGCAATCCCGACGACACCGCCCTGACCGTGAAACGTGCAGACGTGGTAGTGGGGTACTCAAGCTTTGAGGACGACGCGCGAGCACTGGAGAGGGACGGTGGTTTAAGGGTGCTCGATCCAAAGGATGTTCTGTGCCACCAGGGTGTTTGCGATTTGCAGACAGGAGGCCACGCGCTGTATCGCGACGATAATCATCTGTCGGAGGTCGGCGCTCAGCGGGTATCGGCTATCCTGGATCCCTTCTTTCGGTCCCTGGGCAAAGCAGGGCGCCGGCGCGACTGATATCGTCACAGCTCTCCAACAGGGGCGAGCCTAAGGCCTGCACCGGAGGCTCGGGTCACTCACTACTGGACGTCAGACACCTGCCCATTGGTGAAGACGATCTTCATGTCAGGATAGTTGTAGATCTTCTTCGCGCCCAGATCGACGATCCGCGTCGGCGATCCGAGCTGCGCCGTCACCGCATCGATCGGTTGGCCCAGTGAGATCTGCACGGGCGCTGCACCCGCGCCCGCTACCGCGGGAGCCTGGCCGACAGCCCCTTGAGCACTCTGTTCTGCCTGGTCCGCAACCTGCGTCTGTTGCGCGATCTCAGTGCCGGCGTTGGCATCCGGCGGCGGCGCGCCGGCGACAAACGCGGCTTGCACCGGGGCTCCGGTAGCATCAGGGGGAGCGACGGGCAAGCCGCCTTGTCCTTGCTTCGCCTGCAGATCAGCCATGCCCTGGTCCACCGTTTCGCGCATATGGTTGTGCATTTCCTGCAGATCAGCCACTGCAATCGACACGCTGGCCGCGGGTGCGCACTCTGTTCCACCCTTGCTCGCCAGAACCACCGCAGTCGCACTGTCTGCTGTAGGAGCACCGACGACTTGTACGACGTCGCCCTGGCTGATCATGCACTCGCGTCCAGTCGGGTCTACCAGGTCGAGGTCGGATCCCGCGACGAAGACGTGCGGCTGGTTGTCGTTCAGCAATTGGCCGATCGCACCGGCCGCCGGATCTGCGTCATGGTGCTGTTGGTTGGCCTGAGCTTCCGCGGTCTCTTGCTCCATCTGCCGCTTGACCTCGTCAGCAATCATTTGCTTCACGTCCGGCGTCAATACAGGCGCTCCTCCGGCAGCAGGTGGCGGTCCGGAATGCGCGTTGGCGTAAGCGGCTTGCAGACTTTGCGCAATCAGATAGTCCGTCAGCCAGAACGATGCGCTGGCGTACACCGGATAAGGAGTGAAGTAGTATCCGTAGTATCCGTACCAGGGATTGCCGCCCCATCCCCACGCATAAGGCACTGGACGCGCCCACGGGTTGTATGCCCAACCGTAGAAGCCCGGCGGATAGTAGCGAGTGGGCGCGTACACATCGTAGTAAGCGCCGCGATACGGGTAGCGTCGATAGAACCGGTCATACACGCGCCCGTTTACAACGTAGCTGCGATGACCGAATTCGCGACCCTGGAATATATACGGGTGTTGCACATAGGGACGCACGCCGCGTCCGCCGAACACTCGGGAATGATCCGGCCGTTCGACGACGACAACCCGATTTCCATTGAGTCCGCGGTGGATGTCCATTCCACGACGCGCATCGTGAATATCGGCAATCGAGCCGTTGGGGCGCGCGCGCAGCACCGCACCGTTGGCTGCGTGTACTTCACGGCTTCCTGCGGGGCCGACGCGACCGGCAAACTCTTTCGACGGCGGCACTGGCCCTGAGTGAGGGGGGCCGTTGCCAAACCCGGGTCTCTGGGCCTGCTGACCAAGATTGGGCCCACCCGGACGCACTCCTGTGGAATTACCGACCGTTGGGCGTCCCATGGAATTCCCCGTCGTGGGGCGTCCCGCAGCAGTTCCTGTCGGATTCCCTGTGTTGGGTTGCCCGCCAACTACGCCTGCGGGGCTGGCGGTGGTGGGTCTTCCGCCCATTGCGCCTGCGGGGTTAGCGGTGGGTCGCCCGCCCATTACGCCTGCGGGGTTAGCGGTGGTGGGTCTTCCGCCCATTGCGCCTGCGGGGTTGGCGGTGGTGGGTCTTCCGCCAGCGGCGCCCATGGGATTGGCAGTCGTGGGTCTTCCGCCAGCCGCGCCGTTGGGGTTACCGGTAGTGGGCCGTCCCCCACCCATATTGGCCGTCGTCGGCCGGTTGGGCGCGCCATTCGCGGTCGGACCGCGAGGCGCTGCGGCTCCAGCGGCCGGTGTTTGTGGCCTGACGGGCGCGGCTCTGGGTGGCGGGGCCGTCTTCTTCGGTTCGTCCGCGGACGCTGCACCGCACACAACCCCAAGCGCTACACACAGTGCTGCGAGCCCACCGGCAACCTTCAGGTTGGAAACGATTGAATTATGCAAGACATTCTCCCTCGATAAACGCCCGCCCGTCGCGGGCGCATCGCGTCATTCGACGTTCGTAACCTTGTTACGCACGAACGTCACTTTCATGTCGGAGTAGTAGTCGATTTCCTTGGCACCCAGTTGCACTACCTTTGCAGGCTGGCCGAATACCGACAGCACCTGGTCCCGGGTTTGGCCCAGAGCGATGGTTTTTGTTTGAGTGTCCGGCGCGGGCGCCGCTGCGGGCTGCGGTTGCGCTGCAACCGGTGCGTCGCCACCGTCAATCTTCAGGACCTCCGCAATCGTGCCGACGAGCCGGTCGGGATCGGGAGATACGCCTTTCGCAAACGGGAATCTCAAGGTCCCGTGGTAACGTACGTCCTGGAAGGGATCGCTCAGCACTAGAAAAACAACACCGTCCGACTGCACGTCGATACGCGTGACCCAGAATTTCTCCCCCGCCACGAATTTCCGATTGCTCGGTACGCCGCCGCCGAGCGGGGGCAGCATACCCATGCGGCCCAACGCACCCAGCAGTCCCGCCTGCGAAATCTCGCCGTTCTTGTAGACATTCGGCGTCGGGATGGGCAAGTCGGCTTTGCACATCAGCAGATTGTCTTTCTGCAGTACCAGCACGGCACCGGCCGTGACTACGTCAATGCCGTCGGCAGTGGACTTGGTCAAGGTGTAATAAGACTGCAGCTGCTGTTGGATGCTGAGGCCATTGGCCGGCTGCGCGTTCGCGGCGCATGACGCAGCCAGCAACACAGCGATCAGTCCCGTGCAGACGAACGTTCGAACCCGAATCATAAATATCCCCTGTGGACTCAAGTTTCTTAGCGACATTATTCGAGTCAGGGCCGGGGAAGGGCGACAGCGAGACCTTGTGCCCTTCCCGAGCCAATCTATAACGGAAACACTTGGAACGGAAGCTGGCGATCCCACCCCTTGCGGCGGCTCAAGCTGTCGTGCGGGGACAGTCGTTGCATGGGCTGGCCTCTTCTGACGCATCGTAAGTTCCTGCGCCTTGCCTGAAGGGTATCGGGATGGTTTTGCAAAGCGGCGACAATGCCGGAGTTGGTAGGATGGGATGCGAATGCACCTCGTTTGCGGCAAACCATCCCGGTAACAGGCATGTGACCCCTACCTTGCATCGTTTCGGGGCGTGCGCCCCTTTGGCTGAAGCGCCAGCCGCATGAAATATCCCTGCGATCGCTTGGCAGCCTTTATGGCGCACTGCCTCAATAGCGAGGATTCCACGCTGGTGCGGGTGAATTCCGGCGCTCTGTATGCCCGCCTGACGGAGGTAGTCGCGACGCGCTATGCAGAGCCGCTGTTGCACCATCCCGGGTACGCCTGGCGTCTGAGCGCGGAAGAGGCAGCCACGCGCTATTTCGACATAAGCCTTGCACGGCGGCTTCTGCTTTCCGGACGGGTCGAATTGTCGATTGCCCACCGCTTGTTCGAGGCGATTTGTCGGCGCGGTGCCGACGAGGCCTGGAGCGCCGTATCCCTACGACGGGACTTTGCCTCGGTGCGCGGCAACGTCGCACCGCTGTCGAGACCCGATGACTTTGATCGATGCGCCCGGCAGCTGGCGCAGCTGCCGGACACCGTGTCGCCGGGCAGCGCTTCGCCCACGATCCGTGCGCGCAGTGGGCAAATTTCGCTGCAACTCGGCGTGCTCACCGCGGCGGTGCCCGAAGAGATGAGTACCTGGGATGCCATCACCTGCGGACCTGAATCGCTATTTCCGCTGGACGCCGGCGAACCCTTCAATCGCTTCTGCGGGCTGGTGATCGACTGCGTGCGGACGGCGCACCGTCCATTTCAAGAACTGCTGGGTTTGGGCCGTGGCCTGTGTCCGTTCGATTGGACGGAGGTGCTGACCATTCAACAGGCTCGCGCGCTGCGGAAGTTTCTCGCGCTGCTCGAGGAGCATGGCGGTGTAGGCAACCCGTCGAGTTGGGCGATCGCCTGGGATCGAGCACCCGTGCCGGGTTTCGAGTCCGTGGAGTTGCTGCGGCAATCGGAGATTGGCTTGGCGCTTCGCCACGTGCTCACCGATGGTGCCATAGGCGACACGGTAGAGGCCGACACGGTCGAAGACGGCGAGGAGGGCGCGAACGCGGCGGAATTTCTGTCCGCGGACGAGTTTGGTCGCCAGCTCGAATGGCTGCAACAGGATGGAGTGATCGGCTCCATGGAGAGTTTCGTGCTGGCGCAGTTGCATCGCGGCGCGCGGCTGGCCGAGGTGGTCAAACGAGCCGACGTCAAAATGGAGTTGCGGCGCCGCGCAACGACACTCGATGCCTGGCTCGCCGACCTTCAGCATCGTATCGAGCAGTGGCCGCGCCTGGCAGGCGGGGAGGATTCCGTGTGAGCACCGATCCACGCAAGCCCCGGGCTACGGCCTACACGGTGGCCGTGTTAGTGGCAGCCGCCTCGGCAAGAGAAGACATGGAGTGGCTGCAACAATACGCCGACCGACGCTACGAGTTCCGACTGCTGGCTGCAGCTGGGCGATCGACTCCGGAACCGCCCGCGGGCGGATGGCACGACTTGCGCCGATTGCTGAAGATGGAGGTGGTGGTCGCTGCCGGCGAACTACGGCTATCGGTTCAGGCAGAAGGGTATGCGGCTCTGCAGCGTGTGGCGACTCGCGCTGCTCGTCTGCGCAGCCCCGACGGACTGATCGACCTGCGATGTGGTTTCGACGCGGCCGGCCGGGCCGTTGCGGTGCTGGAGAACAGCGAGGCTATCCGCAAAGCGCTGGAGCATCTATTCCTGACCCTTGATGAGCCACGCAACGATGGGCCCCCTGACACGCCGCGCCTGCCTTAGGACGGCGCCGTGAGCACGAATTTTACCGCTCGCGAAGCTCTGATCCCCCTGGTGGGCGGAACGGAGGGTGGGGCCGTGGCGCGCGTCGCAGCCGACGGCGAACTGGCTGCGCCTCACCCCGCACATCTGGATCGCAGTCTGGTCGAATTGCTGGAGAACGGCCTCTATCAGGCGGGACAACAAGCCAAAGCCGCCATCCGACTGTTGGCACTTCCCGGACGTGAATGGTTGACGCGCTCCAGCGAGGCCCTGCACGTTGTCAACCCCGGGGATATCGTCGGACTGAGCGCTGAGAATGCAAGCAGCGCGGAGTTGGGGTTGGCGCTCGCTCTGGTCTTGTTTCAGTCGCAGGCCGAACCACGTGCAGTCATAGCGAGCGGTGCGTTGGATCTCGGTGGGGCGACGCGCGATATCCGCGTGCTCCCGATCCACCATCTGGCAGGCAAGTTGCGGCTGGTCGCGCGCCACTTCAGCCAACCTGGTAGCGCACCGGCACCCAAGAATTTTCTCATACCTACGCATGATCCGGACGGCGTGTCTGTCACTGACCGATATCAGTCCGAAATACAGGCACTGAGCGCTCTGAGTATCGAAGTACGTTGCGTGTCGACGCTGGCCGATGCGGCGCAAATCGTGGGCGCACGGCGCAGAGCCCAGAGCCGTACAGAACGAGGGCTGCGTCGCTTGCTGGCCGCGGCAGCAGGCATCATTGTCGTGGCCGTCGCAGCGCGCTACTGGTTTAATGCTCCCATTCCGCTGAGCTTTACCCCCGTGGCCAGCGTAGAGGGCAGCGTCATTGCCACACCAGCGCGATCGGTACCGCGTACATCGCCGATGGAATTGTTGAGGCCCTGCCGGGCCGGCGATGATTTGCCGGCGTTCTCGGTTGGGGAATACATCGCGGTGCGCTTACGCACCGGCAGTCTGCATGGGCTGGGCACGTGGCTGGGTGGCTACCAACATGTCCTGGTGAGTGTTTCAGGCAGCGGCGTGAAGGTATTGCCTCCACCCAGCACAGTTCCCGTGGCGCCTGGAGCCGACGTAGGCTATCTGCTGGAGGTACGTGAACCGCAGGAAGAGACGCTGCTGGTCTGGCTGGCCAAACGCGGATCGCCTTTCGATCCCGCCGGACTCGAAGCACATCTGCGTCGCCAATTGCAGCCGCTGCAACCCGCCGAGCGCATCAGCGCGGCCCGCAATCTGCTCAAGTCCGCCGCTCCCGGCGTGTTGCTTTACTCCTTTCGCAGCGTCTCTCCGGAAGCGTGCAGGTGAACCACCGGCTCTTCATGCTCGCCGCCGCGATGCTTTTTGCTCGTTCAGCCGCGTCGTCCGCGGCCGAGTATACGTTCATATTCGATCCCCTCGACGCCCATTTCTCGCCACAGCTTGCCGGCAATCATGATGCTTTGACGGCAACGGTGTCCTTGCTCCAGGACTACGGTGCAGCCGAGGGTGTTCATTTCATTTTGGTCGGTGCCCTGCCCGCTGACTGTCTTGCTGCTGTCGATTGTGATGCCCGCGACTTGCTGAAGAGGCGCGTGGAGTCTCTTTCGGCGGAAGTGGCGGCCTCTGCCGATGGCGCGCGCCTGCTCACGCTGCTGCAGTGGCAATCCGTTCCCTTCGCGTCGGAGTCCATACACGTCGAAGGACTGCGACTGCGGCTTCGCGTCGATCCGCCGGCCGTGTATTCGGCCCAATGCCCATACGAACTTCAGGTCATCGATCCGAGGTTGCCTGCTGAGGTCGCAGCTGCCGGCGATCAACCTCCGTCGTGGGTGTCAGTGCACGGATTGGTTGCGGTTCCGATCAGCGTCGCGGCATCCGTACGCGTCACTTCGGCGATCCGAAATTCCGGTGAAGTGACCGCCACACAGCGGCGCAAGGATCACAGTGCGCTGCTCAACTCCGGTGCGATACAGGCGCAATGGTCCGCCAGTCAACTCAATTGGGACGCCGATGCAGCCGACGTAGAGATCGCCAGCGACAGTCAGGCACGTGACATCGGCAATGTGATCCTGCCGTGGGCCGACCCGGCCACGATATCCGCGGACAGCCAACCGGAGGATACAAAATCCGGGGACACCTCCGCGGACTCGGCGTCATGCCGCTTGCACTTCGTCCTGCGCCACTAGGCCGGCAAAGTGAGCGGGCAGTGCCCGCGCAGCAACCAGGATTTTTGCCAACCGTCTACCGGCTGCTGACCACCGGAAACGCCTGACCGGCATTGTGCAGGTTGGGATACTGTTTGAGCTTGAACAGCTTCTCGGCTTCCTTCGGCACCTCATCGTCCACATAGCCTGCGAGATCGACGGTACTGATGTACCCGTTGTTGCGCACATCCGCCTTTCCATCCAGTCCCTGCAGCAACACCCAGGTAAACAAGCCATGGCCCTCCTGTCCCTCGAGCGCCAGCTGCTGGCTCGTGGACGCCGCGATCACTGCGCTGCCGACTGCCCCGGAGAGAATCTTTACCGCGGCATCTTCCTGCAATCCGCGGGTGGTGAGCGCCAGCGCATCGCCTAGTGCTCCTGAGTGACAGGTATCCAGCAGTACGAGCTTCTTCGTGGCGGGGATGCTCGCAATCGCCTGCTTCAGCTCTTCCTGGCTGAGGGCGTCACGCCGTAGAGCTTGCTCGGAAGTGGATCCCACGTTGGAGGGAATCAGGTAGTACACTTGCGAACCCAGATCGTCGCCCTCCACCGTGCCGTGGCTGGCGACATAGAATACAAACACGTCGTCCGGCTCGATCGTGCGATAACGGGAAAATGCCGCCAACACGGCCTCCTTGCTGGTGGCTTGCGGCGTCGTCAGCAGCTCGATGTTGACCTTCTCGAACAGTGCCGCCGACTTCGCCTGCAGTGCCTGCGCGACCGCGGTCGCATCCGCGACGGAGTATTTCAACGCCAGGTTGGGGTTCTCGAATTCCTGGATACCGACGATCAGGGCATACATCTGCGGGCGTCGGCTGGTGTCATAGTGCGCGGTGACGTGAGCTTCGACGGGGTTTGAATGTACGGAGCCGTCAACGTTGAAGACAATGACGGTGATCTTGTTGCTGCCCTGAGCCAGGCGCACCGGGACGCTCAAGGTCCGAACGCCTGCCGCCGAAACCGCGACGCCGAGGTCGCGTCCTTTGGCTGCGGACACCGCGGTATCGTTGAGGAACACGCGCAGCTCGCCGATGCCGCCGCCTCGATCGATGAGTTTTACCTGCAGGTTCAGGGTTTCTGCATTCACTTCGGCGGGCACGTTCACCAGCAAGATATCCGGTGCCGGTTTGACACTGTCCAGGGTGACCAGCGTGTCAGGCAATTTGCGGCCGTTCAGGCTCAAACGAACCAGGTCCGGCCGGTAGAACTTCTCACGGTAGGCACTGATGCCGGAGACGCGATCGCCGACTCGTACGTTGAGATTGTTCTCGGCCGCATCGCCTTGAAAGTCATAGTAGCCTTGAGGCGTGATCTGCAGACTGCTGCCGTCGCTGAAGGCGATGAGGTTCATCGTCTCCTTGCCGGTGGCGACGTCCCAGATTCTGACGGTGGTGTCCAGGCTGGCCGAAGCCACGCTGCGACCGTCGGGAGCAAAGCTCACGGATTCGACGAGATCCAGGTCGCCCCTGAGCGTCGACCGTTCCGATCCGGTTGCCACATCCCACAGCTTGAGCGTGTTGTCCCAGCTTCCCGACGCCAAAGTGCGACCATCTGGAGAAAACGCTACCGAATCGACCACGTCGGAATGACCGCTGAGCGTCCGAAGGGGCCGCCCGCTGACGGCGTCCCACAGCCGCAGCGTCTTGTCACCACTGCCCGATGCCAAGGTCCGTCCGTCCGGAGAAAATACCAGTGCCTCGATCCAACTCGAATGGCCGGTCAGCGTACGCACTTCGCGGCCGCCGGCGACGTCCCAGATTTTTATCGTTCGATCCGCGCTGCCCGATGCCAATGTTGCGCCATCGGGCGCGAATGCAACTGTATCGACGGCACCGGAATGACCCTTGAGGCTGAGTAGCTCCCGGCCACTGGCGACGTCCCAAAGTTTGACGCTGTTCTCCGCGCCCCCGGAGGCCAGGGTGCGGCCGTTGGGCGAGAACGCAATGCCGCTATTGCTGCCGTTCAAGCGGCCGAGCCCCAAGGTACGCAGCTCACGACCGCTCGCGACATCCCACAGTTTGATGGAATGATCGCCGCTCGCCGACGCCACCGTGTGCCCGTCAGGGGAGAAAACAACGGACCGCACGAAATCCGAATGCCCAATGAGAGTGCGAACCACACGACCGGTGGTTGCATCCCAGAGCTTGATGCTTTTGTCTACGCCTCCTGTCGCCAGTGTGTGGCCGTCGGGCGAATACGCCACCGCCCTGACGAAATCGGAGTAGCTGCGAAGCGTGCGCAGTTCACGGCCTGTGTCGACATCCCATAGCTTGACGAAGTGATCTCCTCCTCCCGATGCCAACGTGCGGCCGTCTGCGGAGAAGCCGACGGACTCCACCCAACTGGAATGTCCTACGAGCGTACGCAGTTCGTGACCAGTGCTCACATCCCAGAGTTTGATGGTGTGGTCGTAGCTGCCCGTGGCCAGAGTGCGTCCGTTCGGGGAAAATGCAACAGACCAGACCTGATTCGCATGTCCGGCCAGGGTGCGCAGCTCGCGGCCGCTGCTGACATCCCACAGCTTGATCGTGTGGTCCCAGCTGCCCGAAGCCAGTGTCTTCCCATCCACGGAGAAGGCAACCGAGCCGACCCAATCCAGGTGACCATTCAGCGTGCGTAGTTCCCGGCCTGCGGCCACGTCCCATATTTTTACGGTCTTGTCGACACCCCCCGTCGCAAGCGTGCGTCCATCGGGAGAGAAAGCCACTGCTCGCACGGCGTTCTGATGCCCGCTTAGCGTACGTAGCTCGCGACCGACCGTCACATCCCAAAGTTTGATCTGATGATCGGCGCTTGCCGAGGCCAAAGTGCGGCCATCGCGGGAAAAGGACAGAGCGTAGATCCGTCCGGTGTGTCCAGCCAGCTCGTGCAACTGGCGGCCAGTGGCGACGTCCCAAAGCTTGATCTGGTTATCGCCGCCACCGGAGGCGAGAGTGCGACCGTCCGGGGAGAAAGCGACCGAGTTGACTCCGTTGGCATGTCCGGTCAGCGTGCGCAGATCGCGGCCCACCGACACATCCCACAGCTTGATCGTGTTGTCCTCGCTTCCTGAAGCCAGCATGCGGCCGTCCGACGAGAAAGCCACGGAATGAACGACGTTGGAGTGCCCGAGCTGGGGAAAAACCTCCGGACTGTCCGCGGCGTGCAGTGGCGTAAATATCAGCCTGCACGCCAGTGCGACGATCGGACTTCGCGAGATTATTCTGAAGGTCCGCATGTACCGCGCTCCTGCGTAGGCTCCCAACGGGGTCTGCTTACTGTTCATTCACGCTGATCAGCGTTGCACCAAAGGTATTCGAGCACCGCCTGGCGACGCCGAAGTCTCGATTTGCCGAGCTTTGGCATTCGGGATCCTTGAAGGCCGCGGACAAAGTGGCCACCGCATTGATCCGCGCGACTGCCTGCAAGGTCGCGCCGATCTTGCCGAACGGTCCGGAGCGGCTGACGTAGTCGGCCGGCAGCGAATAGTCCCCGAGGTTCCGCTTGGTTTCGGTAACCATCACCAGAATATGGTCCGTACCCTGGGGCCCCAGCGCATTCACCGTCCAGGTGGGCCGCGGCAGCCTGACAGCGTCGCCGGCGCGGATGGCGTTCTGTGCATCGAGTTGATTGGGGAACAGCAGATAGAAGCTGTTCGGCTGAGTCCCCATGTAAAAGATATAGAGGTAGCCGTCACGTTGCGAGGTGACGGTCAGATCGAGGAAGTCCTCCCCGATCTTCAAAGTCGGTTTGCTCAACGTCGCCTCGACGCCCCAGCGATCGTCTCGCTGGCTGTAGATGTCCTGCAATGCAGCCAATGTGTTGATCGCGGCGGGCGGCTGCGGTGGCACCGGCGGCTGTGGTGAAGGCGGCGCGGGTGCGGGTGGTATTGGAGTGAACTCGCTGAAGCCGGGGATCAGGCCCGGGTTACCGGTCAGAGTCAGATGCTGCCGCACTCCCTGGTCTTCCTCCCGATCGAGATGACCTTGCACGCAATCGGTCAGCTCCTGCATGGAGAGGGAGCCACTGGCATCCGTGTCGATCGCATCGCCGTTGACGCACTGCAAAAAACCGTAGGTCATGGCGCCGCCCTGATCGGTGTCCCAGGCCACCTCGTTGCGGCGCGCGGCGGCCAGTATGACCAGGTTGTTATCGGTGGTCTCGAATTCGATGCCCCGGGTATTGGAAAATCCTCGCAAATTGACCGGGTTGGCGCAGGTGGCGCTGGAGACTTCCGCATCGAATTTCGCCCGCGGCCCGTGCTGCGCCGAATGGATATCGCGGGTGCTGGCCACTTCCGCCACACCGCCCGCGTGACAGGCATCCAGCATGACAAGAGTCTTGTCCGCTTTGCTGCTGAGTGGCTTGACCATGTCGGCGAATTCGTCGTTGGTCACCACGTGCAGGTCCTGCATCACCAGGCTTTCAGTGCATTGACCCGTCGTGGGATTGGCGAAGCGCGCTCCATGGCCGGAGAAGTAGATGTACAGTTTGTCGCCCGGAAAGATTTTCTGTCCGAGTCGGTCCACGGCCTGCTGCAACCCGACGCGAGTCACCTCTTTCTCGGAAAGATAGGCGATGTTCTCCGCTGCGACACCGAAACGCTCGGCCAGCTGCGTGGCGATCGCCCTGTCTTTGAGTACGCCCGGCAAGGGGCTGCGCGGATAGGCCGACACGCTGATGATGAGCGCGTGATTCGACGGCAGCGGAGGCGAGCGAACACCGGTGGTGACGATTTTGTCGTTATGTCCGGCAGTTCGGCCGTTTTTGACCGTCGACAGCGGCGACTGCTGGACCTGCGCGAAGGCATTCGCGCCCATCAGGATGACCGAGATGGCCAGCGCACGTTGCCAGCGTTGCGTTGCGCTTGTTGCAGTCGTGTTCATATCGATGCCCTGATGGTCTTAAATCGGTACTAACGAATATCGCCGTTGTCTCGCATGGCTCGCGCAATCGCCTGGGCCAGCCCCGAAGGATGCGGGCCTTTGGCGTCGAGGTCGGCGCGGGCCCATTGCAGCTGCATGACCGGATCATCCGCGGAATTCCTGGGCGCGGCGCTGGACGGTGGGCTGGAGCCGGACGTTGCGCTGGAGCTGGACGCTGCACTGGACTCGGACGACGGGTCCGCAGGCTCTTCTTTCGACCAACGCCACAGCAGCCAACCTTGTTTCAGCCACACGTGACCCAGCCCCAGGTCCGCCGGCTCCCACAACTTGGTACCGACGTGCGCGCGGATCATGGTCAGCACCGCGTCCCGGGAATACGCTTCCGGCAACGTCGCAACCTCAAGGCTGCGCCCGGCAATTTCCCGCGGCGTGAATGCAAAGGACTCGGTTCCGGCGACGAAGTCGTTTTGCGATTTGCGGAACAACTGGCCTGCCGCGAAATAAGTCAGCAGCGTGGCGATGGGCACGGTGAGATCGAATAGCACCGTGCTGACGCTTACCGACAGCAGCGCCAGTCCAACCAGAACGGTCGGGATCATCAGGAATTGCTGCGACACGCGGTCGACGTAGACCGGGTGTGAGAACAGCCATGCGGCGAAACTCAGCAAGGCGATCTCCACACCCCAGATGAACCAGCGCGGCAAAGGGCGCAGGAAGGCGCTGTGCTTGATGTTGTCGAGGGCGGTGGCCAGAACGTAAACGCCCGGCAGCGCCGAATCGACGGGGGTGGCCTTGATATCGTTGAGAGACGGTGCGGTAGAGCCGATCAACACCGCCCTGCCCTTGAACTGGGCGAAGAATCCGCTGTCCGAGGTCTGCAGTGCCTGGTAGACGCGCGCGAACGGTATCGTGGTGTAGCCTGTAAAGGCGCGCGGCCAATTGATGCGCTCGCGCGGCTTTGCCGGTCGCGGCCAACCCAGCTCGCGGCCGACTCGATAGGGGAGGGAGGGAATGCGGTAGCCCGCCAGCACTTCGTAGTTCGGATAGAGGCGGATCACATTGTCCGCGTCGGGCTCGATATTGTTGGTTCCGAGCCGGGTGGTGTCGTAGATGCTTTTAAAATACGGCGCCAGCAGCGCGATGGTGCGGGTGCGGTCGACCGGCGCCGCAGCCGCAGGCTCGCGCTCGACGAAATTCAAGTCGGCGACCTTGATTTCGCTGGCGCCGTCGTTCTGCGGGTTCAGGCGCACCAGGGGATAAAAGGAGCGTTTGCTGCCCTGGACGTAACGGTCGAAAGCCTCCTCGCTGTGCGGATTGGCTATGTCCTGATCGGCGAACAGAATGTCGAACATCACGGCCTGTGCACCCGCGGCCTCGATGCGACCGGCCACTCTGCCCAGCAGTTCGCGGGGCCAGGGCCAGCGGCCGAATTCTGGATTCATCTCGGCGAGGCTGGCCTCGTCGATGTCCAGAACCATGATGGCCTTGTCCGGTGAGTAAGCGATCGGTCGGGTGCGCATCAGCCAGTCGAAGCTGGCGTTGGATAGTCCGGTGGTGAATGGATGGACGAATTGATCTACGGCACCGCCGATCACGAAGGCCGTCGCGAGGAGCGTGTAGAAATAGTGTCTCAGTGTCAGCACCAGCGTGCCGACGGCGTCGCGCCAGCGAGGCTGCCAGGCGAATAACCAGCCGAGGGGTCTGAGTAGCCAGTTCATGTTTTCGCAGCGTTTGGCTTCACTGTTCCGCCGTTTCGAGAGTCACGATCGAGGCGCTGACGACGTGCGATGCGGAGTCGCGCAGCACTCTGCGATAAGCCGTCAACAATTGCCGTTCGCGGATGGTGCCCAACAATCCCTCGTCGAGCAGCGGTCGGTCCGAGGCCAGAGCAATCACCATCTCGTGCCCAAAGGGCGGCCCGACCCTGAAACGTGGAGTGCCCGGCGTGTCTCCGAGGCGGACTTTAGTGTTCGGTGGCGTGCTGGCCGATCCGATTGGGCGCAACAGGTGCGCTGCGGAGCCGTCGGCTTCCAGGTACGCCACGTAGAAATAGCTGGCGTAGTCCGGACTTTCGACCTCGAAGACCATGTGTTCGCCCCTGAGCAGTCGATTCCGGGCTGGGGTCTGGACGATCTGCATTCCGCGTGGATTGCGCAGCGCGTCGGCGAGAGTCAGCAATGCCTCGCACTGCGGCCAGGGGCGGATCGCTACCTGACTCGTATCCACTGCGGTGATGCCGGGTCGACTCATGGCGGTTTTGCGGATGTGCTCCAGATCGTCCGGGCTGGCCGCAAATCCGGATAACTTGAAGTCAAAGCCGTTGTCGCTGCGGCTGGAGACTGATGTGAGGCTGCTGCACGCCGCGGCGACATCCAATTGCGGTGGCCCGTTGGTATGAGGCGCTGGGGGCGCTGGTGGAGACGGCGCTGGCGGCACCGGTGGCGGAATGACAGGTGGTGGCGGAGCCCGTACTTCCACCTGCATCACGAAGCCCTCTTGCCACAATGCTGCCGCGGAGCGGTAGCTGATCCAGCCGAAGCCGTTCTCCCCCCAGTGCGTGCCCCAGGAGTTCACGAAGTGATACGCCTGCTTGGAGTCGTCGTACCCCACGATGACCAGGGCGTGACCGTAGTTGAGTCCACGGTCCTCCACGCTGTCGATCACTCCGGAGTGGTAGTGCTCAAACCCGGCCGGAATGTCGAGGCCGATGATCACCGGATTGCCGCTGTAAATCTGCCCCTTGATGTCGTCTTCGTTCTGACCCTCCACACGCCTGTAGCCCGAGATGCGGAACCGATCCGAGTACTGCGCCAGCACCGCTGAGGTCGGCAGGTCGAAGCATTGATTGGGGTCGTAGGGCATCAGGTTCAGCGGCACTCCGCCGCTGGTCTTCAGCAGCTTCAGGGCGTCCGCAATAGAGGTGCCGGCTGAGCAGTCGCCCCGTTTCTCCCGCAGGCTGTTGTAGATGTAGGCGGGGCTCAGGATGTTCTGTGCCTGGCTGATGTCCGCCTTCTCGTCGTGTTTCAGGTAGTAAGTGCGTGCGGCATAACCTACGGCCCATGCAACACACGACCCCTGCTTGCCCTGATTGCCGGGAGCCGGCCAGTCGGAGGCGAGATCGGCCTGCGCTGGGTAGAACGCGCGGAACTGCTGTACCTCCTGGGTAGCGCGGTACTCTTTCGGATCGCCCCGCACAAAACCCGTGGCATGAGGTTCGGCCGACGCCGGGTCTATGGCGATGTACGTCGAGGCGTCATCCGCATACGCGCGGCCGAACAGCACCACCAGAAGCAACAACGACGAATACCGCGGCAGTCGCCGGGGCAGTGTGTATTTCGTGCTGGCCATGACGGAGAGCCTTTTATTCTGTTCTCGGCCGGGCGGATGTAGGTCAGCGCAGCGGCGGCACAGACACATTATGCATGCCGTCGAGATTCATTGTCGTCAGCGCCGACGGACCCGATCAATGTCCTTCGTCTAACCCATCGGGATGGTCTGCGGTGCGTGTGTCCCAAAGGGCGTCTGAGGAGGGCAGGGTGCACCGCACCACGGCGGTTGCAGCCGGTTACGGCGGTTACGGCGGTTACGGGCGCTTAGGCGCGGGTACGGTCGGTTGCGGTCGGCACCGCCAGGGTAGGGAATCCGAAAGACAGCGGGACCGTCAAATCGAGCGATTTACGCCGGGACGAACCGCCTCGCGCGCATCCACTTGGTGACGGCCCATTTCTCGCCCTCCTGGACGGGCGCGCCCGCGTGCAGGGAGCGGGTATCGAGTTGCTGCCAGGAATTGGCATATTCGAAATAGACGGCATGGCCCTCGCGAGGGCACACCGACAGCCCCACCCCCGGAAAAACCGTCTCGCCACCCTTGGGAACGTCGTTCAGGTAGATCATGAGGGTGCTGATGCGTTGGCCGCTGCGTCTGAGTGAAGCCTCGTTGGTGGCGTTCGATGGAAGCAGGAAGTCGAAATGCGGTGCTGTATGGCCTCCGGGCCCGTAACGCAGTACCTGCAGGCCCTCTCCGTTCTCCTCCGGGCAGTTCATCAGCTGCGAGATTCTCTCGTCCAGGCGGGAGATCAAGGCGCTCTCGCGCGGCCGGAAGAACATTCCCTCGCTATTGCGATAGTCCGCGACGGTGTTGGCCCCGGTCTGCGGGTCGACGACGGTTGAAGGTCTGAGCCTCGGCCGCGCCAATTCGATGAGCTCCGCGCACTCCTCGCTCGTCAGGACGTTTCCGAGCACCGCGATCACCGGCTTCTCCAGGCGCATCAGTACCTGGATCTCCCGATCGGCCGCGTAAAGCGCGTTGCCCGGCGCAAGACAGGAGTTTTCGTACCGGTATTCGGCCGTGGGCTGGTCGAGTACCACGGAGTCTTCCGGCGGCGGAGCGCCCTCAGCGCGTGCATTCACGAAGGCGGCGATCAGTCCGTGTGCGATATGGGGCTCGAACTTCTGGCCGATCATGCTATCGACCAGCGCCGCGGGCGCGCACCCCCGGTTCAGGTTGTGCGCGATCCAGTCCCGGAGCTCCGATGTGAGTTGTACGGTGACGGCCATGGTGACGCGCATTCTCACGCCGCAATGTGACTTTCTGATGTAGCCGCCAAGTGAATGCGCTGCGTCGTACAAATGTCGCACGCATCGCATGCACCACAAGCGCCGCGCTCCAAAGGAACGCTTCGACGGCTCTGCGCGGCATGGGCTTCACACTTGTTTAACCCAATCGTCATTTGCAATCCGCAGCATTCGCTCCGTCATCCCGTCATGCCAATAAGAAGGCTCATCGCAATGAAGAAAATTCTAGCCGCTGCCGCCTGGGCCGTGCTGCTCTCGTCGGCTGCCGCACACGCCGAGGTCATTGATTTCTCGTACACGTTCGGCGACGCAGCCGTAATCAGCGGCTCGCTCGACGGCAACCTCGTCGGCGGATTCGTGCAGAACGTCTCGAATGTCCAGCTGTCCTTTGACGGCGTCCAGTACAGCGGCACCCTGCAGTCCGCTTCCTGGAATGCGTCCGCCGGAAATTTCGATAATGCGAAGGCGCCGGTTATTTCGGCCAACGCAGCGACCAACGATTTCGAGTTCGTGGATTCCACGAACTTACTGTCCGGCGACACGGGCTCGAACTGGTTCTACATGAGCGCGGGCGCCTTCGCCGCTGCCGGCG
>FTJL01688014.1_pt1 | contig 25494 bp, 15 predicted proteins | sample 1658551 | NCBI WGS metagenome assembly FTJL01 (sample SAMEA3914835, study PRJEB12502) | metagenome | biome: forest; material: soil | place: Canada | collected 2011-07-03 | depth 0.3 m
AGTGCTGGTGCACCATGCCGACAACCGCAACTTCGTGACGACGTGGTGGGCCTGTGCGCTTGGTGGTTTTCTACCCACCCCGGTGGGGACGGCGCGCGACTACACCGGGGACAACGCAACGGTCCGCAAACTGCGTGCATCGTGGGCGCTGCTAGACCAACCGCTCGTAGTCACTGACGACGACTTTCGCGAGCGGGTGGCAGGGCTAGCCGCCCGCTGGGCAGATGGCGAGGCGTTACGGGTCGCGTCGCCGACATCGCTGGCGGCGTTAACCGACGGCAAGCCCGCTGACCCGTACCCGGCTCGTCCCGATGATCCCGCACTCAACCTGCTCACCTCCGGAAGCACCGGAACACCCAAGTGTGCGCACCACACGCATCGCTCGATCATCGCCCGCACGTACGCCGCCATCGATGCCAACGGATTCACCCCCGACGAGGTGTCCCTGAACTGGATGCCGCTGGACCATGTTGGCGGCATGGTGATGTTCAACGTGCGGGACGTGGTGCTCGGGTGTGAGCACATAAATGTGCCGACGGAGCTGGTCATCCGGCGGCCGATCGCGTGGCTGGATCTGGTCGATCGGTACCGCGTCACCACTACCTGGGCGCCCAACTTCGCGTTCTCCCTGATTACCAAGTGTGCGGCGCAGATCGAAGTCGGCCACTGGGACCTGTCCAACTTGGTCAACATCTGCAACGGCGGCGAAGCGGTGGTGCCGCGCACCGCCTGGCGCTTCCTCGAGCTGTTGGCGCCGCATGGACTTCCACCGGACGCCATGGTTCCGTCCTGGGGAATGTCTGAGACCTCTTCTGGCGTCACCTACTCGCGAATAGACGCGCGCGATCGGTCGGTTGGCACTATTTCGCTGGACCCGGCCACGCTGGAAGACACGCTGGTCGAGCTACCCGTGGGCAGTGTGCGAGCGGTGACGGTGTGCGAGGTAGGCGCCCCGGTGGCCGGTGTCTCGCTGCGCATCGTCGATGAAGATGGAACGGTGTTGCCCGAGGGACGAGTTGGTCGCCTGCACGTCAGTGGCACCACCATCTTGCGCGAATACCTGCGCAACGACGCCGCGAACGCGGCTAGCTTCACCGCCGACGGCTGGTTCGACACCGGCGACCTGGGCTTTTTGCGCGACGGCTGCCTTTATCTCACCGGGCGAAAAAAGCACATGGTCATTGTGAATGGCGTGAACTACCCCGCGCATGAGGTGGAGGCCGTTGTAGAGCAGGTTTCCAGCGTGCGCCCGGCGTGCACAGCAGTCTGCGCAGTGCGAGACGACGATGACGACACCGACGGCATCGTCGTCTTCTTCGTGCCGACGGACGAAGCTGTCGGCGAGTTGGACCGCGTGCTTGCGGGGATCCGCGCCGCGCTCGCCGCCGACCTGGCGCTGCGGCCCAAGTGGCTGATCCCGGTGAATGAGCTGGAGTTTCCCCGGGCGCCCGGTGGCAAGGTACAGCGGGAACGGCTGATCGAGGGGCTGCGCGCGGGCCGTTTCGGCGATCGGATGTATCCCGGTGACGCCATTGCCGGCGGCTCGGACGGCAGGGCGGACGCGTTGCTCGAGCTCGTCTGGCTACCCGTCGAGGTTGCGGTCGACACACCATGCCGCGGGGGAAGCACGCTGCTGTACGCGCCTGCGGGGTGGCGGAACACGCCAAGCGCCGGGATAGCGGTGATCACCGCCGGCGCTGTCTTCAATGTTCTCGGCGATCTGCACGTTGAAGCGGACCTAACCGACGCGGGACAGCAGGACCTTGCGCTGGCCCACCTGCTCGGCGTGATCGGACGCCCCGATCACGTTGTCTACGCCGCGGAGGCTGGTGCTTGGCACGACGACTGGTACGCCGCCGATGCCAGCCCGGCCGTGTACTTCCTGGTCAGTGCGGCCGCCATCGCTAGGGCGGTGCCGGACGCCGATGTCACCGTGTTGGTCAGCGACTCGCTCGGGGTACTTCCCCAGGACAGGTCGGTGCCGGCGCGGGCGACGCTGCCCGCCCTGGTCCGCACGGCAGCGGCGGAGGGCCAATTCCGGTCGATTTGCCTTGTTGATGTCTCGAACGCCTCTGACCTCGCTCGACGGCCGCAGGACATCCCTCGGTACGACGCCGACGTCATCGGGATACGCGGTGGCGTCGGTTACGCGCCCCGATTGCGGCGATTGGAGCGGATCGCGCGCTTCGACGTGCCCGACCGGTTCCTGCCGCCGGGTGGTGCCGTGTTGGTCACCGGGGGGCTCGGCGGCATCGGTCGAGTGATAGCCGAGCACTTGCTGGTCGCAGCCGGCGCACGACTGTTGATCGTGGGCCGCACACCGGAGGTCGCGCTACGCGAGACCGGCCGCGATCAGGTGCTGGCCGACCTGCGTGCTTTTGGCGAGGTCCGCTACTCCGCCGTGGACGTAGCTGACGCAGACGCACTCGCCAGAGCGGTGGCCGACGCCGAATTGGACTGGGGAAGGAGTCTGGACCTAGTCCTGCATCTCGCCGCCGCGCCGGTCGCGCCGCAGTGGGGGAAGCTCTCCGCGCACACGCTGCACACAGAGACGTTGCCCTGGCTGAGGGAGATGCTCCGCCCCAAGCTCAGTGGTGGCGCGTCGCTTGACCGGCTGCTCCAGACTCGCCGCGGCACGTCCGTCGTGCTCTTCTCGTCGGTCAACGGTTTCCTGGGCGGGAGTGGCTTCGGCGCGTATGCGGCGGCCAGCGCCGCGCTGCACGCCTTCGCACACCAGTGGACAGCGCGGGGGCATGCTGTGCGCTGCATTGACTGGAGCATGTGGGATGGCCCTGGCATGAACGAAGGCAGCCCACTCATCTCGGCGGCCCGACACCGTGGGCTGCGTCTGATTGATCCAGGCGACGGCCTATCGCTGTTTTTGGCCACGCTGCACCACCTGGGTCCGGTGATACTCGCGGGGGTGGACGCGCGAAATCCGCACGTTACGCCTCATCTTGCCGCAGAGGAGTTCGAAGGCGGCGGTGTGGTCGTCGCCGTCGCACCCGACTCGGGTGTCGAACCCGAGCGGATCCGGCATGACGTCGGCGCTGCTCTCGCCGCTAACGGGGTGTTCGCCAGGGTGATCGTACTCCGTGAGCTACCGGTCGATGCCGCCGGCGCCGTGGATCCGGTCGCCGTGCTCGCCGCGGGGAATGGCCGGTTGACAGAATACAGGCCACCTGTCGGTCCGACCGAGGAGCTAGTGGCCCGGATCGCGGGCGAACTGCTCAGCCTCGCCGAGGTGAGCCGGGACGACTCGTTCTTTGGCCTCGGGTGCGACTCCATCCGTGCCGTGCAACTGGCCGAGCGAGTTGGGGCGCGGCTGGGCCACGAAGTTCCGATCGGTTTGTTATACGAGAACCCAACAGTGCGTGAGTTCGCCGCCGCGGTCGCCGGAGTCGCCGCAGGAAGCGAGTCGGCGCGGGCCGCATAGTGGCCTTGCGAACGGAACAACAGCGATCGATCCTCACGCCGGAACGTTGGTCGCAGCACTTGAATCCGGGAGCACCGATTCTGTTGCCATCTGTCTGAGCTGAGCCTTCATGGGCTTTCCGCTGGGGGTGTTCGGCATGACCTCGATGATGCGCAGATCCAGGAGTCTCTGGTTCGCATTGAGACGGCCGTTGGCCCACCTCAAGATCTGCGAACGGGTCGCCGCGTTGGCGTACTGCCGATCCTTTAAAGTGACGAATCCGACAGGGGTCTCGCCCAGTTTGGCATGCGGCCTGCCGACGACCGCCGCCTCGCGAACATAGGGGTGGCCGTTCAGCACGGCTTCCATGTCGACCGGATAAATCTTAAAGCCCGCCGTGATGATCATGTCCTTCTTTCTGTCGGCCAGCCAAAGATAGCCGTCCGCATCGCTCCATCCCATGTCTCCCGTCCGATAGAAGGCCTTGCCCGTGCCCGGCTCCAACCAAAATACATCCCGCGATGCGTCATGGCCAACATAGCGTAAAAAAATCCCGGGGCTTTGCACCGCGATCTCGCCGCGCTCACCGCAGCTCAGCGCTTCGTTGTCCTCGCCCAGGATTCGCACTTCGACCCCCCGGGGAGGGCCGACGCTTGCCCGCTTTTCAGGAGCCGGGCGGCGCGGCAGTCGCGAGATCAGGCTGGTTTCCGAGGAGCCATAAACGTGGACGAAATTGGACGGAAACAACTCGAAGAGGCGATCACGCAACCGCGGATCCAAAACAGCACCGCCGCATAGGATGAACCGGCAGCACGCGAAGTCCGCCGGGTCGAAGCGGGGGTCCTCGATCAGCATCATGAACTGAGTGGGCACGAGATCAATGGTGTGGGGCGAATGTTGACGCACGCAGTCAAGCAACGAGGTGACATCGAACTTCTGCAGGACGATGGATGTGCCTCCCGCATATACGGTAGCCAGCAACGGCGCGAGGGCGCGAGCGGTATAGATTGGGGCACTGACCAGGGAGCGTTCGTTTTCACCGATGCAGTAGTGCTGTATCGCGTTCGCCGCTGCGTTAACGAGCGTCCGATGACTATGGAGTACGCCTTTCGGTACACCGGTTGTTCCGGAGCTGTAGAAAATCGTCATCTCATCGTCTGGGGAGGGCTCGTCAGCCGCCGTGGAATCGGCCAGTGGGTCCCGGTCTGCAGTGTCGGGAAGTTCGCTTGTGACCAACACCGAAGCAGGTCGATACAAGTCCTGCAAGGCCTGCGCGCGTCCGGGTGAGGCGACCACGATCTGTGGCGCGCAATCGCGAAGTAGCGCCTCGAGGGATCCTGCGCGCAGCCGGTCCGGTACCGGAATCGGAGCCCAGCCCAAAGCGATCAGTCCGAGGTACACGCCAAAAAAGTCGGTCGATTCGTCTATCACAAGCGCGGCGCGCTTGGCTTTCTGCGAAAAATCACGCCGCGAAAGGCGAGGCGCGAGGCGCGCGGCCCACAGTCCAACCTCACGCCACGTCATCGGCTGCCCGTCGACGATAAGACACGCGCGCTCGGGATTCGTCTTCGCGTGGAACGAAAGTGCCTGGCGATAGGTGCTGAACGTCAGCGGTCGATCGTTGATTCGTGGCATCTCGTCACATATACCTGACAATTGCAAGTGGGTCGCTTGAGCCTTGGCTCATGAGGGGAGCTTGCCGACGCCCGGTCCACGGCCAAAGAATGCCACGTGGCATACCGGCGCCGCAGTGTAACGCGCTTGGTCTTCGTGGCAAATTGGTCGCAGCACGAACCCAACGATCGAGTTCGTTGCACGGCCTGTTGTCCTGGGTTCGCCTTGCGACGCTTTTGCGCGAAGTGATAAACATGGGGTGTCAACATTGGAGCCGTGGCAGGAGGAGCGGTGGCCGTGAACGGCAATCTTGCTCCTGCGCCGCACGGCGCTACTCGTATTGAAGGAGGCGAATGACGCAGGCGGGCAAACGGGATCGGGCTCTTCGCTGCTTGAACGATGCCACAGCCCCGGCGGGGGCTGGCCGAATGCAGGCTGCGCTCGGCACCGGCGACGCCAGCCGACCGCGGGACGCTACGGATCGGTCGGGGCATGCTGCGCCGGAGCAGCCAATCGGTGAGCCCGTAAGCCTCGATCCTTACCTCAACAACGTCGGCGTGACGTCCATGGCTTGCTTCGAGCGCGGCGCCTTCAACGTCTGGGGTAATTCGTTCTCGGCTGACTATCTACCGCGGGGAGGAACCGTTGTGGACGGAATCCTCTTCGAGCTCGCGACGGCGCGGTGCGGTGAGGCGGACAACGTGCGTTGCGAGGGCGAGTTCGTTGCCGTACGGCAAGACAGATATGATTGGGTGTATGTGCTTGCGGCCGCGGAACGCCGCGCCGAAGACGAGGTTGCGCTTCACTTCACCGATGGGAGTGTCGACTTCGAGGCGCTGCGCGTCTCGGACTTCTGGGCCGCCGAGGCTGCCTTCGGGGAGTTCAAGGCGTTCGAGTCGCCGACGATGCACTACCCACGTCATGCGCAACCCAACGTCTCCGCCATGCTCTGGCTGCAGCGGATTCCCATCACGCGACGTCTGCCGCTTTGCGGAATTCATCTTCCGCGCAACGCCGCAATCCACTTGTTCGCGCTCACGTTGCTGCCGGGCCCGGGTCGCGAACGACGGAGCTGCGGGTTATGAATGCCACAGCGGAGCCTATGCATGTCCGGCGCCGGCCTGATCAGTGGTATCGCGACCCCGTAAGCTGCTTGCAGTCGACGTTCGCGACCGTGTTGCTGCAGGCCGGGGAGGACCCGCTCGTCGCGCTTGGACTCAACTGGGAGTTTTTCTACAAACCCGAAGACGTGACTGCCGAGGAGTTTTGCTACCCATGCCGAGTCGACGGCGACATCGCCCGCAGCGTGGCGCCGTATCACGAGATCACCTCTCACTGGTGGCGAGCGCAGAGCAGCGATTCGGCGCTCGACGAGCTCGCCCGCTGGCTCGACACGGGTGCGCTGCCGATCGCGGCCGTCGACAACTTTCACTTACCGTTTCGACCGGCATATGGCGACGTGCATGCCGCGCACCTCATCGTCGTGTACGGTGTCGACAGTCAACGCGGTGAAGTATGGGTATCCGACGCAATGCCGCCCGCGTATTCCGGTCCGATTACGATAGAGGAATTCCTCGCAAGCTGGAGCTCCCAAAATCCGCTGCACGCCGACGATGCATTCTTCAGCGGATCGAAGATCGACTGGCGTTGCCTCCTGATACACGTTCACTCGCTGCGGCCGCCGCTCGAGCGCGATGCGGCGCGCGCGGCCCTATGCAACAACCTCTCCCGCTTCGCGTGCGCCGATGATCCGACGGGTTGGAACGGCCGTGCGGGACTGCATCGCTTTCTGGAAGGGTTGCTTGAGCGCGCGTGCGCCGCAGACGAGGAAGCACTGACCGAGACTTACAGGTTTGGCTGGGCCATGCAGGCCCAGAGCTACCTCCATGGAGAGTTGCTGCTTACGAAGGGTAACGAGTGGCATCTACCCTCGCTGGCCGAGGCGGGCCGGGCGGTTGAAAGCGTTGCCTACGCCTGGACAGGGCTGCGTGTAACGGCAGCCCATGGGAGGAACGCGCCGGCGAACGCTGTCGCGGATCTCCGCCGGCACGCCGGGCGGCTGCAGCGCGCGTACGACATTGCGCTGCACCGACTGGCTGAAGCGGTTGAGGGCTTATGATCACGACGAGCACAACGAGCACAACAAAGCGAGATTCGACGCTCGCTTGTTTCGGTGGCACTCCCGCCGTCCCACGGCAGGAGCGCCTCATCTCCTGGCCTGTCATCACGGATGACGATCGACGCGCCGTCCTCGAAGCGCTCGACAGCGGCAAGCTCGTCGCCAACGCCGAAGGCGAGATGGCTGTCCCAGGCCTCGAGCGTGCATGGGCTGCGTACACGGGCACCGCTCACTGCATCGCGGTCGCGAACGGTACGGCCGCGCTACAACTTGCTCTGGCGGCACTGGACGTGGGGCCTGGAGACGAAGTGATCGTTCCGGCGCTGAGCTTCATCGCAACCGGGCTCGCTCCGCTGCACCAGCGTGCAGTGCCCGTGTTTGCTGACATCGATCCGGTTCGAATGACGATTGATCCGGACGAAGTCGCGGCGTTGGTCGGACCTCGCACGGTGGCGATCATTCCGGTCCATCTTCATGGGCTTCCAGCGGATATGGACCGCGTGCTCCGCGTCGCCGAGCGGCACGGCCTCGCCGTGATCGAAGACGCCGCGCAGGCGCACGGAGCAACCTACCGCGGACGGAAGGTCGGAAGCTTGGGAACGGCTGCGGCTTTTAGCCTGCAGGTAACAAAGAATCTGCCAACCTGCGGCGAAGGCGGCCTGGTGACGACCCAGGACGCGGCCATCGCCGAGCGGGTTCAGAGGATGCGCCAATTTGGCGAAACCATCGAAAGCGGACGCGAGCGCGACTACGTCTCGCGCGGGATCGGATGGAACGCGAAACTAAACCCTATTCAGGCTGCGTTCGCCCTTTCTCAGCTATGCCGGTTCGACGAGTACGAGCGGCAGCGCCAACAGAATATCGCCGCGTTCCTCGCCCGGCTGGAGGAACTGCCGGGCCTCACCGTGCCGCGCGCGACCGCCGACTCCACGCACGTTTGGCACGTACTGCGCTTTCGCTTCGATCCTGAGCGGGCTGGGATTCCTGGCGTGAGTCGCGCGGCGTTTCGCACGGTACTGCGACGCGTGCTCCGTGCCGAAGGCGTGCCGATGTCGCAATACCAGCTCATGCCATTGCCTCATCAGGAGGTCTTCCGCACGGGACGATTTGCGTCCGAACGTGGGTTGACGCGCGCAGGCACGTCGGCGGGGCGTTGGCCCAATACGGAGGCCGTGCTGGAAGACTCGCTCACGCTACAGAAGCGTCATCTGAATCCGTATGCGGGCCCTTTCCTGCAACGATGCGCCGATGCCTTCGAGAAGGTGTGGGAGCACTTGGACGTCGTTGCGCGCATGTCGCAGGGGGCAGCGGCATGAAGACTGCGACGGTCATGTCGAGTCGCTCATGGGAAGCGCCGGTCGACTTTGAACAGTTATCCGCGTTGGCAGCACGGGTGCGCGGCCATATCGTCGATATGTGCGCCGGTCCCGAGGGTGGCCACCTCGGCGGATCGATGTCAATCGTAGAGATCCTGGTCGCGCTCTACTTTCACATCATGCGCATCGATCCGCGGCTACCCGAGAATCCCGATCGCGACGTTCTCATCCTCAGCAAAGGGCACAGTGCGATCGCTCTCTATGCGGTGCTCGCCGAGCGTGGCTTCTTCCCCGTCAATGAATTGTCGACGTATGGCCGACCCGGCAGCAGATTGATGGGTCATCCGTGTCGCGACATTCCGGGAGTCGAGATGCCGACAGGCTCGCTCGGACATGGTCTTGCACTCGGCGCCGGATTCGCTCTCGCCGCGCACCTGCGGGCCAGTCGGCGGAGAACGTTTGTAATCGTGGGCGACGGGGAGCTGCAGGAAGGATCGATTTGGGAGGCCGCGCTCGGGGCCGCCAACCTCGGACTCCACGAGCTCACGGCGATCGTCGACCTCAACGGGCTGCAACAGGCAGGAGAGACCGAGGCAGTCTGTTCGCTCAAGCCGCTCGCCGAAAAGTGGACCAGCTTCGGCTGGTCTGTCGAAGTCGTGGATGGCCACGACCTCGCTGCGTTGCTTCCGGTATTGGCAGCTCCGCACTCAGATCCGCCGCGGCCGCGTGTGGTCATCGCGAATACCATCAAAGGTCGAGACATCCCCCTCGTGGCCGGCCAAGTCGAATCTCACTACGTCACGTTGTCTCCGCGCGAACACGCCCGCATGCGCGACGCGCTGCACGCACGCGTGGAGACTGGCGCTGCTCCGGAGACGCCCGGTTCGCGTACCCGACGAGCGCCAAGAATAAACGGGGCCGTCACGGTTTCCACGCGCGAGGCATACAGAGACGCGCTTGTCGGGCACATGAAAGCGAACGAGCGCCTAGTGTGCCTGGACACCGACACGGGACTGTTCCGGAACGTCGACTTCGGCAAAGCCGCCGGGCGTTTCCGGAATATCGGTATCGCCGAGCATAACGTCATGGGAGTTGCGGCGGGACTCGCCGCCAGCGGTTGGATACCGTTCGTCAATACAATGGCGGCGTTCGCCGCGACTCGCGCACTTGAGGCTGTCAAGATCGATATCGCATACAACGCCTTGCCGGTGCGCATCGCTGCAACGCACGGTGGCCTATCAGCTGGCCATTTCGGTCCTACGCACCACGCTCTCGAGGATCTCGCGGTCATGCGCGCGCTACCGAACATGACCGTCGTCGTGCCCGCCGATGCAGCGCAGACACGCGCGCTGGTCGAACAGACGTTGACACTGCCTGGCCCCGTCTACCTGCGTCTCGGCCGAAAAGCCACGTGCCAGTTGAGCGACGCGGTGGCACCGCCCGTGCTGGGCCGCCTCCAATGGCTACGCGAAGGCGAGGACGTAGTCATCGTCGCGACGGGACTATATCCGGTGCTCGCGGCTCTACGTGCGGCTGAGATCGTAGCCACCAGAGGAGTCTCGGTCGCGGTTCTGAACGCGCATACATTGAAGCCGTTCGACTCTGACACCCTGCACGCGGCCTCGGTGCCCGCAACGCTCGTGATGACCGTGGAGGAGCATTGGCCGACCGGCGGACTCGGTGCGGCCGTCGCGGAATCGTTGAGCGAGACATTGCCGAGACGGATCCTGAGAGCAACCATGCCCGACACGTTCATTGGTGTTGTCGGTAACCACGAGTACCTGCTGCAATCCTGTGGAATTCACGGTGACGCCTTGGCGAAGCGCATAACAGATGCGCTCGAGGCTGGCAGCGCCGCGCCATTGCGTTGTTCGCCCAATGGCAAGCCGGGCTCGCATACATGAATGTCGAACGCTCGTAAGTCGAGAGGAGAAAAGCACGATGAGTACTGTTCTCAGCGCCGGAGAGTCCTCGGGCAGGATGACTCAAGCGTGTCCGGAGTGCGGCGGCAAGCTGGCCTTCGCCAAGCAGCCTCACTTGAGCGAGATCGTCGAGTGCGCGGGCTGTCGGGCAGAGCTCGAGGTCGTGGCGACGGATCCGCTGATGCTGGCGCTCGCCCCGGAACCCGAGGAAGACTGGGGGGAGTGAGCATTGACGGCGCGACGTAAGTCGGTGTTCGCTTTCGCCGCGAGCGACCCGTCGGTCGTCGTGCTCGCCTCCCGACTGCGCTGGGAGGAGAAGGCGATTCTGGACACGCTCGAGTCTCGAGCGCTGACATACCAAGTCGTCGATCCGCGCACAATGCTCGCTGCGCTGGATGAACCGCTGCAATGGCACGGTATTGCGCTGAGCCGGGAGATCAGTCACACGCGAGCTGTGTACACGGCGCTTTCACTCGAGCACGCCGGTGTTCGGGTGATCAACAGCGCGCGCGCGCTCGAGATCTGCGGCGACAAGTGGCGCACGGCCCTGGCCTTGCGTTCAGCCGGACTGCCGACGCCGCGGACGATGCTCGCGCTCACTCCGGAGGCCGCGCGAGACGCGGCCGAAGAATTCGGGTACCCGCTGGTATTCAAGCCGCTGGTGGGTTCCTGGGGCCGCCGCGTCGCCCTCATCCGCGATCCCGATGCCGCCGATGCAGTGCTCGAATACTGCTCGGCGATGCCCGCGCCCCAGGCGCACTTGCTCTGCGTCCAGGAGGTGGTCGGCAGGCTGGGCCAGGACATCCGCGTGATAGTCGTGGGCGGTGAGGTCCTTGGCGCCGTGCGTCGGGTTGCTCGAAATGGCTGGAAGGCGAACGTGGCCCTGGGCGCTGAGGCGCAACCGTGTCGGCTCAGCGATGCTGATGCCGACCTTGCTATCAAGGCGGTTCGCGCAACCGGTGCAGAGATAGGCGGTGTGGACCTTCTGGAGCGGATGGACGGCGAATTGTGCGTGCTTGAGGTTAACGCCGGCGTGGAGTTCCGCGGATTCTCGGATGCGACCGGGATCGACGTCGCTCGCGCCATCGTGAATTACGTGCTGGAAGTGCGCCGATGACGAAGGTTGCGATCGTCGGTGCGAGTGGGTTCGTAGGGGGCGAGTTATTGCGCATCCTCCTGGGCCACCCGAACGTGGAGATCGTCGCCGCGACGTCAAGGCAGTTCGCCGGCAGATCCGTCGCCTCGGTCCATCCCAACCTGCGCCGTCTAACCGATCTTACGTTCTGCGGAATCGATGCTCTCGACGGCAGCGACGTCCTTTTCATGAGTACGCCGCATGACGTCTCGATGACGCTGCTCCCCGATCTTGCGCTACGTGCGTCCCATGTGATCGACCTGTCTCCGGCATTCCGAATCCGCGATCAGAAGATGTTCGAGCAGTACTACGGCCCCCACACGGCGCGGCATCTGATTGACGACTTCACTCTCGGGATTCCTGAAATCCATCGAGACAAACTGCGCACGGCTGATCGGATCGCCATTCCCGGCTGTACAGCGGTGGCATCCATCCTGGCGCTGTACCCCCTGGCGATCCGCGGTCTCATCGACAAAGAGGTCGACATTGATGCGCGAAGCGGGTCGAGCGGCTCCGGAGCAAGGCCCGAAATCTCGAAGCTCCATGCCATCCGCAGCGGCGCGCTCCGTGTCTTTGCGTTTGGGCATCGCCACGCCGCAGAAATCGCACAGGAGACCGGCCTCATCGCGCACATCACGGTCACTGCGATAGAAGCGGTGAGAGGTGTTCAGGTTCTATGCCGCGCGAGGCTCCTGAGCGAAGCGCTCACCGAAAAGGACATCTGGAGCGTGTACCGGGAGCAGTACGCGAACGAGCCCTTCACTTGCCTGGTCAAGCAGCAACGTGGCCCCTATCGCCAGCCGGAACCCAAGATTCTCGCCGGCACCAACTTCTGCGATATCGGGTTCGCCCTTCCGAATCCGTCGGGAAGACTCTACGTGGTCGCCGCGATCGACAATCTCGTCAAAGGCGCAGCGGGTAACGCGGTCCACTGCCTAAACATCCGCATGGGCTGGCCGGAACGCTTGGGCCTCGAGTTTCCCGGCCTTCATCCGCTCTGAGGTTGTGCCATGAGAGATGCGCGCGTCCGTGGGTCGATCAATGAGTCCGTTGCTGACGGACAGCGCGCGAGCGGACGTGCGAACAGCAGCATGCCCATCATCGTGGTCAAGTGCGGTGGCAACATGAGCGTCGCCACAGACCTCGTCTGCGCAGACATCGCCGAGCTCGTCGCGCGCGGTCAACGCATCGTCGTTGCGCACGGCGGTTCCGGCGACGTGGACCGTCTCGCCGCTCGGATGCAAGTGCCCCGACGTACGCTACGCGCGCCGGACGGCGTAGTGACACGGCACACGGATGCGGCGATGCTGGAGATCGTCACACTCGCGCTCGCCGGAGCGAGCAAACCACGTCTGGTCACTTCGCTCGCAAAGCGCGGCGTTGCGGCCGTCGGCTTGACCGGGCTTGACGGGGCCCTGCTGCAAGCGCGGCGCAAAGCACCCCTGCGCGCAGTCATGAACGACCGGATTGTGGTCGTGCGTGACAACTACGGCGGCAAAGTCACCGCCGTCAACACGCAGCTTCTGTTGTTGCTGCTTGGAGCGGGCTTCGTGCCGGTCGTCTCTCCGCCTGCTCTTGCCGCAGACGGCACGGCACTCAATGTCGATGCCGATCGCGCAGCGGCGGCTGTGGCGAGCGCTCTTGGAGCGTCTTCGCTCGTCTTTCTAACGGCCGCGAGGGGCGTGCTGCGCGTCGCAGGGGAGGAACGGTCGCGCCTTGATGTCTGCCGTATTCCAGGAGCCGGGTCGCCGCCGTCATACGCGAGGGCAAGGATGGCTTTGAAACTCGTAGGCGCTCGGGAGGCGCTACGCGGCGGCGTGATCCAAGTGATCATCGCCGACGGTCGGGTCGAGCAACCGCTCCAGCGCGCGCTCCAAGGTGAAGGGACACGAGTCGAGCTGGACGAAGCAGTTAATAGCGTCGGCGCCGACGAACATCAACAGGACGTGGTCGCATCGTGACACCGCAAGCGAATGGCTCGGCTAGAGACGCGACCACACCAAGCTCGCGCGAGATCGCACTCGATCTGCTTCGTCGAATGCTCGAGATCCCTTCGCCGTCATGCAGTGAGGGACGGCTCGCGCGGTTCCTCTTTGAGACTATGGAGAGTTTCGGCTTCGCAAGTCGTATCGACGAGGCCGGCAACGTAATCGGCGAGATTGGTCGAGGCGTTGGACCAACCGTGCTCCTGGCAAGCCATCTCGATACCGTTCCGGGTCACGTGCCTGTTCGGTTGGAGGGCACTCGTGTCTTCGGCCGTGGAGCCTCCGACGCCAAAGGGCCGCTGGCGACAATGGTGCTCGCTGCAGCAGATCGCGGGCGCACCTTCCCTGGCAGAATCATTGTCGCTGGTCTGGTCGAAGAAGAGACACCGGGGTCGCGTGGTGCCGTTCATCTCGTCGAGACCATCGACCAGCCGGACGCTATCATCGTCGGCGAACCGGCTGGCGCAGCGTGTATCACCATCGGTTACAAGGGCAAGCTTGACCTCGTTTATAGGATTCAGTGCCCGCCGGTACATCCGACCAGCCCCACGGTGAAGGCGAGCGAGGCGGCGGCCGCCTTCTGGCACGACGCGGCGCGGTTCGCCAGCGATGACGGCGATCCAAAGAGCGCTTCGAACGGCCACTCCGCCTTCGACCGCCTCGGCGTGACGCTCGAGGAGATACGCGGCGATCTGGAATCGGCCGAGCTTCGATTTTCCTACCGCACACCGGTCAACTTCGCTACAGATGTCCTGATCGAGCGCTTGCGTTCGGCGACGTGCGGGGGTGCACTGGAAGTCGTCGCGAGAGTCGATGCCGTAGTGAGCGACCGCACGGACATCGTGGTTCGCGCGCTGTCGGCGGCGATCCGGAATGACGGGGGCAAGCCGCGACTGAAGCTCAAGAGTGCGACGTCTGACATGAACATCTTCGCCCGCCGTTGGTGTGTTCCGATGGCAACTTATGGGCCGGGTGACAGTCATCTGGATCACACCGCGGACGAGCACATCGAAATCGATGATTTCCTCTCTGGGGTTCGCATTCTCGGGGGTGCGCTCGACGAGCTCACGCGATCTCTTCCTGCGACGCGTCAGGACGCCATGCGACGAACCGTCGGTGAAGAATCATGAATGACATTGCAGACCGCCGCGCACAGTTTCTCGCTCAGCTTCGCGCGCAGCGGCGCGCCTTGTCGAAGACACCGCGCCCGTCGCCGCGGCAGCGAAGCGGTCCGGCACCGCTATCCTTCGCGCAAGAGACGCTTTGGTTCCTCGACCGACTCGCCCCCGGGCGGCCCACCTACAATGTGCCGATGTGTTTTCGTCTGCGCAAAGCGTTGGATGTCGATGCATTGCGAAAGGCGCTGGCGGCCGTCGTGGCGCGACACGAGTCGTTGCGCACGTACTTCACTGACGATGCGGATGCGCCTGTCCAAATCGTCCAACCGGAGATCGACATCGACCTGGTCGTCACACGAGTGGGCGACGAGGCGGAGATTCGTAGGTTAGCTGCGGAGGTGGTGCGCCGGCCATTCGACCTCTCTTCAGCACCGCTCTGGCGTGCCAGTCTCCTCGAGTTAGCGCCCGACGATCACGTGCTAGTTTTCGTCGTGCACCACATCGTCGTCGACGCATGGTCGCTCGGAGTCTTCACGCATGAGCTCGCCGTGTCGTATGCCGCGGCGAAAGAGTGCCGGCAACCCCAGTTCGAGCCTCTGCCGATTCAGTACGTGAACTACGCCGAATGGCAGCGGGAATGGCTCCAGGGTGAGACCCTCGACAAGCTTGTTGGTCATTGGCGCGGTCGCCTCGACGGCGTGCCAGTGCTCGACTTTCCAACCGATCGACCGCGACCGCCATCGGTGACGTTTGACGGGACTAGCCTGTTGCGCTTCCTGTCCTCGGATATCTGCACGGCAGTCGGCGGCTTGGCGCGGCAAGAACGCGTTAGCCCGTACACGGTCTATCTCGCTGCGTTCTTCGCTGTGCTGCACCACTACACGTCGCAGACCGACCTCGTTGTCGGTTCGCCGATGATGAACCGCAGCCACGCCGAAGTGCAGCCAGTGATCGGCTTTTTTGTGAACATGCTCGTGTTGCGTGCGGACGCGTCCGGAGATCCTACGTTTCGAGAGTTCGTACGGCGAATCGGCGGCGTTGTGCAGGACGCATTCGCTCACGGCGACTTGCCGTTCGACAAACTCGTTGAAGCGGTTGTGCCGGTGCGCGACCCATCGCGCTTGCCGATTTTCCAGATGGTTTTCAGCTTTCAAAACGCGGGGAGCAAGTCGCTGCAACTTGCTGGATTGGACGTCGAGCCGATTTCCGTCGATTCCGGCGCGGCCAGGTTCGACCTGAGCTGGACCATGACGGAGAACCAACAGGGACTCGGGATTGGCGTCGAGTTTAATTCGCGACTCTTCGATTCGGAGACCATAGACCAGCTCATATCTCACTATGAGAACGTCCTGCGCGCAGCGATGCGGAACCCGGAGGTGCGGCTCGGACGCATCGATATTCTCGGTAAGGATGAGCGAAACGCACTGATCCACGCGTGGCAGGGATCTCGGCGTGATGAATCGCAAGCGACGATCGTTGAGCGTTTCGAGCATCAGGTCGCGCGCGCCCCCGACGCCCTGGCACTCGTCGTCGAGGGCCGGGGAATGACTTACTTCGAGCTGCACCGCCGGTCGAATCGGCTGGCACGCAAGCTACTTGAGATCGGCGTGAAACCCGACAAAGCCGTCGCGGTATGTCTGCCCCGCAGCGAGGATCTTCTCGTCTGCGTGCTGGCGATACTCAAGTCAGGCGGCGCATACGTTCCGCTCGATCCTGCGCACCCACCCGCTCGACTCGGTGAAATCTTGCGTGATGCCGGATCCGTAGCCGTGTTGACCACGCAGAAGATTGCTGAAGCGCTGCCGGCCGACGTTATCTCGATCAAAGTCGATACGGACGCGGTCGAATTGCAAGCGCATTCCGACGACGATCTCCCCCACGCTGCGTGCCCGGGCAATCTCGCTTACGTGCTGTACACGTCGGGTAGCACGGGCAAACCGAAGGGCGTTCTGATCGAGCATCGCAACGTAGTCAGGTTTATCCAGTCCGTGCAGCGGCTATTCAACCTCACCCCCGAGGATCGCGTGCTCGGCTTCGCCGCGATGACCTTCGACGTGTCGGTGTTCGAGATGTTCGCGGCCCTGCTGACGGGAGCGCGCTTATATCTCGCTACCGATGAGGAGCGCGTCTCGACCGAGCGGTTGCAGGCCCTCATGGAGGTGAGCGGCATCACTGTGATCGACCTGCCGCCCACCGTCATGGCGCTGCTGGAGCCGGAGCGTTTCGGGGCGCTGCGTATTGTCTTCGCGGGCGGTGAGGCGTTTCCGGGCGATCTCGTGAATCGGTGGAGCCGCGGTCGCCGCTTCTTCAACGGCTATGGCCCGACGGAGTGCACGGTAACAATGATCGTCGAAGAGTGCCGTGGCGATTGGCAGAGTTCCCCGCCCATCGGACTTCCGATGGAGAATCACGTGGCGCTCGTGCTCAACGGCTCTCTCGAGCCCGTCCCTATTGGTGTGCCCGGCGAGCTCGTCATCGGCGGAGCCGGCCTTGCACGAGGTTACCTCAACCGCCGCGAGCTGACGGCGGAGAAGTTCATTGCCGATCCTTTCGGGATCGCGCCCGAGGGAGGCCTCTACAGAACCGGCGATCTCGTCAAACGCCTTCGTGACGGTCGCATTCTCTTTCTCGGGCGTATAGACCGGCAGGTCAAGATCAGAGGCATTCGCATCGAGCTCGGGGAGATCGAGTCCGTACTCGCCTCCCACCCGGATGTGGGGCAGACAGTAGTAGAACCGTGGACGAGCGAGTCCGGCGAGCGACACCTGGTGGCCTACCTGAGCTCGCGATCCGGTGCCGATCTCGATCTCGGCGTTCTGCGCTCCTATTTGAGTGACAGACTACCGACGGCGATGCTCCCGGGCTTCTTTGTGGCTTTACCGGAGTTGCCGCTTACGCCCAGCGGCAAGATCGACCGCGCCAAATTACCGCCGCCCGAGACATCACGTCCGATCGGCGCAGCAATGTTGCCGCGTACCGTGACCGAGCGAGCTCTCGTGGCGAAAATCTTCGAGCCTCTGCTCAAGATTCGGAACATCGGCATCCATGACAGCTTTTTCGAGCTCGGCGGCAATAGTCTGCAAGCGACGCAACTGATCTCCCGCGTTAGATCGCGCTTTGACGTCGAGATCAGCCTTGCCGAGTTCTTCCGCTCACCCACAGTTGCTCATCTTGGGATATTGGTCGACCGTAGTCGCATGAGCCAGCCTGCCGAGGACGAGTTACCTGGCATGGCTGATCCGACGCCGGATCCAGAGGCGGCGCGTCCGCTCGACCCCGGCGTGTTGTGAGCGAGGCTCGGGACCGACCACGCGCAAGCGCTGGGGAGCAACACTCCGAATGGTTTGTGGGGTGGGTTAGAGAGCGGCTCGCCAGCGAACCCGTACAGCGCGAGCTCGCGAAGCTGAGGGCAAGCAACGAGCGCGAACCCGACGTGAGACCGCTCTATCGCGAGCTGGGCCGACTTGAGCTGCTCGCGGTCAACTGGCCCGTGGAATACGGTGGGCTGGGACGAACACTCTTGGACGCCGCGGTTGTCGTGCAGCAACTCGTTCGGGCGGGCGTTCCCGATACTCTCCACGTGAACACTATTCAGATCGTGGGTCTATTCGTGCTTCTTGCGGGAACACCGGAGCAGAAGTCACGATACCTTCCGGCCTTCGCGCGCGGCGAGCAGTTTGCCTGTGTTCTGTACACGGAGCCGGGATCGGGCTCGGACCTCGCCTCGTTGCGCGCGACTGCCGTGGCCGAAGGAGACGGCTATCGGCTCAACGGCACCAAGATCTTCAGTCTGAAGAGCCATATCACCCACGTAGGACTTGCCGCCGCGCGGACCTCGCAGCACGGCAGTCAGTATTCCGGCATCACACTCTTCCTCGTCGACATGCACTCGGAGGGTATTCATCGATCGCCTATCCCCAGCATCGCCGATGAGCAGTTTCACCGGGTCGAGCTCCGAAACGTCTACGTTTCGTGTCAAGCCATCATCGGCAAAGTCGGGGAAGCATGGCCATTGCTAACAACGGCGTTGGCGATAGAGCGCACCGGGCTCGATTATGTACTCAAGGCCGAGCGGTGGCTCGCCGCCGCCACCGAAGACTTGAGGGATATCAGCCGTGACGCAGGGCTGGCCGCCGATATCGGTCGCTACCGCGGGGCTATAGAAGCCGGTCGCGCCCTGACTTGGCGCGTTCTCAGGCGACTCCAAGCCGGTGACGTGACGGAGGTGCAGTCGGCGGCAGCGAAGTACTATTCCAGTGAGCTCGCGCGGGAGGTGGCCCTGTGGGCGGCGCGCTTGCACGGCTCGACGTATACGGCCCGCGGACTGCCGGCGGCGCAAATACGCGTGCTCGAGGCCGCGTTTCGCGAAGCGCCCGGGCTGACAATCTCCGCCGGAACCTCCGAGATGATGTTGCAGATAGTCGCAGGCTTCGTGCTCGATGGGCGCACGAACGGCGATCGCGACGATCCCGACGCCGTGGAAACCCAGCTGCGCGGCACGCTGCGGGATGCTCTCGCCACACTCCCACGGCCGGTTGATCCGCACGCCCCCCCAGCCACGCACGGTGCAGACTCACCAGCTTGGTCCGTGCTGCTTCAGTTGGGCACGTTATACCTCGAGCTACCCCCCGAGCTTGGTGGCCTGGACCTCGGCGTGCACAGCGCGGCAATCGTCATCGAGGAGCTCGGTCGCGCAGCGCTTGGAAGCCCTTACGCGGGCGCGATGCTTGCGCTTCACGCGTTGTACGCCGAGGGCTGCCTTGCTGCGAGTGAGCTCACGTCGGCGCTTATAGACGGCACGCTAATCGCCGCGCTGGCCGGTTTCGATGTCGACCCTATCACAGCCGTGGCGAGTGATTGTGTCTGGCTCCTGTCCGGCACCGTCGTTGCGAGCGCCGACGCCGACCTGTTCTGCCTCCCAGTTCGGATCCGCGGCTCGACGACACTCGTGGGGCTACGACGTGAGCGGCTCGCGACTGCGCCCAGCCCCCTCCACGACGGTCAGGCTCTCCTCACGCTCGACGACACGTACGTCGAGCAGGCAGATTTCATCGGCACGCTGGGCGAGGAAGGTGACGTGCTGACGGCAGCCTGGATTCGGCAAGCCGCCTATCTGACCGGAATCGCAGCTGGCGCGCTCGCCGAAGCGATACGCTACGTAAACCAACGCACTCAGTTCAGCGAACCGCTGCGCGCATTTCAGAGTCTTGCCTTTCGACTGGCGGATGCGCATATCCGTCTTGAGGCGCTCCGTTCGCTCCTCTACTCGGTGGCGCAAGGCGTGGACGTTGAAGAGCCGCCCGCGATTCGGGCGCGGCAGGCACTGGCCCTTGCCGCGGATATCGCCATCGACGTCGTGGCTACCTCAATGCAGGTGTGCGGCGCGCGTAGCATGACGGGCGAGTTGGCGCTGCACCGCTTTTATCGTCTCGCCCGCATGGAAGCGACTCGTTTCGGTAGCTCGGATACATTCTGGACGGTGGTGGGACGCCGGCGATCTCGCTGCTGACCGGAGCAGTTCGCGCTCGCGCCGACCCGTTCGACGCACGCGACCATTCGGATCTCAAACGCCGCTCTGACTAAGTGCCGGCAGCAATCTTACCGACCGCATGCGCTGGTAGTACGGCTCGTGATACCGCAAGTAGTCACCGAGCACGGGATCACCCGCGACGTCCACGTCTACGCGTGGAGTGGTCGGCTCCATACCACGAGACTCACTGACCGCGACATGCCACCGAGCCGTGCGCTCCCACGCCGGCAAACTGCCGGGATGCCAATTGAGTGCCTCCGGGATGTGCGGAATGTCGACGTGCCGGCAGTACGCTTCTACGTATTTCTGGGGCTCCGCGACGAGTTCGTCGCCATCCATGACAAGTGGCGTAGCCCGCGTTACCTCTATGACGGCGCGGAAAATCTCATAAAGCCAGGCGAAGCCGATCTCATCGCGTTGCAACCCGGGATTGAGGCTGTAGTGCGACGCGATCACGGCCTTAGGATCCCTGATTATGAAAGTGTGCGTAGCCTCGCGGAGGAAGTCGGCGTGAGTTAGAACGCGCTCGTAGTGGAAGTCTGTCGTGTCCTTGAAGAAGATGCAGCGCTCACGGGCAAGCTGACGTAGGGTCTCGATCAGCTCTCCCTCGGAATGCACCTCTCGGTCCAGCACTTGTGCGACACCGAAGTTGGAAACGTGCGAGAACGGCTCGTGTACGACCTCGAAGTCACCACGCTCAGTCATCATGCGCAAGAACGCGGTGGACCGGCAACGTGGGGCGCTCCATAGAGCAAGTAAACGCGGCCGCATGGCGCCTAGCTAAAGGGCTCAAAAGGGCAGACGCGCTCCATTATAATGAATCCCTGTCAGGTTGGATTTGCGCCCGGATGGTCACGGCGGAAAGTCGGGAGACTCGATTGTCAGCGAGGATCCGTAATCCTTCAAGGTCGCGGCAACACCATTACCCATGCAACCGGAAACAGCTGTTTCACCGTGGCTCCACGACCGTGTCAATGATTGGGTTAGTTGCGGTAATCGATCGTAAATCGACAGTGACATTCGTCCGGCGGGAACGTACTTTGACAAACTCAGTTATCCAGAGCAGCTTAGCGGGGCGGGGCCGTCTTAATGGACGTTCTGATCAGGGAGAGAAGAAGAATGGACATTTTCCGCTCGAATCAGCAACTGGCGTCGAGCACTGCGGAAGCAATCGCGATCTCACCGGATGCCCTGATCATGGCACGTAGCATGAGAAGATCCGGCGGCGCGACGCTGCTGCCCACAACTTTTTTACGCGGCGGTGTGTTCAGTGTGCGCGGGGGCGTAAAGCACGACGACAATTGTGTTGCGGAGTTGGCCAAGTCCATTTCCACGGTAGGAATTATTGCCCCCATCGTGGTCAGAGAGGCGGACGTGGGTGAGTTCGAAGTCATCGCGGGCGAGCGGCGGCTATTGGCTGCCAGGCTTCTGAAAATGGTGGAGGTTCCTTGTATTGTGAGGGAGTGTACGGATGCGGAAGCATTGACCTTGTCTCTCATCGAGAATCTGCAAAGAAACAACCTCAGTCCGATTGAGAAGGCCAGGGGGCTGCAAAGGTTGCTGGTCGATATGGCCCTCACCCAGCAGCAAATCGGCGAGCGGATCGGCATGCCGCAATCCGCAATTGCGCACCATTTGCGGCTACTGAGGCTCCCTGTGGAAGTGCAGCACCTCATCCATGACGGCTCTTTGTCGGCAGGGCACGGCAAGATTCTCGCTGGAGTGAAGGACCCGAAGCGCGCCATCGATCTGGCTTTAGACTGCATCGCGAAGAGCAGATCCGTGCGGGACCTCGAGACGTCATTGACATCGGCGGCCGATCGGGTCGTGCACGGGAGGGCATGCCCGGAAACGGCAGAGGGGGGCGAGCAGCGTACGGCAGCGGATTCCTCCAAGAGGGCGCGGGAAGAGCGGGAGCTTGCGAATGGCGTGTTTGTTGTTATCAAGGACGATGGCGGTGAGCTGTGCAGCGGGAAGATCGAGATACCGTATTACTCCGTGACGGAGAAAGAGTGGGTTCTCAACACCCTCTCCAGAATCGATCGGCGGACAAACGCCCACGGCAGGCCGGACCTGCGTCATGGCCGCAGGCATGCTGCAGCCCTGTCCGCGGTTTCCGGCTGCGCACCCGAATAAGCCCTGCGCAACCGTTCTACTTGAATAAACGTCACCGGCACATCGACTCCAGGCGCCGGCCAGTTTGCCGCAGGCCTTGAGGGCTCAGCCCCCTTTCTTCAGCTCGATGGGCAAGGTTTGGCCGCGCGCGGTCCAGGTTCCCGTGAACACACCTTTGGCGTAGGTGGTTGCGAGCTCTGCCTGCGCCTGCGGCAACTTGAAGGTGAGCTTGCCGCCAAAGAACCCCACGTCAGACAACGGCAGCTCCTGGCCCACCTCGACGATCAGCAAAGTGCCCTGCAGCTCCCCAGTGGCATCCTGCTTGAATTTCACCACGAAAGTGAACGAACCGCCCGGAGTCTTCACCGGCCCCGTCCACGCGCTGCTGGTCAGCAGGTCCATATCGGCCTTGGGGATCGTCGGTTTCTGATACGGCGCCAGCACGAGCGGGAGGTTGCCGCCCGGCTGCGTCCACAGTCCGTCGATCGTGCCGCCCTTCACGGTGCCGGTGTAGGAGCCGCTTAACGAGGGAACCTGGAGTTTCAGCGTCCCGGCCGCGTACGAGACCTTGTCCGCGGCGATATTCTTGATCGCACCGGCGTCCGGCGAATTCAGGGTCACGGCCAGCGAGCCATCGGATTTGCGTGCAACGATGAACTGGATGTTGATCGAGGCTCCAGGGGCAGCCTGCAGCTTCCCCTGCCAGGTGCCGGTGAGATCCGTATCTGCCGCGAGGGCAGGAGCGAGTCCCGACACCACGAGCAACACGGACAGCCGCCGCACGGCAGCGATCATCCTTTGCAGCAACTCTGTCATGTTTACTCCCGGACGAGTCATGAAACGTGGCGCAGTGCATGCACTGGATCGGCGCTCGCCGTCTTGAACGACTGCAGGGCGACGGTGGTGAAGGCAACAGTGGCCGCCGCCGCCGCCGCCAGCAGGAAGACCAACGGATTGATGTCAGCCCGATAGGCGAACCCGCTCAGCCATTCGTCCATCGCGAAATAGGCGATAACGGAGGCGAGGACTGCAGCCACCAGCACCAGAATCATGATGGGGCGTGAGAGCAGCACGATAATCTGCCAGGTCGAGGCGCCCAGTACCTTGCGGGTGCCGATCTCCCGGGTTCTCTGCTCGGTGGTGAAGGCGGCCAGGCCGAACAGTCCCAGGCAGGCGATGAAGATGCAAACGGCCGCAAAGATGCCGATGAGCCTGGTGAGCCGGTGCTCGGCCTTGTAGAGATTGTCGAGCGAATCGTCCAGGAAGGTGTATTCGAACGGATGCCTGGCATCGACCTGACTCATGACCTTCTGGAGGTAGCCGAGGGTCGCACCGACGTTCTCCCCGGAGATGCTGACGATCATGAGGCGCCGCTGGAACGGCCGGATGATCTGCGCCACGCCGGAGAAGTCATTGACCAGCGTGAACATGGCGAGGGGCTCGATGGCGTAGTGGAGGGACTTGAAGTTGAAGTCCTGCACCACGCCGACCACGCGCCCGCTCTGGGCACCGAGCGCGATGCGCTTGCCGAGCGGTTGGGCCCAGCCCATCTTGCGCACCAGAGACTCATTCACCAGCCAGTTGGTTCCCACATCCGTGAGCAGCTTGGTGGAGAAGTCGCGGCCCTGCAGAATCTTCAGTCCCATCACCTTGATAAAGTCATCTCCGATCGGCTCGTTGATGATGCTCGCCTGGTCGAGCGTGCCCTGGTTGTTCTCAACCTGGGCGACGTTCACGTTGGTGTTCTGTCCGGCCATCACCAGCGTCTGCGCAACGCCCAGAACGTGGGCGTTCTTCAGCAGCTCCGTACGGATCGCAGGCAGCTTGTCGATCGTATCGGTGCCCCGCAGGGTCACCACGAGCTGGTTCTCTCTCTTGAACCCGAGGGACTTGTTGGCGATGTAGCGCATTTGCGCCGCCATCAGCAAGGTGCACGCGATTACCGCTGCCGAAATCGTGAATTGCGTCAACACGAGGACCTCGCGCAGACGCAGATTGCCCTTGCCCGCCACGGGTTTGCCGGTGAGTGCCGAAAGCGGCGCCCAGGAGGACAGATAAATGGCCGGATAGAGGGCCGAGAGCAGGCCGATGAGCAAACCCAGTCCCACGAGCCAGCCGAGCAGGGCGGGCTGCTGCCGCAGGTTCAGCAGCACCTCATCGCTCATGAGGGAGTTCAAGGGCGTGAACTTCAAGAGGACCTCGACCAGCACCAATCCAAGCACGAGGGCGATCAGTGAGAACAGCAGGGCCTCGCCGAGGAACTGCAGGCCCAGCGACAGTCGGCTGGCGCCGAGGATCTTGCGGATGCCAACGGAGCGGGCGCGGCCCACAGCGCGGGCTGTCGCCAGGTTCATGTAGTTGATGCAGGCCACCACGAGGATGAAGATCGCCACCGCCGCGCAGCCGTAAAGATAGAGCTTGTTGCCGGTCGGCTCGTCGAATGGGAAGTCCGTCTGCAAGTGAATGGCGGTGAGCGGCTGCAGCCAGCTGTGCCAGCCGCCCTTGAGCGCTTTGGCCACGTCCGCCATGTTGCGGCTGAAGAATTCCCCGCTCATGCGTGACCACGTCGACGGATCGAAGCCCGGCGCCATCAGCACGTAGGTGTAGATGCCAACCCGGAAGAGTTCCTGACGGCGCAGTGTCGGATTGTCGGAGTCGCGCAGCGCCGGGGTATTCTCGGACCAGAGAATGTCGTATTTCAGATGAGTGTTGGGCGGTTGATCGGCGAACACGGCGGTGATCTTGTTAGGGGTGCCGGCGTCCGTGGTGACGATCTCACCGATCGGATTGGCGTTGCCGAAGTACCGGCGCGCGAAGGTCTCACTCACGGCAACGCTGTTCTCCTCTTTGAGCGCCGTCCTGGGGTCGCCATAGACGAGCTTGTGAGTGAAGACCTGGAAGACGTTGTCGCTTACGAAAAAGCTCCTGTCCCAGGTGTATGCGTCATTTCCGTGGCGCACGACGATACCGGCGCCATTCGCGTTGTTCTGGAACCGCACGTAGGTCAGGATCTGCGGGTTGTCTGCCTTCATCATCGGCCCGAGCAGCCGCGAGGTGATCGCGAACTTGTCCGTACTGCCGTTGATGTTGTATTCGTTCACCACGCGATAGATCTGTCCGGCATGCTCATTGTACCGGTCGTAGGTGAGTTCGCTGCGCAGAAACAGGCCGAGGATTACCGCGCAGGCGAAGCCCAGGGACAGGCCGGCGATGTTGATGGTGGCA
>FTJL01008544.1_pt6 | contig 25350 bp, 24 predicted proteins | sample 1658551 | NCBI WGS metagenome assembly FTJL01 (sample SAMEA3914835, study PRJEB12502) | metagenome | biome: forest; material: soil | place: Canada | collected 2011-07-03 | depth 0.3 m
CGTTACGGCTTGTCGAGTGGCTTGGCATCGCCGGCGGCGGCCGACTTGACGTCGTCGGGCTTCTTGTAGGCGGCGTCCAGGGACTTATCGACCTTGGCGTCCTTCAACAAGCCGTCCGTGTAAGTGCGGAACTTCTTGGACTGTACGACCTGCTCCAGGCGCTGCTTGACGCTGTCAAACGGCGGTGCCGCCACGTCCCGCGTCTCCATGAGCTGAATCACATGCCAGCCGTACTGCGTCTGAATTGCCTTATGCGTGTACTCGTTCGGCTTCAGCGCCAGAACCGCGGCAGAGAACGAGGGGTCCATGCGCTCCGGCGTGAACCAACCCAGATCGCCGCCGTTGTCCTTCGAGGGGTCCATGGACTCCTTCTTCGCCACTTCTTCGAATTTCGCGCCCTTCTCGAGTTCCGCGATCACCTTCTGCGCGTACGGCTCGGTCGCCACGAGAATATGCCGCGCGTGATATTCGGTCTTCGGCAGTGCCGCGACCTGGGTCTCGTACTCCGCCCGCGTTTCCTGCTCCGTCGGCTTCTTGTCCTTCAGGTAATTCTCGGACACCGCCTGCTGCAGCACGTTGAGTCGCGCCAGCTCGAGCAGCGACGAGGTCGAAACGCTCTTTTCTGTTCCGTCCTTGGCGGCCTGCTGGGCGACAATCTCACCGCGCAGCAGGTTGTCCAACGCCTGATCACGCTGTGCCGGAGTCAGATCGGCGGCCGTACGGCCACCCGAGATCTGCTTGGCGTAGAACTCGTAGAAATCGCGGCTGATCGGCGTGCCGTTCACGGTCGCCACGGGCGGGGAGGTGCTGGCCCCGTCTGCGCCGGCGGTGCCGGCCGTCTTCGGCTGACAGGCTGCGAGCCCCAGAAGCCCGGCGGTCAGAAGGAGGATACGAAGGTATTTCATGCTGAATACTCAGTAGGTTATGTTTGGTAGCTAAGAAACTTCTTCAGGTGATTGCGCGCTGATGCTCAGGGCGTGGACACCCCTTCCCATGAGCGGTGCGACGGCTGCATAGACCAGCCGGTGACGTTCGAGTTGCGCAAGACCTCTGAACGCCTTCGAGACCACCACGACGCTGAAGTGGCTGCCCTCGCGGGCACCGGCGTGACCGGCATGCTTCGCGCTGTCGTCTATGAGATCGAGCCTGAGGGGCGCCAATTCCTTTTCCAATGCGGAGCGTATCTGCTCAGCGAGATCCGTCATGTCGGCGCCTCGCTTGAGCCGCTTGCCGGGGTCGCGCGGCGTGTCAGCCACAGGGCCTGGCCCGCGAGAAAGACGAATGTGATGCCCGTAAGGCCGAAGGCCTTGAACGTCACCCAGGTCTTTTCGCTGGCGTTGAATGCGACGAACAGGTTCAGTGCCCCGAGCATCAGGTCGAACACAACCCAGGCCCCATTCAGCCAGCGCCAGGTGCCCGGTGGGACCTGAATGTCCGGCAGGGTGCTGCCCAGCAGGCGTTGCGCGAGCGTCTGCTTGCCAATCCAGAAGCTTCCCAAAAAGGCGGCGGCGGCAATCCAGTAAAATACCGTGGGCTTCCACTGGATGAAGCGCTGATTGTGCAGCAGCAACGTTGCGGTACCGAACGCGAACACCAGGACGGCGCTCAACGCGTGCATGGACGGGATCCGCCGATCGCGCGCGTAATCGACCACGAGAAGCAAGAACATTGCGCCCATGAGGACGCCCGTCGCGACGTAAATGCCAGCGACATAATAGGTGGCAAAGAATGCCACCAGCGGTGCGAACTCGAGCAAAGCCTGCATGGATATGGGAAAGGTGCAAGCCGGCAAAAATGGCCGCGTATCATAGCCGATCAAAATTGCCGGTGCCGCCCTGTCCAGTCCGCGACTCACAACCCAGTACTTTGAGCTGCACCCCGTCAATCCCCAATGGAGGGCGATCCGGCGGGCTGCGGAGATCGTGCGCGCGGGCGGCGTCATTGCCTACCCGACGGACTCCTGCTATGCGCTGGGCTGTCATATTAACGATAAGAACGCGCTCGAGCGGCTGGGGCGGATCCGGCAAGCGGACAAGCATCACCACTTCACGCTGATGTGCGCCAATCTCAACGAAGTCGGCCACTACGCGAGGCTGGATACTTGGCAGTTCAGGCTGCTGAAAGCATGCGTGCCCGGTCCCTATACCTTCATCCTTCAAGCGACACGGGAAACGCCACGGCGCATGCAGCATGAGCGCCGACGCACGATCGGGGTGCGTATCCCCGACCATCCGGTCCCGCAGATGCTTCTGCAGGAGCTGGGGGAGCCACTCCTGAGCTCGACCTTGATCCTGCCGGACTCGCCGGAGCCGCTGACTGATGGCGTGCAGATCCTTTCGCGCCTGGACCACGAAATCGACGCCGTGCTCGATGGGGGAAATTGCGGAATTGAGCCGACTACCGTGGTGGACCTGACCGCATCTCCTCCCGTGGTCGCCCGGGAGGGCAAGGGCGACCTGGCGCCCCTGTTGGGCGATCGCGGCTAGGCAAAGTTCCACGTGCGCTATAATTGGTCGCACTTTTTCTAGAACCAGGACATCCGTAGCCTCGTGAGTTCCACCGCTCCCGCCCGGCGCGTGCTTTCCGGCATGCGGCCGACCGGCCGCCTGCATCTTGGCAACTATCACGGCGCACTCCGTAACTGGGTGGAGCTGCAGTACCAGTACGAATGCTTCTTCTTCGTGGCCGACTGGCACATGCTCACGACCGGGTACGACGATACCTCCAAGCTTCAGGAGTACATCCGCGACGTGCTCATCGACTGGCTGGCCGCGGGCTTGAATCCCGGTGTCGCAACGCTGTTCATCCAGTCACATGTGCCCGAGCACGCCGAGCTGCACCTGCTGCTTTCCATGATGACCCCGCTGGGCTGGCTGGAGCGCGTCCCCAGCTTCAAAGACCAGCAGGAGCAGCTGAAAGAGAAGGACTTGGCCACTTACGGATTCCTCGGCTATCCGCTACTGCAGAGCGCCGACATCCTGATCTATCGCGCAGCGTATGTGCCTGTCGGCGAGGACCAGGTCGCGCACGTGGAGCTGACTCGCGAAACGGCCCGACGCTTTAATCATCTTTACGGTCGCGAGCCCGACTTCGAAGAAAAGGCCGAGCGCGCGGTCAAGAGTCTGGGCGGACGTAACGGCACGACTTACAAGCAGTTGCGCCGCAAATTTCAGGAAACCGGTGACACGGAGTCGCTGGAGCGCGCTCGTGCGCTCGTGCAGAGCAACAACCGCATCACCGTCGCGGATCGTGAGCGACTGCTGGGTTTTCTGGAAGGCACCGGCGTGGCGATCCTGCCGGAGCCGCAGGTGTTGCTGACGCCGACGCCGAAGGTGCCCGGGCTCGATGGACGCAAGATGTCCAAGTCCTACGGCAACACGATCGGCATGCGGGAGGAGCCGGATGTGGTCGTGAAGAAGCTGCGCGCGATGCAGACGGATCCTGCGCGCGTACGGCGGACGGATCCGGGCGATCCAGAAAAATGCCCGGTGTGGGATCTGCACAAGATCTATTCCGATGAATCCACGAAGCAGTGGGTCACCGAGGGCTGCCGGACAGCCGGAATCGGTTGCCTGGACTGCAAGGCGCCCGTGATTGCGAAGATCGTCGAAGAGATCACCGCGATGCGTAAGCGGGCGCAGGAATTCGAAGAGAGCCCCGAGCTCATTCGTGGAATAGTCACGGAGGGCGCCGAGAAGGCCCGCGAAGCCGCACGTCAGACACTGGACGAAGTACGCCGCGCAATGCATCTTCGCGCTGACTGAGGCCTGCTGCATCCTCATGAAGCCTGACTTGAAAATCGTGGTGTCCAACGCACCGCCCGAGCCGCCGCCGACGACGCCAGCGCCCGAGCAGGTCGAGATGCCCTTCGCCATGGTTAATGGCGAGCCCGTGACGCAGATGCCGCGCGACCTGTACATCCCGCCGCAGGCGCTGGAGGTGATCCTGGAGTCCTTCGAGGGACCTCTCGATCTGCTCCTGTACCTGATCCGCAAGCAGAACCTCGACATCCTCGATATTCCCCTGGCGGAGATCACCCGCCAGTACATGAAGTACATCGAGGTCATGCAGGACCTGCAGCTGGAGCTCGCCGGCGAATACCTGGTCATGGCCGCGACACTGGCCGAGATCAAGTCGCGAATGCTGCTACCGCGTCCGCCAGTGCAAGGCGACGGTCTTGACGAGGACCCGCGCGCGGAACTCGTGCGTCGCCTGCAGGAATACGAGCGTTTCAAGCGGGCTGCCGAGAATATCGACACCCTGCCGCGACTGGAGCGCGACACCTGGGTGGCTTCCGCAGAGCTGAAAGACCGTAAGGTCGTCAGGCTGCTGCCGCAGGTCACGCTGGAGGAGATGCTGCTTGCGTTCAAGGACGTGGTGGTGCGGTCCGAAATGTTCGCGCATCACCACATTCAGCGCGAACGGCTATCGGTTCGCGCACGCATGGGCGATATTCTCTCCTGCCTCGAGCAGTCGAGTTTCGTAGAATTCATCCGCCTGTTCCGACCCGAGGAAGGGCGGATGGGCATCACGGTAACCTTCGTTGCGATCCTGGAGTTGGTGCGCGAAGGTCTGATCGACATCGTCCAGGCGGAGCCCTTTGCGCCGCTCCATGTGCGTGCCGCGGCGCCGAATCGCACGCTTCGGGTCGTTGGCGAACAGGAGACCGCGCAGGAAGCCGTGCACGAGGCTGCGGAGGACAACGTCGTTGTAGCGGTCGACGCTGCGGAAATCGCCAGGAATGCCGCCGCGGATGCCGCGTTCTTCGATGAGTCCGATGACGAGGACCCTGCCGGGGTGGACCCGTCTGTTTCGCCCGATGAGGCCAGTTGATGAACGAGTCCTATACCCGCAATGTCATCGAGGCTGCTCTGCTGGCGGCCGGAAAGTCCTTGCAGCCCGTGGAGCTGGCGCAGCTGTTTGACGAAAACGGCCGCCCCACGCTCGAGGAAATCCGCTCGGCGCTGCAGACACTGTCGAATGACTACGAAGGGCGGGGTATTGAGATCAAGGAGACCGCGGCCGGTTTTCGAATCCAGGTACGCCGCGATTTCGCCAACGAGATCTCGCGCCTGTGGCCGGAACGTCCGGCGAAATATTCGCGGGCGATGCTGGAAACGCTGGCGCTGATTGCCTATCGTCAGCCCATTACGCGCGCGGAGATCGAAGCCGTACGCGGTGTCGCGGTCAACCCTAACATCCTGAAGACCATGATCGAGCGCAACTGGGTGCGTGTCGTCGGTCACCGGGACGTCCCCGGACGCCCTGAGCTCCTGGGCACCACGCGGGATTTCCTGGAGTATTTCGGACTGCGAAATCTCGACGACCTGCCGCCGCTGGCCGAGATCAAGACTTTGGGCGACCTGAATATGCAGCTGGAACTGCCGGCCGCCGCGGTCAAGGTCGAAATGGACCTGGAGGATCCGGTCGCGCTGCTGGAGACGCTGACGCTCGGCAAGACCACCACCGAACCTGTGCCCGAATCGGGAGCCGAGACCGAGCCGGCCGCCGCAACCGCAGCCGAACCTGCAGCTGCAACCGCAACGGAACTGGCAACCGAACCCGGACCGGAGGCCGAAGAGTCGGCGCGCGCGAAGAATTCCGATGCCGACGATGACCCGACCGAGGATGATGAGCTCTCCGCCGATGGGCGCGACTCCCGTGAACTCGTAGCCGCGCCGCGCGACTTCGACGACTGATCTGGACCCCATGCGAGCTGGAAAACATGTAAAGCCGGGCGGTCGCGGCAAGCCGTCGGCCCCTGGAAGGCCGCCGAAGCGGGTGCATTCCGCGCCCCGGACCCGTAACAACCCGAACGCTGCCGCCGTCCATGTGGAGCCGGAGCGCCTGCAGAAAGTGTTGGCGCGCGCGGGCCTGGCCTCGCGCCGCGAAGCGGAAGATTGGATTCGCGCCGAACGCATAACCGTCAATGGCAAGGTGGCGACTCTCGGGGACCGCGCCGGTCCCGCCGACGAAGTTCGTCTCGACGGACGAATCGTCCGTCAACGCGCCGCCGACGGCGGTGGCTCGGTGTTTATTTGTCACCGCTCGCCGGGTGAGAATCTGAAGCAACCTGCCTCAGACGATTCACAGGAGTCCCCGGGGAATACCAGCACAAGCGCGGCGTTGCTTGAACGGCTGCCGCGCAGAGCGGGGCGTCGCTTCATTCCCGTCAGTCCCATGCCGCGGATCGACGGCGGTCTGGAGTTGGTGACTTCGGATGGGGAGTTGGCTGCGAGGTTGCAGCGAAGCGTCCATCGACTTTCGAGCGAGTTCAGTGTCCGTGTAATGGGGGAGTTGAATCCCGATCAGATTGCCCGGATTCTGCAGGGCACGCTGGATAGTGGCGAAACTCTTACGGTGGCGAGATGCGAGGCATCCGGCGGCGAGGGCGCGAATCGCTGGTACGCATTGGAGGCACGCGGTGCAAGCGGGAAAGATGTGCGCCAGTTGGTCGAGCGGCAGGGTGCGATGGTCAGCCGGGTGTTGCGTACCAAGTTGGGTTCGCTTGTGTTGGAGCGTACGCTGGCGCGCGGACGCTTCCGACCGCTGACCATTGAAGAGCTCACCGCGCTTATGGGCTCTCCGGGCTCTGGCAGCTGAATGCTCCACCAGTGATTCCACGGCTTCCGGGGCCCAGTAGTGCGATGTAGGGCCCCGTGAGCGATTGCGGAAGGGGTAGGGTGTTGATGTCTTCCGCCGGATACGCCTGACGACGCAATTGCGTTCGCGCCCGCCCGGGATTCAGCGTATTCACGCGAATTTCGGTCGAGCCTTCCAACTCCGACGCCAGCACCTGCGACAGCCCTTCCACGGCAAACTTGGAGACTGCGTAAGCACCCCAGTATGCCCGGCCGCGACGGCCGACTGCGCTCGATGTGAAAACAACCGAGGCGTCCGCGGATTTTTTCAATGCCGGCAGGAGCACATGGGTGAGGGCAAATGCGGCCGTCACGTTAATGTGCATCACGCGACACCAGGTGGGCACATCGTAGTGCTCGATCGGAGACACGGCGCCGAGGATTCCGGCGTTGTGCAACAAGCCGTCAAGCCGGCCGTACCGCTCCAGCACTGCACTCGCAATCAAGTCGAAATCGGGGGCCAGCGCCTTTTCGAGATCCAGCAGAGCAATGATCGGCTCCGGGCCGCCGGCGGTCTCGATCTCGGTGTGAACGCTTTCCAGCTTGCGTGCATTGCGACCAATCAGGATGACGTTGGCGCCGTGGCTGGCGCAGGCGAGCGCCACAGCGCGCCCGAGTCCGTCACTGGCTCCGGTTATCGCGATGACGCGTCCCGCAAGCTCGTCGGGACTCGATGTGTAGTTTCGGGGATCGAACGCAGCGCTCACTTGAATTCCTCGGCGCCTGAGGCGCCCTTGAGACTGAGGGAAAAACTGAATTTTCCGGCCATGGCTCGCCTGGCCGCCCGCCAGGCCACCCAGCCGTCGGCGAGGGCATCGAATCGTGCGGGTTGCAGAGAGTTCGGCAACGCTCTCTGCGCGCGCACTGAACGTCTCCAGGCAAGCGCAATCCAGACGAGGATTCCGCGCACAGAATCCTGTTGGGTGCGTGGAAGGGCGCCTACTTCCGCAGCAAGCACCGCACGCAAGGCCTCGTGCCGCTGCTTCAACAAGTCCGCCAACTGCGCAGACCACGGCACGGTAGCAAGGCTGTTCGGCTCCACGCCTGCGCGTTCGAGTTCGTCCAATGGCATGCGCAGCCTGCCCGAATGAGCCTCGGACGCCAAGTTTGCAAGCATCTCTATCTCGTGCAGCGCGCTCCCGATCGACAGCCACGCGCCATGCTCCGTGACTTCCGGGATGGCATGCGCGACTACGGGCACTATCATCGCCGCGGCCCATCGTTCGCAGTAAGCAGCGAGTTCGCGGCGAGTCTCAAAAGTGGCGGACGCCAGATCCCAAACGGTCGTATCCACGAAACCTGACAGGCCCGCCAGAGGGGTTGTGGACTGGCTGGCGAATGCGGACACCGCGGCGCGCGTCAGTGGATGGGCCGGGCGGCCCTGTGTAGCGCGTTCACACTCCTCGCGCCACCACTGCAGGCGTACGTGTGCCACGTGATGATCGAGGCCGCCCGCAAGGCTCGCGACAATCTCGCTCTCGATTCCAAACAGGGCTTCGAGTAAGGCCCGTTCGGAAGGGGCAGAGTAGACCGATGCGAGGTATCGAGCCGGGTGCCAGTCAGGCGTTTCTTGCATCGCCTTCGTCTTCCGTACCCGGGACCGCGCGGGGCTTGCGGGTGACCTTGTCGATGGGCTCGAGCTGCGGAATCGGTGCGTCGGCGGTGACGCCGAGCTCCGTGAACCGCCGTGCTTGAGGCAGAACCTGGCTTTCCAAGGATCCGACCGCGGAACTGTACGCCTCGACCGCGCCGTCCAGGCGCTGACCGAGGCGGGCAAAGTGGCCGGTAAAGCTGGTGAGGCGACGATGTAACTCCTGTCCCAGCTCGCGGATGACTACCGCGTTCTGCGCTACCGCCGATTGCCGCCAGCCATGCGCCACCACCTTCAATAAAGCCATCAGCGTTGACGGGGTGGCGATAATCACGTTTTGCCTGAGGGCGTTGTCCAGCAACTCCGGTCGCTCCGCGAGAGCGCTGCCCAGGAACTGCTCCCCCGGCAGGAACAGCACGCAGAACTCGGGGCTGTTGCGGAATTGCATCCAGTAGGACTTGGAGGCCAGCTCGCGGATCCGGGCTTCCACCTGTTGGGCGTGGCGCTTCAGCGCAGCGGCCTTTTTCTCCTCGGTGTCCGCGTCCAAGGCATCCAGGAAGGCATCGAACGGCGCCTTGGAGTCGACCACGATGTCGCGTGAGTCGGGCATGTGTATCACGAGATCGGGCCGCAATGCGCCCGTGCCCGCGTCACCCGCGACATGCAGCTGTTCCGTGAAATCGCAGTGCTCGGACATCCCCGCAATCTCGACCAGCCGGCGCAACGTGATCTCGCCCCAGCGGCCGCGCACTTCCGGGCGCCGCAGCGCAGTCACCAGATTGCGGGTTTCCCTTTGTAACTGCGTTTGTCCCGCGCTAAGCGTCTCAATCTGGGTCCGCAGTGTCGTGTAGGCGTCGCGGCGTTCCCGTTCCAGTGCTTGCGCCTGGGCATCGGTCCTGTCGATGGCCGCTTTCAGAGGCTCAACCAGTTGCGCTATGGCCGTCTCCCGCTCCTTCAGCGAGCTGTTGGCGATCGCCTGGTCCCGCCCGAGCGATTCGCGCGCCAGCTGCAGGAAGCGATCGCTGTTCACTCGCATCGTCTCGCCGGCCAGCGACTCGAAGGCGGCTCGCAGTCGCGTCTCGGATTGTTCCAGCAGCGCGATACGACCGGCTTCGTCGCGTACCGAAGACTCCAGCCGGATGCGCGCACCTTCCAACTCGACGCGCAGTTCGCCTATCCGGCGCGACGCTCGCAGTTGAGCCCAGGCAAAGCCGAGCAGCAGGCCCACGCCCAAGGCGGCCAGTGCCGGTGCAACAATGAACAACATATCCAACGGATTGACTCAGGCCCGCACGAAGTGCGCGAGATAGTTGACCGATGGGTCGCGGCTCAGGCTGCACGCGTTGGACAGCGGGTTGAAGTCGATTCCAGCAAGCTCGCGCAGATCCAGACCCGCGGCACGACCCCAACGCGCCAACTCCGCCGGCTGGATCAGCCGTTCGTACTCGTGAGTCCCGCGAGGAATCAGGTGCGTCAGGTACTCGGCGCCCACGATTGCGAGCAGGAACGATTTGAGGTTTCGATTGAGCGTCGAGACGAACACGTGTCCGTCGGGTCGTACGAGGGTGGCCAAAGTCGCGGTCATCAACCGGGGGTCCGGCACGTGCTCCAGCATCTCCATCGACGTGACGATATCGAAGCTTCCCGGCTGCGCGCCCGCCAGGGCTCCCGCGTCGGCGACTGTGTAATCGATATCGAGCTGCTGTTCGGTCGCGTGCAGGCGTGCGACCTCGATCATCCCGGGAGCCAGGTCGATTCCCGTCACCTTTGCGCCCGCACGTGCCAGGGCTTCGCACAGAAGACCGCCGCCGCAGCCGACGTCCAGGACGCGGGCGCCCGCGAGAGGAGCGCGTTCCGCGACGAAGCGCGCGCGCACGGGATTCAACATATGCAGGGGTCGGAACTCGCCCTGGGCGTCCCAGAAGCGGCTCGACAGGGCGTCGAATTTTCCGAGCTCGCCGCTGTCGGCGTTTATCGCGGAGGGCGTATTCATATCGCGGTCTCCACTCGCCCGGCCCAGTGCCGGGCCAGAGCCAACATTTCCCGTTCATCGAAGGCCAGCAGGCGGCGGGCGCTGACTGCCGCACGGCCGGAAGTCCAAACGTCGCTCGCCTGGGCGCGCGTCGCGGCGAAGAGGATCGTGTCCTGCGGTCGCCGCGCCGGCTGGCAGGCCAGGGTGCCCAGATCCAGACACACCAGATCCGCAGCTTTGCCCGGTTCGATCGAGCCGATCAGCGAACTCATCCCCAGTGCGCTCGCCCCGCCCAGTGTTGCCATCCACAATGCGGATGCGGCCGTCAGGCGAGCCTGCCCGGAAACGTCGGCAGCGCCGCTCAGCGCGGCGGCGCGGGCTTCGGCCAGAATATCCAGAGCGCCGCCACGCGCAGGACCGGCCGTCCCAAGGCCGACGGTAATGCCGCTTGATTCGAGTCGCGCCACAGGACAGTGGCCGGTTGCGCTGGCGAGATCGGCCTGGGGGCAGGCGATGACGCAAACGCCGTTGCGTGCCGCAATGGGTAGATCGTCCTGATCGAGCTGAGTCATATGGAGTGCCGTGAATCCCGGACGCAGTAGGCCCAGCGATTGCAGTCGAATCAGGGGGCGCTGCCCGCTGCGGGCAACGCTTTCGTGCACGGCGGCCGCCGATTCCTGAACAGGCATCGCCACGCGTGCGTCGAGTTCGTCGGCGACGCGACGCAGGCGGCCGAGCGTTGCGTCGCTGACAAGGGCTGGTGTCGGAAGTGCGAAATACAAACTGACCCACGGATCGGATCTGTAGGAATCCCACAGCTGCTCGGCCTTGGCCAGATGCTCGGTGGCGCCTTCGGCCCAGGCATTGGCCTGATCGCTCAGCGGTAGTCCGACGGCTACGCGCATGCGTGCCGAAGATGCGGTCCGCGCGGTACTTTCCGGAAATGGAGTCACGTCGGCAAAACAGGTGATGCCGGCTTGCAGCATTTCCGCAATGGCGATTTGCGTACCGTCTCTGACGAAATCCGGGCTCGCGTAGCGGCGTTCCGCGGACGCCACAGCCTCAGCGGGAATGCCGCGCAGCAGCGTCGCCGACGCGTGAGTATGTGCATTCACGAATCCGGGGAGCAGGGCGTGGTCGGCACGAACTACGCGTTCCGTCGGCTCGAACCGGGCATTCATGCTGTCGATAGGTCCGACCGCGACGATTCGTCCATCGGTCACGACGACTGCGTGATCCGCCAGTACCGTGTTGACGGGGGCCATTGGCAGCACCCAGCGGGCCTCGATCAGCAGATCAGCGGATTCTTGTCGTGGCATGTGCGCAAAACGCGCAAAAAGAGCGTGGGGCTGCAGTATATCGAGGAGGGCGCCGGTGTGCCTGTCGCGCGCGTATTTCCGGCGGCCCCGCTCGGCGGCCCGCGCCACATTAAGTCGATCATCATCAAGTCGGGTCACGCAGCCTGCGTGTGCTAAAATTTCCGCCTTTCTCCCAAGCATCGGCCTCGAATGTCCGGAATCGCACGCGAAGTACTGCCTGTAAGCCTAGAAGACGAGATGCGGCAGTCGTATCTCGACTATGCAATGAGCGTCATCGTCGGACGCGCACTGCCTGATGTCCGGGATGGTTTGAAGCCTGTGCATCGTCGGGTCCTGTTCGCCATGCGCGAGCTGGGCAATGAGTGGAACAAGTCCTACAAGAAATCCGCACGCATCGTCGGCGACGTCATCGGTAAATACCATCCGCACGGCGACACAGCCGTCTACGACACGATGGTCCGCATGGCACAGCCCTTCTCGATGCGCTACCTGCTCGTCGACGGTCAGGGAAATTTCGGGTCGGTGGACGGCGACATGCCGGCTGCCATGCGCTACACCGAGGTGCGCATGTCGCGCCTCGCGCACGAGCTGCTGGCCGACATTGAGAAGGAGACCGTCGACTTCGTCCCGAACTACGACGAGTCGGAATCCGAGCCGTCGGTGCTGCCGACCCGCATCCCGAACCTGCTCGTCAACGGGCAAACGGGCATCGCGGTCGGCATGGCCACCAACATTCCGCCGCACAATCTTACGGAGATCGTCAACGCCTGCCTGGCGCTGCTGGAGGATCCGTCGCTGCCGCTGGCCGCCCTGATGCAGTATGTGCCGGGGCCGGATTTCCCGACCGGCGGCATCATCAACGGCGCCCAGGAAATCGCTACGGCGTACCGCACCGGCCGCGGCCGGCTGTCCGTGCGTGCGCGCGTCGAAATAGAGGAAGTCGGCAAGGCCGACCGGCAGGCGATTATCGTCACCGAGCTGCCGTTCCAGGTGAACAAGGCGCGTCTGATCGAGCGCATCGCACAGCTCGTGCGGGAAAAGCTCATCGATGGAATCGCCTCGGACGGTTTGCGCGACGAGTCGGACAAGGACGGCATGCGCATCGTCATTGAGCTCAAGCGGGGCGAGGTGACGGAGATCGTTCTCAACAATCTGTATGCGCAGACGCCGATGGAGAGCGTGTTCGGCATGAACATGGTCGCCCTTCAGGACGGTCAGCCGAAGCTGATGTCGCTGAAGGACATGCTGGAGGCGTTCATCCGCCACCGGCGCGAAATCGTCACGCGCCGAACGATATACGACCTGGCCAAGGCGCGCGATCGCGCCCATATCCTCGAAGGACTTGCGGTCGCGCTGGCGAATATCGACGAGGTGATTGCACTGATCAAGGCGGCCGCCTCGCCGCCGGAGGCGCGGGTGGCGCTGCTGGCACGCACCTGGTCTCCGGGTATCGTGCCGGAACTGTTGGCGCGCGCCGGAGCGATTTCCACGCGGCCCAACGGGCTGGCACCGGAAGCCGGCATGAGCCACGAGGGCTACCGGCTCTCCGAGGTCCAGGCGCAAGCCATCCTCGATATGCGCCTGAACCGGCTCACGGGCCTGGAGCAGGACAAGATCATCGAGGAGTACAAGGAGCTGTTGGAAAACATCCGCGATCTCGATGACATCCTGGCCCGGCCGGAGCGTCTGACGCAGGTCGTGCGCGACGAGCTCATCGAGGTGCGCGAGGCGTACGGCGATGCGCGGCGCACTGAGATCAATCGGGATCATCTCGATCTGACCACCGAAGATCTGATCGAGCCGCAGGATGTGGTCGTGACGCTCTCGCACACCGGTTACGCCAAGTCGCAGCCGTTGACCGAATACCAGACACAGCGGCGCGGCGGGCGCGGCAAGGCCGCCACCGCGGTCAAGGACGAGGACTTCGTCGAGAAGCTGTTCGTCGCCAACACGCACGATACGGTGCTTTGTTTCTCCAATCGCGGCAAAGTCTACTGGCTGAAGGTGTATCAGCTGCCCCAGGCCGGGCGCAATGCGCGCGGCAAACCGATGGTCAATCTGCTGCCGCTGGAGGAGGGCGAGAAGATCAACGCGCTGCTGCCGGTGAAACAATACGACGAGCAGCATTTTGTATTCATGGCGACCAGCCAGGGCACCGTCAAGAAGACTCCTCTGACGGCGTTCTCTCGTCCGCGCACCAGCGGCATCATCGCCGTGGACCTGGCCGACAACGACCGTCTCGTCGGTGTGGCTATCACCGATGGGCAGCGGGAGATCATTCTGGTTTCCAGTGGCGGCAAGGGCATTCGCTTTCCCGAAGACGAAGTGCGTCCCATGGGTCGCGAAGCCACCGGCGTACGCGGGATCAAGTTGGGAGACGGTCAGTCGCTGATCGCGCTGATTGTCATCGGCGACGGCAACATTCTGACCGCCTCGGCTTCCGGTTACGGAAAACTCACGCCCCTTGACGAGTTCCCCAAGCATGGACGCGGCGGCCAGGGCGTCATCGCCCTGCAAACGTCGGACCGTAACGGTGAGACCGTGGCGGCCCTCCAGGTCGTACCGGGCCAGGAGATCATGTTGATCAGCTCCACCGGAACGCTGGTGCGCACGCCCGTCGATGAGATCTCGGTGCTGGGGCGTAATACACAGGGTGTACGCTTGATCCGTCTTGCAGAAGGTGAACGTCTCGTCGGAATCGAGCGCATAGAGGGTCTCGAGACGCCCGAGAGCGGTGATATCGCCGAAGGCAGTCAGCCGGACGCGGCAGACCAGGTCAGCGACGCTTGAGCCTGGCGCTAACGGTTGAGGAAGCTTTTCGCATGCGTCATCGAGTTCTTACCCTGAACAACATCAGCGCACGCGGCCTGGAGCGGCTGCCGCGCGAGCGTTACGAGATCGCCGCGGATCTCGAGCAACCCGACGCCATTCTCGTGCGCTCGGCCGACATGCATGGCATGGTCATCCCGGACAGCCTGCGGGCCGTCGGGCGCGCCGGCGCGGGAGTCAACAACATCCCGGTGGCCGAACTCAGTCGCCGTGGCATTCCGGTATTCAACGCTCCGGGTGCGAATGCCAACGCCGTGAAGGAACTGGTGCTTGCCGGGTTGCTGCTGGCCGCCCGCAATGTGTGCCAGGCCTGGGCCTTCGCGCGTGCCCTGACCGGGGACGATCACGCGATCGATGCGGCCGTAGAGAAGGGGAAGAAGAAATTTGTCGGCTTTGAGTTGCCGGGCCGGACACTGGGTGTCGTCGGCCTCGGCGCCGTCGGCGTCGAAGTGGCCAACTCTGCCCTCGCGCTGGGTATGAAGGTGCTGGGCTACGATCCGCAGATCACGGTGCAGCGTGCGTGGCAGTTGTCTTCCGCCGTCGAACAGGCCCTGTCGCTCGACGATCTGTTCGCACGTGCCGATGCCATCACTGTGCACGTACCGCTGAACGATCACACGCGAAAACTGGTGAACGAAGCGCGACTGAAATTGATGAAGAAGGGCGGCATCATCCTGAATTTCGCGCGGGCCGCCATCGTCGACGACCAGGCCGTCAGCGGCGCGCTGGAGTCCGGCCGCCTGCACGCCTATGTGTGCGACTTCCCCAATACCGTGCTGAAGGATCATCCCAAGGTCGTTGCGCTGCCGCACCTCGGCGCCTCCACCGGGGAGGCGGAGGAAAACTGCGCCGTCATGGTCGCCGACCAGCTGCGCGATTTCCTCGAGAACGGCAATGTGAAGAACAGCGTCAACTATCCGGAGGTCCTGCTGGCCCGGGTGCCCAACACGACCCGCCTGGCCGTCGCCAACAGCAACGTGCCAAACATGGTCGGCCAGATCTCCACTTGTCTGGCGGGCGCGGGCATCAATATCGCCGACCTGCTGAACAAGTCGCGCGGCGAGTACGCGTACACGCTGATCGACGCGGACGGGACAATCGGCGATGATCTGCTGCATCAGGTTCGCGCCATCGACGGGGTTTTGACCGCGCGGATCGTTTGACATTCCTCGAGAAGCAGCAAGATGGTTGGTAAACGTCGCTTGCCCGCAGGGCAGGCGCACTCTTCCGCGCCAGGTCGGCCCGCTGCAGGCAAGGCGGCAGCTCCCGTCGATCTGGGCAAAGTGCGTCGCCAGATCGATTCCGTCGACGAGCGGATTCATGCCCTCATCAACGAGCGGGCGCGGCTGGCGCAGCGGGTGGGTATTTCCAAGAGCCAGGACGGCCGCACGGTCGACTTCTACAAGCCCGAGCGCGAAGCGCAGGTTTTGCGCATGGCCCGCGAGCGCAATGCCGGTCCGTTGAGCGATGAGGAAATCCTCAGGCTGTTCCGCGAGATCATGTCTGCGTGTCTTGCGCAGCAGGAGCCGCTGAAGGTGGCGTTTCTCGGACCCGAGGGCACCTTCACGCAGGCGGCGGTACTGACGCATTTCGGGCATTCGGTGCGCGCGCTGCCGCTGGTTTCCATCGACGAGGTGTTCCACGAAGTCGAGGCGGGCAATGCCGACTTCGGCGTCGTGCCGATCGAGAACTCGACGGAAGGCACCGTCAATCACACCCTGGACCGGTTTCTGACCTCGCCGCTGAAGATCTGCGGCGAGGTGGAGTTGCGCATCCATCACTTCCTGATGGGTTCGATGAACTCCCTGGGCCGCATCGTCCGCATCTGTTCCCATCCGCAGGCGCTGGCCCAATGTCGGGCGTGGCTGGACGATCATCTGCCCAACGTCGAGCAGGTCCCTGTCTCCAGCAACGCAGAAGGCGCGCGGCGCGCTCGGGACGAGAAGGGCACAGCCGCCATTGCAGGTGACACGGCCGCCGAGGTCTACGGCTTGAAGGTGTTGGCTGCCGAGATCGAGGATCGGCCCGATAACACCACCCGCTTCCTGGTTCTTGGCCGCAAGCTTTTCGCCGCCAGTGGTGAAGATCGAACGACGCTGCTGCTGTCGGTGGGCCGCTCGGATGCGCCCGGTGCGCTGTATCGGTTGCTGGAGCCGCTGGCCAAGCACCGCGTCAGCATGACGCGCATCGAGTCGCGGCCCTCGCGCCGGAAAAAGTGGGATTATGTGTTTTTCGTCGATATTGAAGGCCACTCCGACGACCCGCATGTGAGCAAGGCTCTCGAGGCGCTGAAAAAGCGCTCGTCGCTGTTGCGGGTGCTCGGCTCCTACCCCCGCGCGGTGGTCTGAGGAGGCACTGATGGCACGCTATCTGATAAGCCCTGGTGCGGGCCCCGGCGCCGACCCTGGCGGACTGATCGAAGGGGACATCACGGTTCCCGGCGACAAGTCGATTTCGCATAGGGCGCTGATGCTCGGCGGAATCGCCGAGGGCACCACGGATATCACCGGATTTCTGGCGGGCGAGGATTGCCTGGCCACTTTGCGGGCGCTGCAGGCGATGGGCGTGCAAATCGAGCGCCCCGAGCCGGAGCACGTGATCGTGCACGGGGTTGGAATGGAAGGTCTGCGCGGCTCCTCCGGGCCTTTGGACATGGGCAACGCCGGCACGGCCATGCGACTGTTCATGGGCCTTCTGGCGCCCCAGGCGTTCGACTCGACGCTGATCGGGGACGAGTCGCTGATGCGGCGACCGATGGAGCGAGTGGCGGTTCCGCTGCGGCTGATGGGCGCCGACATTAAGACAAATGAAGGACGTCCTCCGGTCCAGATCCGCGGCGGCCGGCCATTGCGCGCGATCGACTACGCGCTGCCGGTGGCCAGCGCGCAGGTGAAGTCGGCGGTGCTCCTGGCCGCGTTGCAGGCCTCCGGGCGCACTCGGGTCACGGAGCCTGCCCCTGCTCGCGACCATACGGAGCGGATGCTGGGCGCGTTTGGTGTCGAACTGCTTCGGAACGGCCCCACTGCGGCCCTCGAGGGCGGTCAGACACTGCGAGCCACGCATGTTCCGGTGCCAGCGGATTTCTCCTCCGCGGCGTTCTTCCTGGTCGCAGGCTGTCTTGCGGCTGAGAAGGGGCTGTTACTGCGGAATGTGGGAGTCAATCCCACCCGGACCGGTCTGCTTGAGCTGCTGCTGCAGATGGGTGCGGACATCAGGGTTCACAGTCGTACAGCGGGCGGCCGGACAGGCGGCGATGCGGTGGGCGAGCCGGTCGCGGACCTCGAGGTTCGCAAGAGTCGTCTGAAGGGCATCAAGGTGCCCGAATCGCTGGTGCCGCTGTCCATTGACGAGTTTCCCGTGTTCTTCATCGCCGCCGCCTGCGCGCAGGGCGAGACCCTGGTGCGCGGTGCTCTGGAGCTGAGGGTGAAGGAGACCGATCGTCTCGCGGCTATGGGCGAGGGCTTGAGCACGCTGGGCGTGCGCAACGAGTTGCTGGACGACGGGATCTGGATTCAAGGCGGGGATGGCTTTTCCGGGGGGACCGTCGACAGCCACGGGGACCACCGTATCGCCATGGCCTTTGCCATGGCGAGCCTGCGAGCGCGCGGGCCGATCGAAGTGCTGGACGTCGCCAATGTCGCGACTTCCTTTCCGGGTTTCGTGCAGCTGGCCGCTTCGGTGGGCTTGCAGATCGAGGCGCTCTGACGGACGCTCATCAGCAGAAGATGTCGACTTCTCCGATCGTCACCATCGATGGCCCCAGTGGATCCGGCAAGGGCACGATCTCCCGCATCGTGGCCGACCGGCTGCGCTGGCACTTGCTCGACAGCGGCGCCCTGTACCGCCTCGTCGCGCTGGCCGGCTCCCGGGCGGGGCTGGACCCGCTGGACGCCGAGGGTCATGCGCAGCTGGCCCTGAATATGGACGTGGTGTTCGCCGTTGCGCCCGACGGCGGCGAGCGGGTCACCCTGGCGGGGGTGGAGGTGACCCGGGAGATTCGCTCCGAAGAGGGGGGGCAGGGGGCTTCCCGGGTGGCGGCCTGGCCCACGGTCCGGTCGGCCCTGCTGGAGCGCCAGAGGGCCTTTGCGCAGCCCCCCGGACTGGTGGCGGACGGCCGGGATATGGGAACTGTGGTATTTCCGCACGCGCCGCTGAAGGTCTTCCTGACGGCCAGCCCTCAGGCCCGTGCCCTGAGGCGCTATAAGCAGTTGAAAGACAAGGGGTCCGATGTTAGCCTTCCCGCCCTTTCGCGCGAGATAGCCGCGCGGGATTTGCGGGATTCGACCCGTGCGGTCGCCCCACTGAAGCCCGCGATTGACGCCGCGGTCATCGACTCGACCGATCTTACGATCGGGGAAGTCGTCGATCGTGTGCTCGCGTTGGGAGTCAGCCGCGCTTTGTGGCGGTCAGTGTAATAACCGGTGTGAGCAGGATGCGCACATCATTTTGCAATCAGCCTGGATCGGCAGCGGATGAAGGTCCAGTAAATGCACGCCCCGACATGGCCGTGCGAGTGAAGGTATGACAGAAAGTTTCGCCGAACTCTTCGAGCAAAGTCTCGCCAATCAGCGCATTCGACCCGGGATGATTCTGACCGGGCTCGTTGTGGACGTCACTGCTGACGTCGTCATCGTCAATGTCGGTCTGAAGTCCGAAGCCGTGATCCCCCTCGAGCAGTTCAAGAACGAGCGGGGGGAGATCGAGGTCAAGACCGGCGACAGCGTGGAAGTCGCACTCGACTCCGTCGAGGACGGCACGGGCGAGACCCGCCTCTCACGTGAGAAGGCCAAGCGCGCCCGCACCTGGACGCGGCTCGAAGAAGCATTCAACAAGGCTGAGATCGTCACCGGCGTCATCACGGGCCGGGTCAAGGGTGGCTTCACCGTCGAGATCGAGAATGTCCGGGCATTCCTGCCGGGCTCTCTCGTCGACGTACGCCCCGTGCGCGATACCTCGTACCTCGAGGGCAAGCCGCTAGAGTTCAAAGTCATCAAGCTCGATCAGAAGCGCAATAACGTTGTTGTTTCGCGGCGTGCGGTCGTCGAGCAGGAGTTCTCCGCCGAGCGCAGCGCGCTGATGGAGAACCTGCAGGAAGGCGCGGTCGTGCGCGGTTCCGTCAAGAACCTCACCGACTACGGCGCGTTCGTCGATCTCGGCGGCATCGATGGCCTGCTGCACATCACGGACATGGCGTGGAAGCGCGTGAAGCATCCGTCGGAAGTCGTCAAGGTTGGCGATGAGATCGATGTGCGAATCCTGAAGTTCGATCGCGAGCGTTCGCGTGTGAGCCTGGGCCTCAAGCAGCTCGGCGCGGATCCTTGGGAGAACATTTCACGGCGTTATCCGCCCCATACGCGCGTGTTCGGCAAGGTCACCAACATTGCCGACTACGGCGCGTTCGTCGAGATCGAAGACGGTGTCGAGGGACTCGTCCACGTCTCGGAAATGGATTGGACCAACAAGAACGTCAATCCCGCCAAAGTGGTGCACACCGGCCAGGAAGTCGAGGTCATGGTGCTCGACGTCGACGAGGAGCGTCGCCGCATCTCGCTCGGCCTGAAGCAGTGCAAGGCCAACCCGTGGAAGGAGTTCGCCGAGAACTACAACCGCGGCGACAAGGTCTCCGGTCAGATCAAATCGATCACCGACTTTGGAATCTTCATCGGCTTGCCCGGTAATATTGACGGCCTGGTGCATCTGTCGGACATCTCCTGGGATCTGCCCGGGGAAGAGGCAGTGCGCAACTATCAGAAGAGCCAACAGCTCGAAGCGATGGTGCTGTCGATCGATCCGGAGCGCGAGCGCATCAGCCTGGGGATCAAGCAGCTGGCGAAGGATCCGTTCTCCGCCTGGATTGCCGAGAACCCCAAGGGCACGATCGTCACCGGTGCGGTCAAGGAAGTCGACGCACGCGGCGCCATCATCGATCTGGGCAACGGGATCGAGGGCCAGCTGCGGGCCTCCGAGCTCGGGCGCGATCGCATCGAGGATGCACGCACCGTGCTGAAGGTTGGCGAAGAGGTCGAGGCGAAGTTCACGGGCGTCGACCGCAAGTCACGCACGATCTCGCTGTCGATCAAGGCCAAGGAAATACACGAGGAAGCCGAGGCGGTTCAAAGCTATCGCTCCGACACGGGATCTTCGTCCGGAACGAGCCTTGGAGACCTGCTGAAAGAGCAAATCGGCGGTGATCGGGGCTAATCGGTCAGCTGTGCTGTCGAAAGACCGGGGCCTTTGCGGCCCCGGTCGTACGACAGTGCGGCGGCTTCTGCCGCGGTCGCGCGGTCTTCCGGGCGCTTGCGGCTGTGCCGCGGGCGCTCTCGATTCACGTCAAAGGGGGTGAAACGAGATGGAAACCGAGAGTGAGGCCATGGGTACGACCATGACCAAATCGGAGCTCATCGAGATCATTACAGCGAAGCAGAAGCATCTGCCGGCCAAGGATGTGGAGCTGGCGCTGAAGCAGATTCTGGAAATCATGAGCGACGCGCTCTCCCAGGGGGAGCGTATCGAGATCCGCGGGTTCGGCAGCTTCTCGCTGCATTTCCGGCCCCCGCGCCAGGGCCGCAATCCCAAGACCGGCGAAGCTGTCGCGCTCTCGGGCAAGTATGTGCCGCATTTCAAGCCCGGCAAGGATCTGCGTGAACGCGTGAATGACGGAGCGGACCAACCCATCAGGGATTGAGGCTCTTGGCCGAGGCGGATTGCCGCTGTACGCCACCACGTCTTCGGCAGTATCTTCGAGGCGTGTTCGAGTTACCTCCGTTCCTGCTGGCGCTCGCTTTCGTGGCGATCGGAGCGGCTGCTTGGTTCCTTGGGCGCCGCGTCGGCGCTGCGCGCACTGTCCGTCTGCCGCGTGACTATTACGTCGGCCTCGACCATCTGATCAACGATCGCTTCGATCATGCGGCCGAAATTTTTGCCCGCATGGCCGACGCCGACGGCGACGTCGCGGAAATCCAGTTTGCCCTGGGAAGTCTGTTCCGCCGCCGCGGCGAAGTGGACCGTGCCATCTCCATTCATTCCCGGCTTCGCGAGCACGGCAGCGGGGCGTTGCGCGACAAAGCCGCTTTTGCTCTCGCACTGGATTACCTGAGCGCCGGGCTTATGGATCGCGCCGAGCGGCTGCTGGAGGAACTCGCCGCCTCGCGGGAGTACCGCAACGCGGCCCTGGATCACCTGTTGCGAGTCTATGAGGCCCAGGGTGACTGGGCCAATGCTCTGAAGACCTTTCACGAGCTGCCCCCTGCGGTACAGCTCGAGCGTCGTCGTGCCGCCGCCCACTATCTTTGCGAACTCGCCGAGCACGCACTGTTACAAGGCGACGCCGAACGGACGCGCGCGCTGTTGCGGCAGGCACGCAATCACGACCCGGAGCTCCCCAGGGCGGAGATTTTGAATGCCCGGATGACGGAGCTGGCAAACGATACTCGCGGCGCACTGGCGTTGTATCTGAAGGCCCTCGAGGCTTCACCAGGATTGGCCCTCGAGATCATCCCGCGCGTCCTGAAGCTTGCCGGGCAAGTTGGTGAGGACGATGTGCTCGAGCAGCTGGCTGAGCGACTCAGGCGCACGGGTCGAGTCAGCGCTCGGCAATTGGCCTGGCTGCTAGCTACCGCGCTACCCCCAAAGGACGTACACCGTCTTCCGCGCGTTTCCGGGGATGTCGGCAGCGGCGTGGAGACGGCGGCCGACGCGACTTCGCTTGGCGCGCTTCTGACGCGCATAGGCGACGCCGGTGGCCGCTACCAATGCGACGACTGCGGCCTGCACAGCGTCGGCTGGTTCTGGCGGTGCCCCAAATGTCGATCGTGGGACAGCATGCGTCCGTCGGTATTCAAATGGGCCGACCGCACCGACGAGTCGGCGGGCGCCAACTGATCGACGCTGCGCCGGCGACCCGGCAGCGGCATGGACATTGCTTGAGCCCAAGCAGGTTGCGGCGCACTTTAAGCCATTTTTTGAGAATTGGGCCTCAAAATGGCTCGCATGGAAGCGAAGGGTGCGCATGATCCAAACCGAAGCGCAAGGTAGACTCGCCGCGAACACCCGGGAGTCATCTTCAGGAGAGCTTGATGAGCATGAGCCAGAAGTCCGTCATACGGACCGCCGTGTTTCCGGTCGCCGGTCGCGGAACGCGTTTCCTGCCGGCCACCAAGGCCAGTCCGAAGGAGATGCTTCCGGTCGTCGACAAGCCGCTGATTCAGTATGCGGTGGAAGAGGCCCTGCAGGCGGGCGCCCGGCGCCTGGTCTTCGTGACCGGTGCCTCCAAGCGCGCGATCGAGGATCATTTCGACTCCGACCAGGAGCTGGAGCACATGCTCGAGGCCCAGGGTAAGAGCGATCTGCTCAATCAGCTGCGCAGTGTGCTGCCTTCGTATGCTTCTTGTATTTACATCCGCCAACCGGCGCCGTTGGGATTGGGTCACGCGGTGTTGTGCGCACAGCCGGCGGTAGGTTCCGAACCGTTTTTCGTACACCTCGCGGACGACTTGATCCGCAGCGAGGTGGCCTGTCTGCGGCAGATGGCTGATGTCTACGAGGCAAAAAAAGCCAGTGTGCTCGGCGTGCAGCTCGTCCCACACCAGGACACGGAGAAGTACGGCATCGTGGCCGTGGAAGCGGACGAGTCGCTAACCAGCCGGGTCCGCAGCATCGTCGAGAAGCCGAAGCCCTCGGTTGCTCCCTCGGATCTTGCGGTCGTCGGGCGCTATGTGCTCGCGCCTTCCATCTTTGCGCACCTTGAAAAGATCGGACACGGTGCGGGCGGAGAAATCCAACTCACCGACGGTATTGCGGCGCTGATGCGCGAAGAGGCGGTGTATGCACATCGCTTCAAGGGCAAGCGCTATGACTGCGGCAGCAAGTTAGGTTATCTGCAGGCGACGGTTGAATATGCCCTGGCACATCCCTCGCTCGGCAAGGATTTCCGCAAATATCTGCAGACCCTGGAGCTGACTGCGGAAGCTGAAGACCAGCGGGCGGGCAAAACGCCTCGCAAGTCCCGCGCCGGTCCGTCCAAGCGCAACGGCGCGTCGGCCAAGGGCAAGCGGCGCTCTATGGTGGGTGGGGCCGCCAAGTCGGCGTAAACGACAGTCCCGCTGCAATGATGAATTCATTTCAGCCATAGGCGCCGTCTGGGGCGGCGTCGAGGTTACGCTTCGGCTTGTCTTGGGGTAGCGGGTCGCCGCAAGCTGCTTTCGCTTCTTCATCAGGAGGAACCGATGGCCAATCGCCGTCCTGCCGATCCGCCCGGCAAATCACAAGCCGGCTCGCTCCCTGCCGACAAATCCCAGCCAGTAAAACGCCCGTCGCGCGCGAAGAAAGTCGTGACCAAGGCCGCCGCGCCGCATGTCCTGATTTCCGAGGACGTGCGCCGCGGAATGATTGCGGAGGCTGCCTACTTACGCGCCGAACGAAGGGGCTTCACCGGTGGCCGGGAGGCCGAAGCGGTGGATTGGCTCGTCGCGGAGGCCGAAGTCGACGCCTTGCTCAGGGCGGAGCATGCGGGGACTCCGCAGTAGCTTTGGCTTTTGACTGGGCGGCTGCCGCTTGCGGCGGTGCCAATCCGTTGGAGTACAGCACCCGGCCGTCGGGGCAGACGAATACCGCGTCGTACTGCGGCAGTCGGTTGATGATTTCCAGCGCCTTCTCAGGACCCAGTACGAAGGCCGTCTTGGACATGCCGTCGGTCTCGGTAGCCGTGGGTCCCAGAATCGTCGCGCTGCGCACTTTGCTCGCCGAGTGGCCGGTGTGTGGGTCGATGATGTGGTGATAGCGCACCCCGTTTTCATCGAAGTAACGCTCGTAATCCCCCGAGGTCGACATGGCCGAATCCGACAGCGGAATCTTGGTCACCACCTTGTTCTTATCGTCGGGGTTTCGTATCGCGACCACCCACGGCCGCCCCATGTGGTCACCAATGATGCGCGAATCGCCGCCTGCTGTGACCACGGCGTGTTGGATTGCGTGCGCCTGCAAAATCGCGATGCCGTGATCGACCGCGTATCCCTTGCCTATCCCCCCCAGGTCGATGCGCATTCCCTGATGCTCGAAGCGCACCGTGTGATGAACCTCGTCCAGCAGCAGGTTGCGGTAATCGACGGCCGGTAGTGCAGCTTGGATCTGCGCCTCCGTCGGCCTGATGTGTTCGGGGTAGTTGTACAGGTGGCCTACGCTGGCGTAGGTGATGTCGAAGGCCCCGTCCGTGATCTTGGAGAAGTACAGCGAGCGCTTGATCAGGTCGAACAGCTCCTTGTCGACTTTCACCGGCTCCTGGGCTGCGCGCGCGTTGATCTGCGAGAGTTGGCTCTCCGGCTTGTAGTGGCTCATCAGCTCATCGATGCGCGTCATGTCGGCCATGACGGCCGCGATGGCTTCGTCCCCCTTGGCAGCGTCGGCGGCCCAGACTTCGACGTAGATACGCGTGCCCATGATGGCTTCCGTGCGCTCGCGCCACACGGCCCAGGCGGGCGCGGGCAGGACGCAACAGGCCAGGGCGATCAAAAAAAGCGAGGCGCTGAGATGAATGCGCATGGTGGCTCGATCCGGTTCGTGAGGGCGGCAGATTAACATATCGTAAGCACAAGCTTACGTATGAGTCGGGCCTGAAGCTGGCACTCCGCAAGCGCGCCAACGTCCAAAGTTTTGTAAAGGAAATCAGTAGCGTGTGTGCGTGGCCGGGTTCCTGCTCCCCACGTGGTCACGGGCAAGCTCCAAGGTTGACTAGCCTCCCTCGGGTGCTCAGATTGCGAACTGTCTCTCGCCACGTGCGAGGCGTGCTCCTGTCCCGAAAAAGTCGTAAGGCCGAAAAAATGCCTGAGCTGTTGACTCGCCGAACTGTGCTGACCGCTTCGCTCGGGGCGGCGGCAAGCCTGTCGGCCGCGGCTCTGTTGCCAGGCCCGGCGTTTGCGCGTGCGGCGAACGACCCCGTTACGGTGACCCGGCTCGGCGACAGCCTCTGGCTGTTCCAGGGCGCCGGCGGCAATGTCGTCGCGG
>FTJL01008541.1_pt2 | contig 25265 bp, 23 predicted proteins | sample 1658551 | NCBI WGS metagenome assembly FTJL01 (sample SAMEA3914835, study PRJEB12502) | metagenome | biome: forest; material: soil | place: Canada | collected 2011-07-03 | depth 0.3 m
GCGATCAGCGATGACGGCTACCTCACGGAATCCCTGGACGAGATCGCCGGAACCCTACGGCCGGAAATCGAATGCGATGCCATGGAAGTCGAGGCTGTGCTCGCGGGGGTTCAGGCCCTGGACCCGCCCGGAATTGCGGCCCGCTCGGTCGGCGAGTGCATCGAGCTGCAACTGCGGCAGCTGGATCCGGCCACGCCAGGATTCAACACCGCCATTCAGATCGCGCGTCACCACCTGGAACTGGTGGCAGAGCGGGAGCATTCCCAGCTCCGACGCGAACTTCGTGCCACGGATGAAGAGATTGCCTGCGCCCTGGCGCTGGTCCGCTCCTGCCACCCCCGGCCGGGCTCTACGGTCAGCAACGGTTCGGCGGAATACGTAGTCCCCGACGTTTTCGTGCGTCGTACCGATCACGGGTGGGCGGTCGAAATAAACGCTGCGACACTGCCGCGCGTGCGCCTCAACAGCAGCTACGCGGGCATGATCGGCCGCAACGCCAGCCACGCCTCCATGCGCGCGCAGTTACAAGAAGCTCGCTGGCTCCTGAAAAGCCTGGAGATCCGTCACGAGACGCTGATCAAGGTCGCCCGCTCCGTCGTCGAGCGCCAGACGGCCTTCCTCGAGCATGGGGACGAGCACATGCGCCCCATGATTCTGAAGGACATCGCGGAGGCCGTCGGGATGCATGAATCCACGATCTCCCGCGTGACCTCCGGTAAATACATGCACACCCCACGTGGGGTGTTCGAGTTGCGGTATTTTTTCTCCAGCCAGGTCGAAGGCGCCGACGGGTCGGGGACTTCCTCGACCGCCATTCGCGCCAAGATCCGCAAACTGGTGAAGGAAGAAGGAGCAGAAAATCCCTTGAGCGACGGCCGCATAGCGGAAGTCCTCTCCGGGGAAGGCATTCCCGTCGCCCGCCGCACGGTAGCCAAGTACCGTGAAGCCATGGGCATTGCGCCGTCCAACGAACGCCGCCGCGCGGGATTGAAGCAGATGTGAGTGAGTTCATTGTGAAAATCTAGAGAGGAGACGCCTATGCAGCTCAACGTCACCGGCCATCACGTGGAAATTACGCAGGCTATGCGCAGCTACGTGGAGAAGAAGCTCGAGCGCATTGGACGCCACTTCGATCAGGTCATCGACGTTCACTGTGTCCTGACTGTGGAGAAACTCAGACAGAAGGCCGAGGCCACGCTGCACGTCAGCGGCAGTGTCATCCATGCCGACGCCACCCAGGAAAACATGTACGCCGCCATCGACGCGTTGGCGGACAAGCTCGACCGGTGCATCAAGAAGCACAAGGAAAAGCTCACCGACCATCACGCCGCGGAGACGCGGCGCGCCATTAGAGTCTAAAACATTCGCAGGTACCCTCGTTGTCGGCGGCTAAGCGTCGACGACGGGGCATACCTCGCACCAATAGGGGGCTACCCCCTATTCCCCGCCCAAGTGCGCCCCACTTGCGCGACACATGCTCTTGCGCGGCCGATCCCGGCTAGATAACGTCTTCCCGTGCGTATCATCATCGTCAGCGGATTGTCCGGCTCGGGTAAGAGCGTGGCTCTGCACATGCTCGAGGACCTCGGGTTCTATTGCATCGACAACATTCCGGCCGCGTTGATGAAGCCGTTCATTTCCTACACCGTACGCAGCCCGGAACCGACTTACGAACGCACCGCCATCGGACTCGACGCGCGCAACACGGCAGCGGAGATCGCCACCGTTCCCAAGCTGATCGATGAGCTCAAACGCAGCGGAATCCACTGTGAGCTTATTTTTCTGGTCAGTGGGGAAGAGGAGCTGTTGCGGCGCTTTGCCGAAACGCGCCGCAAGCATCCGATGAGTCGCGATAACATCGATCTGCGCGAGGCGATGACGATGGAGCGTGCGCTCCTGGATCCGATCGTGCACGCCGCGGATCTGGTGATCGACACGTCGAAGATGGGTGTTCACGCCTTGCGGGACACGATCCACAAAAGAGTCGAGCAAAGCTCGCTTGGCCACCTGTCGGTCACATTCGAGTCCTTCGGGTTCAAACATGGTATTCCCGGCGACGCGGATTTCGTGTTCGATGCGCGCTCGCTGCCGAATCCTTACTGGGAACCCGCGCTGCGTCACCTGACCGGCCGCGATCCGGAGGTCATCCGCTTCCTGGAAGGCCAGACGAATGTGGCTGCGCTGATCGCCGATATCGTGCGCTTCGTCGACGCCCGCATCCCCGAGTATCAAGCCAGCAACCGCGGCTACATGACAGTCGCCGTTGGCTGCACCGGCGGGCAGCACAGGTCGGTGTATATCGTCGACCGCCTCGCCGAAAGCTTCGGGGCGCGTTTTCCGAACGTGAGCTCGCGACACGCCTCCCTGCCGATACCGCAGCTGACGCACGTCTCGGGGACATCGGCGACCTAGTCACCGTTACGTCGCCTGCGCTACGCCTGCCGCCAACACCGACGGTAGTCTTTCTCCGCTCATGAACGCCAGCAATGCGGGACTGGCATCCATCGCATCCCGGTAGCCCAACTTGATCAGTTCGCGCGTGTAACCCGCCTCGAACATCAGGTAACTCGGAAGCTGGTAGCCCGCTGAATCCCGGCCACCAATAACCCTTAACAGCGTGCGCAGGCCTTGCGGCATCTCTGCGATGTGGCGCGCGGCGATCTCTCTTGGATCGACGCTTGGCGCCAGCATGAGCGTCTCGACACTCCGCAACCCACGCGCGGCTTCCGGAGCGGCCGCGACCAGTTGGTTGATGCGCTCCACCTGTTCCAGGTCGCCATAGATCTGATCCGTAAACAGCGTATCGAGCATGTACCCGAATATCTCCCCGGGAGTGGGCATTGCCGTCTCCGGGCGATTGGCCACAACACCGGCCTGGCGGCGCGCCCTGACTCCTAGGACGAGCAGACGATCGGCGCCGAGATGAATCGCCGGGCTCAATGGATTGAGCTGACGCATCGCGCCGTCGCCGAAATACTCCTCGCCCAGTCGCATCGGCGGAAACAACAGCGGAATGGCTGCGCTGGCCATCAAGTGATCCAACGTGAGCTCGCATCTGCGTCCCACCCGTTGAGCCCGGGCCCACTCCGAGATCGGCTCAAGACTGTCATAGAAAGCAACCGACTGCCCCGTACCATAGCTCGTCGAGCACAGTGCCAACGCCCGCAGATGCCCTCTGGCAATACTCCGGCGAACCCCAGCGCAATCGACGTGGATCCCCAGCAGTTCACGTAAGGGAGAATTGTCCAGAAGTGACTTCGGGGGAGAGAGCACCAAGCCGCCGGACAGAAGCGCAATCATCCAATGAAGACCGGCGCGCAGCATGTGTGCCGAATCGACGTGGAACACCTGGGAGGATCGGAAGTTGGCCCAGACGCTCTCCAGCCCGGCGACGGCCCGGCGCCAGTGATGGGCTTCAGATGCCAGCACGCCCGCCGAGATAGCCCCGGCGGAGGTTCCCACAATCACCTGAAAAGGATTGCGTGCCCGCGGCATGATCTCCGAAAGAGCCACCAGCACGCCGACCTGATAGGCCGAGCGCGCGCCACCGCCTGTCAGCACGAGTCCGACAGTGGGTCGCCCCGCAGAGCGATATGGTGATTCGAATGGACCGTTCATCTGGCGATTCTGCGCCCAGTCAGTTCGGGTGAAGACTCAGCGTATGTTGGACGGCTCCCGGAAGAAACGGCAGCGGCTCCCCTCGGGCCCACTCCATGAAACCTGCGCGATAGTACGCGGAAAGCGGGTGACCGCTCTGGCCACCGGGCATATGAAAGTAGCCTTCCGCCTCGTGGCCCGGCGAAACGGCGAAGCGCTCGGAAGCCCCGGCCACAAGACCCTGGACCCGCGGCATGTCGGTGTCCCCGGGCAGCTCCATCTCGGGCATATCCAACAGCGGCGAGAGGAAATCGGGCAGACCGGGCGAAAGCGGATGGCGGATATGTACCAGGTTATGCCGCCCCCAGGTGCAGTGCGCAAGGTCCCCGCACTGCTTCTGCAGCGTCGTGATCGTGGCGTCGACCTGGCCCAGCAGTAGATCTTCCCAGCGGGAGTACCGCGCGGCGAGCAGGTGCATGGGCTGCCCTTTGATCAGTTGCCACAAAGGCTCCTCGAACTGCATCGGTGGGCTGAATGACTCGTCCGCCGGTATGTGCAGACCATCAAGAATCATATTCCAAACCGAGACTTCCAGACCGTCGCGCCAGGTGCGCACCACGCGGTACCCGACGGAATCCGTAGACGCCCTCCCGTTCCAATCGGCAACAAGTTGCCGCAGTGCGGCGCGCTGCGGGTGATTCTTCACCGCCGCGGCATCCAGCAACCCGAGCAGCAGATCATGCCAACGGGACAGAAACACCGCGCGCTCGTCGAGTTGAATGGGCAACATGGCCGCGGCTGTCACGGGACCCTTCATGGCGAGCAGATCGTCGCGAATCTGTGCCGCACGGGCTCCAAGGTCGTATTCGGCGCCCAGGGACGCCGTATCGCCACCGATCGCCACTTCCTGCCCTTCATCCGAGGTCACGCGTGCATTGGCCGACCACAGCCGGCCCGAGGGCGGATCGATCAGCTGCGGATGGGACGACGCCTCGGTCCATCCGGTTTTAGCGGCTGCCCGCCCAGGTCCTGCTTCCAGGGGAACCTTGCCGAAAATAGCCCAACCTATGTGTCCCTCCCGGTCACCCACCACCGCGTTCTGCTGCGGGATGCCGATTGTTGCAGCCATCGCAAGCGCCTCCCTGGTGGAGGTGACGTGCTCCAGCTCCATGAGATTCAGGTTGGTCGCGGCCGGCAACTGCGCAAGCCAGGATGAGAACCAACACTGCCCGCGATCCGGGTGTGCCTCCAGCAGTAAACCCGCCGGCCCGGACCTGACCGGCAGTCGCACACTGGCGGCTCCGTGAACGCGAATCTCCTCCCATTGCAACGCGATAGGGGTTGCACCGGAGGGCCCTTGCACCTGGGTGTCGGTTACGGCTGTACAGGGTACCAGCCGCACTTCGAGCCAGTTCCCGTAACTGTTGGTGAATCCCCAGGCGATATGCCCGTTGGAACCGGCGACGACCATGGGAGCGCCGGGCAGGGTTACGCCCGTCACATCGAGATTTCGGCCCGGCGTCGCCACCATCCTGAGCCGGGCGCGATACCAGACGATCGGCACGCGTTGGCCCAGATGCATGTCATTGGCAACGATGGCGGCGCCCGTCGACGTCAGACCCCCGGCGACCGCCCAATTGTTGCTGCCCAGAGATTCGACCGGTGCGGACACGTGCGCCACGCTCTGCGTGGCAGGTGCCTCGCGGATGTTGATGACTTCAGGTGTTGGTATGGCGGCTGCCCGCAGGCCCAAGGACGCGGTATCCGCTCCCACCGCGGGGGCGTCCCACGCGGTCCGCGGCGGATAGAAAAAACTCAAGGCGCACTTCCACTGCGAGCCGCAGAGCGCGCCGCCCAGGCGCTCATTGACTTCGCGCCGCATGATTTCACGCTTGAAACCCCGGTACTGCAGTTGCCACCACATGGCATCGACGGTCAGGATGGTGTCCTCCGGATGCCAGGGAACCGGATTCGCACCCAAAACCCAGTATTCCCACGGGCGGGCCCTCAGGCTCGCCAGGCCATCATTCACGCCGCGGGTGTAGGCGTCGATGATCGCACGTTGGCCGGGACTCGCCTGGCGCATGACTTGCGCGGCGATCTTGCGAAACAGAAACGGGCGAGCCGACTTGTCCAGAGCGAGCCCCACCGGACCCACCAGTTCCGACAGTTCGCCGGCACTCATGCGGCGCGACAGGTCCATCTCGAAGAACCGGTCCTGGCTGTGGACGAAGCCGGTGCCGTAGGCCAGGTCCGCCAGGTTTTTCGCGCTGATCGTCGGAACGCCCAGGCTATCGCGATCGATGGTGACCGGGGCACTCAGCCCGGCAGCGGAAATCTCACCGTCCAGTTGCGGCAGCGAAGCACGTAGGAGCCCGTGCACGATCGCAAGCCCTGCTGGAATCAGCATTGCACCGGCGATCGCGACGTATTTCCACTTCACGGATCCAGCGACACCTTGAGGATCTGCATGGAGTTCGTCCCGCCCTGTACCCCCGACAGTTCGCCCTTGGTGAGGATCACCAGATCGTTCTTCTTTACCAGGTCCAGTTCCAGCAACCGGGTGAACAGAGATCGGTACAGCTCCTCGGTGCTGCTGCCCGCCGTCACGTCGAAAATAAAGGGATAGACGCCCCGATAGATAGTGACCCGCCGACGTGTGGCCTCGTGCCGTGTGAATGCGTAGATGGGAATGTCCGAACGAATACGCGACATCCACAGGGGTGTGGCGCCCGACTCGGTCAAAGCGACAATCGCCGCGACTTTCATGTGATTGGCCGTATACATGACGGCCATCGCGATTGCCTCTTCCGTACCCCGGAACTGCCCTTCGACACGATGTCGTGAGCGGATGTGCGTGAGCTGGTATTTCTCAGCTCCTTCGATCACCTGCGCCATGGCTTCGACCGTGCGCAGCGGGTAACGGCCCGCCGCCGTTTCAGCCGACAGCATCACAGCATCCGTTCCGTCCATCACCGCGTTGGCGACATCGCTGACTTCCGCACGTGTTGGAGTCGGATTCTGGATCATCGACTCCATCATCTGCGTCGCCGTGATCACCACACGATTGCGATTGCGGCTCTGCTGGATGATCGTCTTCTGCAGCCCCGTCAGCTCGGCATAGCCCATTTCCACGCCCAGATCGCCGCGCGCCACCATCACCACATCCGCCGCTTCAATGATTCCAGACAGGTTGGCAACAGCCTCGTGGCGCTCGATCTTGGCAACGATGCGCGCCTCGCCCCCGGCCTGGCGCACTAATGTCCGACACTGTTCGATGTCTGCGGCGTCACGCGCGAACGAGACCGCTATGTAGTCGATGTTCTCTTCGGCGCCGAATTTGATGTCCTCGCGGTCCTTGTCCGACAGTGCCGGCGCGGAAATCCCGCCGCCCTGGCGATTCAGTCCCTTGCGATCGGACAGCTCCCCGCCAATCCGCACCCGCGTCTCGATCTTCGTTGCACTGACCCGGTCGACGTCCAGAACGATCTGGCCGTCGTTGAGCAGCAGCGAATCGCCCGCCTTCACATCATTCGGCAGGTTCTTGTAGGCACAACCCACCATTTCGACGGTACCCGCCTTGGGGTCGAGTTCCATGTCGAGCGTGAAAGGCGCGCCTTCGACCAGCATGACCTTGCCGTCGCGGAAACCCTCGATTCGGATCTTGGGACCGCCCAGATCGAGCAACACGCCGATGCATTTGTCGGCGCGGCTCGCAGCTTCGCGCACCAGGCTGAGGCGCCGGCGGCGATCTTCGACTGAGCCGTGCGAGGCGTTCAGGCGGACGACGTCCACCCCCGCACGCATCATCGCTGTGAGAATGGTGAGATCGTCAGTCGCCGGTCCCATCGTGGCGACAATCTTCGTACGTCTAAGCATAGTTCCTGGTTAGCAGCGAGCTGCGGTCAGCACTGTGCCGACCTTTTGTGCACTGCGTATATCAGCCGCGGGCGCGTTCTTCCAGCGCGGCAACCGCTGGAAGCCTTTTGCCCTCCACAAATTCGAGGAACGCTCCACCGCCGGTGGAGATGTACGATATACCGTCTTCCACACCGTATTTCTCTATCGCGGCGAGCGTATCTCCGCCCCCCGCAAGCGAAAAAGCCTTGCTCCGGGCTATAGCCAGGGCCACGGCGCGGGTACCTTCGCCGAACTGCTCGAACTCAAAGACGCCCAAAGGCCCGTTCCAGACTATCGTTCCTGCCGACTGCAGGGTGGCGCTGAACCGGTCGGCCGTATCCGGCCCGATATCCAGGATCATCTCGTCGGCGCGCACGTCGTGGACCGACCGGACGTCGGCATGCGCCGTTGCGGCGAATTCCTTCGCCACGACCACGTCCGTGGGCAGCGGAATCTCGGTGCCCCGGGCTTTGGCCTTGTCCATCAGTCGGCGGGCCACGTCGAGCATTTCCGCCTCGTGCAGCGACTTGCCCACGGCCATGCCGGTGGCCGCGAGGAAGGTATTGGCGATGCCGCCGCCCACGACCAGCAGATCCACTTTTTCCAGCAGCGCCTCCAGCACGGTGAGCTTGGTGGAAACCTTGGATCCGCCCACTATGGCAGCGAGGGGCCGCGCCGGCTGGTGAAGGGCCGTCTCGAGCGCTTCCAACTCGCCGATCAGCAGAGGTCCCGCGCAAGCAACTTTGGCGTAGCGCGCCACACCGTGCGTGCTCGCCTCGGCGCGATGCGCAGTACCGAAGGCGTCCATCACGAATACGTCGCAAAGTCCGGCCATCTGCCGCGCAAGCGGCTCGGCGTCTTTTTTCTCGCCTTTGTTGAAGCGAACGTTTTCGCACAACACGGCTTCCCCGGGTGCGCAATCCACACCGTCGAGCCAATTCTTCCGCAAGGGCACCGGTTTGCCGAGGAGATCGGACAAGCGCGCTGCCACGGGAGCCAGCGAAAACTGCTCGTCGTACTTGCCCTCCTCCGGGCGGCCGAGATGCGAGAGGATGAAGACCTTCGCGTGCTGGTCCATTGCATAACGGATGGTCGGCAGCGCCGCGCGAATCCGCGCGTCACTGGTGACTGCCCCGTTATGCACCGGCACGTTCAGATCCTCACGGATCAGGACCCGCTTGTTGCGCAGGTCCGCATCCGACATGCGCAGGACCTTCATGTGGCCTTGGCCCAGGCCAGCGTGACGTCGATCATGCGGTTGGAGAAGCCCCACTCGTTGTCGTACCACGAGCAGACTTTAACCAGCGTGCCGTCGATCACCTTGGTCAGCGTCGAGTCGAAGATGGAAGAATGCGCATCGCCGTTGAAATCCACCGACACCAGCGGCGCGTCATTGTAGGCCAGAATGCCCTTCATCGGCCCATTGGCCGCGTCCTGCAGCGTCTTGTTGACTTCCTCCACCGACGTGGCGCGCTTGGCGCTGAACGTCAGATCGACCAGGGAAACATTGATCGTCGGCACGCGCACGGCGAAGCCGTCGAGCTTGCCCTTGAGTTCCGGCAGCACCAGGCCGACCGCGGCGGCGGCGCCGGTCTTGGCCGGAATCTGCGACATCGTCGCCGAGCGGGCGCGGCGCAGATCGGAGTGAAACACGTCTGTCAGGACCTGGTCGTTCGTGTAGGAGTGGATGGTCGTCATGATGCCCGCGACCAGCCCGATTTTGTCGTGCAGCACCTTGGCAACCGGTGCCAGGCAGTTGGTCGTGCAGGAGGCGTTGGAAATCACCGTGTGGCTGGACTTCAGCACGCTGTGATTCACGCCGTACACGATCGTCGCGTCGACGTCGTCGCCGCCCGGTGCCGAGATCACAACTTTTTTCGCTCCACCCTTGATGTGGGCGGACGCTTTCGCCTTGCTGGTGAACAGGCCGGTGCACTCCAGCACGAAGTCGACTCCGAGTTCGCCCCAGGGCAGCTTGGCGGGATCGCGCTCCGCGAGAACCCGGATGCGGTCGCCATTCACGACCATGGAGTTGCCGTCGACCGTTACCTCGCCCGGAAATTTGCCGTGCACGGTGTCGTAACGGGTCAGGTGTGCATTCGTATTGGCATCGCCGAGGTCATTGATGGCCACGATCTGCATATCGCCGGTGCGCTTGCCCTGATAGGCCGCGCGCAGAATGTTGCGCCCGATGCGACCGTAACCGTTGATCCCGACCTTTATTGCCATGACCTCACCCTTAAGTTGTTCACTGCGGAAGAATCAGACTGTTGATGTTCAGCGTAACGTTCTCGACCGTGAAGCCGAAGTGCGGAAAGAGGTCCGACGCCTTGCCGGACGCCCCGAAACGGTCGACCCCCAGTACGCGCCCGGCAAGTCCTACATAGCGCCACCAGGACAGAGTTGCTCCCGCCTCGATGGCCAGCCGCCGCGTAACGGCGCGCGGCAGCACACTCTCACGGTACGCCTCATCCTGGGCGTCGAACACCTCTGTGCAGGGCATCGACACCAGGCGAATGCGCCGACCGCTCGAATTCAGGGCCTTCACGGCCTGCGCTGCAAGGCCAACCTCCGAGCCCGTGGCCAGTACCAGGCACTCCGGGGTGCCCTGGCAATCGATCAGAACATAGCCGCCGCGGCGGATAGCCGTTTGCTGCTGCGGGGTACGTGACTGGGGCGGCAACGGCTGCCGCGTAAGGACCAGCGCCGTCGGCCCTGAGTGCTCCACGGCCGCGATCCATGAGACGGCCGTCTCCACCCCGTCGCAGGGTCTCCACAGCGTCATATTCGGCATCGCACGCAGGCTGGTCAGGTGCTCGACCGGCTGGTGCGTCGGGCCGTCCTCGCCCAAACCGATGGAATCGTGGGTATACACCAGGATCACCCGTTGCTTCATCAGCGAGGCGAGTCGCAGGGCATTTCGGGCGTAGTCGGAGAAAACCAGGAATGTACCGCCGAAAGGAATGAATCCGCCGTGCAGCGCCATTCCGTTCATCGCGGCCGTCATGCCGAATTCGCGTACTCCGTAGTGAATATAATTCCCGGACGAATCCTCCGGCGTGAGTACCCGGGCACCTTTGAACTGCGTGTTGTTCGAAGGTGTCAGATCGGCGGAGCCGCCTATGAAGTCCGGAAGCGCCGGCGCGATCACATTCAGGACGGCCTGAGAGGACTGACGCGTAGCTTTCGGCGCGCTCTCCTGGAGCATCGCAGCCGTCGCCGCTGCAGCCGTGCTCGCCCAGTTCTGCGGAAGGTGACCCGCCGAACGCCGTTCGAGTTCAGCGGCAAGCTCGGGGTACGCGTCGCGGTACCGCTGAAACAACTCGCGCCAGGCCAACTCGACTTTCGCTCCGCGCTCGCGATGATCCCACGCCGTGCGAAGTTCATCGGGTATGACGAACGGCTCGTAGGGCCACCCGATCGCCTTGCGTGTCGCGGCAACTTCATCGGCTCCGAGAGCCTCGCCGTGCGTCGCCGCAGTCCCCTGCTTGTTGGGTGCACCCCAACCAATGATGGTTCGGCAACACAGGATCGAGGGCCGCTGGGTCTCGGCACGAGCGGCGCGAACCGCAGCCTCGACAGCATCCGCATCGTTCCCGTCAACGTTGGCGATGACATGCCAGCCGTAGGCTTCGAAGCGGCGCGCGGTATCGTCTCTGAACCAACCGGCCACCTTGCCGTCGATGGAGATGCCGTTCTGGTCGTAAAACAGAATCAGCTTGCCCAGGCCGTACGTGCCGGCGAGCGAACACGCCTCGTGCGAGATGCCTTCCATCAGGCAGCCGTCGCCACAGAACACGTACGTATGGTGATCGACAACGTTGAATCCGGGACGGTTGAACTGGTTGGCCAGCAGCTTCTCGGCCAGCGCCATGCCGACGGCGTTGGCCAAGCCCTGGCCCAGCGGGCCCGTCGTGGTCTCGATGCCCAGCGCCGGCTCATGTTCCGGGTGACCGGCGGTACGCGAGCCGAGCTGCCGGAAATTCTTGATTTCCTCGATGCCGAGCGGATATCCCGTCAGATGCAGCAGCGAATACAGCAGCATCGAAGCGTGGCCGTTCGACAGAACGAAGCGGTCGCGGTCGATCCACTGCGGATTGCCGGGATTGTGCTTCAGGAAACCGTTCCAGAGCACTTCTGCGATGTCGGCCATACCCATTGGCGCGCCGGGATGTCCGGAGTTCGCGCGCTGTACGGCGTCCATGGAAAGCGCGCGGATGGCATTGGCTAGGTCGCGGCGTTTGGGCATGCGTTCTTTTTCCAGTGAGCCGCTCATTTTCCATCAGACGCGACGGATGCTCAATCACGATCGGCCGCGAAAGGTCCGCGGGCACTTCCCAGCACGCCCCTAGGCAGGCAAAGTGAGCGGGCAGTGCCCGCGCAGCAACCACGCTTTTTGCCTGCCGGGCAGAAAGCGCTGGCCCATCCGGTGGGCCGAAGGCGACTTTCTGCAATACACCAGGCCCGTCGCGCTGTCGGCAGAATGCGTCAAGCGGACGTTAAGACTTAATTCCGATCGCGACCAGAGTCTTAGTGTGGATTTCGGCCGGCTTCACATATCGGGAAAATCGCGCGCGGACTGCGTCATGTTCCACGCAGGTGCCCTCTTCCCCTTGATCCAGTTCACTGCGCCGAAAAGACCCTCTGCTACGATTCGGTGAGGCCGGGCGGCCTTAAGGTTTCCGAACCGAACCCGGCGCAAATGGTCCTTTATTTGGGGCCCCAAGCATTGCAGCGGTAGGATCAATGAGCGTATTGCGTTTAACCCATTTCACCGACTCACATCTGTACGGCAGCGAAACCGAGACGCTCCGTGGAGTCGCTACATTGCCTGCGCTCAAGGCAGCGCTTGCGCACGCGCAGGCGCGCGACTGGCCGCCCAATGCCATCCTGGCCACCGGCGACATCGTGCAGGACGACCCTGCCGGCTACGCTCACTTCCGTCGGATCTTCGGCTCGCTCGGCGTGCCCGTGCTGTGCCTGCCCGGCAATCACGACGAGCCCAGGGCGATGCGCAGCGCGCTCGCCGGTGAACCGTTCGTCGTCGGTGGACATGTGGATATGGGTTACTGGCGCATAGTGCTGCTGGATAGCTCCATTCCCGGCTCGGCGAGCGGTCGCCTCAGCACGCAAAGCCTCACGCAATTGGACGAGGCCCTGGGCACTGCGGGTGCACGTCATTGTCTCGTCTGTCTGCATCATCATCCGGTCGCGATGTCGAGCCGCTGGCTGGATGAGGTCGCACTGGAGAACTCCGCGGAGTTCCTGCAAACCATCGACCGGCACCGCAACGTGCGCGCCATCGCCTGGGGCCACGTGCACCAGAGTTACGACGGGCTGCGCAAAAACGTGCGGCTGCTGGCGACACCGGCTACCTGCGCGCAATTTGTGCCTCATGCCGACGAATTCGCGGTCGACCGACGTCCGCCCGGTTACCGTACGCTCGAGCTGCGGCCCGATGGCTCGCTGCTGACGGAGGTCGTGTGGGTCGAAAAATATGCCTCGGGGTCATCGCTCTCGGCCTGTTCGGCTGCCTGACAGCGCGGGCGGCCAGTCCCGTCTGGGCCATCCACGGCGCGCACAACACGGTTTATCTCGCCGGATCCGTACATCTGCTCAGGGCGGATGACGCGGTACTTCCCGCTGCGTTCAATCGCGCCTACTCCAGCTCCAAGGGACTCGTGATGGAGCTGGACCCCGCCAATCTCAATCCCACGGAAGCCGCGTCGTGGATGCTGACGAACGGCATGCTCCCGGAGGGCATGACACTACGCAAGAAACTTGGCGACACCCGCTATCGACGCGTCGAGGCGGAAGCCACGCGCCTGGGCGTGCCCCTGCAGACCCTCGAACAATTCCAGCCTTGGGTCATCGGCCTGCAGCTCCTGGAAGTGCAGTATCAACAACTGGGCTTTCAGCCCGACGCCGGCGTCGAGCAACAACTCGACCAGCGAGCGCAGGCGGACGGAAAATCGATCCGCGGCCTGGAGACCCTGAGTGAACAGCTCGGCGTGCTGGGTGCCCTGTCCGATGACGACCAGGCGCGTTTTCTCGAGCTGATCGTCACGGAAATGCACGATGTCGACTCGGACACGCAACAGGTCATCGCGGCGTGGCGCGCAGGAGATGCGGTCAAGCTCGCCGCCCTGCTCAGCGATGAGTACAAATCCTTTCCGGCGCTCTATCGCACCCTGGTCAGCGACCGCAACCGGCACTGGGTGCCGCAGATCGAACAGCTGCTGCGCGACAACCAGGACTCCTTCGTGGTGGTCGGCGCTCTGCACCTGGTCGGCGATGGGGGGCTGCTCGAGCTCTTGCGCCGGGACGGCTTCCGGTGCGAGCAACTGCCATGAGCCTCAGCTGCGAATGCCCTTGCCCAACAGGTACAGCTGCAGGTACTTGCGTCTGACGTAGTTGGCTTCGATCAGGGCGAAGACCAGTCCGCGCCAGCCGTCCAGGAAGCCCAGCCGCAGCACATAGCCGCGCAGGAAGCGCCACTGCGGATTGACCAGCACCTTTCCCGGCCCGCAGCGCTTGCCGCTGTTGTAAAGTGCTTCCGCCATCAACGTGGCGTAGCGCTGCATGCGGTTCTGATGATCTGCAAGACTGCGGTAAGAATAGTGTTCCAGCTGTCCCGTCAGCCGGCCAACACGACCGTCGACCTGGGTGTTTTCGTGAATCTCGCGACCGATCCAACGCCCGCGGCGCCGATCGAATAGTCTGATCAGGCGATCGGGGTAGGCATTGCCATGGCGAAGAAAGCAGCCGAAGTAGTCGGTGATACGTGGAACGGACCAACCCGCATACGCGGTGAAGCCGCGTTCGCGCTGCGCCTCGATCTGCGAGCGCAGCTGTGCGCTGACTCGCTCGTCGGCGTCCAGACACAGCACCCAGTCATTCGCGGCGCAGTCCACGGCAAATTGCTTCTGCGAACGGTAGCCAGGCCAGTCACGCTCGATGACACGCGCCCCCAGCGCGCCGGCGAGCTCTCGAGTGGCGTCGGTCGAGTGCGAGTCCACGACCAGGATCTCGTCACAAAAGGCCACCGACCGCAGGCAAGCCTCGATCCGATCCGCTTCATTGAAGGAAATGATGCAGGCGGACAATCGGCTGCGGCCGTTTTTTTCCACTCTTCCTCGCCTTGAATTCGTCGTCGGAGCCTTAGAATAACCCCAATGTCATCTGTCTTGTTCTACGACCCGTCGTGTCAGCGCCCCTATGACACGAGAACGCTGGCGGAACGGGCAACGGGTGGAACAGAAGCCACCGTCACCCGCGTCGCCGATGCGCTTGGCGCGTTCGTCATGCAGCACAACCGCACGGAAGCCTTCGGGTCCTACCTGCCGCCTGGCAAAATTGCCGGCGTGGAGCACGTAGTCCTGGTTCGCGACTCTCGAGCGCTACCCGTGGTGCGCGAACTTTACCCGAACGCCTGCGTATACCTGTGGGTGCACGACCTGTTGCGGCCCGGCTCGAAGCGTGGGCGCCGGCTTGCAGCGATGGCCGCCCTGCTTCGCGAAATGTCGGTAACCATCGTCTGCGTCTCCGATACTCAACGTCGCGGCGTTGAAGCCACGTTGGAGCGAATGCAGGTAGGGGATGAGGTGCGTGCCTGCACGATCTACAACCCCGTATCCGACGCGTTAACGCCCGACGGCTCAGCGGTGGACGATCGCAAGCTCGTGTTCTTCTCGTCGCCGAACAAGGGACTCGCTTACACATTGGATGCGTTCCGCGCCATGCGTCGTCGCATCCCGGATCTGTTCCTGCGCGTCGCGAATCCCGGCTACAAGGCAGGAAAACCTGCAAATATCGACGGCGTCGAGTGGCTGGGACCCCAGCCGCAGGAGCGTATTCACGCCGAAGTCCGTTCGGCGCTATGCACGTTCGCCCCCAACTTTGTGATACCCGAGACTTTCGGGCTCGTGTTCGCGGAATCGCACGCGGTCGGTACGCCCGTGCTGACGCACGATTGCGGCGCGGCTGCGGAAGTAATCGGCGATCCGGATCAGGTACTGCCGCTCACGTTCGCACACCGCGCCTACGAGACTGCGGTTCACCCACTCTCGATTCGATGGCGAGCCGGGCCGGCGCGCTTCGCGGATCGCTGCGGACTTTTCGATGCGTACACCGAGCGGATTCGCGCGTGGCGCTCAGGATCTCGACCCCATGCGGGGCCGGACCCCAGGTTTCATCTCACGGCGGTTCTGGAACACTGGCGCGCGCTGTTGCGGACTGCATGAAGCTGTTCTGCGTGATTCTCTGCTCGGCCGTGAGAAGGCCCAATCGCTCCAATCTCGCTTCGATCGCCCGCACGGTTCGACCATGCTTGTCTGCGATTTGCGCCGGAGTATCCCCGGACTGAAATTCGAGCACGAGTGAGCGCTCTTCATCCGCGCTCCACGCCCGCCCCACGTTACCCGGCAATTGCGCCCGTCGCTGAGCACGTGCCGCCATCTGCTCCAGTGCCCCAACGCCTGCAAGCAAAGCACGTAGTACGTCCGCCTGCTGCAGTACCGTGCCGGCCTCGAGTTCCTCGCCCGTCATCGGGTCGACTCCCTGGACCAGGGCCTGGAGAATCTGTCGCGCCTTGGACTCCTTCATAAGAAGCTCCCTCCATGAATGACGGCGCCATTGTGAGCCGCGCCGGCAGTGCCCGGGCAGAGCCGCAGGTGGCGCCTTTCTGCAGAAATGACTGCATAATGAGGTCATGCGCGCCTTCGTCCTGTTTCTCGGACTGATCCTGGTCTCCCTGGCGAGCATCGGCGTGTTCACCTACCCGGCGTGGCTGCTCCTGCACCCGCACTTCGATTTTCCGTTTCATCGAATCGGTGAGCGCATCGCCATGCTGATAGGACTGGTGGGCTTTCTGATCATCGCCCCACGCATGAAGCTCGGCGATCGCGTCAGTCTTGGCTTCGGTATTCCACGGCGACAGTTCCTGCAGGCATGGGCTGCCGGGCTGGCGGCTGGTGTCGTCACGATGTTGGTGATCGTGGGCGTCATGGTGGCGCTGGGCTTGCGTGACTGGCACAAGGCGGCACTGCTCGACGCGCCGCAGCTGACAAAGCTTGTGGCACAGGCGCTCGCAAGCGGCCTGACCGTGGCGCTCATCGAGGAAACGGCGTTACGCGGCCTGATTTTCACCGGCATCCAACGTGAGTCGGGGACTCGGACGGCCATCGTTCTAACGGCGATCATCTACTCGGCGACGCATTTCTTCGCGAAGCATCACATCGACGCCTCACAAGTGACCCCCTCCAGCGGCTGGGATCTGCTGGCGGGCACGCTGCATGCCTTCGCGGATCCGCTGGGCATTGCCGACGCATTCCTCACCTACTTTGCGGTCGGCGTGATACTTGCGGCCCTACGCGCGTCGACCGGTCACATCGCCTCAGGCATGGGACTGCATGCAGGATGGGTCTGGGTGATGCTTTGCGTCACCGGCACTTCGGACCCGATCAGGGATCAACCGCTCAGTTTTCTGCTCAGCCGGACGGACGGCTTTGTGGGCTGGCTGGTACTGGCCTCGACGGCGGTCATCGGGGTACCGTTGGTCCATTTCCTTGCCAGAAAATCCGACATCAAAACTCCTCGTCTCGCTTGATCAGCGGGTTCAGCTGGGCAAGCCGGACCAGCGGGTCGCTGAGTTCCAGACATTGCTGCTTTTCCGCCAGGCTGATGGGCAGAATTTCCGCGAGACGGTGGCCCACCCAGGCCGCATCGTCGAAATGCATTGGCAGCGCTGCGTAAAGCGCGCCCAATTCCGGAAGGACCTTGCGCAGCAGCAATCCCAGGTGTCGATACTCCTCCGGCAGCTCTCTCGGCGCTTCGTGCGCGAGCGGCTCGAGATCCGCTAAATTGAGTCCGTCATCCTGCTGCCAGCGCTTGAGAATGCGGAATCGCTTCTCCCCGACACAAGTGATCCCCAGCAACCCGTCCGGCATTGAATGGAAATCGACGATCCGCGCGGTGGTACCGATCTGCGCCGTATCCGCAACAGCACCCACCTCTCCACCGGTTCTGATCAGGACTACGCCGAACGGCTCGCCCTCTCGCATACAGCGCCGAACCATGTCGACATAGCGAGTCTCGAAGATACGCAGGGGGAGCGGACCGCCGGGGAATAACACGGTATTGAGCGGGAACAACGGCGCGGCGATCATCGCGATCGGTTCGCCTGACTCGGTAGCGAGGGACATCGCCAGCCACCTTCAATGCCTGGGGCGTCCGGGCAGACTACCTCATACGCCCTAACGCCGCGAGCAACTTGCCGTGCAGGCCACCGAATCCGCCATTACTCATGATCAGCACGTGATCTCCACGCCGCGAAGCCTTGGCGAGGTCGGCAGCCAATGCGTCGACGTCTTGACTCGCATGCCCACGAGAACCCAACGCCTGGATAATCGGCGACGCGTCCCAGCCGAGGTCGGGCGGCGCAAACAACCAAACCTCATCGGCACCCGAAAGTGAGGGTGCCAGCGTGTCGCGATGCACGCCCATTTTCATTGTGTTGGAGCGTGGTTCCAGAACCGCGACGATGCGCTCCCGACCGACGCGCCTGCGCAATCCGTCGACGGTGGTGGCGATCGCTGTTGGGTGATGAGCAAAGTCGTCGTAAACCCGAACGCCGTTGACCTCTCCCCGCAATTGCATCCGTCGGGCGATGCCCTGGAATGACTGCAATGCGTCTATGGCGCTTGTCACAGGAACTCCGGCGTGTCGTGCGGCGGCAATCGCGGCGAGCGCGTTCTCCATGTTATGGGCGCCGATCATCGACCAATTCACCGTACCGCGCGGGCGACCGCCTTCCATCACTTCGAAGCTCGAAAAATCGTTCGTGGCGCCCACCGGACGCGCGGTCCACAACGCGTCGTTTCCCGAATGGCTGAATCCCTCCAGCGGCGTCCAGCAACCCATGGCGAGCGTTTCGCGCAGGCGCGCGTCGCCGCTGTTCCAGATGATTCGGCCGCCCCCCGGAACAATGCGCACGAGATGATGAAACTGGCGCTGAATAGAGGCGACATCGGGATAGATATCCGCGTGGTCGAATTCGAGGTTATTGAGAATGGCCGTACGCGGACGGTAGTGAACGAACTTGGCGCGCTTGTCGAAGAACGCCGTGTCGTACTCATCCGCCTCGATGACGAAGAACGGCTCGCGCCCCAGGCGCGCACTGGCATCGAAATTCGCCGGAACGCCACCAATCAAAAAACCCGGGGACAGCCCCGCGTGCTCGAGGATCCACGCGAGCACAGACGAAGTGGTTGTCTTGCCGTGCGTGCCCGCGACCGCCAGTACCCAGCGATTGCGTAACACCTCGCGCGACAGCCATTCCGGTCCGGAGGCATAGGCAATGCCGCGCTCCAGCAAAGCTTCCACCACCGGCTGGCCGCGCGTCATCACATTCCCGACCACGACGACATCGGGATTGGAGTCCAACTGCTCGGCACCGAATCCCTCGATTACCTCGATGCCGAGGGACTCCAGCTGAGTGCTCATCGGCGGATAGACGTTCCGGTCCGAGCCCGTGACGCGATGACCGTCGGCGCGGGCAATGGCGGCGATTCCACCCATGAACGTGCCGCAGATACCGAGAATGTGAACGTGCATCGATTTGACCTTCAGGCGCCCGGAAAGATGGCGATCACCAGCAGTTGTCCGGCAACGATCTGCAGGACCACGAGCCCCACACTGGCAAGACTCGACCACTCCAGCGCCGCCTTGACGACGTGCTGGTTCGCGGCGATGTACCAGATCAGCAGACCCAGACCCATCAGCGAGACCGGAAACTGCCATACCGTGTCCTGCTGAAAGCGCCGGATGAGCCAGCCGGAAACGACCAACACGGGGGAAAGCACCGCTTGGAACCCGAAGACCGCGGTTGTCGTCTGCAAGATACGCTCGGAGCGCCCGAGTAGCTTCAACAGCAGGAAATACCAGGCTAGCGTGAAGCCCACATCCAGTAGCAGATGCGCCACCCAGGAGCCATCGATCGGCGGCAGCAACGCGTTCACGACGAACTGGATCGCAAAGTAAACGGCGACCGTCAACGCGAGCAGCAGGGGGGATGCAGGGAGGTCCTGGGGGCCTCGGCGCAGCAGCGCGATTTGTGTGAAGAGGCGGATCAGCTGGCCCATCTGGGTTCCGTCATGACTTTCGGGACTGGCTTGCGCCTCGCATAATGTGCGTGGCCGGATTGTACAGATCATCATTGAGGGCGTTACACACGATAGTCACGACACCAGAAGCGCTCGCGGAACTGGCCGCACGTCTCGAATCGCTAGGCGGCATGGGCCTGGACACGGAATTCCTGCGGGAGCGCACCTACCGCGCGGAGCTGTGCCTGCTGCAACTGTCTGCTGGAAGCGACGCTATTTGCGTCGACCCGCTCGCACTCGCGGATCTGACTCCTCTCGCGCACTCGCTGACCTCCACTAGTTCCATAAAGGTGATGCATGCCTCGCGTCAGGACCTCGAAGTCCTGTACCCCGCCGTAGGTCTGGTGCGCCCCGTATTCGATACGCAGATTGCAGCCGCGTTGGCCGGAATGCCGGCACAGGTCGGTTACGCAGAGCTCGTTCGACGCCTGCTCGGCCACGAGCTGGCTAAATCCCACACCCGGACCGACTGGTCGCGGCGACCGCTTTCCCCGGAGCAATTGGAATACGCTCGCGACGACGTGCGCTATCTCCTGCCGTTGAAGTCTCAGCTGGAAGAGCAGCTTGAGAAGCTGAACCGCCTGGATTGGCTGGCCGAAGAACTCGCCGAACTGGCAGACGTGAGCGCAATCGTCACAGAACCGGAACAGGCGTGGCTGCGCATCAAGGGCCTGCGCGCACTTGACGCCTCTCGTACCAGGCTGGCTCAAGGGCTCGCCGCGTGGCGCGAGCGTCGTGCCATCGAGCGCAACCGCCCCAGGGGCTGGATTCTTGACGATGCTGCGCTGAGGGACATCGTTTCGCGGGTACCGCGATCGATGGAGACGCTGGCCATGACTGCAGACCTGCCGCCCAGCCTGCTGAAGCATTGCGGGGAGGAACTCCTCGAATGCATCCGGGTCGCCCAGGTACCGAACCCCGCCCCACCCATCGATGCCCGTCAGCGCCCGGATCCCGCCAAAGCCGCGCTCGTCAAAACTCTCGGCACGTTGAATCAATCCATAGCCGCAGAGCTGGGGCTCAGCCCCGAGGTGTTGGCAACTCGCCGCGACCTCGAGCAGCTGGTGGAAGGCAGACGCGACGTCTCGGTGCTGCAGGGCTGGCGTCGCGCGGTCGTCGGTGACCGCATGTTGGCTGCGCTGTGAGCCGCCGCCATTGTGGCAATGCATGTCACGCAAACGTAGCTACTGTGTATCCATACTTGCTATTGGCGCGTCAAGCGGCCAGAGTTCAACGTACTCATGAATGAATCCACGGATGAGCTGCGGGCACTCCTCGAATTCGAGCGTGCCGCGCGCGTTGAATCCGAGCGCACCGGCCGGTTGAAAGACGCCTTTCTGGAAGCGCTGGGTCTGGAGCTGCGCGCGCCGCTCAACGCCATTCTCGGATGGTCGCGACTCCTCGAACACGGTCGCATGGGCGACCAGGAGATCCGCGCCGGAGGTCAGACCATTGCGCGCAACGCGAGCACCCTCGCCCACATCCTCGACGACCTCCTCGATCTGAGCGCTATCACGAACGGTAACATCAGAGTCGAGCCCGAAGAGACCGACATCTGTGAAATCGTCGATGTCGCCGTGGAACGTCATCAGGGCGACGCGGCCAGCAAAGGGGTCGCTCTCACCAAGACTCTTGAACACCAGGACTGCCTGGTGTTCGGTGAACCCCGACGCCTCCAGCAAATCGTCCGGCACCTGCTCAGCAACGCGATCAAGTTCACGCCACGCGGCGGAAGCGTTCACGTCACGGTGCGCAGCGTCGGCGGCTATTGCGACATCGAAGTTACCGACACGGGAGCGGGAATCGCAAAAGACCTGCTCCCGTATGTCTTCGATCGCTTCTGGCGCGCCGACTCAACGGCCGAGCAGCGCTATTCCGGACTGGGAGTCGGTCTCGCTTTGGCCAAACGACTCGCCGAGCTTCACGGAGGCACCGTGACGGCGAAAAGCGGAGGCCTCAATCAGGGCGCGACGTTTACTCTGATCGTCCCTCGCGTAGCACCGAGGGTAGAAGCCCCAACGCGAAAGGATAGCCGAGAGCCCGTAATCTCCGCTGTTGCCACAGAGCCGTACGAGCCCGCGGACCTGAGCGGCCTCAGAGTGCTCGTGGTGGACGACGAGCCGGACACTCTCAATCTCTTGCGACGTGTGCTGGGCGACAGCCGCGCCGAAGTTGCGGCGGCGCCTTCCGTCGAAGCAGCTCTCGCGACACTCAGTGGCTTCGAGCCGCACGTGTTGATTTCGGATGTCAGCATGCCCGGGCGCGACGGCTATGAATTGATCCGGGCCGTCCGTACGACGGTATCCGCTGACCAGCTGCCAGCCGCCGCGTTGAGCGCTTTTACTCGGCCCGAAGATGCCGAGCGTGCGCGCGAAGCCGGCTTCCAGGTGCACCTCTCAAAGCCCGTGGAACCCGAACAACTCGTCAGAGTAGTCGCACACCTCGCGGGACGGGTTTAGCTGGGGGCGCCTAGCTGGGGGCGCCTGGCCGGGGGCCCTATCGACGTTTGCGTCCCGCTGGCTTACGCGCAGGAGACTTGCGTACCGCCTTCTTGCGCGCACCGCCTCGACCCGCGGACACCTTCCGTGTTCCTGACTTGCGCTTCGCGGTCCTGGTTGCCGCCTTTTTCCCGCTCGCCGCCTTGCGCTTGTTCGCGGCAGCCGATCGCTTGGGGGGGGGCGATTTCTTCGTCGCGGTTTTTTTCTTCGGCGCAGCCTTTTTCGTTGGCGCAGCCGATTTCTTCGCCGTAGTCTTTTTCTTCGGCGCGACCTTGCTCCGCGAGGCAACCTTGCTCCGTGAAGCGGCTTTGCGGGGCACGGCGCGCGCCTTGTCGGCCCGCGCCTTGGCCGCCGATGCGACCTCAGGCAACTCGCTCGGAGCGGCCAGCGCTGCCTCGAGGCGACGGGTTATCTCGTCGACATCGCCTTCGGCTTGAATGGTGCGCAGCAGTCCTTGCCGGCGATAGAAGTCGATCAGCGGCCTCGTCTTCTCATCATAGACCTTGAGACGCTCGGCAACGGTTTCCTCGTTGTCATCCGGCCGCTGTGTCAACTGGTGCGGCGCACCCGTCTTCGGGCACAGCTCGCTCTGCGTTTGGGCCGACGGCGAGGTAAACAGATTGAAGACCTTTCCGCAGTCCGCACACGTTCGGCGACCCGAGATGCGCCGCACGAGCTCCGCCGTAGGAACCTCCATCAGCACGACCGAGTCCAGCGGCTTCCCTACGTCGCGCAACATCTGGTCAAGCGCATCGGCCTGCGCCAGGTTACGCGGGAAGCCGTCAAGGATGAACCCTTGCTGCGCGTCCGGCTCGGCGAGTCGCTCACGGATCATCCCGAGAACGATTCCGTCGTCCACCAGGAGACCCTGATCCATAGCCTTCTTAGCCTGCACGCCCAGTGGGGTGCCCTTCGCAACGGCCGCCCGCAACAGATCGCCGGTGGAGATCTGCGGGATCCCGTGTCGCTCGATGAGACGCTGTGACTGGGTGCCCTTGCCGGAGCCCGGCGCGCCTAACAGAACAATGCGCATGATGTATGGAGACCGGTTGGTGACGCAGAAGGGCCGCAACGTTACCGGCCGCTTCCGGAGAGGTCAAACGCCGCCCCCCGCGCCCTGGGGGCAAACCCCCTTTCGCTGCGCTATTCTTCGCGGCCACACAGCCGCAGCGGTCTTCCCGAAAACCATGAAGAAAACAGCCTCCCCGAGACTCAGGAAAAACGCTTTTTATGCCCAATCGGGCGGTGTGACTGCCGTGATCAACGCTTCCGCCTGCGGGGTCATCGAGACCGCGATGAAGCAGTCGCGCCACATCGGCAAGATCTACGCCGGCCGCCACGGGATCATCGGTGCGCTGACCGAAGACCTCATAGACCTGTCCCGCGAGAGCGCCGCGACGATCCGGGGACTGAAGAACACTCCCGCCGGGGCCTTCGGCTCGGCGCGCTTCAAGCTCAAGGGTCTGGAGCAGAATCGGGCCGAGTACGAGCGGCTGATCGAAGTGTTCCGCGCTCACAATATCGGCTACTTTTTCTACAACGGCGGCAACGATTCGATGGATACCGCACTCAAGGTCTCGCAGATCGGCGAGTCCTTAGGGTATCCGATCACCTGTGTTGGCGTGCCGAAGACGGTGGACAACGATCTGCCGCACACCGACTGCTGCCCCGGTTTCGGATCGGTGGCGAAGTACGTTGCCGTTTCCACGCGGGAAGCCGGGCTCGACGTGGCCTCCATGGCGCGTACGTCGACCAAGGTTTTCGTACTCGAAGTCATGGGACGGCATGCCGGGTGGATCGCCGCCGCGGGCGGACTTGCGGGCAATAAGCCCAACGAGCCGCCGCACATCATCCTGTTTCCGGAAATTCCCTTCGAGAGCCGGGCGTTTCTGGACAAGGTCAAGCAGTGCGTGACCCAGTTCGGGTACTGCGTGATCGTAGTGTCCGAAGGCGCCGCCTATGCCGACGGCAAGTTCCTGGCCGATGCGGGGACCAAGGATGCTTTCGGCCATACCCAGCTCGGGGGAGTGGCGCCGTTTGTCGCCAACATGGTACGCGAGGCGCATGGGTACAAGTACCACTGGGCCGTCGCCGACTATCTCCAACGTGCGGCGCGCCACATCGCTTCCAAGGTCGACGTGGAACAGGCCTATGCAGTCGGCAAAGCGGCGGTGGAGTTCGCCGTGAAGGGCATGAACGCCGTGATGCCTACGATCGTTCGCAAGTCCTCCAAGCCCTACAAATGGGTCATTGGCAGCGTCCCGTTGAGCGAAGTCGCCAATCAGGAAAAGAAGCTGCCGCGTGACTACATAACCCCGGACGGCTTCGGCATCACCGAGCCCTGTCGGCGCTATCTGCTGCCCCTGATCGGCGGTGAGGCCTACCCGCCGTACAAGGACGGCCTGCCGGAATACGTGCGGATCAAGGGTGTTCCGGTCAAGCGCAAGCTCTCGACGGAGTTCAAAGTCTGAGCGCAAATGCCGCGTGGTATAGTCCGGCCGCTTTTTTCAGATAGAGCGGTTGGACCAGACAAACCTTGCGAATCCGCAACCGCGATCAAACTATAACTTATTGATTAGGGGGAGGAACCTTGATGGATGCCACCAAGTGGCTCTGGCTGTCGATTGCAGCTGGCGTGCTCGCTGTCCTGTACGGTGTTTTCTCCATGATGTCGATCTTGCGGCTTCCGGCGGGCAACCCCCGGATGCAGGAGATCGCGGCCGCCATCCAAGCCGGTGCCCGTGCCTATCTGAATCGTCAGTACAGCACGATCCTGATCGTCGGCCTGATCCTGTTCGTGCTGCTGGGATTTGGACTTTCGTCCTGGGCTACAGCCGGCGGGTTCGCGGTCGGCGCCATCCTCTCCGGACTGACCGGCTACATCGGGATGAATATCTCGGTACGCGCCAACGTGCGCACCGCGCAAGCAGCCACCGAAGGGCTGAACGCGGCGCTTTCCGTGGCTTTCCGCGGTGGTGCGATCACTGGAATGTTGGTGGTAGGACTGGGTTTGATCGGAGTTGCAGGTTACTTCGCACTCCTACGCCCTTCCCTGGGTGACGAAGGTGCGCTGCACGCACTGGTGGGCCTCGCCTTCGGCGGCTCGCTG
>FTJL01000275.1_pt6 | contig 25207 bp, 26 predicted proteins | sample 1658551 | NCBI WGS metagenome assembly FTJL01 (sample SAMEA3914835, study PRJEB12502) | metagenome | biome: forest; material: soil | place: Canada | collected 2011-07-03 | depth 0.3 m
GCAGTGCCGCTCCATGCGCAGGGCCAGGGTCTTGATGCCGCGCAGAATCATGAATGAATCGAATGGGGCGGACATGCTGCCGAGGGCGTTCTGCAGATATTTCAACTTGTCCTGCAACGACTTGTCGTCGCGCACCACGGCCGCTCCGCCCAGCACGTCCGAGTGCCCGTTGAGGTACTTGGTCATGGAGTGCACGACGATGTCAAAACCGAACTCCAGCGGCCGCTGGACGAACGGGGTGGCAAAGGTGTTGTCGCAGACGGTCAGCAACCCGTGTCGCTTGGCAATGTCCGCTATCGCCTTGAGGTCGACGAGCTTCAACAGCGGATTCGTGGGCGTCTCGACCCATACCAGGCGCGTAAAGGGGCGGATAGCCGCTTCGAGGTTCTTCGGGTTCGTCAAGTCGACAAACGACACCTCCAGCCCCGCGGTTCGCTTGCGGACATTCTCGAGGATCCGGTAGCTGCCGCCATACAGGTCGTTCATGGCTATCACGTGCGACCCGGCGTCGAGCAGCTCCAGGACCGTGGAGGTCGCTGCCATTCCGGAAGCAAAGGTATACGCCGACGCGCCACCCTCGAGGTCGGCCATCGCCGCCTGCAGCGCATCACGCGTCGGATTGCGCGTACGCGAATAGTCGTAACCCTTGTGCACTCCGGGACTGGATTGAACGTAGGTGGAGGTTGCGTAGATGGGCGGCATGACCGCGCCTGTCTGCGGATCCGGATGCTGCCCGCCGTGGATGACGCGGGTGCCGAAGTGGTTACCGCTTGATTCGTCGCTCATTCAAACCCTCTCATGCTCTACGGCGCAGCCAGTTCAGAAGATCGATCCGGGTGATCAGTCCCAGGAATTCGTTCCCGTTCATAACGATCGCCACCATGCCGTGCTTGAAGACGGACATCAGCTGCGACACCGGAGCGTTCACCGGCACCGTGATGAGATGCCTCTCCATCGCCTTGGTGACGGGCTCATTGAAGTGCAGCGGATTTTCAAACACTTCCAGCAGAATGTCTTCTTCATCGACTATTCCGATGATGCGTCCATCCTGCATGACCGGCAGCTGCGAGACGTCGTACAGTTTCATGCGTCGATACGCAGCCATCACCAGCTCGGTGGAATTGACCGTCACCGCAGCATGCTCCCAATGACGCCGCGCTATGAAATCACGCAGGTCGCCGAACTGCTCGCGCTGCAGGAATCCCTGGTCCAGCATCCAGTAGTCGTTGTAGACCTTGGACAGGTATTTGTTGCCGCTGTCGCAGGCGAAGGTGACTACGCGTTTGGGCTTGCGCTGCTCGCGGCAGTAACGCAGGGCGGCGGCCAGCAAGGTGCCGGTCGAGGTGCCCGCCATGATGCCCTCGTTCTTCAGCAGATCCCGGCAGGTGTTGAAAGCTTCGGCGTCGGCAATGGTATAGGTGGACTTTACTTCGCTGAAATCTGCAACCGGAGGGATGGAGTCGCCACCGATGCCCTCCACCAGCCAACTGCCCTGTGCCGCAGCCACGACTCCGGTTTTCGCGTAACCGGCCAGGATGGAGCCGGCAGGATCGGCGAGCACCATTTCAACATGAGGGGCAACGCGTGCGAAGTAACGGGACAGGCCGGTGAGCGTACCCCCAGTTCCAACACCACACACTACGGCGTCGACATTGCGCCCGGTCTGCTCCCAGATCTCCGGAGCCGTGGTTTCCTCATGTGCCTGCGGATTGGCGGGATTCCCGAACTGGTTGACGAAAAAGGAATTCGGGGTCTCGCGGGCCAGCCGTTCGGCGACGTCGCGATAGTACTCGGGGTGACCTTTGCTGACATCGGAGCGGGTCAGGACCACGTCGGCGCCCATGGCCTTGAGATGGAAAATCTTCTCCTGGCTCATTTTGTCGGGAATAACCAGCAGCAGCTTGTAGCCCTTCTGCCCCGCCACCAGGGCGAGGCCCAGTCCGGTATTGCCGGCCGTGGCTTCGATGAGGGTGCCGCCCGGCTTGATGTGACCGCGCCGCTCAGCCGCCTCGATCAGATACAAACCGACGCGATCCTTGATCGAGCCGCCCGGATTCTGGTTCTCGAGCTTCAAAAACAGCTCGCAGGGTCCGGTATCGAGATGACGTATTGCAACGAGCGGCGTGTGGCCGATCAGATCCAATACGTTACGGTAGGTTTGCGGTGACATAGAGGCGCCTCGCTTAAGCGATTGTACCCCACGGGGAACGCCGCTTTAGATGTCGTCGCTTAGGCCGCGCGAACCGATCGTCAGCGGACAGCGATACCTGTGATGAGGCCCGACTCCAGCCATTCTCGGAGGAAAGCGGCGGCCTGCATGGCGGCTTCCTCCTCGCTGACGAATGCACACAGTAGTTCGCAGACTTCACCGAAGGAACTGCCCGTGGCCGCTGCATCGAGCGCGGCGGCTTCAGCCCGCGGCAGCGAGCGAAAGAAAATATCCAGTTCGCGTCGCCACAGCAGCCACTGCTCAGGTTCGGCTGCCAGGCTGGGCTCGAGCCGCTCGGCATCGCCGCTGAGCGCCTTCCAGATCTGCGGCACATTCCATGCGAGCTCCAGGCAGCGAACTGAAGGGTGCCACTCGAAGCGCAGGTCGGACCACACCTGCGGCGCCATGCCGGCCATCGCGCTCAAGGGCACGACCTGCGCGTCTGCCGCGTCGAACGTCTCGGTCATCGCCCATTCCCAGCGTGCCAGTTCGGCCAGCACCGGGATGGCTGCGTAGCCGGCTTCGTCGTTCAGGAATTCGGCCAGTTCATCACCGTAATAACGAATAGAAGCGAACTGCGAGGGGTGCGTGCGAACGTAGGCCGCGGCGAGCTCCTCGAAATCGGGTTCCCCCAGGAGCTGGGCGAGTACGGGATAGTTCGCCTGTAACGCCTCGGTCAGACGCGCACCGTAGCCGCCACCGTAGATAGCCAAACGGGTGTCTATCGGAACCCGGTCGGTCCCCACGACACGACGCTCGATGGTCCGGTCCGCATCCAGCAGGTAGCGTTGGAACTCATCTTGAAGCTGGCTGAGGGAGGGCATTTTGAGAATTAAGCGGGTGTTGGAATCTACGCGGCGCGCATGAGAGCCCGCGCCGCAATGCTGCGCGCCATATCGAGCTCCGCACAAAGCTCCGCAAGCGGGGGGATGTTGGCGTCCCGCTCTATCATTGCCGGGACGTTCCCAAAACGACGTACCGCCGCTTCATAGAGAGCCCAGACTTCAGCGCGCACGGGATGATCATGCGTGTCGATGAGATAGTCGCCGTGATCTTCGTGGCCCGCCAGGTGAATCTGCTGCACGCGCTCGACAGGAACGGCGTGCAGGTAGTCGAGCGGATCGAATTCGTGGTTCACGCTGCTGACGTAGATGTTGTTGACGTCGAGCAACAGCAGGCAGTCGGATTCCTCCGCGACGGCCTTGAGAAATTCCCACTCGGTCAGTGTCGAGTCGCGAAACGTCACATAGCTGGAGACATTCTCCAGCAGCAGGCGTCTTCCGAGGATGTCCTGAACGGTGCGGACTCGCGCAACGACATTTTTCAGTGCCTCCTCCGTGTAGGGGAGGGGGAGCAGGTCGTGGGCGTTCTTGCCGTTGACGCCCGTCCAGCACAGGTGGTCCGAGATCCACTCCGGCTCGACACTTGCGGCCAGTGCTTTGACCTTGGAGAGGTACTCGCGATCCAGGGGATGCGTGCTGCCAATCGACAGGGAAACGCCATGCATTACGACCGGGTAGCGCTCGCGTATGCGCGTGAGGAAGTGGAGCGGCTTGCCGCCGGGGACAAGGTAGTTTTCGGTCAGTGCCTCGAACCAGTCGACGTTCGGGCGCTCGGCGAGGATGGCGTCGTAGTGTTCGACGCGCAACCCGAGACCGAAGCCTGGCGAGGGGCGAGTGAGCATTTAGCTTGAAAGTGAGGGCCGGGAGCCGCGAGGGACTCCCGGCCGCAAACTTGCAGTGTCTTGCCGCTTGCGCGCGGTAAGACGCCGGACTGAACTTACTTCGTCGCCTTCGCCTTGGCGGCATCGCACTGCGCCTGGGTCATTTCCTTGAAGCCCTTGCCCTTGCAGGAGTTCAGGCCCTTGCAGGAATTGTTGGCAGACTTGCAGGACGACTGACCCTTGCAGGAATTGACGCCTTCGCACTTGATCTTGCCGGCATCGGCGGCGTTGGCGGTCGTGACGACGGCGCTGGAGAAGAGCATGGCGGCGGCAGCGGCCAGCGCAACACCGGAGAGTTTACGTGAGCTCATTGTGAAGACTCCTTGAACGATGGGATAGGTGACTTTGACTAAGACCGGCCGACCGGGGTTCTTATGGCGTCCAGGATCAAAATCGCCGCAGAACGCCCTTCCGATCGGGCCATCGCATCGGGCCGGCGGCCTGTGAGCCGTTCGGGGGCGCATTGTACCCCTCCCTTCTCGTTCCCACAGGCGTTGTAGCTCCAGCACGACATTGGCGGGGAGGGATACGCGCGGCTTCGCCTGGTAGATGCAACTCGAAGTGAGTGCTTGGCTGAGCCCTGGATTGACAACTAGGTAATCTCAGACTTACGGTAAGCCATGAAATACGCTACGGTGCTGGACTGCCTGGGCGACCCCACCCGACGCATGGTGTTCGAACGGCTTCGATCGGGGCCGCTGTCGGTTGGCGCAATTGCCAGGGACATGCCGGTAAGCCGCCCCGCGGTATCGCAGCATCTGGCCGTATTGAAGGAAGCCGGCCTCGTCGTCGACAAGCCCGTCGGCACGCGGCGGGTCTACTACATCGACCCCAGGGGATTGAGCGCAGTGCGCGTTTGGCTCGATCAGTTCTGGGACCAGGCGCTCGCCTCGTTTCAGGACGAGGTCGAACGCAGCGTCAGCGGGGAGAAGGACAGGAAGTCCTGATATCCTCCGACGCAGGGGATCGTCCGATCACCCAGGCGAACCGAGAAAGATAACAATGTTCGAATATCTCGGGGTACTGATAGCCGTGATTCTGGGTCTGTCGCTGACCCATCTGTTGCGAGGGCTGAGCAAGCTGATTCACCTGCGGCGAACCATCAGGCATTACTGGGTGCAGGTCATCTGGACTCTCAACATCCTCATCTACGTGCTGGCCATCTGGTGGGGGATGTTCTGGTGGAACAAGCTGCAGAGTTGGTCTATCGAGCAGTTTTTTTTCATTGCCGGGTACTGCACGGTGCTGTTCATGCTGTCGTCGATGCTGTATCCGCCCGAGTGTCCCGTTGACCTGGATTTCGAGCATTATTTCTTTGCGAACAAGTCCTGGTTCTTCGGCATCCTGATCCTGGCGACGTTGCTGGATATCCCCGAAACGCTTGCGAAGGGTACATCGCATCTGCGCGATGTCCCGGTCCAGTACGCCGTCTACATACCCACTGTGCTGATCATCAACATCAGCGGCTTCATTTCCAACAGCCGGCGGGTTCACGGGGTACTGAGCGTTGCATGGTTGCTGGCGACGACCAGCTACCTGACGCTGACATCCATTGACAGGATAGCCGCGCCGTAGCGCACAGTGGCAAGCCGTCGTCGAACCCTTGGCGCGGCGCGGGCAGTCGCCGCCGATAAATATTGCGCGCGCTCCTGTCCGCAGTGACCTTTGCGCTGCGCATACGTGAGATGGAGCGCAGAAGTCGCATAGGCCAAGTAGATGTGGACGATGTGAAGCGCAAATTGCCCGACCGCGGGTTGGCCACGTCTACAGCACGTGAGCCCGACGAGTTCATCGCGTTTGCGTCGTTTCGGCCTGAAGAGGTCGTGGCTACACTGGTTCTCATCGAAATCTATTCAGGCGACATTCGATGATGTCATGGCTCATCGATGTCTCTTTCGACCCATAAGCGGAGTCGGCCGAGCGCTTCATCCCATTGTTTTGAAATTCGCGCCAGATAGCCCTGGACTTCGGATAGGCGCGCGGTCCGAAGCTCCCAGATGCGTTCGCGGCCGGCACGGCGGCTACTCACAAGCCCAACGTCGCACAGCGCACTCAAATGCTTGGTGATCGCCTGACGCGCAACGCTTGATCCATCTGTAAGGCGAACGATCGAAGATGGGCCATCCTCACAAAGACGCGCGACAATCTGCAAGCGAGTCGCATCGCCGAGTGCGGCAAACAGCGGCGCCGCGTCGGCAATCCTGGTGACGGAAGCGCGCGCTCGGGAAGTCGTTGGCATCCGATCCTCGTCAGGGTGTCAGAGCGCGATATTTCTCGATCAGCATCATCTGAAAAGTCCAGCCGCCGTCGTTCTGCAGGAAGGCCTCGGCGCGACGAGCGAGCGGGATGGAATCGAAACCCGACTCCGTGAGCGTCAACAGCGTGCCGCCGGGAACCTCTTTCAGTTCGAAGTAGGCAACTCGTCGGTTGCTCATTTGTCCTCGCGGTGGGCCGCAGCGGGCAGGCGCTTGGGCTCGGACTTGCCGTTGCCGTTGCCGTTGCCGTTGCCGTTGCCCTCGCCTTGCCGTTCCGCCGCGGCCTGCAGCTTCCTGCAGACTTCCAAATCGAAGAAATCGGATAATTGCGGCTTGGCCGGAAACTTCAGACCTGCGAAGGCCGCCGATCCCTTCATCTGCGGATTCATGCCCAGATCCTGGGCTGCCTGCAGGATTTCCTGCTCCGAGGCCTCCATCAGTTCGAGCTCCAGAGCATCCACGATCCGGGTCAGCGCCGCTTCGGGGCGGCCTGCTCTCACTTTGGTTCGCATGTCAGGCCCTCTCGGAGCAAGGTGCGGCGCATGCGCCTGCGCGCCGAATCATAGTCTGTCCTGGATATTCCCGTGGAGTCGCGGATCTGCTCGGCCGACAGTCCGTCGGCCAGGCCCGCGATAATCCGCTGCGCGACGGGATCCGCGGCGAAGAGCTGTTGGATTGCGATGAGCTCCTGCTGCGCACTCAATGACCGTTCCGGACCCGGTGCGGGATCGCACAGCTGGACATCACGCGAATCCTCGATCGCCCGATCGATCTGCACTGTCCGGCGGCCGCCCGATCCATCCAGAGCGCGACGCCAGTGTTCACTTTTCAGACTCCTCATGACGCCGGCCAGGAAGGCCACCATCGTCACGCCCTCAGGCAGCCGCCGCGAGCCGGTCAGTACGCGAGTGAAAGCTTCCTGAAGCAGATCGTCCCAGCCCACATCGGGCGGAAGCTCCCGGGCGCGCAGCCGGGCTATTGTCTTAAGCCGCAGCAGTTCGATCTCGCTGATGAGATTCAGAGCGAGCGCCGTCTGGGCGGCGCCCAGCACTCGGGTATCGACGAGCGGCTGTATGCGGGGCATGCGATTCCTCTTGAAGAGTATGCGCAATTGCGGGCAGGGCTCGGACGGCGCCGGCCAAAAATAATTGTGCGACCAGGTCGCGCCCACGGACCTGTGTACCATAGATGTGGTTTCACGGATTTTCCTCCTGGAGACGGGCTTGACCAAGCCACTGGCTGTCATCACGGGTGCGTCGAGCGGTATCGGCAAGGCGTTCGCACGTAGGCTGGCACCGAGCCATGACCTGCTGCTCATTGCGCGGCGCGAGGATAAGCTGACTGCCCTGGCGAATGAGCTCACTGCTCGGAGCGGCTCAGTGATCAAGGTGCTCGCGGCCGATTTGACCGACGAACCGCAGCTGAACGTCGTCGCGGAGCGAATCGCCGCGGAGCCCGAGCTCGCCCTGTTGATCAACAACGCAGGATTTGGGATTCGCAGGACGTTCTGGGAAACGGATCTGGAAATCCTGGAGAACATGCACCGGCTGCATGTCATGGCCGTCATCAAGCTCAGCCACGCGGCGCTTCGAGTGCTGGTTGCGAAGAATCGCGGCGCGCTGATCAACGTGGCTTCGGTTGCGGCTTTCGCACAACGCGCCGGCAGTGCGGGTTACGGCGCGTCGAAGAGTTGGCTGAGCGCCTTGACCGAAGGACTTTACCTGGACCTGAAGAAGGCCGATTCGGCAGTCGCCGTCCAGGCCCTCTGCCCCGGATTCACCTACTCCGAGTTCCACGACATCATGGGGGAGAACAGGCTGCATCTGGCACCGGCCCCTTTCTGGATGACGGCCGACCGGGTGGTGGAGGAGTCACTGGCCGCGTTGGCTCGCGGCACGCTGTTTGTGATTCCGGGGTGGCGCTACAGGTGGCTCACCGCCGTGCTGACAAAACTGCCGATCCGCCTGAGGCTGTACGTGGAATCGCGTTCGCTGAGCGGCAGGAAGTGAGCCTCCTCCAAAGCGGATCAGCGGAGCACGCTGCTATTGTCTGATCGTCGAGTCTTTGGTGTGCTGCGTCTGATAGCGCACCGTCGCAGTCCCGTGTGCGGGTATCGTCAAACGGAAGATCGGCTGTCCGTTCTTGGTGCCGACCGCGTGGTCCGCCCGAACGACGCGGGCATCGCCGAAAAGTTTCAACCGTAACTCGAACTGGATCTGCGAATCGCGCGCATTGCTCACCTCGACTCGACTGACATCGTCGAGCCGCGCCGTTCGCAGTACAATTCCGGGCAGGAGAGGCAACAGTGTCGATCGAGCCGGGTTGATTGAAGTTTTCTCCCTCGTAAGCCTGACCTGAACGTCCGGGCTTTCACCCATATTGATCTCGACCTCCTCATCAACGGCCAGATCGCGAATAGCGGATTCGTGCACTCGCAGCATCGTCGACCCTCGCGTTGCATACACGACGATGTTTCCCGAGGGCAGTGGCAGGCCGAGATGGTTGGCCTTGTTGTTCTTCGTACGGAGCAACAGGTCCGCCGCAAACGCCTGCACGTCGGAGGCCGCCTGGAGATTCGCGCTGTAGACGCGCCGGATCGGAATTCCGGGCCGATCCATCAGACGGACTTGTTTTGACTGGCGGCTGGCGACAGTGGTGCGGTTGGGCACACGATAGAGTTTCAGATCCCCGAGCTGCTCCGACTGCACCTTTGCCCCCGTGACCATGACCTCCTGCATGAGTGCCGGCGCCGCCATCACCGCAGCGTAGCGGGCACGTGCGCCATCGAGAGATTCGAAACCCAACGGAGAGGCGCGATCGATCTGGATGAGTTGCGGTGGATCGCTGGTCGAACCCTGCGGCCAGCACTGCGCCAGAATCGGGGCGCCGATATCGATCGGCTCGACTTCCTCGCTTTCACGATTGAGTCTTCCCGCAATGACTTGGGTTTGCGAATCCGGAAATCCCTCGCCGTTACCGTTGGCAAGCGTAACCCACGCCCCCAGAGCCAACGTCCTGCCGTCGGCCGACAGCTTCGCCGTGTAATCCGCAGCCCAATCGAACCCTCGTGCCAGATAGGACAATGTCACGAAGGCAGTCATCGCCTGCGGTGTTCTAACCTGAATCGACAGCGTCGGCGTGGCAGACAGATCGCCGACGGTCTCGAAGTTAAAACTCTCGGACAGCCCCGAACAGCGCAGCGCTTCGACGCCGTCCCGGGTCTGAAACACCACGCCTTCGGCATTGGAAACAAGGGTGCCCGGGACTCGCTCCGTTTTGCCGGTTTTGGCATTGCTTCGCAGCAGCAGCACGGACTTGCCGGCCGCTGCGGCAACGAGCGCCGAAGGACTGAGCAGGCTGCCATCGCGATTCTTCTCGACGATGCCTGTCGGTAGGCCTGTGACTATGGCGCTGGCCGGCTCGATAGCATCGGCCACACCTTCAAAGCGCACCCGACTCTCGCCAGCCGGCAATCGCACCGTGCGAGTTTCACTTACCAACGCGAAGCCTTCGAGATCGTCCAGGCGCATCGAACCCTGGGCACGGGACGGAGCGCGATACACCGTGACCGACAGATCCGAAGGTGCGTCCGCGAGCACGTCGGTTGCGGCCGCAGCGGGGAGCGCTGCACCAACCGCCGCCGCGACCAGCATCATCGGCAACAGATCGCGCATCTTCCCGCCGTCTAGTATCGGGTGTCGAACGACACGGTCAGACTGGCGCCGCCGTTGGCTGGAACCGTTACAGCCCATTCGACCGTTTGTGCGTTTGGCCGCGTGCTCTGCGTGCTTTCCGCAGTGATGCGGGCATCCGCGTAAAGGCCTTCCTGAAGCAGTTTGACGACGACTGCCCTTGGCAGCGCGTTGCTCAACTCGTATCGCATGTCCGTCTGCCATTCAAACGTCCCCAGGCGCGTGCGCTTCTGGACAGTGGGGCGAACCTTCACATCGAACGCATCGCCTGTCGCCAGGGACAGGGTCGAGCCCATCGGCGTGTGATCAATCCGGCTCTCACCGATAAACTGTGGATCGCCACGCTTGTCGCGCATATAGAATCGCAGGATGCCGGCGGGCAATTGATCGCCCAGCCCGGCGTGTGCGCTGGTGGAAAAGCTATAGATGCTTTGGGCGCTCTGCGGTGTTTCCACAGTTCTCAGCCAGGCGTTGCGAAACTCGTAGCCATGCTCGGCCGGTACACCGTGCACGTCCAGAAAGCTGACTTGCTTCGTCTGTAGATTGGCGATTGTGGTGCGCTCAGCCAGGGGATAGAGGTAGTAGTCTCCGAGGCGTTCACGGCCGCCGCTTTCCGTTCCAGGCTGCTGCAGCGAGGAACGCCCTGCTTGAGGACGCCAGTTCTGCTGCGGGTTTCCATTCGCGTTGATCTGGGCGGGAGCGCCGGCGACCAGCAATGTCTGCGCATTGCTATACGTCGTACCACTGGAATTGGTGAGAGTCACCCACCCCTGTACGTCAATCTTGGCTCCGGCCTCGTCGTAGAGCGCAACATAGTCCGCTCTCCATCCTATTCCCGGTGTCAGATAGCTCAGCGTTGCAGGGCGTTTTCCCGCGCGACTGCTGTTGATCGTCACCGACAGAGTGGGACGTGCACGCAGGTTGTCGGGAACCTTGTCGAAAATAACCCGAACCGGCAGGCCGTCGTCACGCAACACTTCGATGCGCTGCCCTATTTTCAGGACGACGCCGCCGTTCGTGGCCAGCACCTGGGCCTGCTCCCGGGTTTCGGCGCCATTGGCCGGATTGACCCGCACGAGAGTGACTTCCTGACCCACGGCCTTTTCCATCAGCTTGGCGGGAGTCAGCAAATCGAAATCGAAGTTCTGCTCCACAATACTGATGTCGCCGGCCGCCAGAGACACGGTCTCCGGGCGAATCTGGGCGGACACATCCTCGAATTCTATTCGCTGCCGCCCACCCTTGACCTCGATGTCACGACGATCCTGCACGAGCGCGAGATCGTCGGCATAGATCGTCACCGACAAGGTTCTATCCTCGGCGATCGCCGGAACTTGCGCGAGCGCAGACAGTATCGAACCCGCAAAGAGTATACGTGCAAGCATGAGCTACCCCGGTCCGGTAGTTATGTGGCGCCCTGATTCATCAGCGTCGCAAAGCGCCGCTGCAATTCATCCGTGGTGATTTCTTCCAGTTTGGATGCCAGCAACCAGACATGTCCGAATGGATCCGTCAGCGTTCCGCGACGGTCGCCGTCGAACTGGTCGGTCACCGCCATTGTCGCACGCGCCCCGGCCGCGACGGCCCGGGCAAAGATCGCATCCACATCGGCGACGTACAGCAACAAGGATATCGATGATCCGCCCAAGGACAGCGGACCACGGTAACCCATGTCCGGGAACTCATCAGCCAGCATGATTGTCGAAGCGCCGATACGTAACTCGGCGTGCATCACCTTTCCTGTTGGATCCGCCAGGCGCACGACCTCCGTAGCGTCAAAGGCACTCTTATAGAAAGCGATGGCAGCGGCGGCGCCATCGCAGATGAGATACGGTGTCGCGACGCGATAGGCATCGGGGATCGGTTTCGATGGCATTGCCGACGTCCTGTGTGCGGGGTGATCCAACCCGACTTGTTTATACAGTGTAGCGAAGATCGCAGTACTGAATGAGTACCCCACGACGGCCGCGTTGTTCGGTGCGTGGGCGAGCGAACGCAAGCCGGTGCAGCGGCACTTGATTCCCGCGGCGATAACTGTATATATATCCAGTCACGGCATAAGGACCCTTGAGGCTCCCATGACTCTGACCCCTCACGTTCTGCTGGATACGTCGATTGCGCAGTTGCGAACGCTGGCTTCATTTCTGGCGGAGGAGATGAGCGTCATCCGCGAACCCGCGGAAGATCCCACGCCGGAGGCGCGTGCCTGCAAAGAGATTCTGCTCACCATCAGCGTCCTGATTCCGAAGCTGCAGGCGGCCCGGTACGTCATGCCCGCAGGAGAGGAATTCGGCGGGACCGGAAGATGCGAGGCCTGCGAGGAATAGCGCTGTGTCCTAGGCTCATCGGAAAAAGGCGCCTGCGGCACTTTTTCCCGGCCGACAAAAAGCGTGGTTTTTGTCGGCCTAGCGGGTGCGCGGAAACGACCAACAGCTCTTCAAGTGTTGCATCCCGATTTTCGGATAGTAGGCTTCCGCAAGAGGCGCGGCGACCAGGATCAGGGCGGTCTGTTCGCCCGCCCTGGCGTGCGTTTCCGCGATCAGGCGCTTGCCGATGCCGCGATGTTGATAGGCGACGTCGACTGCCAGGTCCGACAGGTAACAGCAGTAGGCAAAGTCGGTGATGGCTCGCGAAATTCCGATCAGCCGCTGTTCATCGCGAGCGGTCACCACAATGTCGGCGCAGCGCAGCATCTTCTGCAGTCGCGGCAGATCTTCCGCCGGCCGCCTCTCAGCCAGCGTCGACGCAATCAGGACCGCGCGAAACTCTTCGGGCGACAGGTCGGGCTCCACGGCGTAGACCACAGACATAGATTCTCCAATGCGTCACGGGAAACGGCAGTCTACACACGACGGCGCGCAACTGGCGCACGGCCGGCAAACTGCTGCAAGAGGGCGGACTGACTGTCCGGTTCCGGACACCGGCACGCCTCGAGCCGCTGCAGATGGAGTCTAAGTTGCGGATTTAACGCGTGTTTGTTTCCGGGTGAACGGACGCTACACTGCTTTTTCGGCCCATGCACTGGAAGTCGAGCAGATGCTGCGCAACTACCTGGCAGCGGCGCTACGTAATCTGGCACGTAACCGGCTGTACGCCGCCATCAATATCGTGGGACTCGCACTGAGTCTGGCCGCCGCTTTACTGATCGCTCTGTTCGTGCGCAACGAACTCAGCTTCGACCGCTGGATACCGGCATACCAGGACGTATACCGCGTCGTTCTGGGCCTGCGGTTCGGCAATTTTCAAGAGCCGCCTTCCTCCGGCGCCGCCGCTCCCGTCGCGGGCTGGCTCAAGGCGGATTTTCCGCAGATTTCCGCGGCGGCTCGCATGCAGGCACAGTCAGGCTTGCTCGCGCGGGGAGCCATCAAGGCTAAGGAAACGGTCTATTGGGCCGATCCTGACATTTTTGCGGTTCTCCCGCTGCCGGCCTTGACCGGCAATCTGCGAGACGCCCTGAAGGCGCCCGATGCCTTGGTGCTGACACAGCGCATGGCCCGGAAATATTTCGCAGACAGCGATCCCATCGGGCAGGTCATTGAGATAGACGGCAAGTTCCCCTTCCGCGTGACGGCAGTACTGCAGGATCTGCCGTCGCAAACGCATCTGGACACTGAGATTTTTGCTGCCGGTCACAGCGTTGCGTCCCCGCTCCCCGCCGGCGACGCTCCATTGCAGTTGCATGTTGGATTTGACGCATTGACCAGTGTGCTGACTTATATTCGATTGCAGCACGGCGCAGACGCCGGAGCACTTCAGCTTGCACTACCTGCGATGGCCGCGCGGCACGTCGCCGTCCCCAAGGGGCCGGACGGAAAGCCGTGGGTGCCCGAACCGACTGTCCAGATGCAGCCGCTCGCAAGTCTGCATTTTGTGCCGGCAGGACTTCACGCCATGAAGCCGGCCGGCAATATAGAAACCGTGTACGCCACCTCAGCGGTCGGCGTGCTGATCCTGCTGGTCGCTACCTGCAACTTCGTCAACCTGGTGACGGCTCGTGCCGCGCGCAGGGCTGTAGAGATCGGCGTCAGAAAGGCCTCCGGCGCCACGCGTCGCGATCTAGTTCTGCAGTTCATCGGTGAATCCCTGCTAACAGTGGCGATCAGCAGCCTCATTGCCGTCTCAATCGCGGAATTGCTGCTTCCCACGCTCAACGCCTTCTTGTCACGCGAAATCGTCTTCGAGTGGTGGCGTGATCCGGCCATGGCCGGCGGTATTCTCGCCATGACGGTTGTTACGGGACTGCTCGGCGGCTTCTATCCGGCCTTCGTTCTCGCGCACTTCCGGCCTACGGTCGTGCTCAAAGGAGGGCCGATTCAAGCCGACGGCCAGGCGGCAGTTCGACAAATGCTCGTCGCCGCTCAGTTCGCCGTACTCATCGGCTTGATGTTTGCCACGGCGGCGATCTATCGGCAGACACGGTTCGCAACCCAGGAGAGCCTGCGCTTCGACCAGGACCAGGTGCTGGTCATCGACAGCGATTGCCGCAACGCCTTGCCGCAAGCCGTCAAGGCTCTGGCCGGAGTGCGTGCGGCTGCCTGCACCGACACGCTATTCGGAATAGGTGGGGCCCTGGTCTGGTTCGCCACCCCGCCCGGCGGGTCCGTGCCGCTGGCGCACTCGCTGGTCAGCGTCGACTGGGGGCTGCTGGATCTGTTTGGGCTGCGTCCCATCGCCGGCCGCCTTTTCTCACGCAGCCATCCGGGCGACGCCACTGACCCGCCGCCCACATCGCATCCTGACACTCGCCTGGGATCCGGAGGCGCGGTCGTCATCAACCGCAGCGCGGCGAGAAATCTGGGTTTTAGTTCACCCGCGACGGCGATCGGCCACGTGGCTGTATTGGAGGATGCACAACCAGCGCCCAAGCCGCCCGTGATCATCGGAGTCGTCGAGGACTTCGAACTGCAGGGCATCCGACACGAGATCCAGCCAACGTTTTTCCGGCTGATGCCGGGCCGGTATCAGTACCTGATCGTCAAACTCGAAGGCCACGCCATTCCCGAGACGCTTCGCGCCATCGACGAGCTGTGGAGACGACTGGGTAACGGTGAGCCGATCCACCGGCGTTTTCTGAACAGCGCCATCCAGTCGCAGTACCTCGACATGACTCGAGAGGCCGGCATCTTTGCCATCTTCTCGGCAGTCGCAGTATCCATTGCCGCGCTCGGCTTGTTCGGGCTCTCCGCGTACATCGCGGAGCGACGCATCAAGGAAATCGGCATCCGCAAGTCCCTGGGTGCCAGTGCCACGGATATCGTAAGGCTGCTCAACTGGCAGTTCTGCAAGCCCGTGTTATGGGCGAATCTGTTCTCGCTGCCGATCGCCGGGTATTGCATGAACCGTTGGCTGCACGGCTTTTTCTATCACGTCGGCCTGGATTGGTGGCTGTTTGCGGCCTCTGGTATCGCCGCCCTCATGCTCGCACTAGCCACAGTCACGACACGGTCCCTCCTGGTTGCGCGCGCCCAGCCGGTGACGGCGCTGCGCTACGAATGAAATTTGCCGGCGACGGATCAGCTGTACGCCAGACACCAGCCGGGTCCGCGCAGCCAGCATTCTTCATCGGGGGGCAGATCGTATCGGTAGAGTCGTGTCACTCGCCTGGCCTGCCGGGAATTCAGCGCGGCCGCAAGAGCCTGCTCGGAGGTTTCGTCGCGCGCTCCCGCGCAGGGGTATATGACGACTCCGGAAATCCATTGGGCAAAGTACGCATTGCCGCGACGTTCAATACGGAAGACCGCGCCGAGCCCCTTGTCGGGTGTCAGCGGAAGAATGAGCCTTCCTCCCTCGTTCAGTCGATCCAGCCACCTGTCGATGAAGTGCGTCGCGCCCGCGCTGACGTAGATGACATCGGCGTCGCCGAATTCAACGAGGGTGCCGTCGCCCTCCATGACCTGGACATTCCGCCGATCGGACAGATTTCCCCGGGCACGCTCCGCCAGCTCTGCATTGAATTCGACGGCGGTCACGCGGCCCGCGGGACCTACCAGATGAGCCGCGATCGCCGTGTAATACCCCAGACCGACTCCAATGTGCACCAGGTGTTCGCCTGCAGAGGGTTGAGCTTGGGCCAGCAGGTTGGCGTGAAAGGAAGGCTGGCCGTTGTTGACCCCCGGAACAATCATGATCGGGTAGTCCGTATAGACGTAGACGGGGTCAGCATCCGGCGTCGCGACGCCGTTTTCCAGAAACAGCTTGGACAACACCCACGGGCCCGGTCCCAGAAATTGCTCGCGAGGCACTGAAGCGAATGCGTCCTCGACCCGGGGGTCATTGACTCCCGCTACGGCGAGGATTTGCTTCGCAAATGCCCGCCGGACGATGGCCAGGTCCATCGCCGTCTCGTAACGTTCGATTTCGGGCAGGTGCTGTAATTCCTCAGGATCCGCAAGCGTCGCGGGCCTGCCGCCCCGGGCTTGAATTGCGCGGGCCAGAAATGCCCAGGCTTCCTCATTGACGGCTGCCGCTTCGATTCGATTCACGCGCGCAATGAAGGAAGCCCACTGAGTATATATATAAGGGTCTCCGAAGGAGTGCGCGCGGCACACTTCACGCAGCCGTCTGACGGAATCGTCGACGTCGGCGGATTCCGGTTCGGTCCGCGACTCGATAAGGGTCTTCACATCACGAAGAATTTCACCCAGGGCGCGCGCCCAGTCCGACGCTCGGGCAGCGGCCAGATAATAATTAGAGGTCCTCCTATTGACGATGGGATCCGGAAACTCACCGACCTCCGGATACCGCGCGCGAGCCTCTGCTCCGAGTCCCATCCACGTCGATACCAACGGAGCATTCCATTCCAACATTCGCACAGCTCTGGCGCGCACGCCGTACCGCGTCAGCATCTGGTTGTGCTCTTCTACCAGCTTTTGAGCCTCGGGTGAGGCAGGGTCCACCGCCAGATCGGCCAGTCTTTGCACCCTGGAAAACAACTCATTTTGAGCCTTCACATAGCCCGCGTTCTGCACGAGGTCGGCAGGATGTTGTTGCCACCACGTCTGCCACACGCGTTGTTCATCTGTTGTGATGAGCTCTGCTACCAAGTCCCGTAATGCCGGTACGCTGTTCTGCACGGCGGAACTCCTCTCGCCTTCCAACGACTTGATCAGGTCGCAAAGCTCATAGACCGACAATTCCTGATGCGACTGCAACCGGCGACAGGCTGCCTCGAGCAAATGGACGGCGCGCTGGGTGGTGGCAAGCTTGATCTTCCACGACTGCGCCTGGACTTCCAGCATGCTCAGCAGTGAGGGCGCATTTTCGGTCAGCAAGTCGCGAATCTGCGCGAGCGTCAGACCCAGGGTCTTCAGGATCACAATAGTGTTAAGTCTTGCGAGATCCGCCGGACCGTACCGCCGCCATCCCTTGGCCGACCGTGCCGGGCTCAGCAGTCCTTCACGCTCATAGACTCGCAGCGCCCGTACCGTAAGGCCGGTGCGGGAGGCACACTCCGCTGCTGAGAGCGATTCGTCGTCAGACGCTACCACGAGTTCCCCTCTACCGATGGGTTCACTCTAAGCCATGACCTAAGGTCCGGCGCAAGCCTTGTCGTCGATTGATCCTAGGGTAAGGACGCCCGCTCGCCTCCCTATGTCCCTCGCGGTATGATCACGAACAACAAGCCATGGATCTAAAGGGGGGAGAACGCGATGAAAAGAGTCACGGGAACGGTCACGGCTGCGGGTGCAGTGCTGATGTTGTCAGGGGTCGTCCAGGCGGGCGTTACGCTCAACGCCGGGCGCGTAGCGGCGAAGGACGTTGCGACGGTGGAAAAATTCTACCAGACCGCCTTCGCGCTGCAGGAGGTCAACCGGCTCAGTTTCCCCGGTGGTGTGGAAGTCATGCTGAATTTCGGTGACTCGGTGGCCGGCGCCAAGGCCAACCCGGCTGCCCAGATCGTCATCATGCAGCGCAGCTCGGATGACCTGAAGGATCCCGTCCCGCATATCATTTTCAACGTCACGGACATGGCCGCCACGGTCGCGGCCGTCAAGGCCGCCGGAGGCTCGATGAACGGCGAACCGCGCGAGTTCGGCAAGACCGGAATCATGATCGGCATGGCCACCGATCCTGCGGGCAATCTGGTGGAATTGATTCAGCAGCCCAAACATTGAAGTCTTAGCCGACTCCTGGGAGCCGCCGGTGCTGCGACCCCAGCACCGGCGCAGATGTGGAAATCCAAGGCATGTTCACGGGATCCTGTCACTGCGGCACCGTGCGGTTTCGGGTGGATGCACCGATAGCCGAACTCACGACCTGCGACTGTTCGCTCTGCGTGAAGCGCAACGCATTGATGGCCAAGATTCCGGAGACTGCGCTCAGGGTGCTGGCAGGCGCAGCCGAGCTGACGCTCTACGAATGGAACACGCGCCGCGCCAAGCATTACTTCTGCCGGCGATGCGGCATCTACGTCTTTCATCGCAAACGCTCGGTGCCCGATCACTTTGGCGTCAACGTCTTCTGTCTCGAAGGCTTCGACGTCGCGTCGATCCCGGTTCGCGCAACCGAAGGTGCCAACATGACTCTCGAGGACCCGACGGCCAATCCGGACTGGCCGGGGCCCCGCACACGGCGATAGGAACCTCATCATTATGAAAGATCTGCGAACCCTGGGCTGCGCGACGACGCTACTGGCATTGTTGTGGGGAGCGTCCGCGGCGCCGGCTGCCACGTCGCCGGCGGCTCCTAACGTGACACCCATGACGCCCGATGTAGTCGCGAGCTATGACAGGGTCCGACCGGACGCGGATTTCATCAAGCGCGTCGTGATGGTTCCTATGCGGGACGGCGTGAAGCTGTACACCGTCATCGTGATGAAGAAGGGCACCGCCAATGGGCCGATCCTGCTGTCACGCACGCCGTACGATGCCAAAAGCTCGACGGCCCGCGTCGCAAGTCAGTCGATCACCGAAATTCTCCCGGCGATGGACGCCGAGTTCGTCGAAGACAACTACATCCGCGTCTATCAGGACATTCGCGGGGAGCACAATTCGGAAGGGCAGTTCATCATGACCCGGCCCATCGTGGGTCCACAGAACGCGACCGGGATAGATGAGTCGACCGATGCCTATGACACCATTGACTGGCTGGTCAGGAATGTCCCCGAGAGCAACGGCAAAGTGGGCGTCGTCGGCAGCAGCTACCTGGGCTTCACCACCTTGATGGCGGAGATCAACCCGCATCCGGCCTTGAAGGCTGCCGCCCCGCAAAGCCCGATGGTCGACACCTGGATGGGTGACGACTCCTTCCACAACGGTGCCTTCCGCACCAACCAGATGGACTACGTCGTGGAACAGAGCACGGACAAGGCCGAAGGCGGCGGTCTGGCTGTGGGCGTGGGGGATGACTACACGCGCTACCTGGAAGCCGGATCCATCGGCGAGTACGCCCGCAAGCTGGGCACGGACCAATATCCGTTCATGCAGAAAATACTGCAGAATCCCGCGTATACCGATTTCTGGTCGTTGCAGGCGGTGGATAAGTGGATGGCCGCACGACCCCTCACCGTGCCGACGATGCTGATGGTCGGGCAATGGGATCAGGAGGATTCCTACGGGGCTCCTGCCGTCTACCGGGCGATCAAGCCCAAGGACCGCAACGGCGACCTGGTGTCGCTGGTCATCGGCCCGTGGCGGCATTCCGGCGTCAATCACTACGGCTACGAGCTGGGTCCGCTGACTTTCACCGGCGACACGGCGGATGAATTTCGCGTGTCGTATCTGAAGCCCTTCTTCGACTACCACCTCAAGGGTGGACCGGATCCGCACACGCCGGCCGTTCTCACGTATGCCACCGGCATCAATCGCTGGGAGCAGTCGCCGCAATGGCCCATGGGAACGCCGACGCCGCTGTATCTGGGCGAGCGGTTTACCGCAGCTTTCACGGCTCCGGCTACAGCAGGCCACGACGACTACGTGTCCAATCCGTCCAAGCCGGTGCCCTTCATCCCGCGCCCGATCAATATGAGCGACGCGAGGCAATGGCGGTTCTGGTTGGTTCACGACCAACGCTTCGTTTCAGATCGTCCGGACGTGCTCGTCTATCAGACGGCGGCACTCGACAAACCGGTACACATCATGGGCGCGCCGCAGGCGGATCTGTTTGCGGCCACCTCGGGGACCGACAGCGACTGGGTCGTCAAGCTCATCGACGTCTATCCGAACACCTCGCCGGAATCCGTCGATCAAGGCTCCAAGCCCGGCCAGGCGGGGCTGGAATTGCCGATCGGTATCGAGATCTTCAGGGGCCGGTACGTGCATGGCTTCGACAAGCCCAAGGCGCTGACCCCCGGCAAGGTCGAGGAATACAAGTTCGGGCTGCCGAACGTCGACCATGTCTTTCTGCCGGGCCATCGGATCATGATCCAGGTGCAGTCGAGTCTGTTTCCTCTGTACGACCGCAATCCGCAAACCTACGTCGACAACATCTTCTACGCCCGGCCGGCGGACTACCGGAATGCGACGATGAGCGTCTATCGAGGCGCGACCACCGCCAGCAGCGTGCTGCTGCCGGTCGTCAAATAGCGGCATGGCGAACAGATGGGCCGCTCAAAAGGCAAAATCGCCGGCCTCCTATGGTGCTGCGCGCTTGTATCCATGACGCGAGGCGAACAACGCCTGTCGCGCACAGATCCGCAGCTTGCGGCTGAAGTGGATGCGACGGCCGGCGAATGGCTGCTCAGCACAGGAGCCCCTTCCGTCTCGATTGCCATCGTCCGCGACGGGCGACTGGTCTATGCCAAGGCCTACGGTCATGCGCGCCTGAATCCCAACAGGCCCGCCACCGTTGACACTCGCTACGCCATCGACTCCGTGTCCAAGGAATTCACCGCGGCGGCCATATTGATGCTCGCCCAACAGGGCAAGCTCTCGCTGGACGACCCCTTGAGCCGCTGGTTTCCCGACCTCGGCGAGGCCGGCAAGGTGACGGTGCGCCAGATTCTGACACACACAGGAGGCATCAGAGACTATTGGCCGCAGGACTTCGTCACGCCGGAGATGTCTCGCCCGACGACGACGGCCGCCATCATCGCTGAATGGGCCAGGCGACCACTGGACTTCGAACCCGGGACAGACTGGCAGTATTCCAACACGGGTTACGTGCTGGCGGGCGCCATCGTGGAGAAGGTCTCGGGCCAGGATCTCTATCGGTTCCTGCACGAACATATTTTTGTTCCGTTGAAGATGGCACAGGTCACCCAGGACGACTCGACACCACTATCGGGTGAGGACGCCGGCGCCTACACGCGTTACGCTCTCGGTCCCACCCGTCCTGCTCCCAAGGAGGCGCCCGGTTGGCTGTTTGCTGCCGCAGGCCTTGCGATGAAGCCCGGCGATCTGGCGCTATGGGATATCAGCCTGATCGACCGGACACTGCTGACGGCCGACTCTTACCGGCAGGAATTCACCTCAGTCGTGCTCAAAGACGGCATCGCCAAGGACTACGGGCTGGGGTTGGATGTCGAGACGATACAGGGTCGTCTGCGGATCGGGCACGACGGCGCGGGATCCGGTTTCCTGGCGGAAAATCGCCTCTGGCCCGAGGAACGCACCGCGATCGTCGTCCTGACCAACAACGATTGGGCGTCGCCGTCCGACTTACTGGACCGCATTGCCTTTGAAGTGCTGCCGTCCAGACCGCAAGAGGCGCGCGCACGGGCGATATTCGCGGGGTTCCAGCATGGGACCGTGGACCGCGCGCTGTTCACGGAGGTGGGAAACTCCTATTTGACCGCGCAAGCCATGCAGGACAGCCAAGCCAGTCTGGGGCCGCTCGGGCCGGCGCGGCTCATCGAACTGACGAGAGAATCGAAGCGCGGCGGCATGATCACCCGTCGCTGGAAGATTCTCTGCCGCGGCGGGCGACTTGAAGCGGTGGAACGCGGCTACGCCGACGGCAAACTCGATCAGTTCATCATCGCCCGGCAGGGCAACTGAACCGGCGCGGAGTGTGGCCATGCCCAGGATGAATGGCGGATGTCATTGCGGCAACATTGCCGTGGAGATGACTCTAGTCAATATGCCCGACAGCTACCGCCCGAGAGCCTGCGACTGCGATTTTTGCCGCAAGCACGGTGCGTCCTATGTGTCCGATACACGAGGCTCGTTAGCGATTCGGATCCGCGACGAGCGCGAGAGCAGTCGTTACCGACAGGGCAGCGGCTCGGCCGAGTGCCTGCTTTGCAGGAACTGCGGCGTGTTGGTGGCGATTCTCTATCGCGGTGACGAACAGTTGTACGGCGCTGTAAACGCCGCGGCGCTGGCGACGCCAACGGGCTTCGGACCCGAACAAATCGTCTCGCCCAGGATCCTGTCAGAAAGTGAAAAGGTGAATCGCTGGCGGGACATCTGGTTTGCGGATGTTCAGGTTACCCACGGTGCGCATGTTGCAATTTGAGCGGGCGACACGCCCACGCAGCTGACTTGCAAGGCTGCGGGCGGAGGGCAGGCGTTCGCTGGGCCGCAGAACGCCCCGAGCGATGGCATCGCGAAATCTTTCGTAGATCTGGCGGTAAAAGGGCACGCGGTGATAGTCTGCTGTCAACGCAGCTTGACCGCGAAGCGACGGGGGAGCGAAACCATGACTCGACGCCGAAAAGTCCTGGGCGTTGTGCTAATTCTCCTGGTGTTAGCCGTGTCTTCGCTGGCGCTGACACTCAGCCACGATTCGCCTTGCGGCGCCGCGCCGGCACTCCCCGCGGGCGTTGAACAGATGAAAGCCATCGTCTATCGCTGCTACGGCTCAACCGACGTAGTCAGACTCGAAAATGTTGCGAAGCCCACCCTGCAGGACGACAGGGTGCTGGTCAGGGTGCGTGCCGCATCCGTCAATCCTCTGGACTTGCATTTCATGCAGGGCAAGCCTTACGTCATGCGCACAGGGGTCGGGCTCGGCGCCCCCGATGACATCCGGCTGGGTACGGACTACGCGGGAACGGTCGAAGCAGTTGGCAAGAACGTCAAGCGGTTCAAGCCGGGCGACGAAGTGTTCGGCGGCACGACCGGAGCCTTTGCGCAGTACGTGAGAGTTCGCGAATACGGGTCGCTCGCGCTGAAGCCGACCAATGTGACCTTTGAGCAGGCGGCAGCCATACCCGTAGCCGCCGTCACCGCATTGCAAGCCCTGCGCGACCAGGGAAATATTCAGCCCGGACAGAATGTACTGATCAACGGTGCGTCAGGGGGTGTTGGGACGTTCGCCGTACAGATTGCCAAGGCATTGGGCGCGAACGTGACCGCGGTTTGCAGCACCCGCAACGTGGCAGTGGTTCGATCGATCGGCGCCGATCGTGTCATTGACTATACGCAGGAAGATTTCACTCGCGGCTCGCAACGCTACGACCTCATCATCGACAACGTCGGCTCACATTCGCTGTCGGAGTACCGGCACGTGATGAACCCCAAAGGCACCCTGGTCATCGTGGGAGGACCCAGCGACGATCCCTGGCTCGGACCCTTGTGGGGCATGGTCAAGGCAGTGGTGGTTTCACCGTTCGCCAGCCAGAAGCTCGTGTTCCTGATGTCCAGCCTGAACAAGGAGGATATGGAGACGTTGCGCAATCTGACACAGAGCGGCCAACTGGTACCGGTCATCGACAAACGCTACACGCTGGGCGAAACGGCCAAGGCGATCCGCTATTTGCAGCAGGGACATGCCCGGGGAAAAGTCGTCATCGCCCTGGAGTGACCGACACCTTCGCGTCAACTCAAGGTCGCAGCGAACCGGCGTAGGCGACCACGTCAATCATGCCGCGGGTCGTCAATCCTGCGACTACCGGCAGCATCGGCTGCCCGTTGGATCCGGTGCGTACACCGTTGCGAAAGGCAAATAGTTGTCGGATCAGGTACGTGGGTGATCGGCCCGCGATGCGTGGAACCAGGCCCACCCCCTGCAAAGTATTTCCATGACACGTGACGCAGGCGGTCGTTGGTCCACTCAGGCCGTTCATAGCGATGGCTCGTCCGCGTTGCAGACTTCCCCGGGGCACGTAGGTCACGTATTTCATGGCATCGTCACGCTCCTCATGCCTTGCTGGATCGGGAGCGAACTCGAGAAGTCTGTCTCCCAGCGGCTCGTCGGCACCCCCGGGGACAGCGGCATACACCCAACCAACTACGCGTGATCGCGGCACGCGATCGCTTTCGACAACGCGGACGCGAGGTAGCGGATGCTGCTGGGAGAAATACGCAGCGGCCGATGCCACTTCGGCATCAGTCGCGTGCGCGGCCAGGCTGATCATCAAGTCCACAGGACCGAAGGACCCCGGCGATGCGCTGCGTCGAGCGCCACTCTTGAAGTCGGCGACTTGCTGAATAATGTACGGCGCGGGCAGACCCGCCAGCGAGGCATTCTCCGGGCGCCCTTGGCCGGCGGGCGTGTGACAGTAACCGCAGGCGTAGATGTCGGGCTTGCGTCCATACGCCACGATCTCGGGCATTGCCGAATGCGATCGCGGAAACCAACCTGGCGCGGAAAAGCGATCGGCCAGTTGGGCCTCGGTGTAGGTCGCACGACTACCCGGCACGTGTAAGGGCGTTGTAGGGTCATGCACCGGCGCGTCACCGGGCGCAGGTGTATTCGTCGGAAAGACCCACTCGGGTGCGGTCGCAGGAGCATTGCCCTTGGAGTCCGGCACGGAGCCTTCGACGCCATAGGCAACCGTAGTGGCGGCAATCCATAGAAAAGCAAAAGGCAGGACGACAGCGGGAAATGGCATCACCGACCGAGTATAGAGTGGGCGTGGCCGATCTGATATCAGATCAGCGGTCGTTCGGCTCTCCCCGACTGGCAGGCGGTGATCGGGCGCGATTATCATTTGCACCGCGGGTTTCATCACAGGCAACGAGGTCCATGCGTTACATCAAAAAGGCTCGCCTGCTGGCGGCAACGCTTCCCCTGCTGTTCATGGCCGTTGGCGCATGCGCCACGAGCGGTTCGGGCGCCGTAGTGGCGCTTCCGGACGGCTACTATTTGCAGCGGGACCGGGCATCACAGGTGGAGATCGTCAATGCGAACGGTCGCGTGGTCGTCCCCGGACCCGTCGCGGGATATGCGGTGCATCGCCATATCGTGACCGGATGTGTCGCAAACGAGACCCGCAAGTCGGGCTCCTATCCTAACGACGCCCCGTTGGCCGAGTTGCCGGACGCGCACTACTTCGTGCTCGATACCCGCACCGGTAAGATTACGACAGGGCTAAATGCTCCGGATTGGAAGAACAGGTTGAAGGAACTCGACCCCACTCTGTCGGCGGACATCTGGGCGCCGGTATTGCCGCAGTAATCGTCACACCTGGCTACGGCGAGGTCCAAAGGTGCTGGGCGGCATA
>FTJL01593093.1_pt1 | contig 24990 bp, 17 predicted proteins | sample 1658551 | NCBI WGS metagenome assembly FTJL01 (sample SAMEA3914835, study PRJEB12502) | metagenome | biome: forest; material: soil | place: Canada | collected 2011-07-03 | depth 0.3 m
TCGCCGGCGAGCAGCCGGCCGGGCAACACCCAGTAGCTGTTGCGCAGAGGCGCGGGGAACGGCGGCTCGCTCATAGGGACGCGAAGGTACCCGACTTAGGCGGGTACCGGTATGGCTTCCAGACGCTCAACGAGCGCCTCTTCCTCTTGCTCGCTCATCATTGGAACGCGCTGCTCGTCGAGACCGCAAAAATCGAACTGGCGGGGATCCGCGAGGTGCGCGGGCTCAACATTGCGCAACGCTGAGAAAATAGTCTGCGTGCGCCCCGGGAACTCCAGCTCCCACGCTGCCAGCATCTTCTTGATGGCCACCCGCTGCATGTTGTCCTGCGAGCCGCACAGCTTGCACGGAATGATCGGAAACGCCCGGCCTCGTGCATAACGCTCGATCTCGCGCTCCGACACGTAAGCGAGCGGACGGATCACGATGTGCCGGCCATCGTCCGAGAGCAACTTCGGCGCCATCGCTTTCAGCCGCCCGCCGAAAAACAGATTCAGGAACAAGGTCTCGACAATGTCATCGCGGTGATGCCCAAGAGCCACTTTCGTAATGCCGTTCTCTTGCGCAAACCTGTAGAGCGCCCCCCGCCGCAGCCGCGAGCAAAGCCCACACATGGTGCGCCCCTCGGGAATCACTCGCTTGACGACGCTATAGGTGTCCTGCTCGATGATCCGATAAGGAACGCCCAGGTCCTCCAGGTATTCGGGCAGCACTTGTGCGGGAAAGTCCGGTTGCTTCTGATCTAGGTTGACGGCGATAAGCTCGAATTGTACGGGGGCACTGCGTTGCAACGACAGCAGGATGTCGAGCAGCGTGTACGAATCCTTGCCGCCGGACAGGCACACCATGACGCGATCGCCGTCGGCGATCATCCGGTAGTCCTGGATCGCCTTACCGACATCGCCCCGCAACTGCGCCTGCAACCGATGAAAGGTCCGCGAGGGTTCAGGCCGCTGCACTGCTGGCCACGCTTTCGAGATATTTTGCCTCGACATAACGGATGAAGGGTGTGGCTGAAACCGGCTTCCCGGTCGCGCCTTTCATCAAATCCTGGACGGCCACCTTGGCCCCGACACCGTGCACATGCGTACGCAACCAGCCAAGCAGCCCGGAGAATTCGCCGATCCCGAGCTGCTCGTCGAGAGCCGGGACGTCGGTGCGCAGGCTCTCGTACAGCTGCGCCGCAATGACCGCCCCAAGGGCATACGAGGGAAAGTATCCGAATGACCCCACAGCCCAATGGATATCCTGCAGACAGCCTTCGACGTCGTTGCCCGGTCGAATGCCTAAGCGCTGCTCCATTCCCGCGTTCCAGGCCTCCGGTAGATCACGGACCGCCAGGTCGCCGTTCAGCAACTGCTTCTCCAGCTCGTAGCGCAGCATGATGTGCAGCGGATAGGTGATCTCGTCCGCATCGACCCGGATCAGGCTGCGGCGTACGCGCGTCAGATGCGTGTAGAGGTTTTCCTGGCCCCACTCCGGGCCCGTGACACCGAAATGCTTCAGCAACAGGGGCTGCACGTAGCGCACGAAGGGGCGACTACGGCAGACGATCATTTCCATCAGCAGGGACTGGCTCTCCTCGAGCGCCATGCCACGGTCCCGGCCGACCGGCTGATCGCGCCAGTCCTGCGGCAACCCAAGGTCATACATGGCGTGACCCGTCTCATGCAGTGCGCCAAGCAGCCCCGAGAAAACATCATTGACGTCAAAACGGGTCGTGATCCGGATGTCTCCCGGCACTCCCTCGGTAAACGGGTGCTCACTCTCGTCCAGACGGCCGCGATCGAACGGAAAGCCGATCGCCTTCATGATCTCCACCACCAGGGCCCGCTGCTTGGCGGCCGGAAACTTACCGGTCAGCGGCTGCGGGGGTGTGTGGTCCTGCAGGGCGATGACCTCCCGTATCAGCGACGGCAACCGGCGCGACAGAGCTTTGAACATCGCGTCGATGTCGGCAGTCGTGACTCCGGGGCTGAACTCATCCACCAGCGCGTCGTACGGCGCGAGATTCAAAGCCTGTCCCAATAAGGCGGCCTTGTCCCTGACCAGATGCACGACTTCCTCGAGATGCGGCGCGAACAATTCGAACTTGCCTTCACGCCTCGCCTCAAGCCAATGCGCTTCCGCTCGCGAAGCGGCTTTCGTCAATCGCGAGATAAGCGTGACGGGTGTGGCGATCGCGTGGTCTCGCTGGCGGCGCATCTCGCGAAGATTTGCGACCTGCCAATCGGTGAGACCCTGCGCGTTGGCGTGGGCCCGGTCCAGAAGGCGCGTAATACGAGGAGCGGTCAGGAGAGCGTGGTACTCGGTCTCAAGCGCGGCGAGTTGCTCGCCGCGGACGTCCGCGCTTCCGCGCGGCATTAACACTGCGGCGTCCCAGCGCAGAAGCGATAACGCTCCGCGGAACGAATGAAGCCGTTTGAATTCCTGCTCTAGCTGTTTATATGGCGAAGCTGACATGGTGCGTGCTCGAGGTCCGTGGCTTTCCGTCTCCCACCGACCGACGCGCAGGTGTCCGAGCGCTTAGGTCTGAAATCGGGTGGGGGCGGATGAATGACAGATAGTTTACCAGCGGACCACGGCACAGCCTGCGCTTACCGGCGTTAGTTTTTTATAAATCAATAACTTAAGATCAAAGACCGCGGTTGACACGCTTCCGCTCGACGTCCCCCGGTCTATTACATAATGCATTCCAGGTCAGCATCGCCCGCTTGCGATCCAGGCCCCAACGGTAGCCGCCGAGGGCGCCGCTCTTGCGCAGCACCTGGTGACAGGGGATCAGCCAGGCCACTGGATTGGATCCGACGGCGTTGCCAACGGCCCGGACCGCGGCCGGAGCCCCCACTTCGGCGGCAATGTTTGTATAGGTCGTGGTCGAGCGAGCGCCGAGGTCGAGTAAGGCTTGCCACACCTTGAGCTGGAAGTTCGTCCCGGCGACTGCAATGTTCACCGACGTTGCGCGACGTGCGGTGGGGTTCCAGATACGGCCGGCAAGGACTGCGGCCTGCCCGTCGTCACGCTGCAGCCGTGCGCCGGGCCACCTGTCCTGCAGCGCCTTGAGCTCCCGCGCGTCCTCGCCTGGTTCTGTGAACGAAAGGTGACAGACACCGCGGTCGGTCACTGCTACCAGGGCCCGTCCGAACGGCGTCGCGCTGAACCCGAAGCGAATCTGTATCCCCTGACCCTTGGATTTCAGCTCGCCGGGTGTCACGGCCTCCAGGGTCACGACGAGATCGTGCAAGCGGCCGGGACCGGACAGGCCGACCGCGTAAGCGGTGTCGAGCACGGACTTGCGCTCCTCGAGCACGCTCTTCGCCATACTCCCGGTGACGAATGCCAGGTACTGCTTGGGAGTCAGTCCTGCCCAGCGGCGGAACAGGCGGTTGAAGTGAAACTCCGACAGGCCCGCGTCCGCGGCGATCTCGGCCAGCCGCGGTTGTTGTGAAAAGTGGGAATCAATGAAGCGAATCGCGCGTGCGATACGTGCAAAGTCGCGGTCGTCCAAGGCATTCGAGTGTGAATTCATGCGCTGGCCAGTATTTCGCGTCCCGGCGGCGGCCACCACCCGGTTCTTGCGCACCCGGGTACAATTTTGCGGTTACCGCAACCCATGCGCCCACCGGGGCCACAGGGCTATGGCCATCCCTATGCCGATCGACAGCAGCAGCAGCACGAGCAGTGTCAGCGAGATGAGAATCCGGCGCATGGGCGAAATAATAAACCGGTAGGCCCGCGATGAAACCGACTGTATGTCTGCTGGCCTCCGAGGCGGCGCCGTTGTCCAAGACCGGGGGGCTGGCCGACGTGTCGGCCTCGCTGACGAAATATCTGCACGCCGCAGGCCACGATGTGCGCCTGTTCACGCCCTTTTACTCATCGATCGACCGTACCCGGATCCGCACCCAGCCTGTAGATGGGCTGCGCGATCTGCAGCTCGAACTGGGATTGCATCGCTATCGCTTCTCCGTCTACGGCACTCAACTGCCGCAGTGCGCGGCTCCGGTCTACCTGATCCACTGCCCGGAACTGTTCGCGCGCAAGACCCTTTACACGGCCGACCCCGACGAACACCTGCGCTTTCTGGCCTTCACACGCGCAGCCTTCGCCTGCTGCCAGCACCTGGGCTGGGCGCCTGACATTCTGCATTGCAACGACTGGCACACGGCCTTGGCCCCGTTGTTCCTGAAAGCCTCCTACGATTGGGACCGGTTGTTCGCCCGCACGCGCTCGGTCCTGACGATTCATAACATCGGCTACCAGGGGGCGTTCTCCGCAGCCTCGGTCGGCGACCTGAATCTGGCCTCCCGGAGCCACTTTCTGCACCAGGACGACTTGCGAGCCGGCATCATCAATCCGCTGAAGCACGGCATCCTTTACGCGGACGCGATCACGACCGTCAGCCCGACCCATGCCCGTGAGATCTCCACGGATGAGTACGGAATGGGTATGCAGCAAGTGCTGCGGACTCGCGCCAACGCACTCACCGGCATTCTCAACGGCGTGGACTATGACGAATGGGACCCGCGCAACGACCGCTACCTGCCCAGGCATTTCGATCCGGACAGCCTGCAGGTCAAGGCCGAACTGAAGCGCGAGCTGCTGGCCCGGCTGGGTTTCACCGCCGCTCCCCAGACCCCTCTGGCAGGTCTCGTCAGCCGCTTCGCCTCGCAAAAGGGTATCGACCTGATGTTCGAGTCGCTCCCGGAAGTGCTGCGTTGGCGCGACCTGAGTGTCCTCGCCCTGGGCAGCGGCGACTCCCAGTACGAAAGCTTTTTTGCCGAACTTGCCGCGGAATTCCCCGGCCGGGTGGTGTACCGCCGCGGCTATGACGATGAGCTGGCGCATTGGATCGAAGCCGCGAGCGACATGTTCCTGATGCCCTCTTTATATGAACCCTGCGGACTGAACCAGATGTACAGCTTGCGCTACGGCACCGTGCCGATCGTGCGCAAGACCGGCGGTTTGGCGGACTCGGTGGAGCCTTACGATCCCAACACCGGGTTCGGCACCGGTGTCGTATTCAACGACTTCAACTCGGAAGGCTTCGAATGGGCCCTGAACACGGCCCTGGATCTGTACGCCGCGCCCACGCACTGGCAGCGCCTGGTGCGCAACGGCATGAGCCGTGATTTCTCCTGGAACCGCCAGGGAGCGCTGTATGTCCAGCTGTACGAAAAACTGCTCGCCACTTAAGGCTACTGCAGTTTGAACGTACCGTGCTGGTCGAAGGGAATCGAGCGCAGCAGACCTGCCGAGAGTGACACCTTGCCGCTGATCCGGTAGTCGATGCCGCCCACCGCATCCCTGCCCAGCAGCTTGAATATCGCACCGGCCATGTTGGTGGTGACCGTCGTGTCGAATTCGGCCTCACCGTTGGCCGGGACGACGAAGCTTGCACCCGATACGCCATCCGCGAACGCCTGTCCGGCGATCTGCAGCGAGTACGTCAATCCCGCCACCGGCAGCGTGCGGTCGTTCGGATTCTGCACCCGCATGCGCACCTTCAACCGCTGCGACCACAGGTCGCTCTTGAGCAGCTCGACATTGACGACCGACAGCCGCGGCGCTTCGAAATGGGGTCGAAACAAGGCACAACCCGCCAGCGCGGCCGTCATCAGCCAGGCCGCCATCTGCCAGGCAACGAGGGTCGATTTTCGGGGCAACGTCATGATCGTCCCGCTTCAGGTGCGGCCGTAGAGCCGGTTGAGTAAGGCGTGACGGCGGCTCAGCTCGGGGGTGAGAGCCCCCGGGGGCAGACGCCAACTCCAATTGCCGACGGCGGTTCCAGGGGTATTCAGGCGGGCCCGGGAGTCGAGCGCCAGAATGTCCTGTACCGGCAGCACCGCAAGACGCCCCACTGAACCCAGCGCTTCGCGGATCAAGGCCTCCGGCATCGAACCGGGGGTAAAGCGCAGAAACAGCTCTACCCAACGACGCGTGGTTCCCTCCAGGCTCAGGAACCAGCCGAGACTGGTATCGTTGTCGTGGGTGCCGGTGTAGACAACGCTGTCGCGCTCGTGCATGTGCGGCAGATGGGGATTGTCGCCTTCACCGCTGAATGCGAACTGCAGCACTCGCATGCCCGGCAGTGCGTAATGCTTGCGCAATGCCTCCACGTCCTGCGTGATGACGCCGAGATCCTCGGCGACGAGCGGCAGGCTTCCCAGATCGTCGTGCAGCAGACGCAACAGTTCATCGCCGGGTGTGTGACGCCACTCTCCGGACCGGGCGTCCGGAGCGCTGGCGGGTATGGCCCAGTGCGCCGACAACGCCCTGAAATGGTCGAGCCGCAGCACATCCACGCGCTCAAGCTGATGACGCACCCGTGCTCGCCACAACTGGAAGCCGTCGTGGCGCATGGCATCCCAGTCGTATAGGGGATTGCCCCAGAGTTGCCCGACCTCGGAAAAATAATCCGGAGGCACTCCCGCCACCGCGCGCGGCCGGCCGTCGGCCTCGAGCTGGAACTGTCCGCGATGCGCCCAGGTTTCCGCCGAATCGGGAGCGACGTAAAACGGCAAATCGCCAAACAGCGCCACGCCTCGATAGTGGGCATGCTCGCGCAGCCGGCGCCACTGCATGGCAAAAGAAAACTGTTCGTCCTTGACCCGCCGCAGTTCGTCGCCGAGCTCTGCGGTGATGCGGGTAATCGCCTCCGGCTCGCGATCCCGCAACGGTGCAGGCCATGCCCACCAGGGAGCACCGGCATGACGCACGGCCAGCGCTTGGAAAAGTGCGTAATCGTTCAGCCAATGTCGCGACGCCTCCAGAAACGCCTCGTATTCGCCTCCCGCGGCTGCAGGCCGTTCCTGCGGATCGAGCAGCGCGGCGTTGCCGGCAAAATCCGAGCGTACCCAGTACGGAGAACCGTCGGAGCCGGGCGGCCCGAGCGGCAACATCTGCCAGACGGTGAATCCCCCGTCCGCCAACCAGTCGATGAAAGCGCGCCCGCCACGACCCAGGGGGGCATCCAGGCACCCCAGGTGCAACAGGGCTCCCGCACGACGTCGATCGAATACGCTTATCCGCATGGAATCAGCCCGCGTTCGCGCGCCGCATGACTCCGCCGTGCTCCGGTGCGCCGCGGCCCACGGAGATGGGAATCGACAAGCTCTCGGGGGGCGGTCGATTCAACAGGCGGTACAGGTTGACGAGTTGTCGTCGGTACAACCGGTCGAACTGGCTCACCGCGTCCTGGGGGTTGTAATCGCCGAACCACCAGAACCAGTCGGAACTCTCGCACAGCGCCAGCTGCCGTTCGACGGCAGCCTTGTCGGAGAGGCTGAGCTTGCCGGATTTCACGACGTCATCGAACTGCGCCTTCGCCTCACAAAGCAGATCCCACGCTTTGTTCTTCGCGGGATCTCCCATCCAGGTGGCCAGCGTCCCATGGACCCAGCTACCCGCCGTCACACGCTGAAGCGGCGTCGGCTCGATTCCGCGAGCCACGCATTCGGACAAGGTCATCAGTTCGAGTTGCGGATTGCTGGCCAGCGCCGCATACAACGCGCGCAAAAAGTAATAGCCGTTGAACGGGTAATGCTCCCAGGCATTCTCGCCGTCGAGCGCGATCAACACCGCGTGATTCGGCGTGTCTGCGTAGCGCTGCGCCAACTGGGTGAGCTCGCTCACCAGATTGTTGGCAGCATCGTCACCGTGCCAGGTCGCGTAAGTGAACCCGATCAGATCCGACAACGTGTCATCGCGGAAGAAGCAACGCAACTTCGACGCGGGCAGGCAATAGGGCCGGTTGTAGGAGAGCGGATCCTGCGCGGCCGACGATGACAGGCTGTTGCTCAGTACGCTTGAACTCGTCGCAGCCCACTGGAACCCCGATTTTTCCAGAAGCTCCAGCGTCGCGCGGCTGACCGCGCCTTCAGACGGCCAACATCCCGTGGGGCGCACGCCGAAAGCTTCTGTGAAGACCCTGAGTCCTTCCTCTATGTGCCAGAGCGCGCGCTGCGCGCCGCCGGCGTACGAGCCATGCTCCGGTAACTCCATGCTCGGCACGGCTTCCCGAGCCACCTGGAAGTCCAACAGCAGCGGAACGATAGGATGACTGTAAGGTGTGATCGAAAGTTCACACTGCCCGCTTTCCGCAAGACGCCGGAACCGGGGAACGACTGCGCTGACCAGGTCACCGATCAGTGCAAGCAGTTGCCGCCGCTGCACCGCTGTGAAGTCCTTACCCTGTTCGGTAAGAGAGCTCACGAGGGGGTGCGTACGGCGGACGGTGTCGCCGAGCCACGCGAGGTGGTACCAGACAGCCAGATCGTGAATCAGTTGAGCGGATGCGTAACGAGCCCGCTCCGGCGTGGCCAGCATTTCCGCAATCGTAGCCAGTTCCAGGTACGGACCGAACCGTTCGATCATCTGCTTACGCTGGGCGCGCAGGCAGGCTTTCAGCGCCTCGAGTCGCTCGGCCGGATCCTGCGAGACCGGATCGGGTCCGAGCAGATTGAGCACCGGGTCGGGCAACGGCGATCCCGAGTGCAGGTGCTGGTCTATCCGTTGCGAGAGTTCCTCGAGCTGCTCAATCAGGACCGGGGTGAAGTTGACGACTGCACGCGCCGCCGGATTGGCCTCCAGGTGCGCGGCCATATCCGTGTAGTCCTTGATCGCGTGAAGGTACGTCCACGGCAGCACGTACTGACCCGTGAGCGCGTCTCGATACTGCGGCTGATGCATGTGCCAGAGCAGTACGACCGGGAGTCTCGGGAGAGCCGTCATTGCACGGGCACCTGCAACTTACGGAGCATATCCGGCGTGACCAACACTACGCCTTTTTCCGTGACGTCAAAGCGCTGCGCATCTGCCACCCGATCGACGCCGATTTGCATTCCATCCGGAATCTCGCAGCCTTCATCGACGATGGCCCCCCGGATCGTGCAGCCCGCTCCGATCTCGACGCTGGGAAGTATTACCGAGCGCTCGATCACCGTGCGCTCATTGACACGGACGTTGGAAAACAACAGGGACTCCCGGACGATGGCGCCGGAAATGATGCAGCCGCCCGAGACCATCGAGTTGATGGCCGTTCCACGCCGCGTGTCTTCGTCGAGAATAAACTTAGCCGGTGGCTGCTGCACCTGGTAGGTCCAGATCGGCCAGTCCTGATCATAGATATTCAGCTCTGGCTTGACGTGCACGAGCTCAATGTTGGCGTCGTAGTAGGCGTCAATGGTGCCCACATCGCGCCAGTAGCTTTGCGCACGTGTCTTGACGTCCTGAAACGGATACGCAAAGACCTGAAGGTTGCCGCCGATCGCCTCAGGAAGGACGTTCTTGCCGAAGTCGTGAGCGGAAGCTTCGTTTGCGGCGTCGTCGGCCAGCATCTTCTCCAGCAGCCGCGTGTTGAAAACGTAGATGCCCATCGATGCCAGGATGGAGCCCGGCCGCCCCGGCAGTGTGTCGGGCACCGCCGGCTTTTCGGCAAAGTTGGTGACTCGATTCCACTCGGTGGCGGTAAGCACCCCGAAATGCCGCGACTCGCTCGCCGGCACCTCCACCACACCTACAGTGATGTCGGCACCTTTCTCGACGTGGTACGCAATCATCGGACCGTAGTCCATCTTGTAGATGTGGTCCCCGGCCAGCACGAGCACGTGCTTGGGGCGGTGAGACAGGATGATGTCTATATTCTGATGCACGGCATCCGCCGTGCCGCGGTACCACATCGGACCGAGTTGCTGCTGTGCGGGGATGCTCTCCACGAACTCGCCGAACTCGCCTCGCAGATAGCTCCAGCCTCGCTGCACGTGCTGGATCAGAGACTGAGCCTTGTACTGCGTGAGGATCGAGATCTGGCGGATCCCCGAGTTCACGCAGTTGGACAGCACGAAGTCGATGATGCGGAACTTGCCGCCGAAAGGGGTCGCCGGCTTGGCGCGATGCGCCGTGAGATCCTTGAGCCGCTCGCCGCGGCCTCCAGCCATGATCACGGCAAGAGTGCCGCCCGTCAGGCGGCTCACGTAGCGTCCGGAAGAGGCTCGTGCGGGCTGTCGAGGCATAACTCGCTTGGGGTACTTAGTTGTTGCGGGATGCCACCGTACTACACATTAGGAACGCACAGCGCGCAACTCCCGCAGCGCCAGAGCGTGTGTCGCCGCACATGTGCTTGCAGCCAAGGTCATAGCCATTTCATCAGGCCCAGCTCATAGGGATGTGACAGCAGCTCATGCCAGGGATAGATCCGCACCTCCGTCGAAAACTGGCCGCACCCTTTTGGCCCGGTATCCAGGTCGAACACCACTGCGCCGTCGTCGGTCCTGGCCGACGTCGCCGTAAACCCGGCGCTCCACACTCCGTCCCGCGGTTCGACCCGGTAAGACGAGAGCGGCGGCATGCTCAGGTCCGCCTGAGGCAGCAGCCGCTTGGCAACGAACTCGATTCTCACGTCCGTGGGCAACAAACCGTTCAGCCCCGCCGCCACCTGCATCTGCAGGCGCTCTTCCTGGGGCAGGTCCTGCTGAGCATCCGTGAGCAGAGTGAGGCTGACCTTGGGCCACGCCTGCCTGACCCGCTGCTTCCAATCGGCCAGTTGGGATGCCGCGGCGAATCCATTGGCGGCCAGACGGCGATACTGTGCCGCCGCCGGCTCGTACAGACCCTGGGTATAGTCGAACAGCACCCGTCGCATATTGAAACGCGGGATGACGGTCATCATCGCCCGCTTGCTGCGGCGGACCCATTCCGTCGAATAACCGTCTTTGCCGGAGTCGTAATACAGCGGTACGACTTCCTCTTCCAGGGTATCCAGGATCAGTTCCGCCTCGAGCGCATCCCGTCGCTCCGGATCCTGGACATTTGCAGGAGCGATTCCCCAACCGTTTTCCTGCATGCAGCCCTCGGCCCACCAGCCGTCGAGCACGCTCAGATTCAGACGGCCATTGATGGCCGCCTTGATGCCGGAAGTCCCGCTGGCCTCGAGGGGCGCTATCGGATTGTTCAACCAGACATCGACACCGGAGACCAGGCCGCGCGCCAGCCGCAGATCGTAATCCTCGAGAAAAATAATTCGCCCCACGAAGGGCGGCGTGGTCATCAGTTGCCGGATCTCGCGCAGCACCTGCTTGCCGGGCTCATCCGCCGGATGAGCCTTGCCCGCGAAGAGGAACATCACCGGCCGGTCGGGGTCGTTCACCAGCCTGGCCAGTCTCTCGCGATCCCTTAACAACAGGGTCGCACGCTTGTAGGTGGCAAACCGTCGCGCAAAGCCGATCGTCAATATATTGGGCCGCGACGGATCCAGGAACCGGGTGACGTGACGGAGCTGGCCGAGACTGGCGCCCTTACGCGCGTACTCGCGCTGCAGTCGCTCCCGCACCCCCGCCAGCATGCGCGATTTGACGGCCTGAGCCGTCGCCCAGTAGCGGTCGTCGGGCACGTTCTCCAGGGCATGCCAGAATTCCGGATCGCGCAATCTCTCTCGCCAGTTGGGGTTCAGCTCACGATCGAAGAAATCCGTCCACGAATGGTGGAGGAAAGTGGGGACATGAACCCCATTGGTCACGTAGCCGACCGGGTTGTCCTCCGGGCGGATCTCCGGCCATTCGTCCGCGCACAGCCGCGAAGAGACGGCACCGTGGATGCGGCTGACCGCATTGACGCGATGAGTACCGTTGAGCGCGAGACGGGTCATGTTGAAGAGACCGGGCGAGTTCGGCGAGCGCGCCAGGTCCAGCACTCGCTCCAGAGGCAGGCCCAGCTCGCGAACGAAATCGCTGATGAAGCCGACAATCAGGTCGTGACCGAACGCGTCATGACCGGCTGCCACCGGAGTATGAGTCGTGAACACGCAATCGGCAGCAACAGCTTCCATCGCCGCGTTATACGACAGCCCCAGGCCGAGATGCTCGCGCAGCAGCTCCAGGATCAGGAAGGCAGCGTGACCTTCGTTCATATGCCACACGCCAGGCTTCACTCCGAGCGCTCGCAGCGCTCGCGTGCCGCCGATGCCCAGGATCATCTCCTGCCTGATTCGCGTGGATTCGTCGCCGCCGTAGAGTCGATGGGTGATATCACGATCGATCGGGGCGTTTTCCGGACAGTTGGTATCGAGTAGGTAGACGGGAACGCGCCCCACCTGGGCCTTCCAGAGGCGAGCAAAGACCTGACGGCCGGAAATGTGGACGCTGATCGTGACCCACTCCCCATCCACCTTGCGCGCAGGCTCAACCGGCAGGTCACGGGGATCGCGCTCGCGGTACTCGGCGTGCTGAATGCCGTCGCCGTCCACCGTCTGGGTGAAATAGCCCTGCCCGTACAAAAGACCGACAGCTACGAAATTCGCGTTCTCATCGCTGGCGGCCTTGCAGTAGTCGCCGGCCAGCACGCCCAAACCACCCGAATAGATTGGGAAGCTTTCATGGAAACCGTACTCGGCGCAGAAATAGGCGACCGGGGCATCGGCGGTCGAGGTGCGCTTTTCCGCCAGGTACGCGTCGAAGACCTCGAGCGCGACTCGATAGCGAGCGAGGTAAACCGAATCCTGGGCCGCGCGATCGAGCGTTTCCTGGCTGACGCAGCGCAGGAGCAGTCGCGGATTGCTGCCGCTTTGCTTCCACAATTCCGGCGACAGGTCTTCGAACAGTGCGCGGGTGGGACGATGCCAGCCGAAAAACAGATTGCCGGCGAGTTCCGGCAGTCGTGAAAGCGCGGACGGCACGACCGGAACGACCTCGAGAAGCGGATTTCGCATGAGCTTGCCGAACCAAAAAAATCGGACGCGCAGTCTAGCAGCTCATCTTGGAAAGGCCGTGAAGGGGGTCTAAAAGGTAGAATCGCTGCATGCGTTCCCCTCTCGTCGCGCTGGTCGCGACTTCGCTGCTTGCTACACCCCTCCCGGCTGCGACCGCACCGAGTTCATCGAGCTCGGCAGTGAGCTCTTCCAAGGTGCGTGCGCCCGGATGCCTGAGTACCGGCGACGGTTATCTGCGGGCCCGGATCCGGGGGGCGATGACCCTGGACATCGATTGGCGCAACTCGGAAATTGAGTGCGACGGCGGTCCGCGCCCCAACGGCAGCGGCGTTCGGGTGAGCTTTGCAGGTCCCGTGCATACGGACGGGCGACGACTGCGGCTGGTGTTCGGCGTGGGGAATACGACCGAGGGTCAATCCGGCCGTGCGCTGCCAACCAACCTGACTGTCATCTTCGAGGGTGAGCAGCGGCTGTTCGCCACACGTGGCCAGGATCGCTGCACCGTCGATGATCTGCAACAGCACAGAGTGGGCGTCTTGGGAGGCGGCACGCGCACCTACCGCATCGTTGCACGCGGCTTTTGTATCTCACCGGCCAGTACTCTGGACGACCGCGCGCACATCCTGCTCAGCAGTTTCGATTTCGCCGGTTCCATCACTTTCGAGGACGACAAATGAGAGGACCGTGGAGTCGCTGGATCGGCGGGCTGCTGGCGGTCGCCTGGGTTGCCGACGGCGCAGCGCAGGAATCGATGATTCCCACTTACACCTACGAAGTGGTGCACACCTACCCCCACGACACCGAGGCGTTTACCGAGGGTCTGTTTTATCTCGACGGCTATCTGTACGAGAGCACCGGGCTGGAAGGCCACTCCTCGATTCGCAAGGAAAGGCTCGAGACCGGCGAGGTGTTGCAGCAGACGGCAGTGGCATCGCAATATTTCGGTGAAGGCATCACGTATTGGGACAATCGCCTGATCAGCGTGACCTGGACGTCGCATGTCGGATTTGTGTTCGATCTGCGCACCTTCAAGCCCGCGGGGCGCTTCAGCTACACCGGCGAAGGTTGGGGCATGACCCGCAACCAGCGGGCCATAATCCTGAGCGACGGCACTGCGCAGCTACGCTTCCTCGATCCGCACACGCTGCTGGAGCAACGCAGCCTGCAGGTCACCGCCAACGGCCGCCCCGTCACCCAGCTCAATGAGCTGGAGTGGGTCAAGGGCGAGATCCTGGCGAATATCTGGCAAACGGACCTCATTGCGCGCATCGACCCGCAAAACGGGCACGTCGTCGGCTGGATCGACCTGCAGGGCATTCTGCCCCCCGCGGGACGCATCGCAGGACATACAGACGTCCTCAACGGCATCGCCTACGACCAGACCGGCGACCGCCTCTTTGTCACCGGCAAGTTCTGGCCGAAGATTTTTCAGATCCGCCTGGTACGGCGACGCTAGGGGCGGGGGGACAAAAGGCCCGCCGCGTTCCCGTCCAAATCGGTTCACGCCAGGGCGTGAACAACTCCCAACACCTCGCCCGTGAGCCGCCGCAAAAGGCATAACATGCGCATAAACAGCGGCTCACGAGCCCTTCTGGGGCCGTGTTTCATGCGCATAAACAGCTTTTGCGACTTCAGCTAGACCGGTGACGCTGCGTTGCGCCATCACAACGCAACACGCTGTTGGCTTGCACCAAAAAGGAGAAAACACGGACTCGACCCACCTACAGGTCGGTTTTATCCCGGTTTTTTGCGGCTTCGTCCCGGCGCAGCAGCTGTTGTTTTTTTCCCTAAAAGCTTTCCGCGCTGTAGCGCAGTTGGTAAGCTTTCCTTACAGAGGCGGTGTCGGGCAGCTCGAGCCCGGCACCCGCCTTGAACTTAATTTGGGGAATGAAGGGCGGCCCGGTTAAGCGGTCCGCATAACAACACCATACGGGCGGCACCAGCCGCTCGCAGGAGGAACCGATGACTCGCATCATCGACGTCGCGCCTGCATCTTGCGCTGCACCATTGAGTGGTGCAGCGGCAACTGCGGACGTAGCACGCCTGGAAGTCCAAGCGGACTTACAAAAGCACCGACCCGCGGCTGCCGCGCTCGCGCCACCGACGCCAAGACTCAGGAAAATACGCATGAACCCAACCGGATCACGCAAACCGCTTCTGCCGATTGCTCTCGCGATTGCCACCGCCATCGGAACGGCCGGCACCGCAGCCTACGCTCAGGATCAGGCAGCCGGCCCGGGGGCTCCCGTGGCCGAAGTCGTCATCACCGGATCGCGCATTCAGGGTGTGACCAACGAGAACAGCCCGAGCCCCATTTCGGTGACCACCGCGGAGGAGATCTCCCTCACCGGCGCCACCAACATCGAAGATGTCCTGGCCAGAATGGTCGGCCCGGACTTCACCAGCGGTATCACGAACTCGTCCAACAACGGCGGCGACGGCCTGTCGGTGGTCGGACTGCGCAACCTGGGTCCCGCACGTACGCTCATATTGATCGACGGACAGCGCCTGATCGGAACCTATTCCGGTACCACCGAGGTCATCGACTTAAGCTCGGTGCCGATCGCGATGGTCGAACGCGTCGAAGTGCTGCGCGACGGCGCGTCATCGATCTACGGTGCCGATGCTATCGGCGGCGTTATCAACATCATCACCAAGAAGAACTACGACGGCCTGTCCTTCGATGGCACGTTCGGTAAGGCGGGCCATGGCGACGGTACCACCAAGGACCTATCCGCCTCGGTAGGCATGAATGGCGAGAAGGGCAACGTGATGATTGCCCTGAGCTGGGACAAATCCGACCCGATCCAGCAGGCCAGTCGTGCCTGGGCGGTCAACCCGCACCTGGGCGGCCCCGGCGAGGGCGGTTCGACCTATCGTTCGCAGCTGGACACGCTGCAGGATGAGAACTCGAGCAATATCTGGGTCAACGGCACGAACTACCAGCTGACCGACCCGGCCGCCGCTGCCTTTCTGCCGAACGACGTCTATTTGCCAGGCAAAGGCCAGATCAAGCTGAACGCCGGCGCTCCGAGCTGGAACGATCTGACGCAAGGCCTCGATCGCAAGCAGATCAGTATCAACTCGCACTATGACATCTCGGACTACGTGACCTTCATCGGCGAGGGTTTCTTCACCGATCGCAACGCCGTGGGATCTCTGCGTCCCGAACCGCTGTTGGGTGACACCATCGCATCGACGGTGTTCCCGGGATTCTTCGTACCCAGCTTTGCCCCCGGCTATCCCTTGGCCCAGCTCTCCGCCCTGGGATACGGCACCAGTGGCTTTGCCGCGTTCCTGACACCCCCCCAGTTCGGACCGCGGGCGTACGGGTCCGACTCGGAAACCTACCGCATCCGCACCGGATTCGAGGGCAAGTTCCTCGACAACTACCACTGGGAAGCGGGTTTCATCGACCAGCACAATACGACGATCTCCACCGTCGGCAACGAGGGTAACTTCGAGCACCTGGCACAGCTGACCGGGCTGATCAACTGCGTCGACGTACCCGGCGGCTGCACAACGCTGGCGGCGCCGATTCCGACCTCGAACTTCAGCCCGACCAACCCGGTCACTACCGTGATCACCTCGATCCCGAAGGTGCAGCCGAACTGGTTCGGCGGCCCGAACGGCATCTTCACACCGGCGCAGATCGCTTATCTGACCTGGAACAACACCGACCGGCGCACATCCACCGAGCGGACCATCTATGGCGACATCAACGGCGATCTGTTCGCGCTGCCGGCAGGCGAAGTCAAGGCGGCCGTGGGTGTCGAACACCGTGACGAGTTCCTGTCCGATACGCCGGACATCCTCGTTCAGGAAGGCTGGGGCCCCAACCCCAGCACGCCGACCGCCGGCGGTTACAACGTCAAGTCGGTTTATGCCGAGGTCAACGCACCGCTGCTGAAGGATGTGTTCCTGGCGAAGTCCCTGACGATCGACTTAAGCGGTCGGTACGACAAGTACTCCACGTTCGGTAACGCCCACACGTACAAGTTTGGTGTGGAATACGCCCCGTTGGAAGACATTCGCTTCCGCGCATCGATTTCGACCGGCTTCCGCGCCCCGAACGTGGCGGAGCTGTTCGGCGGAACGGCGATCAGCGACATCTCCGGCAGCGGCGACCCCTGCGACACGCGCGCAGCGGGCTTCAACGGCAACAGCAACGTCGGTAAGGGCGTCCTGACGGCAGGTTCGACCTGCTCGAAGGCCGTGGCCGCCGGTGCTGCGGTGACGAACTTCCAGTCGGGCAACAACAACCAGACGGATCAGCAGCAGCAGATCCTGCTCGGCGGCAACCCGAATCTGTCTCCGGAGAAGTCCAACAACTGGGGCGCCGGCTTCGTCCTGACGCCGCACTACACCCCGGGCCTGAGCCTCGCCGTGGACTACTACAACATCCGGGTCTCCAACACGGTGCTGACCAGCGGCATCGTCGGTGCGACCAGCGTCGACACCGTACTGCTCGGGTGCTATGGACCGCAGCAGAACACGGCCTACTGCGATCTGATCCAGCGTAATGCCCAGGGAACGATAACCCAGATCAGCAGCGTCGCCGATAACTTCGGCATCGCACGGGTCACCGGTATCGACTACGACCTGGCGTACGACACCAGGAAGGCCGGCCTGGACCTGCCGATCCCCGGCAACTTCCTGTTCGACCTGCAGGTGAGCGAGCAGTACACCAACACGCAGACCAACGCCGACGGCAGCGTCAGCAACTTCAATGGCGCGTTCCAGTACTCCATCGAGGGCATCGAGCCGAAGTGGAAAGGTATCGGCACCCTCGAGTACACGATAGGGCCCTTCACCGCGCACTGGGACACGCGCTACATCGAGCACATGGTGAACTTCGACGGCAGCGATCCAGCGTACGGCAACCAGCTGCCAACCATGCTCTACCACTCGATCAGCGGCGCTTACTCATTGCCCAGCTCGCCCTATTACAAGGAGGCGCGAGTCGTGGTCGGCGTGAACAACCTGATGGACAAGGATCCGCCGTTCCTGACTTCGGACAGCATCTGTAAGTGCAACAGCTTGGCGGGCCCGTACGATGTGGTCGGCCGGTACATCTACGGCCGCATATCCGTGAAGTTCTGAAACGAGAATAAGCGCGCGGTATAAGCGCGTAGTACGACTCAAGGCACTCAAACGCCGGCGGCAACCCCGTCGGCGTTTTTTATTTGCGGCAGCGCGAATACGGGGATCTAATGACGCCTGCCCACCCCACAAGGGGAACGAGATGAGTGCACTCGAGACGCCCAAGCCCCCGCGCAAGACGATCGACGAGCAGCTGGACGAGGCGCTTGCCGATTCCTTCCCGGCCAGCGACCCCGTTTCCTTCGTGACCTCGCAAACGGAAGAGGACTGGAACGAAGCCCCGCCAGAGCCAGCCGCTCCGTCGGAGCCTACGACCAAGTAGATCGGGTCCCGCTTAAGGCGCTGTCAGCTCCAGGGTGGAGCCCGCCTGGTTCACCGTGGTGAGTACAATTGGACGACGCCACACCCGTTGCACATAGTCCAGAACGCGCCGGCTGCGTTCTAGATCGAGGCCTCGGCCATCGATCGCATTCTCGTGCGTGAGCTCCAGCGTTCCATCGCCACGGATATGCGTTGCGGCGACCGTCGGTGCGCCGAAGTTGTATTTGGATGTCAGCAGGGCTTCGTGGAGGCCCGTGAGCTCGTGCTCGAGCACTTTGACCTGCCCGTCACTGCGCGCGTTGAAGCGGAATAAGCCCAGCTCCTCCGCCAGATCGCGGGTCAGGTGGTTGCGGATGAAACCGAAATCGTCATCCTGCTCCATGATGTTGCGGGCCGCCGCCAGGCCCTCAGCCTCGACGATTTTCTCCCACATCGAAAAACCCAGGTGGTAGGGGTTGATGCTGAGCGCCACCTGCTGGTCTGCCGCCACCGGCCGCACCACGTCCGAGTGGCACTTGATGGCATCCAGGTAGGCCTGTTGAGGCACAAAATCGGCTTCACGCAACAGTCGGGCGTGCCAATAGGAGGCCCAGCCCTCGTTCATGATCTGGGTGGCGAAGACCGGGTAGAAGTAAAAAGACTCTTCGCGGACCGCCAGAAAAATGTCGCGCTCCCAGCTCTCCATTTCCGGCGCGTAGTTCGCAACGAACCACAACAGATCGCGTTCGGGATGCGGGGGGACTGGAGCGCGCTTGCGTAACTCGATACCCGAGGGCGCTGCGGTGGGGTCCAACGCGGCAAATCGCTTGCGGAAGGCGTCGTCGACGAGCGCTTTTCCCTCCGCCTCGTATTCGGGGTAGCGCGCGCGCCGCAGCGCCTGATCCGTATCAATGTGTTGCTCGAGCGCCAGAGCGGCATCCAGCACCGTCTCTACCCTCTGAGCCCCATAAGTCTCGATCGCCTGCTGGATCTGACGTGCGTGATTCGCGGCGTGTTCGACAATGTGTTCGCTGACCTGCTCCTGGCATCGGCGGAACAGCAGATTGTTGCGGGAGAAGTCCGCGTGCCCCAGCACGTGAGCCGTGACGAGAATGTTCTCCGCCAAGCCATTGCTGGCGGCCAGGTAGGCGTGTCCGGGGTTGCCGGGAAACACCACTTCAAAAAGCCTGGAATGCCCCATGTGCCGCTGGATGAGCTGGTAGATGTAGCGCACGCCGAAGGACCAGTGCGGCATGCGTACAGGCAGCCCGTAGACGGCAATCTCCATCATGAAACTGTCGGGCACTGCCTCGAAGTCCACAGGGTGGAACGACATGCCGGAGCGAGCGGCGAGCTCCTCCATCTGCCGGACGTAGCTCTTCCAGTCCTCGCTCATGACGTTACTCATCCAGAACTCTCGAGCGCCCGATTCTCGGCTGTGAAAAAGTGCCGCACGGCGCCCCACACATCGTCGAAGTCGTTGAGCGCAAAGCTACCGGCAGCGCAGCCGGCGGAGGCCAGCTCGGCGAACATCCGGCCGGTCTCGGTCGCGAGCTGACGCGACAGCCCGGATGAGACTTCGACGTATCCGGTATAGGAGGAATCGGCGCACAGGGATGCCATCAACTCGCGGGCGTCACTGGCGTCGCTCACGGAGTTGTCCCCGTCGGACGCGTAGAAGAGATAGATGTTGCTGCGGCCCGGGTTATAACGCTCGTCGACGATCTCGCGCACCTTCGCCAGGCCCGTCGAGGTAACGGTGCCGCCCGTGCCGCTGACCTGGAAGAAATCCGCCTCGGTGAATTCCCAAGCCTCCGTGGTATGGGCCACGAACACGGTTTCCAAAGAGCGATACTCGCGCCGCAGGCCCTGCGCGACCCAGAAGAAAAAAGTTTTGGCGAGCTTGCGGTCGCGGTCGGACATGCTGCCCGAGACATCCAGCAGGAAGAACACCACCGCGTGCACCGCAGGCTGCTTGCGCCGGGAAAGCTGGCGATAGCGCAGATCCTCGTCGGTGAAGGTCTTCGTCGCACCGGGCGCACCCTGTCGCTTGACCATCTCTTTGAAGGACCGCCGTCTGTCCAGCCGGGAACGCGCGCCACGACGATCCCAGCCTTCGCGCACATACTCGGTCTCTTCCGATGGGCCGACGCGGGGCTTCAGGTTGGGCAGCTGCATTTCTTCCCACAGCCAATCGACGATGTCGTCGATCTTGAATTCCAGAAGAAGCTGAACCTCGCCGTCCTCCTGCCCTCCGGCGCCCTTTTCGCCGGGCCCGCGTTGTTTCGAGGGATCCGTGAACACGTCTCCCGGCTTGGCCTTGCCCTGACCCGCGCCTTGCTGCTCCTCGGGTCGGCGCAACCGAAAGTGGTAATGCTCCAGCATCCGCACCGGCACACGCACGGTGCGCGCTGTGTCGTTAATGACCTCGCCGCCGGCAACTATTTGCGGCAGGTGCTTGCGAACGGACTCGCGAACCTTCTCATCGTGCCGCAACCAGTCGCGCGCGCCGCGCGAGAACAGCTCATACCACTTCGCTGCATCGGAGCCGGACTTGTCGCTCTGTGCGGGCATGAACTAGTCGTACTCCTTTTTCCTCTTCAACGCTACTCCTGTGCAAGCAGAGTCGTGACGTAGCTCAAAGCTTCCTTGGCACTGTGCTCGTCGTATCCGTATTCCGTGATCAGTCGCTGCTGCACGACGGAGATCTTCTGCCGTGCTTCATCGTCCGGCCGCGACGTCGAGGTCACCAGGCGCAACACGTCGCGGCGCTCGTCGAACAGATACTGCTCGATCGCCTCGCGCATGCGGGCATGACTCATCAGCTTGAATTTCTCACCCGCCTTGAAGGCCACCATGGCTTTGCGCACCACTTCCTGGCGGAACGATTGCTTGCCCGAATCGGAGACCTTGATCTTCTCCTCGACGGAACGCAGGAACCGTTCATCTGCCGGACGCGTCTCGCCCGTGATGGGATCGGTCACCTGGCGATGATCGAGCGAAGCCTCCACCTCGTCCAAGTATTTCTCCAGCAGCTGCTGCGCCTCTTCCTCAAACGAAGCAAACATCGCGCGGTGCACGTCTTCCTTCACCCAGCGGTTATAGAACTCCTTACGCGCCGTCACCAGGTGGTCGATCCAGTTCTTCTTCTGCTTCGCGTCCATCCGCGCATCGCTCTCGATGGAATCCTTCAGCGCCAGCAGCAGTTCCATGCTGGTCAGGCTGTGGGTATTGCCGCGCGTGATCGCGTTCGAGAGTGCGTTGATCACGAAGCGGGGGCTGACGCCTGTCATGCCTTCGTCACCCGACTCGGCGTGTAACCGGACGGCCTCGGTCTCCGGAACGCCTTCAACGGCTTCGCCGGCGTACAGCCGCAGCTTCTTGGGCATATCCAGCCCTTCACGCTCCGGCTTGGTGAGCCGGGTAAGGATGGAGAAAACGGCTGCCAGATTCAGCACATGGGGATCCAGGTGCACGCTACGGAACGCCGGCGCGCCGGAGACCAGCTTATGGTAGATGCGCGACTCGTCCCGATACGACAGCGCATAGGGGACCTTGATGATGACCATGCGGTCCAGCAGCGCCTCATTCTCCTTTTCCTGCAGAAACTTATGGAATTCCGCAAGGTTGGTGTGCGCCAGAATCGTCTCGTCCAGGTGGATGAGCGGGAAGCGCGACACCTTCACGTTCTTCTCTTGCGTCATCGTCAGCAGCAGGTAGAGAAACTCCCGCTTGACCTTGAGGATCTCGATCATCTCGAGCATGCCGCGACTCGCGGCGTAGACGGCACCTGACCACGACCAGGCGCGTGGATCACCCTCGTCGCCAATCTGCGCGACTTTCGCTAGATCCACCGACCCCACCAAGTCCGCGATGTCTGCCGTGGTCGGGTCATGAGGAGCGTACGTACCGATGCCGGTTCTGGATGCTTCGGAGAGAAACACACGCTCAACGGGAACACGGACGAAGTCGTGATCAAACTCACGTTCAACGAACTCGCGGGCCCAAGGGGACAGCTCTCCTTGTATCTCGACGCCGTAACGCTCCCTGAATTCCGCGCGCAGGCTGGCAGGAACCAGGTTCAGCGGGTTCTCACGTAGCGGCGAGCCTTTGATGGCGTAAAGGGCTCCCTCGTCCGTACGGCTGTACTCCTCCAGTCCGCGCTTCATGAGAATGGCGAGCGTGGATTTTCCGCCTGACGGTGGCCCTAGCAGCAGAAGCAGTCGACGGCCAACATCGGAGCCGGCGGCCGCTGCCTTGAAATAATCGACGACGCGCGACAGGGGCTCGTCGATTCCGAAGAGTTCGCGCTTGAACAACTCCCGGGCCCGCATGCCGTCCGGGGCATCGGGCTGAGAGATCCGGCCATGCCAGCGCAGCATGTCCCAGATGTACTGGTGGCTGGTCCGCGCCATCGCCGGCGGGTTGGGAGGCAGGATGGTGGACAGAAACTCGCCGAACGTCCCTTCCCAACGCTGCGCGCGATGCAGGCGGCTGAAGGAGCTCAGGGATTCGATGAATGCAGATTCGAGAACCGATTCAGGATCAGTAGAGAGCGGTCGCATCGATAGTCCCTCCCGTTGAATGCGGAAAGTCCCGACCGGGTCGCCAGCAATGCCAGCGTTGCTCTTAACTAGATCCAACGCTTGTCACGGTGCGTGATGGCCCTCAATTCCCAGTCCGACTGTCACGTTAAGACGGTCACAAGAGCAAATTGTTCACTTCCATCGGATGCAGCTTAAGCAAAGCAAAATGCATGCCTGTCGTTGTGCGGCGGAACTTTGACAGTTCCACCGCCCTGCCGACGAAACGCACGTCCAGCGTGCACCACGGCCTTATCCGTGCACGATCCGAGTGCATTTGCCGAAGCCATTCATGAGGTTAGGCCGCGACCGGCCAGCCGGACAGGCGACGCCTCACATTCGGCGCGGAAGCTTCAGCTCAATGGCCGAACAATCCCTGCAGTTTGTCGCCGAGCTTCTTTTTCAGCTCATCCCGTGCTGCGGCTTTCCTTCTATTGACCTCCTGGCGAACTCTCGCCTTCGCAAGCGCCTCGATGTCGGGACGCACCGCCATGTGCTGCAGGCTGCCTCTGAGAGTGAAGGGAATGTCGACGGCCTTCAGATCCGTCAGCTCACTGCCCGCTCCCTCCGGCGGCAATTGATCTAGCTGCGCCACGAGAGAATAGTCGATCGTCTTCGCGCTCAGGTCCAGCGTACCCCTACCGTGAACTTTCAGGTAGTCGGTCTCGATGCTCAGGTCGTCGTTCGACAGCACGCCCTTCACCAGAGTACCGCTGCCCGCGAAAGTATTGAAGAGGGTGCGCTCGGGGCCGGAACGTGCAGGCGGCGAATTTCCCTTCAACACTGCACGCGCCCGTCGCAATTCGTACCAGAGATCCACCCCTTCGATCGCACCCGCCTTGACGTTCACGTCGATTTTTCCCGCTAGTGAGCGCAAGATATCGGTATCGGTATTGCCTGTACCGGTGACCACAGCGTTTGCGTCGCCGTGTCCCGATATTCGCGTTGTGTCCAACGACGCCTTCATGAGCGCACCGACGTTCAATCCTTTGGCGTGCTCGTTTAATGACAGGTGCGCCTGTGCGGCCCTCGCATCCAGGACGACATCTCCGTTGTATACGCCTCCCAACAGACGCGCTTGCGTAGGACCGAGATGGACGCGTCCATCGCTTGCCGATAGGGGCAGAGTGACTGCGGTGCCTACAAGGCCGCCGAACGTCAGTGTTCCAACTTGTAGAGTGCCAACGATGTCGAGCTTTCTGAGAACCTCGAGGGGCAGCGGAGTCGGCGGTTGTGGACTGCGGGCGGGCGCAGGCGCAGGAGTCGCTGCCTTCGGCGCCAGGTACCGGTCCATGTTGAGTGTGTCGACGTTCAGATCGTAGCTGAGCGCCATCGTCTGCAGATCATCCACGGCCGCGCGACCCTTGACGTGGGTGTCGTCGAGCGTGATTTGCAGGTTGGACAAGTGCAACTGCTTGACGGTCAATACGTAGTCGCTGCTGCAGGAGAATGCCGCCAGTGCGCGCGGGTCGCGCGTCGCGGGCACCGTGACGCCTAAAGCCTCGAGCGCTTTGCGTGCCGACGCTTGTGGCACCGCAATCTTGCCGGTGATCACCCGATCCGTGAACAAGTTCTTGCCGGCGGCGGACAACTGAACCGCAAGCCCTCCCACCTGCAGGTCGAATGTTGCAGGCGCCAGAGTCTGCGACTTCTTATCCAATTCGACCGAAGCGCTGTGAATGGCGACGGACAGCGGTCGTGCGCCTTGCGGCGAATCTGCGAACCAGTCGCCGTGCAGTACCAAGTCGCTCAACGTCAGCTGTGAATCGCTGGCGCCGATACGTCCTGTATGAATTTCCAGATTTGCGAGGGAGATCACACTTCTGTGCGCCTCGTCCCGATAGACAAGACCGGCATTCCTGATGTCCACGCCCTCGATCGAGGTCTGTGTCGAACTGCCGCCAGGGCTGTCGGGCGCGGCGTGCTTCGATTGCGCAAGATCGCGCCAGTTATTGTCCTTTTCCGAGCGGCTCACCAGATTCGCGGTGAGACCGTCCACGACGACCCGACTCACCTCGAGCCGTTTCCCCAATAGAGGCCACAGCTTCACGCCCACACTCGCCTGCCGCACCGTCAGGAACGGCTCGCCGCCGAAGCCGGGCGGATTCCCCAGCGCCACATCGGCAATGGAGATCGCAAGCCGCGGAAACACCCGCAGCTCCAGGGGACCGCCGATCCGAAGGGGCCGGCCCGTCTGCGCCTGGGCAATGCGCACGATGGCCGGGCGATAGTCATTCGGGTTGATCAGCAACAGCGCAACCGCCACACCCAGAACGGCCAGGGCCGCGAGAGCCGCCAGGA
>FTJL01000060.1_pt2 | contig 24963 bp, 19 predicted proteins | sample 1658551 | NCBI WGS metagenome assembly FTJL01 (sample SAMEA3914835, study PRJEB12502) | metagenome | biome: forest; material: soil | place: Canada | collected 2011-07-03 | depth 0.3 m
CGAGCCCGTTAGAGAGGCCTTCGAACTGGTCGAACCTGGCCTCGTCAGTCTGGTGCGTCTGATTGTCCACCACACCGTTGGTCGCGTTGTCGAAGCCAACCGGGGCCCCGAGGATGGGCGCTGCGGGTTTGGTGTTCGGCGACTGCCCCTGGTGGGGCACGGTCGGGCTCGTCGAGCAGGCGCCGAAGAAGATGAGGAGACTGCAAAATGCAAGGGCCTTCAAGGTTTTCATAGATGACTCCCCGGGCTGCCCACCTATGAATCTATTCCCGTTTCGACCGAGCGGCAAACCGGTTCTGACCAGCCCTCTGCAGCCTGCTTTGGGCTTATGCTCGGCCTGAGTCGTTGAGGCCGCACGTCCGGGTCGCCTTGCACGCTTGAGCGCAAACGCCTAAGTGACGACAGATGACTGGATCGCAATCCCAGGCAGCAGTAACTTCGTGATCAGCGTCTCCGCCGCGACATCCAGTATTTGTTTCTTTTGCTCCCCGGTCAGCGGCTTGGTGAATGACAGGCGCCGGTCGATATGCTCAAGGCCCGCATCATCTTGCGACCATCGCAGTCCGACCGTAACTTTCCCCAAGGACCAGTCGTTGGAGACCGCGTGCTTGCGCAATGCGATCGCGGTACAGGCGCCGAGACTTGCGAGCAATAGCTCGCGCGGAGCAAATCCGGCGTCGCTACCGCCTGCGCAAGCCGTGGCGTCGGCCGTCATGTGATGGTGTCCTGAGACGATTTGCTGGACGTGCTGATGTTCGTTGATTACGGTGATGTAGGCCATAAAGTGTTCCTTTCGGTCGCCGCGCAGATCATGCCCAGGTTGATACGGGACTCATGCTTGCTGATATCTGTGGTTTACCACTACTACATCAACAGATTGAGGAACGCACAATGGGCATTTTCGACACGTTGAAGAACGCTATCTTCGGGAGCGAGCCTCAGCCGAGGCCGGCAACTGCCACACCACAAGCGTCACAGGCAGCCGCGCCCACGGCACGGACGGCCGGTGCCGCGCCAAGTTCTGCTGCAATGCAGGGAGCCGCGGGCGCTTCGGCTGCAGCTCCAGCGACTCCAGTCGATATCGAAGAGGTCCTGGACGCGATGGCGGCGAAGAAGCCGGAGAAGCTCGACTGGCACAGCTCCATCGTCGATCTCATGAAGCTGGTCGACCTCGACCCGAGTCTGTCGAATCGGAAGGAGCTTGCCGGCGAGCTCGGATACAAGGGCGATACGCAGGACTCGGCCAAGATGAACGTCTGGCTCCATCACGAGGTGATGGAGAAGCTGGCTGCCTCGGGCGGCAAAGTTCCGGACAGTTTGCGACACTAGGCCGCCACGAGGCCGCTGCCGCGACGCGGAACGGGTCGTTCGCGAATTCAACATTCCCATCGAACTGGAGAAATTCCATGAGCTGGATCAACGAAGTTGGCGACCTCTTACAGCGCTACAAGGGTGCATCGGCGACGACACCGCCACCCGACGCTACGGCGGATTTCTCGAAGGTTGTACAGCAGGCACCTCCGTCGGCTATCTCCACAGGAGTGGCGGAGGCGTTTCGCTCGGATAGCACGCCGCCGTTCGGACAAATGCTGTCCGGACTTTTCGGCCAATCCGATGGCGCACAGCGTGCCGGCATTCTGAACCAACTGATCGCGGCCGCGGGGCCGGCCGCGGCAGGGCTGCTCGGAGGACTGGCGGGTCCCGCATCCGGCGCTCGCCCAACGGTCACTCCGGAACAGGCGCAACAGGTCTCGCCCGAAGTGGTGAGTCAACTCGCCGACCACGCGGCAAAGCAGGACCCATCAATCATCGACAGGGCGGGGGAGTTCTACTCTCAGCACCCCACGCTCGTGAAGAGCCTCGGTGTCGGCGCGCTCACCGTTATCATGTCGCATCTCTCGAAACGCCACTGATTCGCGCGTTGCGAGCAGGATGGCTCGCTGCCGATCGCCAAAGTGGCGTATCGGGCGCCCACGCACATGTCCGCGAGCTGTATCAGAAGATATCGGCCGCGAATCGATGTACCGAATACCAACATTCCATTGTCATGTGCGGTGGCCGGCCTGCAACTCCAGATGCGCGGGACATCGAGGCGCTATGACTTCTCCCCGCCGATATTGGCGGTGAATCCAATCCCCCGCCGCTTAGGCTGCGGCGGGTTCATGAGCTGACGGATGGCGCAGAGGATGGCTGCGATGGCGCGATCGCTGCCGAGAACTGAGGAGAGCATCGCGACGCCTTGCTCGGTGAAGGCATAGGGCGCATAGCGTCGCCCGCCGCGGCCGGGCTTTGAGGTCACAAATTGTGACCTCAAAGCGGTCCACTCTGAGGCAGTTAGCTGGATCAAGAAGTCCTCGGCAAAACGCTCCGGATTACGCTTTACTGCCTGCAGCAGCACTTTGGTAGCAACCCCGTAGAGAGCTGCCAGATCCTCATCGAGCAGGACCTTGTGCCCGCGGAAGATGTGGATCGAATTGGTGATGTGCTCGACCGGCGCGAGCGTCGTGCGCTTAGACTTGGCCACGTGATTCTCCTTCAGCCGCGATTGCTCTCTAGAGGTCCTGCTGGGCGAGCACGGGCCCCCCGTGAGCCGTTCGCCCGGTCATCCGGTAGCTTTTGGAACTCCAGACGTTGGAAGGGCTTTTCGAGCCGCGGCGATTCGTGCTCTAACTTCGCGTTGTCGTAGTTGCTCGCGGCGGAAATACTCCAGCCCTTTGCGGATCTGATCAACCCGCGGCGTGTCTGCCTGACCGTATGGCAGGCAGCTGATGAAGCTGGCAAACGCGGCGCGTTCCGGATGATCGCGTGCAACCTGTCGATATTCCGCGATGCGCTGGTCTACTTTGCCGTGGACGATGGTGCATTTGGTCGACATATGCGCAGCCCTATTGGGTCTGATGGACGCATATATGCTACAGAAGTTTCGGCCTGAATAATTGCAGGCCGTACAGGCTTTGTGCCAACTCGACTCGAGAATTTATGGCGTGTTTGTCAGTGTGCGTCGTAAGAGCCGCGGCACAGCTGCGTGTGATGCTTCACGGCGCGGCACCGTATTAACTGCCACGCGGTCTTCGACGCAGCACGTCCCGCAGCTAAGCGACCGCCGGCGGCCCCTCGGCAAATTGGGGCAGCGCGTCGGTGATCTCAAACCACGGGGCTTTGTAGTTAGTGAATATATGCCGTTGTGCCCGCATGGGAGGGTCCGTATCGAGACTACCCGCGGGGATGACGGCCACACCGCGCTCCGATGACACCTTCGGTAACGCGCCTCCGCATTGGCGGCAAAACGCCACCGCGTAGAACCGTGCCTCGGGTAACTTGTACTCGGCGATCAGCTCCTGCCCGCGGGTCCAGCTGAACTGAGGCGCTCTGTAGAAGATGTTGGTACCGTGTGCCGCTCCCCGGGAACGGCGGCAACGCTGGCAGTGACAACTCTGCATGAACATCGGCTCGCCCGTTGCCTCGTAAGCTACGGCTCCGCAGAGGCAACTACCCGCGGTAGAGCCGGGTCGCGGCTCGATCTTCGGTCGCTCCAGTCCCGCCGCGCCCATCTCGGGGGGGTATTCTTCGTGTTGAGGTAGATCGTCCGTGATCGTGTACCAGGGCGCCCTCGAGCCCACGAAAATGTGCGCCTGGGGCTTGATACCGAGATCGCCTTCGAGCGGACCGGCCGGCAACAGTGCCAGCGAGTAGGACGGCATCGTCATCGGTACGGCGGACCCACAGACGCCGCAACTATTGCGTGTACCCGTTGCTGAGGATTTGTACTCCAGCAAGGCGTCCTCGCCCCGCACCCAGTGGAAGTGATCGATGGGTGCGGTGACGTAGGTTGCAAACGCCGAGCCGTGGTGCTTGCGGCACATCGAGCAATGACAACTCATCATCGAGTCGAAAGGGCCACTGGCCTCGTAGCGCACCGTTCCGCAGAAACAGGAACCTTCGATCATGGTCATTCTCCAATTGCCGGTCGTGACGGGAGTTCGTCATGGGCCCGCAGATGTGCGCGGGCCAGCGCAGTCGAATTCGCCGGGGCCAATCTTATCGTACCGAACGGCTGAAGTGGCGCGGTGCGCGCGGTATTGCGCGCCCGCGTCCGTGTCGCAGATCGCAAGGGTTCTGGCGAAGCGCTAAGTGCTAAGCGCGCGGCCGAGGCACCGTCAGCGGTCCTTCCTGAGATGGTAGGCCAGTTGGTGCCGTTCCATTCCCAGCAAGCGGGCGGCGGCGGAGATGTTCCCTGCCGTCTTCTGTAAGGCCAATCCGCAGACCGCGCTCGCCAGACGTGCTTGCAGTTGCGGCCAGCGGACGGTCGGTTCTGTGCCGTCCGCCGCGAAGACTCTGCCCGCGAGTGCGTCCATTTGCTCGCTCAAATCCGTAATTGCCGTCGGCGCGGACGGTCTTGTGTCCAGCGGCCGCAGCTTGCCGTGCGCGTCAAGCGAAAGAAGGCTGGAATGCAGAATCTCGCCACCGGCAAACAGGTGCGCGCGATCGATAGGAGCGCTCTTGGCGAGAATGACGGCGCGCTCCACGAGGTTTTCCAGCTCACGGATGTTTCCCGGATAGGGATACTGCAGCAGGGCATCCATGGCGGCGTGAGTGATGCCGGGAACCGATTTTCCGTGTCGTCGATTGAAGTGATCCAGGTAGTGCTCCAGCAGCGCTGGAATATCGTCGCGGCGCTCGCGCAGCGGCGGCAGATGAATCGGGAAGACATTCAGACGGAAGAACAGATCCTCGCGAAAACGATTCTCTTCCACCGCGACACTGAGGCTCGCATTGGTCGCGGCGACGACCCGCACGTCGACCTTGGTGGATTTCGTCGAGCCGATTCGCTCGACTTCGCCTTCCTGCAGCGCCCGCAGCAGTTTGGCCTGCGATACGGGGTTCAGTGAGACGACTTCATCGAGGAATAAAGTGCCGCCTGCCGCACGTTCGAACCGTCCGGGTCGGCTGTGAGTGGCGCCGGTGAAGGCACCCCGCTCGACGCCGAACAATTCGGCCTCGATGAGCGTATCGGGAATGGCAGCACAATTGACCGCGACGAAAGGGCGATGGGCGCGTCGGCTAAGCGAATGCAGCCTTTGTGTGAAGAGCTCCTTGCCGACCCCGCTTTCGCCCGTGATGAGAACCGTCGCGTCGGTTTCGGCAACCGAATGCAACAGCTCCAGCGCGGCCTTCAGGGCGGCAGAACGGCCCACGATGTCGCGTGATTTACCGGTTGCCCTGGGGGCGAGCGCCACTGTTTCAGGAGGCTGCGCGGATCGGTTGGCGCGGCGGCGTTTGTGCTTCGCCCCCAATGGCACGTCGAGATAGCTCAGAGTCTCTTCGCGGTCCAGTGGCGACCATTGATCCGCGCTCTTACCGATGACCCGGCAAACCGGGCTGCCCATCGATCGACAGGCAACCTCCCGGAACAGCAACAGGCTTCCGCGGCTACGCGATGAGAAACCCACCGCATACCCAACTTCCATCCAGCACGCCGGATAGGTGCCCAGTCCGTAGGCTTGAATCTGCGCATCGGCTTCTACGCAGTGCTGCCATATCCACTCGCCCTCGAGAACCCGGCCGTCAAGGGGGTCCTGCTTCACCGTGACGGGTTGAATTCGTGTGATGCCCAGAAAGGGATGGGAGGTAGCCCGCTGTCGAGTGGCGTCATTCGGCCAGCGGCGGCGCAGCAGCTCGGCGTCGGCCACGCCGGCATGAAACCCGGTGGTGGTCAGGAATCGTCGGGCGGCCTCGACTCCATTGGTGTCGATGAGTTGCTGGCGGATGGCCGCGAAGCCTGCGACGTCCATGAGCATCATGCGGCGGTCGGCAAGCCAGATACGGCCATCTTCGGCGTTGAATGTCAGCAGGTCGCGAAATTCACGGTCATTGAGCTGGTCGCCGGGAGTAGGCAAGGGTGCCGGGCTCAATTCGTTGCGATAGCTCATGGCGGACTCGTCGGGTGCGATGACGCTGCCATGTTACGTGGCTGTGAATAAAATTGTCGGATGCGGCATCGATATGTATAAAAAAATCAAATCTGTCCCGCGTCCGGCACTCGCAGGCCTCACTTTCAATGACTTGGCGATGGCACGGCGCGTGCACCCTTGCGGGGACCGGGCGCATCAGCGCGGGAGGGGATCGTATGTACGTGCGTAATTGCTGGTATGTGGCGGCGTGGAGTCACGAACTGGGTGAGGCCGAGCTCATCTCCCGGACGGTGATCAACCAGGCCATCGTTCTATATCGCGCCGCCGACGGCAGCCTCGTTGGAATGGAAGACCGCTGCTGCCACCGCTTTGCGCCGTTGTCGAAGGGGCGACGGGAAGGCGACGATGTTCGCTGCATGTATCACGGCATGCGCTTCGATCGCCGCGGCGTGTGTAATGACATTCCCGGGCAGAGCCTCATTCCGCCCAAGGCCCGGGTCAAAACCTTTCCGGTCGTCGAGAAGCACAGCTGGATCTGGGTGTGGATGGGGGAGGCCGCGAAGGCCGATGTCGCGTTGATTCCGCCGGCGGTGGGTCTGGACGATCCCCGCTACACCCTGCGATGCGGCCAGATGGACTACCAGGCCGACTACCTGTTGATCAACGACAATCTCACCGACTTCTCGCACTTGAGTTACGTCCACGCGAACTCGTTTAAAGCCAGCGAGGAATGGGCCAGAGACCGCAGCACCACCACCCGTGTCCCGCGCGGCATTCGCGTCCAGCGTTGGGTGCCTGCCGACCCGAGCGCGGAGAGTCCAGTCACCTCGTTGAGTCGCGACCACGATGGCTGGGCCACATATGACTACCTCGCGCCCGGCGTTCTGCTCATGTACAACGCCAGTTTCCCTGCCGGCAGCGCGGCGGCATCGAATTTCGGTCCGCCTGCGGCTCGCCTGCGCCCCCTCAACGAGAACTTCACTTCGCAGGCGATCACTCCCTTGACGGGCAGGAGTGCGCGCTATTTCTTTTCGTGGGGTCCGAACGTGGCGGAGGGGAGTGACGCGCTCGCGGCGAAGATGCTGGAAGTGGCGAATACGGCCTTCACCGAAGACCGCGTGATGATCGAAGCTCAGCAGGAAGTGATTGACCGCAATCCGCCCACTCAGCAAGTGCTGACCGGCCACGATAAGGGGCCGTCACTCATGCGCAGGGTGTTGGAAGAGCTGATCGCGACGGAGTCGGCGCCGGCAGCGACTGAAAGCGTGGCCTGAAGGCCGACCGGCTTAAGATCTTCAAGCCGTGCTTAAGCGGCAGCGGCATCCCCGGGAGCGAGCATTTGCGCTCGCTCCTGAGGATACCAAGCGGAAGGTTACTTCGCGCTGAACTTCATCGTGAGCTGCAGATACCACTCACGCGGCTCGTTGTAGGTACCACCCACTTCGCCTGCCGCGTAGTTCGGTGATCCCACCGTGATGTAGCGATCGTTGGTGAGATTGGTCCCACCCAGTGCGAGCTCGTACAGGTCGGTCGGCGACACATAGTGGATCGATGCGTCGATCATGCGTGAGGCAGGCCGTCGCAGCAGCGGCGTGTTTAGCGCGTCGTTGAACATCTCGGCCGTATAGGTGAAGTCCGTGATGAAGCGGACTGTCGCCTCGTTCGGCAAGGAGTAGTCGTACTCCGGGAACAGCGTCAGCTTGTACTTCGGCGTCTTGGGCAGCTTGGCGTCGAGGGGATTCCCGGCGACGATCGAGCCGTCCGGCAGGGGAGACTGCGGAATACGCGTCAACGGATTCACGTACGTGTAGTACGCATCGATGTACGAGCCGGCGAAGTTCACCGACAGGCCGTGGCCCAGCACCGACTGCATTTCCAGTTCGAAACCCTTGATCTTCGCGTTGCCGGCGTTCTGGTACACCGGTGACGCTCCTTCCTGGATGTTGAGCTGGATCCCGGTGTAGTCGGTATAAAAGATCGCGGCGTTGGCGCGCAGGTGCTGGTCGAACCAGGTCGACTTCAAGCCCAGTTCCCAGGTCTTGGAATACTCAGGTGAGAACTCCGCCTGCGTGGGGCTGGTGATGGGGTGGGACAGGCGCGTGGTCCAGCCGCCTGCCTTGAATCCCTTCGACCAGCTCATGTAGGCCATGACCTCGTCGTTGAAGTGGTACTGCGCGCCCACCGTGGGGTCGAAGATATGCCAGGACTGGCTACTGTCGCCGGGCGGGAAGTAGCGGATCGGTGTGCCGCCCACCGGGAAATTGTTCAGGTCGCCCTGGCCGCCGATGAACTCTTCCTGCACATCGGTGTAGCGGCCGCCGGCGGTAAAGCCCCACTGATCGCTCAACCGGTAGTCCGCATGAATGAACGCGGCCGAGTTCTTGTTGTTCGCGTCGTTCTGGAAGTCGTACACGTAAAACAGGCTCTCGAACGGCACGAAGTCGTGCACGTAGCCGGCCTCTTCGAAGTAATACAGCCCGGCGACATAGTTCAGCTTGTTGTCGAATTCCTTGCCGAGTATCTGAAATTCCTGGGAGACCTGCCATTGATGCTGCCGGTCGGTCACTTCCTGGAAGGTTTCCGGGGTGCCGTCCAGATCCGTACCGATGTCCCACTTGATCTGGCGATAGCCGCTGATCGACTTCAGCGTCATGGTGTCGCTCAGGTCGTAGGTCGTGGTGACGGAACCGCCGAAGTTGTTGAAGCGCGCAAAGTCCGGGCCATTGGCGTAGGTCGTATCGATATTGCCGGTATTGGATGCGGCGTAGCTGTCGTAGATACGCGGATTGCTCGAACCGGAATAGGGCAGTCCGGCCGCGACGTTGCCGGCATTGAACGGTCCGGGTGGGCCGCCGACATATCCGGACCCTATCAGCGGCGCGCCGCCGATCGAAAGTCCTGGAACGCGTGCCCGTGGATTGTTGCAGGCGAGGCCAAACGCGGCAGGAGCGCCCATCGCAGCCAGCGCACCGGGCAGCGTCGCAGCACTGTTACTGATGCAGGTGTTGTACAGGGTCGAGAAAGTAGAGATGAAAATATTGCCGCTGTACGTGTCGAGCACTGTGTACGGCAATGCGGTCTGGTCCTCGTGCGACCAGTCCAACGTGGTCGTGACCGTCAGCTTGTCTGACGCATTCCACAGGAGCTTGCCGCGGATGGTCTGGACGTTATACCCGCCATAGTTGTCATTGGTCACGTAGGCCGCTTTCGGGTAAACGTTCTGCGGATCTACGACAAACGGCGTGGCCCCGTATGGGGTATCGGTCGGATAGGGAATGGCTCTCACATAACCATTGCGCACCTGCGAGGACACGGTGATCGAGGACAGCAGCACGTCCTTGATGAGCGGCAGGTCCGCGGTGAAGGCAAAGTCTCGCCGATCGAAGCTGCCGCCCGTGGCCTGTGCCGTGAACTTCTCTTCGTTTCCCGGCGTGTGCGTGACGATGCTGATGGCGCCGCCGATGGTGTTGGCGCCGAACAGAGTGCCCTGGGGTCCTTTGAGAATCTCGACACGGTCCACGTCCAGCAGGTTCTGATTCGCGCCTATGGTGCGTGCGAGATAGACACCGTCGAGGTAGACGCCGACACCGGGGTTCAGGTTGAACGCGAAGTCGTCCTGGCCGATACCGCGGATGGAGGCTGAAAGCACCGAACGATCGCCGGAGAACGGCGCGCCGGAATCCAGGTTGACGCTGGGCGCCATATCGCTGAGTGCATGGATGTCCGTCAGGTTACGGCTTTGCAGTGCGTCGCCGCTAAAAGCCGTCACCGCGATGGGCACTTGCTGCACATTTTCCGAACGCCGTTCGGCGGTGACCAGGACCTCCTGAAGTCCACCCGTATCCGCGGCTTGCTGCGGAGCAGCGGGTGGTGCTTGTTGCGCCTGCGCTGCAGCTCCGCTCCCCAATAGCGCGATCCCGGCAAAGCGGGCCCACATTCTTGCCGGGCTCGGGCTTACGCCGGCCGTTGCAGTCACGTCCACAATCGATGTCATGGCTTCCCCTCAAGATAGACCGATGAAAAGCGCTAATCTAGCGCAATTCAACACACACAATACTCCCCTTCGCCGTAGCGACAATCCGCAACTCAATCGGCAAACGCGTTTATAGCGATCTGTTCTTGCCTGGCCGATCGGCTGAGGGTGTTGCGAAAATACGGCACGTGAAGATTAGCCAAGAACCTTAGGCCCTGCGCGTCCAGGAGTGCGGTATTTACCGGCTGGAAGTGAACAGCGCGCGACGGTGCGAGGATGCGTCGCGGAAAGCGTCTGCTGGTTGAGGTCTGACCGCCGACCAGTCATCGCCACCTATAGCATAAGCCGTCAACCAGGCTTTCCGGCGTGGGCACGGGCGTAGGCGCGTTCGAGGGTTTTAAAGCTCGGCACTCAATGACAGACCCCGGACGCCGGCCAGGTCCGCCGAAATCTGCCGGCTGACCTCCTGCAACATCGCGAGGCGGTCGCGTACCAGCTGCTTCTTGGACATCTTGCGGGAGTGACTCGAGGTGTTCAGGGCGGCCACCACGCGATTGTTGGGATCGAGGACCGGCACTCCCAGCGCGACGACACCGTACGCCAGCTCATCTTCGATGGCCGCATAGCCCTGGCGTCGGCAGTCGTCGACGAGCTTGCGCAAGCGCAGCGGATCCACGACGGTTTCATCCGTCAATGCTTCGAGCTTGGCGCTGTCGAAGTAGCGCTGCAGACGTTCAGGGCTCAAACCAGCGAGCAATACGCGGCCAGTGGATGTTGCGTGTGCGGGGAACCTGCTGCCCACGTGAGCTTCCAGGCGTAGGAGGGTACGTACCGATGCGCGCGCAACGTATACGATTTCCGTCGCATCCAACACGCACAGCGCCGCTGAATCCGAAGTGACACGCGCCAGTTCTTCGAGGTGCGTCTTCGTCAATCGCTCGATGTTCATCGATTCCAGGTAGGCGGTACCCAGTTCGAGCATTTTGGGCCGCAGCACAAAATCGCGTCCCGCATGCGCGACGTAGCCGAGCTCTTCGAGTGTCAGAAGGCAGCGGCGCGCCGTGGCCGCCGGGATTTTCGCTGCGCGGGCGATTTCGCTCAGAGTCAACGTGGCGTGATCGCGCGTAAAAGCACGGATGACGGCAAGTCCCTTCGCAAGGCCACCCATGGCCTCGCGGCGCGGGATCAGGTTTTTCTTCTGCGACATGCTCCGATTCTATTCGATATCCGAAAAAGACCGACCGGCGCCGAGTCGCTTGACGCGATACGCACCGCCGGTTCAGGATACCATTCGTTAACCGAATGACAGTTCGGTATACGCAAAACGCTCGTAATACACAAATTGTGCTCCTCCGCGCCAAGCGACAAATTCGTACGCACGTGAAAATCGGCTCGCAAGCCCACCGCAGCTCCGCGATCAGCGGCTCCAATGAAGACACGATAGTCGTCCGCGGCAAGGATTTGAGCTCCGAGCTGATGGGGCACATCGGGTTCACGGACTATTTCTGGTTTCTGCTCACGGGCAGCCAGCCCTCCGCCACGCAACGTCGGATGTTGGATGCAACGCTGGTCGCCATATCCGAGCATGGGCTGGTTCCCAGTGTTCAGGCGAGCCGTATGACGCTTGCCGCGGCGCCCGAGGCGCTGCAAGGAGCGGTGGCGGCCGGAATTCTGGGCTGCGGCTCGGTGGTCCTGGGGTCGGCTGAGTCGGCGGGTCGCTTCTTCGCCGAGATCGCGCGCGGCGTGGATGGCGGAAGCGACCTCGACCAATCTATAGCGACTGTAGTGACCGGCTATCGTGCCGCACGTCGCTCAATCCCCGGCTACGGCCATCCTCAACATAAGGGCGGCGACCCGCGTACGCAGAGGCTTCTGGATATCGCCGCAGAGTCAGGCGGTTCCGGACGCTACGTTTGCATCGCGCAGCGCATCGAGCAACTCCTGCCCGATCTGCTCGGGAAGCGGCTGCCCCTGAACGTATCCGGAGCGATTCCGGCGGTACTGCTCGACGTCAGCTATCCGCTCGAGGCCCTCAAGGGAATTCCGATCCTGGCGCGTACTGCCAGTCTGATCGCCCACCTGTTGGAGGAGCAGCAACGTCCGATAGGGTTCATCCTCGCGCATTCGGGGTCGTCGGCGATCGATTATGATGGGCCCGCGCCCGAGGGTTTTCAGGCTCAACGGGATTAGCGCGTAAGGATCGAGCGGATGTCAGGTGTGTTAAGCGGAATTCGGGTGCTCGAGCAGGGGACCTTCATCACCGGCCCTTGTGCGGGCATGATGCTGGCCGACCTGGGCGCCGATGTGATCAAGATCGAGGGGCCCGAAGGCGATCCTTATCGCAGCTATCAGGGCGGAGCCTACTCGCCGCACTTCCAGGCCTACAACCGTAACAAGCGCAGCATGGCGCTCGACCTGAAGCTGGCCTCCGACCGGCAGACGTTCGACACTTTGATCCGCGAGTCGGATGTCTTCATCCAGAATTTCCGGCCCGGTACCGCCGGGCGGCTGGGCGCCGGCGAGGAGCGTCTGCGCTCGCTCAACTCGCGGCTGGTGTATTGCTCGATCAGCGGTTTCGGATCGAGCGGACCGTACGTCGACCGCCCCAGCTATGATTCGGTAGCGCAGGCGCTGAGTGGATTTCTAAGTGTGGTGGTCGACACCACGCAGCCGCGTTTTCTGGGGCCCGCGCTGGCCGATGCGATCACCGGCATGTATGCCGCCCTGGGAGTGCTGGGCGCGCTGGTGCAACGTGGACGGACCGGCCTGGGCAGTCACGTAGAGATCTCCATGCTGGAGGCGATGGCGCACTTCGCGGTGGAACCCTTCGCGGCCTTTTTCGCGCTGGGGCGCGTGCCTACTTCCAATGATCGTCCGCGCCTTGCACAGGCCTATATCCTGCGCACAGCCGATGGCCGGCTGGTCGCGCTGCATCTGTCCTCTTTGGAAAAGTTCTGGAACGGCCTCGTTGCGGCCGTGGAATTGCCGACCTTGGCGAGCGACCCGCGTTTCAACACACGCCTGCTGCGCATCGAGAATTACGAGTCGCTCGGCAGGGAACTCGATGCCGCATTCTCCCGGCAGCCGCTGGCCGTGTGGGTCGAGAGACTGGGCCGCAACGATGTGCCCTTCGCTCCCGTTCAGGCAATCGACGACGTCATCGCCGATCCCCAGGTCAACCATCTGGGCCTGATCGTTCCGGTGGAATCGGCGCACGGCGGTGCTCATGCCATCAGGCCCCCCGTCCAATTCGGCGGTCAGCGCGCGACTTCGGTCCGTGCCGCCCCTAAGCTGAATGAGCATGGGGGTTCGATTCGTGAAGCTCTACTGGCTGCCCCCGGGTGGCCGAATTTGGGGAATTCGTCATGACTACGACGGCAAAACTTCCATCCAGACTGCATCACACCGCCTACGTGACCCACGATCTGGAGGCGACCCGCAAGTTCTACGAGGACATCATCGGCTTGCCCCTGGTAGCCACGTGGTGCGAGACCGATCATCTGTTCGGGGCGGACCGCGTCTACTGCCACCTGTTCTTCGCGTTGGGTGACGGCGGGGCGCTGGCATTCTTTAAATTCGCCAATCCGCAGGACGAGGCGCTGTTCGGACCGCAAATGCCGGCGAGCCCGTTCCATCACATCGCGCTGAATGTCGACCAGGAGACGCAGCAGGGCATCGAGCGCCGCCTGGCCGAGGCGGGGTATCGCGAGCCGCAGTCTTACGTCCTGGAGCATGGCTATTGCCGGTCGGTCTATGTGACGGATCCGAACGGGATGATCGTTGAGTTCACCCTGGACGATCCGCGGGCGCAGCAGATCAACCAGGATCGCAGGGCGTCGGCCCATGCGGACCTGAAGCGGTGGATGGGCGGCGACCACACGACCAATAACACCTATCGCTAGGCCGGCAAAATGAGCGGGCAGCGCCCGCGCAGCAACCACGCTTTGTGCAATGAGCTAAGGTCAGTGAGCCGCGCACAATGGCGGCGGGCGCTCTTTCAGGCAACCGACTTGTTCATGGCCTTTAACTGACCCAACAACGAGGCAGCCTCGAACGCGGAGGCGGCGGTGCTCGCGAGAATATCCAGGGCCTTGATCTGCCCCGAACTCATGCGCCGCTGCGGAGCTTGCGAGCTGAATCCCAGCACGCCATAGAAGTTCCCGCCCGCCACGATCGGCAGTGCGACCGCGCACGGCAGACCTTTGAACGGCTGTTCGAACACAGCCTGAACGGGTGCCGACCCGTCCCATGCCGAGAGTTGCTCGCGCGCGGTGCTGATCCACTTGACGACCGCCGGATCCATCTCAATGCGTGCATTGGGCGGCCGGGCAGCGTCGAGTCCGCGAGTGCCGGCAACGCGCAGTTCCCGACCATCCTCGGAGGGAGCGAGAACGCAGACCGCCGCAGCGTCGTTCTGCTGCATTGCCGCCGCCAAAGTGCGTTGCACGATTTCATCGTGCGTCAGGTCCATGGTGATCGCTCTGGCCAGCTCATAGATCGAGACGAGTTCCCGCAATCGAATGTTTTCCATCTGCAGACGCCGCGTCGCCAACGCGCGATTGATCACGAGTAACATGTTGTCGAGACGCAGTGGTTTGAGGACGTAATCCGTAGCGCCGGATTGCAACGCCTGAACCGCAGTATCGATCGTGCCGTGGCCGGTCATGATGACACACGCCAGGTCGCGATCGATGCGCTGCGCAGCCTGCAGCAATGAGATGCCGTCCATCTCCGGCATCATCAGATCGGTCAGCAGGATGTCGAATGGCTGATCGCGCAGCTGGGTCAGTGCGGCGGCGGCGGACGTGAAACCGACGGCTGTGTATCCTTCGAGCTTGAGTGTGTCGCACAGGGCTTTCAGCAGCGTTGTTTCATCGTCCACTATGAGCAGGCGGGCGGACGTCGAGACCTTCATGATTCCTCCTTGAGGGCAGTGGGCGTTGCGCTTCCCGTCAACTCGGCGAGGGCGGCGCGCAACTCGCCCAGCTTTGGAGGCTTGCTCAGTACTCGATCGACATGCGGCGGGATGTCGTTTTCAGACAGCAGCCGCCTGCCCCACCCGGTCAGCATGATCACCGGCGTATCCGGGGATGCTGCCTTGACTGCGGCCGCGACTTTGCGGCCGTCCACGTAAGGCATTCCCAGATCGGTGATGACCAGGCAGAAAGGATTGCCGCTCTGCTGAGCCGTCGTGAAGGTTGCGATACCGTTGCGACCGCCGTCGGCAACCGTCGTGCTGTGGCCATCCGCTTCGAGAACGTCGCGCACCGACTTGATCAGCAACGGATCGTCATCGACGAGCAGCAGGCGCAGGGAGCGCACTGGTGGCCGGGCTGTCGCAGTTTGCGTGGCTGCCGTCGATGGAGCGGTAGCCGCGGCGAACGTTAGACGCACTGTCGTGCCCCGGCCGACGAGGCTATCGACCACCAGTTCAGCGCTATGGCGCTGAATCATTCCATAGACCATGGCAAGGCCGAGTCCCGTGCCTCGCTCGCCTTTGGTCGTATAAAACGGCTCCAGGCAGCGACGCTGCGTCTCTTCGTCCATGCCAACGCCGGTATCGGATACTTCCACATGCACATAAGGCACAGCTGGGTCGGCACCACTCGAGTCAGACAGCGCCGCGAATGTGCGCAGCGTCAGAGTTCCACCGTCCGGCATGGCGTCCACGGCATTGAAGACAAGATTCGTGAGCGCGTCTCTGATCTCCACCTCCGAGCCCATGATGTCCGACAGATCGGCAGCCAGCTCGGTTTGCAGGCTGATCACGATGCCCTTTTGCAGGGGGAGGTCGCTCCAGCGTGCCCGCGTCAAGTCGACCACCTGTTCGATCAAGCGGTTGAAGGCGACGCGGGTCAGACTCAGCTCGGCTTCCCTGGTGCGATAGAACTCCCGCATGCGGGCCACGGTTTCCGCAACGTCTCCGATAGCGCGTTGTATCGTGACCAGATACGTACGGGCCCGGTCGCTCAGATTGGTCTCGCGTTCCAGCAGGGACTCCGTGTAAAGGGAGATCGGGGATATCGCGTTGTTGATGTCGTGCGCAATGCCGCTTGCCATCTGACCGAGCGCGCGCAGTCGCTCCTGTTGCATCACGGCTTGTTGCGATTGCCGCAGATCGTCGTACGCTCGTTGCAACGCGCCGTGCAACTGCGTCTGATTCACCGCCAGTGCGACATGTTCGCTCAGGTGCCGCAGAAACTCGCATTCAGCGCTGCTGAATGCTTCCGACGCGCGCCGCGCAACGACCAGCACTCCGAAATTGCGGCTCTCGACGAGCAACGGGGCCAGCACCAAAGAACGCAACCCTGCCTGGGCGAAGCGCTGCGGAAAAGGGAACTGCAATGCGTTTGTGTCCGGCTCGTAGACCAGTTGCCCGCCGACGCAGCGTGCCAGACCGTTCTTGTCGACAGGCAGCCGTAATCCCGGGCTCATACCGAGCGCGTGGGTGTGCACGAGGCTGTGGGCGCCGATCGTTTCCAGCGAAAGAACTTCGGCGTCGGCGGCAGCGTCGTAGAGACATATGCAGCCGAAATCGATGGGCAGCTCGTCCTCGAGATTGCGCAGTACGATCTGAAAGGTGCTCTGCAGGTCCTGCCGGTCGCCTATGGCGCGCGTGATCCGGTGCAGCAGGTCGAGCCGGCCGAGCTGGCTTTGCAGCTTGCCCTGGGCCTCTTCGATCCGCGTCAGCATGTGATTGAATGCATCCGTCAGCAATCCAAACTCGTAACCCGGTGGCCGTGGTGCGCGGACGGTGTAATCGCGGTGTTCGGATATCGAAGTCGCGGTGCCGGCAAGCGCCAGAATCGGTTGCGAGATCTGTCTTTGCAGACGCGCGGAAATCAGGTAGGCCACTACGCACGACAGCGCCAGCACCAGGGCGGCAATCAGCCCGAAGCTGCGAAACCGGTCGTAAATCGCACCCAGGTCCGATTTCAGGTAGAGGGTTCCCAGGCGACGCGTGCCCTGCACGACCGGCTGCACGCCGATCAGATAGCCGCCCTCGAATCGGTAGCCGTCGCGCAGTACATCCGCCGGAGAGTTTCCGTCGGGTGCGGTGGGGTACGATGCGAAGAGTGCCCCGGAGCGTGTATAGAGGCGGGCGGCTACGACATGCCGTTCGGCTTTGAAGGCGGCAAGGACTTCGCGGGCGTCATCCGGATTTTGAAACGCCACCGCAGCCGTGCTGTTGGCGGCGATGGCTTCGCCGAGAGTTGCGAGATTGCGCAGTGTCTGCTGCCGATAGGTCAGGAAATCGTAGGCAAAGAAAGCCGCGGACGTCGTGAGCATGACGGCGCCGCTCGTCAGCAGGATCACGTTGATCAATGTACGCCGGATGGGTGTTGAGCGGGTCATTGCTCAACCCTCGCCTGCGCCGACTATTTCGGCGGGCCGCAGTAACTTCGAACTGATCGTCAGGTTGCCGGCTTTCGCGGCGTTTACATCGATGCGCAGCCGGATGCGATTGCTCTGCGTGACCATTCGTATCATCACGCCGCGCTGGTCGGTATCCGGCTCATCGGCGTCGCTCACCGTCAGGATGCTCCGCCCCTTGAGCGCGGCCAGAATCCCTTGCAGGTTGACGACATCCGTGTGACCGATGAACAGGATATTGCAACGGCGGATTTCCTCCAGGCTGCGATAGCGCTCGACGATCAGCGGTCGCTTGTTGACCGTCTCACCGTGCACCACCTCGTCCAGTTGGGAGCCGAACGGGTCCTTGCCCAGAATGCCGATGACGAAGGGCGCTTCGGGACTGGCGAATGCCCCGGCGGGCCAGTCGACAAATTGAGTGAAGTTGAACAGGAAGACGGCTTTGACCTGGTATTCGCTGGGCGCCGCCGCGGCGGGAGCCGCGGTGCCGAACATCAGCAGTGCGCAGCAAAGCCCTGAGATTGCGGCGCGGCGGCTCAGAATTGCCATGCAATCTTGCCGTAGACACTGCGGGCTATCTGCACCTGGCGAGGGTTGATGTAGCCGTACTCGGCGTGTCGATCATGCAGGAGATTTTGTCCGACGAGCGACAGCTCGAATCCGCCGGGTGCGCGCCACGCCACGCGTGTGTCCAGCTCAAAATAGCTGGGCACCACGCCGAGGTTCGGTCCGTTGTTGATGGGAAGCTCATCGACCCAGCGCAGTGTCGCATCGAGTTCCACCCGCCGCGGCAGATCGAGCGTGGAGCGCAATGAAACCTGCTGCTGCGGGTCGGCCGTCTCGTTGAGCGCGTCGTCCAGATCGAACTGCCCGGGCTTGACGTGGATGTTTTCCTTGAGCAGGTTGTAGCCCGCGTGCAGCGACCAGGGTTCCAGCACCTGGTAGTTGCCGCTGAGCTCGAGTCCGTAGGTGTCGCCTTCCAGGTTGTTGGCGAAATACACGGGCAGGAGCGTGGTGGGCGTGAGGCTCACGCTGCGTACATTCCGGTAATCGTTGTAGAAGGCCGCCAGCGAGCCGGAGAGCTTCGAGCTCACCTGGGCCCGGTAACCCAGCTCGTACGCCGTCACGTATTCGGAGCCGAAAGCCCGGCTTCCTTCCAGGACCAGGAACGCCGGCGGTGGCGGTTCGGCAAGATTCCGGTCAACCCGCGAGGGAGTTCGCGCCGCGCGCGAAATCGCCGACCAGAGGGTCTGGCTGGCGGCGACGTTCCATTGCATGCGGACATTGGGCTCGAGCTCGAATCCCGTGTAGTCGTTGTGCTCCAATTTGGAGCCGAGGATCAATGACCAGTCCGTGGCGATCCGCAGCTCATCCTGCAAGAAGGCGCTGAACAGGTTCTGCTGCAGCGTGGTCGGGAAAAATCCGAGCCCGGGAGCGTTCTGCACCGTGTCGTGCGTCAACCGGTAGCCCAGGCCCCACACGATCCGATTGCGCGGACCCAGGCTGAAACGGTTCTGAAAATCTACGTCGTAGGTCGTGAGATCGTCGTGCAGTGTGCCGGCGGGCGCGAGCGGGATATTGTTCAGGACATATTCCGCAATAGGGTCGAGCAGGTGAGTGTGGTCGATGTAAGAGCGGAGGCTGACATCGGCCTCGCTGGAGAACACGTGATTCCAGGAGCCGACCACGTTGGCGCCGCTGGTTTGCGCCTGGCCGCCGGTGTCCTCGTCCTCGTGTCCATCATAGAAATCGCCGTGCAGACTCAGCGTGTCCTGCTGCGAGGCGCTGGAATCGATGCGAAAACCGCCCTGGGCCTGGTGCCACGCGTCCGAAGCTGGACTTCCGTCCGCGAGAACCTCATCGCCACGATCGAAGTACTTGCCGTAAACACGAAAGCTGACGTCCGGAGCAAGCATGCCACCGTAGCGAGCTTCACCAAACTCCTGGAGCCGATTCCCGCCGCCGCCCTCGGCGTAGATTCCTTGAGTGTCGGCCGCGCTCTTGGTGATGATGTTGATTACGCCGTTTACGGCGTTCGCACCCCAAAGCGTGCCACCCGGGCCGCTGATGACCTCGATGCGCTCGATGTCCGCCAGGGGATAGTCCTGCACATCCCAGAACACACCTGAGAACAGCGGCGTGTAGACGGTGCGCCCGTCGATCATGACGAGCAGCTTATTGGCCAGAGCGGTGTTGAAGCCTCGTGCGGTGATGGCCCAATCGTGGGAGTTCTTCTGCGCAACCTCCAGATTATCGGCGAGCCGCAGGGCTTCGGGAAGGCTGGTCGCGCCTGAGCGGCGAATGTCCTCCTGCGTGATGACCTGGATCGAAGCGGCCGCCTGCAGCAGTTTCTGCGGGTGGCGCGCGACTGAGGTCACCTCGATGTCCATCAGCTGTTCCAGACTCATCTGCTTCAAATCGCCGGTGCTCGTCGGGTCCATGTCAGCCAGGACGGATCCTGTGAACAGCGAAAAGAGCGGCGGCGCGAGCGCGACCATAGCCCACCGCCTGCAAACAGCCCGTCGACGGCGCGATGGGGCGATGTGAGGGGGGCGCGAGGTCCGCGCAGTCCGACTGGTGGTCACAGAAACAGTGCGCAATTCTTCTAAGCCTGCGTTGCTGCTCGATGTGGAGTTCAGCTCCCTGCAAGCCAAGCAGGGTGCTCCCGCTCCGGCATTATGCAAAGCGGCTACGCAGCGAATTGTGAGTGGAGTCTCATCCTCTGCAATGCTGCAGTAAACAGCGGTGCTGCAGCATTAGCTAATGTGATGGATCTGCGGCTTGCGGCGAAAGATCCCTGCGATCCCCTTCTCGAAGTCGGCTACGTAGGTAAAGACCACAGGGACTACCAGAAGGCTCAGCGCAGTCGAAGTGAGCAGGCCGCCGATGACGGCGATGGCCATCGGCTGACGGAAGCTGGCGTCGGCGCCGAAGCCGAGCGCAATCGGCAGCATGCCGGCAATCATCGCAACGGTGGTCATCACGATCGGGCGCGCGCGTTTATGACAGGCGTCGATCAGCGCGTCGTGTATCGACAGTCCGCGAGTGCGCATGCCGGTTACCGCGTACTCGACCAGCAGGATCGAGTTCTTGGTGACAATGCCCATCAGCATGACCAGCCCGATCATAGACGGGATATCGAGCTCGCTATGCGCGGCCAGCAGAGCAAGGAAGGCGCCGCCGATCGACAGGGGAATGGCCGAGAGGATAGTGATGGGCTGGAGGAAGTCCTTGAAGAGCAGCACCAGCACGCAAAACACGCACAGCACGCCGATGACGATCGCCATGCCGAACCCTGAGGCGAGTTCGGCTGCCAGCTCCGCGTCTCCGGTCTGAATTACCTTGACGCTGGAAGGCATACCCTGCACGGCGGGCAACAACGCGGCCGCGGATAGCGCGGAACCCAGTGGCATGCCGCCCAGGTCTGCGTCCACAGTGACGTAACGGCGCCGATCGTAGCGGTCTATCTGGGAAGGTCCGCTCTCAACTGCAAGGTTGGCGACGCTCGCAAGGGGCACCAGGCCGTAGCGGCCGTTGACACGCATATTGGCGAGAGTGTCGATGTTCTGCCGCGCCGCATCGGCAATGCGAACCCGGATGTACACCTGGCGGTTGTCGAGATTCAGTCGGGCCACCTGCGCATCGAAATCGCCGCTCGTCGCGATTCGCACCACCTCGCCGATGGAGGCGGTGGTGACTCCGCGTTCCGCCGCACGCTGGGCATCGGGACGAATAACAATCTCAGGTCGTTCCAGACTGGCGGTCGAGCTGATGTTGGCAAGCCTTCCCACCCCTCGCAGCTCGCGCTCCAGGTCCTGCGCGCTGGCCTTGAGCGCCTGGGCGTTGTCGCTGGCGAGGATCAATTGCATCTTCTCGCCGGGGCCACCGGTGCCCAGGGTGAAACGGGCTCCCGGCACGCCCAGGAGTCTGGCGCGTACTGCGTTTTCGATGTCGTGTTGGCTCGCGCGTTGACCGCGTGCCTTCAGTGTCAGAATTAACGTGCCTTTGCGGACCTCGCCTGCTTGCTGAACTCCAACGCCGGCTTGTTGAGCTTCGCCCACGCTGGTGAAGACATTCTGTACGCCAATCACACTCGTCACAGCTACGCGAGCTCGCTCGGCGGCCTCGATTGTGTCTTGAAGCGAACTGCCCGGGGGCAGTTCGATGTTCACCGACGTAAATCCGCGATCCGAGGCCGGAATCAACCCGGAGGGAATCAACGACACGAGAGCGAGCGACAGGAAGAAAAACACCGCGGCGGCCAACGCCGTGGTCATTCGATGCTTGAGGCACCATTGCGCCGCGCGCAGATACCAGGCCATCACAGGCCCGTCCTCCTGCGTGGTCTGCGGGTGAGACTTCAGCAGATGCGCTGCCATCATGGGCGTGAGGAGGCGCGCGACGAGGAGCGACGCCAGCACCGAAATGACGGCGGTCCAGCCGAACTCCTTGAAGATCAGTCCGGGCACGCCGCTCATGAACGCCGTCGGGAGGAATACGACGACGAGACTCATCGTCGTCGCAACGACCGCGAGCGCAATTTCAGTGACCGCGTCGGCGGCGGCCTGCATGATGGGCTTGCCCATCCGGCCATGCCGCTCGATGTTCTCGATCTCCACGATCGCATCGTCGACGAGAATGCCGACGATGACGGCCAGCGCGAGCAGAGTGATGGTGTTGAGCGAGTAACCCAGCCACGCCATTGCCGCGAACGCCGGCAGAATGGACAGCGGCAGCGCCGCGGCGGAGACCAGCGTTGCGCGCCAGTCGCGCAGGAACCACCAAACCACCAATACCGCGAGGAGGGCGCCTTCAAACAGCATATGCATGGAGCCGTCATACTGCTCAAGCGTGTAGTCGACCGTCCCCGATATGGGCGTGAAGCTCAATGTAGGGTCGGCGGTGGCGAGCTTCTTCAGCGCCTCTTTTACCGCCTGCGCCATGCGGGTCTCGTCGAAGCCCCGGGCACGATAGATCTTGAACCCCACAACGGGCTTGCCGTCGAGGAGCGCCGCCTGCGCGCGCTCGGCGATGGTGTCGCGCACAGTTGCAACCTGATCGAGCCGCACCTCCTGCCCCGAGGGGAGGGTAATAGGCATCGCGTCGAGGTCGGCGGCCTGCCGCACGGTCGCAATGGTCCGCACGGATTGCTCCGCGCGCCCCAGTTGCCCCCGGCCACCGGAGGACTCCTGTTCCGCTGAGCGAAGTGCATGCGATACGTCGGCCGCGGTGACCCCCAGCGCCGCCAGCCGTACCGGATCGACTTCGATCCGCACTTCGCGTTGCACTCCTCCGACTCTTTCGAACCGGCCGACCCCGGGCACCGCAAGGGCCGTTCGACTGACGGTATCGTCAACGAACCAGGACAGCGCCTCTTCGTCCATCCGGGAAGAGGTGATCGAATAGACGAGCGTCGCTTCGCCGCCCACGGTGACCGCGCTCACGGTGGGCTGCTGCAGGTCCGTCGGCAGGTCCGATCTCACCCGGTCGACGGCGTCCTTGGTCTCGATCAGGGCATCCGAAAGATTCTTTTCGAGGACGAACTCGACGGCAATCGTGACCTGGCCGTCCGTGATCGATGTGCGCAGATGCCGCAGGCCGGCCAGTGTCGCCAGGGAATTCTCGACCTTGCGGGCCACTTCGGTTTCGAGCTGCGCCGGGGCGGCACCCGGCTGCGTGAGACTGACGTTGACGGTGGGCAGATCCAGGTCGGGCAGATTCTGGATGGGCAGTTTGTGGAATCCCCAGCAACCGGCCAAGGTCAGCAGCGCAAACAGCAGAATCGCCGGGATGGGATTGCGGATGGACCAGGTGGCGAAGTTCATGGCTTCAGCGGTTTGGGCTGACCTGCGGCGGCGGAGGGCGCAATGTCGGCGCCCAACCGCACGACGTCGCCGTCGTTGAGGAACCCGGCCCCCTGCACGATCACACTATCCGTTGCGGTCACGCCTTGTTCGATTTCAACGTCACTCCCCTGGCGACGTCCGACCGACACGGCGTGCATCTCGACTTTGGGTGTAGCGGTCGCATCGCTCAGCGTTGCGACGTAACTGCGGCCGTCGCGGATGACCACACTCTCGGCCGGTACGACGAGCGCCTGGCTCTCGCTCAGGACGATCTTGCCGCTGGCATACATCCCGGCACGCGCATGGCTACCGGATGTGATGTCGACATACACGATGCCTAAGCGCGATTGCGAATCGAGCGACGGCGCAACCTGGCGGATCTTGCCGGCCGCGCTGCTGCCGTCAGGCAGAGTCAGGGCCACCCGCTGGCCGATCTGAATATGCGCCAACTGAGTTGCGGTGAGCTCGCCGCGCCATTCCAGCCTGTCCTGGCGTATCAACCGGAACAGCTCCTGCGCGGCAGGCACCACGGCGCCGAGTGTTGCGCTGCGTGAGCTGATCGTCCCGTCGTCGGGCGCGACCACGTCGGCATAACGCAATTGCAGCTGTTTCGAAGCCAGGGCCGCCGCTGCCGTTTTGGCGAGCGTCTCGGTCTGCAGGACGTCCTGCGCGCTGATGCTTCCGCTGCTGGTCAGTTTGTCGGCGCGCTTACGATTCGCTTCCGCCTGGTCGTAATTCGCCTGCAACTGGGATTCGTCGGCACGCAGCAGCGATTGATCGAATTGGGCCAGCACCTGGCCTTTTTTCACCCGATCGCCGACGTTCACCCGGACGTCGATCAGTTGATAGCCGCCGATTTGCGTCCCGATGCTGGCTTCCTGCCAGGGGGCCACGGCTCCGGAGGCCTCGAGTACCGTGGGCCAGGTCGCGTGCCGCGGGGTCACGGCAGTGACGGTAAGGGCGGCGGCGGGTGCTGACGCAGTTGTGCTGGCAGACGCCGTACGGTACTTGACCGCTGCGAGTATTCCAACACCTAGCAGCACGAGTACCACTGCAACGGCGATCAATATGCGACGGGAGGGCGTCATAGAAGATGTAGAGGCGTCATTGTAAGCCATTTCGAGCGGGCGCTAGCGCTGCTGGCGCAGCTTGTCGGTGATCTTGCGGAACAACCGCAACAGGGTCTCCTGCTCGTCGCGGTCCAGCATCTTCAGGATGCTACCGGTCAGGCGCAGATGAGCCTCTTCCACCAGGTCGTAGAACTTGCGCCCGTGCTTCGTCAGTTCCACACGCACGACCCGGCGGTCCGTCGCCGTGCGCCCGCGCTGGACAAAGTCCTTCTTCTCCAGCTTGTCCACCACCGAGGTGACGCTGCTGAGCGTCAATTGCAGGGCCCGGGCGATTGCACTCATGGTCATGGCGCCGCCGGTGCCGATGCTCATCAGCACGTGCGCTTCCTGAACGTTCAGGAATTCGCTGGTTTCCGGATTGCACTTGTCCAGGCCATGCAGCCGCTCGCGGATGGCGTGAAAGTGTGCGGACAGCTCGCGGGCCTTGGCTTTGAGTGAAATCATTTCAAAATACGATCATACGATTTTCGAAGTATAGGAGCCGGCCGGGCGAAGTCAATGACGCAGGTCGGCAAACCGCAAGCTATTGCTGAACTAAACGGAACCGTTTAGTATCCGAACCGTCCGAAATCCCGAAGTCTGCAAGGGGGGAGGCACAAGGTGAGTACCGCCGTGATGATCCGCGCCGAAAATCTCACGCGAAAATTCGCTGATTTCGTCGCCGTCGATTCCGTTTCCTTCGCCGTCGGGGCCGGGGAGATCTTCGCCTTCCTCGGCCCCAACGGCGC
>FTJL01004440.1_pt4 | contig 24718 bp, 24 predicted proteins | sample 1658551 | NCBI WGS metagenome assembly FTJL01 (sample SAMEA3914835, study PRJEB12502) | metagenome | biome: forest; material: soil | place: Canada | collected 2011-07-03 | depth 0.3 m
ACGAAGAAGATCATGATCGTCCCGTGCGCCGAGAAGATCTGATCGTAGTGCTCCGGTGGCAGGTATCCGCCGGCGTGAAAGGCGAGGGCCTGCTGCGAGCGCATCATGAGTGCGTCGATGAACCCCCGCAGTAACATGATGGAGGCCAGGAGGCAGTACATGATGCCAATGCGCTTGTGATCGACACTCGTGATCCACTCGCGCCACAGATAAGGGATGTAGCCCTTCCACGCGATCCAGATCAATACGGCGCACATGGAAAGAACGACGAATGCGCCGGCGGCAAGGGGGATCGGTTGGTCGAAGGGGATGGCCTGCCAGGTCAGCTTTCCGAACACATCAGTTCTCCGACAGCGCGCCTGAGCCGCGCTGGCCTGTTTGCGGACCCGCACCGGGGGGTAGCTTCTGCAACACAATGTCCTCGAACAGCCCAGGCTCGACCTGGCGATAAGTGGACGGCTGCACGTTCTGACTTTGCCGCAGCAGGTCCCGGTAGGCGACGGCATCCAGCACCGGGCCTGACGCCCCCGCCTCTGCGGTCCACGCCGCGAACTGCTCGGGCGTGACGGCTTGCGTGTCGAAACTCATGTCGGAGAATCCATCGCCGCTGAAGTGAGCGGACAAGCCGTGGTAAATGCCCGGCATGTCAGCCTGAAGGTTGAGTTGAGTCGCCATGCCGTTCATCGAGTAGATCTCGCTGCCGAGGCGCGGCACGAAAAACACGTTGAACACACTTGCGGAGGTGATCCGCAGGTGCAGTGGTACGCCGGCGGGAACGACCAGCCGATTTACGCTCGCGACGCTCTGTCCGGGATAAATGAACAGCCACTTCCAGTCGAGGGAGACGACCTCGACTTCGAGTGGCTGGGCTGTGGATGGCGGCGCGCGCGCAGGATCTAACTCATGAGATGAGATCCAGGCAATACCGCCGAGGAAGAAGACTACCAGCGCAGGGATCGACCAGACGACCAGCTCGATGCGCCCGGAGTAGGCCCACGTGGGCAGGCGACGAGCACGCGTGTTCGAAGCTCGGTACCACCAGGCAAATATCAGCGTCGCGAGTATCGTCGGTACGACGATGGCTAACATGATCGCCAATGCATCGAGCAGTATCGTGCGCTCGGCCTCGCCGATCGGCCCTGCCGGCGACATAACCGCGAGATGACATCCGCACAGTGTCAGCGCCACGATCGCTGTAGCCAGCGAGGCGGCCGCACGCTTCAGGGCGATGATAGACAGGCTCATCGCAGTGCTCCGAGAGCTCTCGGTAGATTTGCTCGTGCGCGAAGACTATACGCATCGCCTGCAACTTGCCAAACGCTTCGTGGATCGAGACTGCCACGCTACCGACTCCGCCTGTGCTGTCAGGGCATCTCAGCCGGCACCCAACCCCGGGTCGTCCGGTCCGCTGTCACCCCTGTGGCCAGTTTGCCTGTATTCGGTCCAAGGTCCTTTTCGCGCACGACGTCATCCTGGTTGATGATGAACGTCATGACTCCGGAGGATCGGTACGCGGCAGGATAGGCGACGGCCGCGAGGCCATGGCTCGATGTGGACAGTAAGCGGAAATAGTAGCCGTGAAGTGGAGCGGGGTTGCCGTTGCTCTTGGAGTCTGCAAGGACTGCGGCAGTGAGACCGCCCATCGCGTCGGCCGGTCCCCGCTGCTTTGCCGCCGCAAGCAACTCGTGGCAGAGCGCGATGGCCGTAACTTCGTTCTCACCGATCCGCCGGTAGGTGATTTCCTGCCCGCCGGCGTCCGAATCGAATTTCCAGGCGCCGTTTCGTACCACCAGCGGCACCGGGAAAGGCCAGTTCTCAGCGCCGATGTACAGGAGCATATCTCCATGGGCCTCACGCACGAGGCGGTGCATCTCCTGGTATTTCTGAGCGAACTGTTGGCGGTCGCGTTTGTCCTCGAGTTCGTCGTCCGAGCTGACGAGATCGGGGGTCGCTCCGAGGATATTCGTCACCGCACCCTCGTCGTCTTGCTGAACGGCCAGGAAGAGGGCGTGACTCGCTTCTTCGGCGGACTTGAACGTCGGTTGGTTCGATGGCTCAGCTACAGCACAGTGAACGTAGCCGCCTGCAAGCAGTGCACTGATCGCCACTGCGGCGCTTCGGGGCGCACGCAGCGAAGACCTCTCGCTCTGTCTTTTCACGCCGTACATAATTTCTCCTCTTGCGCAGGCATCCGCCTGCTCAGCGTAGATCCTGTGTGATCCTTGCGGATCACCCGTGCGACGCATGCGTCGCACCCTTCGGTCGACTTGCGCCGTATTGACTGGTGCGTGTTCACCTGTGACCTCCTCCACCGCCGTGGAAGCCGCCGCCACCGCCACCACCGCCATGGAAACCGCCGCCGCCTCCAGCGTGGAAGCTCGCCTGTCCGCGGGAGGAGAAGGAGTTCGTGACGCCGCCGTGATTGAACCCGCTGAACGCGCCGGAATGGGTGCCGAGCGGCGCGCCGCCGCCAAATCCGCCGTGTACGGCGCCACCATGATTGAAGTCGGCGCCGCCGATCCCCGGGTGACCCAGGCCTGCATGAGCGATGCCTTCATGGCCGAAAGCCTGCCCGTGATCGAAGCCACCGTGACCGTCAAAGTGTCCGTGCCGATCGAAAGTTGGGCTGTGGGGGTGGTAGTCGTGATGGTCGAACGTCAGACCATGCCCGTGCCAATCGGTCCCCCAGTGATGCCAGCCCCAGCCAAAACCACCGAAGAGCCCGATGCCGAGGCCGAAATAGATTCCGGGCCCGTAGAAGCCTTCCGGCTCGTCCCAGTCCGGGTAGTACGCCAGAGGTGTTCCATAAGCGCTCCAGGGGTCGTACTCGGGTACATAGACGACGTCGGGGCTCGCCGGCTCAATCGCGATCGTTTGTCCTTCGTCCGCGACGTTTTCCTGCGGCGTGCTTTGCAAGTTCCCGGCCTGTTGCGCTCGATGTCGCATCACCTGAACTTCATTGAGGACAGTTTGCGGCTCGTTGACGTAGGCGTCCCCGAGAGCCGAGGTCCATGACAGGTTGCTGTCCATCATCGCCAGCACCGAAGGAAACTGTGTGAGCGCCTTGACGCTTGGATCCCACGGCTGTTGATCGACTGCCTGGGCGAGTGCCGCCCCTTTCAGCCCAGACTGCTGGTTCATCCATCGCTGCGCTTCCACGACTTCGGTCGGGAAGCTCGCGCCGGCAAGGATCTGCGCTACCAGGGGGTCCGGATACAACGCGATGGGGGCGACCAGCTGATTCAACTCGTCAGGTGACAGCTGCGAGGCCGGAGTTGCACCTGCGGAGGACGGGGGCACCGCATCCGCTGCTAGCGGTGTGTCAGATTGAGCCGCCGCAGAGGCGCAGCCGAGCTGCAAGGCACTCAGCAACAGGGTGCCCGAAACGAGAAACGCGACAATCTTCATAAACCTTCCTTTGCTACGGGGGATACAGACTGTCTGCCCGTCGCGAGACAGAGGATCACGCTCAAGGGTTTCGCAGTCGTTACAGGCCTTGTCGCTGCGAATTACGGGTGAAACGTAGTGGCGAGCGCGCGGAAACGTCTGCGCAATCCGGCAGTCGCAGCTTCTCTCCTGCAGTCAGCGTACTTCGGAGAAGCCGTGAAGCTCAAAGATCAAAGCAGGCAGTTGGTGGCGGAGCAGGAACCTGCACCGGGTTCACACCTGGTCACAGCGCGCCGCGGCTATCTGCATCACGGAATCTACGTCGGTAGCGGCAATGTGGTGCATTACGCGGGGCTCGCGCACGGTCTACGCAGAGGTCCGGTGGAACAAGTGCCTCTCGTCAGCTTCGCCCGTGGCCAGCCTGTCTGGGTCAGACCGGTTTCGCAGCGTGATTTCGATCGTCAGGAGGTGATACGCCGGGCGCTCTCCCGTGTGGGGGAGAACTGCTATCGCCTGCTAAGCAACAACTGCGAGCACTTCTGCGAATGGTGTCTGCGTGATGAGCCTCGTAGCTTTCAGATCGAAGCGTGGCGGACACGACCGGTGAGCACCCTGCGCGCGACGATTGCCTTCATCGTGCAGCCGCTAATTACGGCGCCTTGACCCGACAATCATTTAGCGTTGCTTTACCTGACGCCCGTTCTCTGAGCCACGTCCAACGCGAGTCGAGAATTGCATCGACCCAGCGCGGACCACGCCTGCCGGCGCGGCTCACAGACACTTCATTGTGCCTATTGTCGGTCCACCGAACGCAGTGACGCGGATGTCCTGTTGGGGGCGAGGGGGGTAACCTGCTTCAAACAGGAACCACGTGCGTTCCTCGGTCTCGTCGATCCAGGTCTGGATGAGGCTTGCCGTGGCGACGTCGTAGTGTTCCTTCACAAACAAGTGTACCTGCCTTAGTCGCCAGCCCAGAATCTGATTGTCTTCCTTTAGCTCCGTCAACATGTCCTGGGGAGCCACGTAGTCAGCATCGTTGTCCATGACGCGCTGCAGTTGCGCGATGTGGCCAATCGATCGCAACGTCGTCCGGCCGAGCTTGCGAATTCGTTCGGCGATGGGATCGATCATTCCCAGTAACTGCACGGCCTGTGCGGCGAGCATCCTTTGGTAGTCGCGAAAGTGCGGACCGCTCAAGTGCCATTGGAAGTTCTTGGTCTTCAGATACAGCGCCAGCACATCGGCAAGCATGGAATTCATATGCCCCGCGATATCGTACGTCGCCTTTGACCCCAGGTCGCTGCGTCCCGGCGAAGGCGGTTCGCGCCTACGACTCAATTCCGCTCTCTTCGCATCGTGTCCTGCCATGATTGCCTCGCAAGCTGTTATGCGGGACAGTGTCCATGCGGCGAGGTTCCGAGCGATGTCACGGAACCCGGGGCGCATTTCACGTGAAATTCGTGGGTGAGCTAAGGAGACAGAATCTTGACGATCGAAGTCATTCGAGATCAGCGGGCGCTGATGCGGCACGAGATCCGCATCGGCCGACATACATTGACGACCGACCTCGGAGTCGAGGCCGGCGGAGAGGGGTCCGGACCCACGCCCCATGACCTGTACGACGCCGCGCTGGGCGCATGCAAAGCCCTCACGATACTGGTGTACGCCAGACACAAGAAGCTTCCGTTGCAGGGGATTACGGTTTCAGTGGATCGCGACGCAAGCGAGGAGCGGGCCGGCGTCTACCGCCTTACGGCCACACTGTCATTGACGGGCGACTTGAGCGCCGCGCAGCGCGAGGAACTCCTCCGGGTCGCGCACAAGTGCCCTATCCAGAAGCTCATGACAGAGGTCACCACAGAAATTGCGACTCGGTTGGCCTGACAATGTTTCGCGATCTGCGGCGGCTTGAAGCAAGCCGCCGCAGACGCAAGACGGATGGGCCGCAAGGCGCGGATATCAACCGTTGTCCGCGATCTTGGCGCGCGCGATGGCCGCGTCTACCTGCGGTTGCGCGGATCGGACAGCCGTGTTGACGCACTCGCCGTCATCGTGAATGCCTGGATCCGCGGCGGCGCAGGCTTTGATCGCGGCGTCGAACACGCTGTCCCGGAGCAGCGTCACACCGGAATTGGTCGTGAGTGTCACCGGGTCGAACGCTACTCGCGCTGTGGCGGTACTCTCCTTGATGGGCGCAAGGGTTGCGAACTCGCGTCCGACGGTCTTCACCTCTGGAGCAGAGACCGTGACCGGATCGGGGTCCTGCGCATGGGCGCGAGCGCTCATGATCGCGAGGGCTCCGATGGCGAATGCGATCGGTAGGCTTCTGCGCAGCACGTTTGCACGAATCGAAGTGGTCGGGTTATTCATCGTCTGATCTCCTGTAAGTAGCACGGCGGTGCCGTGGGTTGGGTCATCTGTCGGCGGCAGTCAAGTGAGTTTGATCCTGTGGTACTTCGTCGCTCTCCTTTGTGAAGAATCGCGCGAGGAACACGGTGATGAGCACTGCTGCAACGAGGCTGATAAATCTATGAATTTTCATGAGATGTACGCTCTGGTTCAGTTTCCGATGTTTCAATCATTTGCCGCGATAGCGCGGGCCTATGGGAAAAAACGCCCCTCCTCGACGCGAACCAGCCGAGGGGGGGTGGCTGCAGATCGCGTGTGTTGGTGAGGAGGGGCGTAGGCAAGCTTGATCCCGCCTCTTCAGGATCGCTGCAACGGGGCCATGAACTCAGGTCCCACTGGATCCGTTATCGTCTCGCTGAGGATGCGATCGATCTTGGCCAGCGCGTCCGCGTCAAGCGTCCACCCCGCTACGGATACCGTGGGTTGCAGTTGATGGGGACGGCGGCCGCCCCAGAGTGCTGCGCTGATCCCCTGGTCCAGCATCCAGCGCGCGGCCAGATGAATGACGCGCCGGTGAAAGAAGTGCTGGGCCAGTCGATCCAGCTGCTGAACGGCTGTCAGGTACTGTGCGAAGCGAGGAGGCTGGAACTTCGGATCGAGCTGCCGCAGATCATCGCCTCCGAACACGGTATCTTCGCGCATCCTGCCGCTCAGCAGTCCGCGGCACAGCGCTCCATATCCGAGCGTAGCGATACCCGTCCTGTGGCAGTAGGGGAGAATCTCCGCTTCGATGTCTCGCTCGAAGAGATTGTATGGCGCCTGCAGCACGTGCAGGGGTGCGACCTTGCGGAACCGCTCCATCTGCTCGACGGTGAAATTGCTGACGCCAATCGCGCGGATCTTTCCCTGCTGATACAGAGTCCGCATCGCATCCGCCGTTTCCTCGATCGGCACGAGCGGGTCGGGCCAGTGCACCTGATAGAGGTCAATGTAGTCCGTCTGCAGGCGCCGCAGGGAGTCATCGATCTCCTGCAGGATCCGGGCACGCGTAGCATTGCGATAGAGCTTTCCGTCGCGCCACTCCAGGCCCACCTTGGTCGCAATGATGGCCTGCGATCGCAGGCCGCCATCCGCGATTGCCTTACCGACGATCTCCTCGGATACACCCATGCCGTACCCGGGGGCCGTATCGATCAGGTTGATGCCCCGATCCAACGCGGACCAGATGGTGGCGATCGATTCGCGCACATCGGTTCCGCCCCACATCGATCCGCCCATCGCCCAGGTTCCCAGTCCCACGCGCGAGACATGCAGCTGCGTGCCGGGAATGACGAAGGACTCCGGATAGAGGTCGCGTGCAAGTTTCGGCTGTATCATCATCGCAGTGCTCTTGTGTCCTTGATGGTTCGCAGATTGCGTGCTGCCCGTGTCCTGTCGATTGCGGCAGGGACCTGCGAGGATTACGGATGAAATTGAGTTTCTGCGTAAACGACCGGCTTGCTAACGCTCGATGCCGGAACCCGCATCCTGCGAGCACGGACCCGTTTTCGAAGTCACGACACTGAGGCTCCCAACGCGGCCCCGATGCCATAGGTCACCCCGGCAGCGAGGCAGCCGAAGACCAGCTGCCGGAGCGCCGAATACGCCGCACTGCGTCCATTGAAGAGCGAGGTCAACATTCCGGCGGCGCACAGCGCCACCGCGCTCGCCAGAACACTCATGCCGACGGCCCAATGGCTTTTCAACCACAAGAACGGCAGCACTGGGAATATGGCGCCGGCAGAAAACAGGGCGAACGATGTGGTCGCGGCGCTCCAGGGATTACCTCCCAGCTCGGTGGGATCGATCCCCAGCTCTTCCCGGGTCAGGGTGTCCAAGGCGCCTTGTTTGTCCAACATGATCCGCGCGGCAACGTCTTTGGCATCCTCCTTGCGCAGTCCCTTCGCCTGAAAGATCAGCGCGAGCTCATGTTCTTCCGCCGCGGGTGTCTGCTCCAGTTCCTCTGCTTCCTGGGCGATCTGCTTCTGCGCAAGCTCGCGCGCATTGGTCACGGACAGCCATTCTCCGAGCGCCATGGAACACGCGCCCGCCACGAGGCCGGCCAGTCCCGTAACGAGGACCGTCTGATTTGTTACGCCGGCGCCCGCCACGCCCATGAGGAGACAAAAGTTCGACACCAGCCCATCGTTTGCTCCGAGCACGGCCGCACGCAGATTGTTGCCCGAGGCAGCTCGATGCCAGGGTTCGGCGCGTGCTATGTCCGCGCCCGCCATTCCAGCGCGGCGTGGATTTGCTGTTGCAGCCTGTATTACCGCAGCGTGACCGCGCTCCTCGGCGGAAATGGCCTGCGCATCGCTTTGCTCCGAGTATTTGTTGCGGTCGGCAAATTCCGCTGCGGCGATGGTGGGAAGGACGAACCACGGTCCGAATCTTCGCGCGAGCCTCGACAGCAGTCGGGTTCGAAAGCCACGCGCGAAGCGCTCTTCAGGGATTCCCGCTGCCGCGAGCTTGCCGCGCCACAATTGCGCGTGATCCCTTTCCGCCTGCGCGAGCTGCAGAAACAGATCTTTGCGCGAGGGCTCCGGTTCCGCTGCGGCCAGGCCCTCGTAGAGGGCGGCGCTATCGAGCTCGTCGCGCAAATTTTTACGGTATCGCGCCACATCATCCGTCATACGCCTGCGTCTTGAGCTGCGAGGCCGCCCACGGCGGCCCAATCGAGATGGTCGCCACCTTCCTGGGCCAGGAGCCGCAGGAATCGGTCGCGAAGCAGGCTGCCCAGCGGCATGGGTACGTGCAACGCCTCGGCCGCGGCCAGCGTGAGACGGATATCCTTGAATCCGAGCGGTGCCGCGAACGCGGCCGGCTCAAACTTGCGACCGACGATCAGAGCGCCGTAGGTCTTGTAAGCCGGAGCCGGGAAGATTGTAGAGGTGAGGATATCCACGACGGATTGCTGATCGATACCCGCCTTACCGACGAGCGCGAGCGCCTCGCCCAGAGCTTCGATGAGGGATGCGAAGAGAAAGTTTCCGCACAGCTTGACGAGGTTGGCCGCCGCCGGCTCCGTGCCGATTGCCAGCGTCTTCTGTCCGATGGCGTCGAAAAGCGGCTTGCAGGTGGCAAGCGCAGCGGGGTCTCCTGCACTCACGATGAAGAGCTTTCCCGCGGCAGCCATGTCGGGGCGGCCGAATACCGGCGCGGTGACGAAGCGTTGGCCCGCCTCCCGGTGCGCCTGCGCCAGCCTCTTCGAGAGCGTGACGCTGATCGTGCTCATGGAAATATGGATCGCGTCTGTGGGCAGGCTCTCGAGAATGCCACGCTCTGCAAACGTAACATCCGTCACTGCGGAGTCGTCTGCCAGCATCGTAATGACTGCTTCGGCGTCGCAGGCATCGGCGACCGAGGAGGCCTCCCGCGCACCGAGCTGGACGAGCTCGCGACGCTTTTGAACGCTGCGGTTGAACACGGTGACCTCGTGTCCCGCCTTGATCAGATTCGCTGCCATGGCAGAGCCCATGTGGCCCAGCCCAATGAAGCCGGTCTTCATGTCATCAACTCCTTAAGGTGACGGTGGTCTGAATCATTGTGCTGATGCAGCCACCTAATGGGATCGGTCGTGTCCGAGAGTCCACACGTATGTCGCGACCGCAGCTACTTGTTGCGATGAGAGATCCGTACCGCCTTTCGGTGGCATCGCACCCGTATGGTCCTTCGGCTGCGGCACGCCATCGACAATGGTCTTGGTAATAGCAGCGAGGCTGCCATCGCCCCACAACCATTTGCCGGATGTGAGATCAGCTCCCAGCGGGGTGCCTTGGCCGCTCTGTCCGTGACAGCCGGCACAGGCGGCTCCTCCGACTTCTCCCCGATAAATCCGTGCTCCCAGTGCGGCCTGCTGCGCGGTTGCGCCGGCCGGCAGCCGGCGATTGCCCGCGGCATTCGCGCCGGCATCCGGGTGGATGCCCTCGGGCGGAAGCGGGTTGTCGGATCCGGTCATTCCGCCCGAGGCGTTCGATCCGCTATGGGGCGATGCGGCGGCTGAAATTCCCGCCTCTGGGTTACCCTGATAAGTGATCCGCCAGATTCGGCCGTGCGCATCGTCCGAAACGAAGAGGGCGCCGTCGGGCCCGACGGCAACGCCCGAAGGTCGATGGGCAGCTGCGCCCGGGTCCTCCCGCCCTCCGGCGAAACCGTCGGCGAAGACAACATACTTTCCCGACGCCTTCCCGTTGGAGAGCGGCTGGAACACCACGTTATAGCCTTGCTGTGGAAGCGGCGCGCGATTCCACGAGCCATGGAAAGCAATGAACGCGCCGTTGCGATACGCGACGGGAAACTGTGTTGCAGTGTAGAGCGCCAGGTCATTCGGGGCCCAGTGTGCGGGGAACGATGCGATGGGCTGCTGCTTGTCCGCACACGGGCCTACGCTCTTGCCACCATCGCCGCCATACTCGGGCGCCAGCACGAGTTTCCCCTGAACGTCATCGAAGTAGCACTCCGGCCAGCCGTAATCCGCGCCGCGCTCGAGGCGTAACAGCTCCTCTGCCGGAAGGTTGGCTCCCTGCGTCGTCGAGTACAGGCTCGACCAGTTCTGGCCAAGTTGATCGCGGCCATGTTGAGTGGCGAACACGCCATGCCCGCTCGCGTCGATGGCAATCCCGTCGCCGTTGCGAAGTCCCGTGACGAACCGTTCGTTGGGCGAGAAGACCTGGCCGACGCGATTCGCGTCGTAGAGCCAGATACCGGCACGCGTCTCGAGTTCCGTACAGGGTTGCACGCCGGGGGAGTTGGGCATGCGGTTCTCTTTCTGGCAGGAGTTGGTCGCCGAGCCGAGATCCACGTACAGGTTCCCGTCCGCATCGATCGCAAACGGGTGCATGGGATGGTCGCCCGTGAGCGGCAGGCCTGAAACGATCGTCGCCGGCGCACCCTTGGGGTCGATGGAGCCCGGCTGCAGCTCATAGCGGACGATGCGGTCGTTCGTCTCGGCGAACAGGCTGTTCCGATAAAGCGCGATGCCGGTACCGCCGGCATCGCCGGTCTCGACAGTGCCGCCGAAGCGAATGGTGGTATCGGCGTGACCGTCGCCCGTTCTGTCTTGAAGGGCTAGCAGAAATCCGCCAGGAGGTGGCGTGTCGTTGCCATAGTATCTGCCGCTCCACGTGTTCACGTACACGACGCCGTTGGGCGCGACGACCATATGACGGGCGTGCCCCACGTTGTCAGCGAACACGGTGGCGCAGAAGCCCGCCGGTACGGTGATTCCCCCGGTGTCGCGCAAGCAGGTCGAGGCGTGTGGACCCGTAACTTCCGACGCCATGGCCGCAGAGCTGCCTGTGCCCGCAATCAACGCGAGTAGCGCCGCACTCGCGAGCATGCGCGGCACGGTTGAAGAGTAAGTGGTTTGGAACAATGAAACGCTACGATGCATGCGTAGGAACTCCTGCTACAGACGTCTCACAGCGGCCCATCGCGCCCGAATCAGACGTCAGAGACGCGAGCGCCAATGGACCTTGCGGGCAGATTGTCCGGGACACATGTGTCGCAGATTTCCGGGGCACCCGGCGGTGTTACAGATGTAGCCTTCAGGCTCTGGGCCGCCGCCATGCCAAAGCCTGTTCCGACGCAATGAATCCGCTTCTCAAGTCACCTGCGCCACTGCAGTCGCAGAGCGCTGCGGAGGTGCCATAAACTCCGGTCCGATGGGATCGGTGATCGTCTCGCTCAGGATTCGCTCGATACTCTCCAGGGCCGGCGCATCCAGTGACCACCCCGCCACGCCCAGCGCAGCTTGCAACTGATCGGGCTGACGGCCACCCCACAGCGCCACGCCGATGCCTTTGTCCAACATCCAGCGTACGGCCAGTTGCATGACGCGCCGCTGGAAGCGAAGCTGCGCGAGCAGATCGAGCCGCTGAACCGCCGCGATGTATTGGCCAAAGCGGGGTGGCCGGAACTTCGGGTCGAGCCTGCGCAGATCGCCCGGTTCGAATGGGGTGTCCGACCGCATCCGACCGCTGAGCAGCCCGCGACACAGCGCTCCATAGCCAAACGTCGCGATATCGTTGCCGTGTCGATCAGGTTGATTCCTTTGTCCAGCGCCGCGTGGATCGTTGCGATCGATTCGCGTTCGTCGGTTCCGCCCCACATCCATCCGCCCATCGCCCAAGTTCCCAGCGCCACGCGTGATACACGCAACGACGTGCGAGGAATTGCGATGGATTCCGCAGCGATTTTCCGTATAGGAGACTGAACTGACGGCTGCATGGACGGCGTGCTCCTGTAGAGTTGGTGTCTACAAAGTGCGCGCGCTGCATGTCTGCGCAACTACGCCGACGCCGCTAGCTGTTAAGCCTGAAATTCCGCACGTCGATTGCGGGACGGCTCGCAGCATCTGCCTCGCTAAAGATCCCCGCCGGCAAAGGCGATGAACGCCTGCGGTACGGGGCCCAAGGGAAGCCCACGCCGGCTGACTCGCCACAGCGTTCGCTCCATCTTCAGGCCCGGCGAGCGTAGCGTCGCCAGTCGCCCGGTCCGCACGACATCCCGCACGACCAACTCAGACAGACAGGCCACTCCGAACCCCGCACCGACCGTCTGGAGGATCGCCTCAGAGTCATCGAGTCGCAGACGTTCCGTGGGGGAAGGCAACGACAGGGCGGCGAACGAATGCTCGAGGATCTCGCGTGTGCCGGAGCCTGGCTCGCGCATGACCCATTCAAGAGCGGCGAGCTGCTGCCTGCTCAGGTTGCGACGCCGCCGTCCCCAGCGCAGCGCGCTGGTCACGATTGCCATTTGATCCTTCTTCCATGCAGTCACTTCCAACTCGGGGTCGGCGATCGTGCCTTCCACATACGCGATCTCGGCGTCATGGGATTTCACTGCAGCGGCAGCGGCGCCCGCATTCCCGATCGTGAGGCGGACTCTCACCAGGGGATGGTGTGCCGAGAATGAGGCGAGCGCCGGCGCGATCAGATATCGACCCACGGTCGTACTGGCGGCGATGCGCAGCTCACCGCGCAGCTCGATTCCCCGGCCGGCCAGCAAGGAGGGCAGCAGCCTGACGCGCTCCACCAGGTCCGGGGCCTCGGAAAGCAACAGACTGCCGCGCTCTGTCAGCACCATCTTCCCTGCGTCGCGCCGAAACAGCTGCAGCTGCAGGAGCTTCTCCAGCTGCGCAAGAGACATGCTGGTTGCAGATTGCGTCAGATGCAGCGCGCGGGCGGCACGAGTCACCTGCCCGTGCCGCGCGATCGCCAGGAAGACCTCGAGTTGACGCAGGCTGATAGCGGATCGCATGCGTCCATCATATCAATCGAATTGATGGGGCACACAAGAACTATGAGTTGGACTGAGGCGCGGGTCGTGGCAGAGGATGGCTCGCACCCGCAACAGATGGTACCCAAATGCCTGCGTCATCCCGCCTTCACCAACACCAGTTCAGTGAGCTCCTGTCAAGCTTCACACCCAACTGGTTCGCCGTAACGATGGGGACAGGCGTGCTGGCACTGGCGCTCGGCCAGTTGCCCTGGGGCCTTCCGGGCCAAAGCGAAATCGCCGCAGCGCTGTGGCTCCTGAACCTCGCTTTGTTCGGGAGCTTCGCGCTCCTATATGCCGGGCAGTGGTTGTTTCACCCACGCCAGGCGTACGCCGTCTTCGATGATCCGGTGATGTCTATGTTCCTGGGCACCATTCCCATGGGCCTCGCAACCATCGTGAACGGCTTTCTGGTGTTTGGCACAGTGTTGTGGGGTGACGTTGCAGTGCGAATCGCCGCAGCACTTTGGTGGGTCGACGTCGCGCTGGCCGTCGGCTGCGCCTGGGTAGTGCCCTACACGATGTTCACGCGGCAGAAGCACGAACTACCGGCCATGACGGCGGTGTGGCTGCTACCGCTGGTCGCCGCGGAGGTCGCCTCGGCTGCCGGCGGGTTGCTGCTTCGTCATGAGCCCGCCGGCCTCGAGGCGGAGCGCATTCTGGTGGTGAGCTATGGGTTGTGCGGCATGTCCGTCCTGCCTGCACTGGGTGTGCTCGCGATCCTTTTTCTTCGCATGACGCTGCACAAGTTGCCGAAGAGTGAGATGGCCGCGACCAGTTGCCTGTCGCTCGGGCCCATCGGCACGGCAGCCCTGAGTCTTGTGCTGCTGGGTGATCAGGCCGCGAGGGTGCTGACGGGAACCGCGCTCGCCCCCATTGCCGCGCAGTGTCGTGTTTTCGGCCTGCTGTCAGCCCTGATTCTGTGGGGGGGCGGCGCCTGGTGGTTCGGCGTGGCGGCGCTGGTCACGCTTCGATATCTACGCCAGGGGATCACGTTCAACATGGGCTGGTGGGGCTTCACTTTCCCCCTTGGCGTGTATTGCCTTGCGACCCTGGCTCTGGCCCATGAGACCGGCCTGTCATTCCTGCAGACCACCGGATCGGCGCTGGTCATTCTGCTTGTCGGGGTGTGGGTCATCGTCGCCAGGGGGACGTTGCTGTTCCTTTTCGGCAAGGTGCGTTCGACGCCGGTGCGCATGGATTTTGGCCGCGAAGTCGACTCGTCGTACGGCCGCTGATTTCAATCGTAATGCACCGCGCGCGAGCCGCAACAACCGCGAAATGGAATGCCCCCAACCCTTAAGACACATCGGACTGATGGGACCATCGATTGATCCGGCCGCATCGGTTCCGCGCTTCGCACTCGACGGTTTCTTATGAGGAGTAGGAATCATGCGAGCGGACGTCACGGACCGCCCCGCGATCCTGAGCGACAAAGATGATCGCTCGCTCGCTTCGGTATTCAGCGTCTATGTGATGAGCGCCACCGTCTGGTTGTTGTTTGCAACCGGCGTGGGACTGTTGATGGCGTTCAAGTTCGGCGCGCCTGAGTTTGGCAGCGGCGCGTGGCTGACGTTCGGACGGCTGCGCCCGATCCACACCAACGCGACCTTTTACGGATTCGCCAGTATTGCCTTGGTCGGATTGGGTTACTACGTTGCCGCTCGCAGTTGCGGGGTGAAACTCTACAGTGCCGCTCTCGCGTGGACCGGGCTAGTGCTCTTCAACGTGGCGGCGGTCGCTGGCACGGTGGCGCTGGACCTGGGGTTCAACGATGGTGATCTCGAATACCGCGAATGGCTTTGGTGGATTCGCCTGATATTTCTGTCCGCTCTGGTGGTGACGGCATGGAACCTCATCGTCACGGTTTCGCGGCGCAGCGGTAAAGACATCTACCTGGCTAACTGGTACATCATCGGCGGCACGCTGTGGACCTGCATCCTTGCAATTGTGGCTATCTTACCGTGGTATCAATATGGACTCGGTCAGGTGGCCGTGTCCGGCTACTACATGCACAACGCCGTGGGAATGTGGTTCACGCCGCTGGCTCTGGGCGTGATCTATTACACGCTGCCGAAGCTGCTGAACCGGCCGATCTACTCCTACGCGCTGGGCGTGTTCGCATTCTGGACCAACCTGGTGTTCTACCCCATCATCGGCGCGCATCATTTCGAGTTCAGTCCCTTGCCCTGGTGGCTGCAAACGACAGCCATCGTGTTCAGCGTGGCGATGCTGGTACCGGTGTGGGGCGGTAGCAGCAACTTTCTGCTCACCATGCGCGGACGCATGGGCGACATGTTGCAATCATATCCGCTGATGTTCATTTTCGTCGGCGTGATGAGCTACCTGATCGGTTCCACTCAGGGCACGCTCGAGGCATTTCGTTCGCTGCAGCAAGTCTGGCATCTGACCAATTTCACAGTCGGTCATTCCCACCTGACCATGTACGGCATCATCTCGTTTGCGACCTGGGGCGGCATTTACGCACTACTCCCGTTGGCGACCGGCAGGCAAGCCAGCCGACTGGGCATGGCGCTGCACTTCTGGATGGCGCTGGTCGGCTGCTTTATCTACGTCACGTCGCTCTCCATCGGCGGCACCATCCAAGGACTCGACTGGGTGCATGGAGCGCCATTCATCCAGTCGGTGGTCGACATGCAGAGTTACTACGTCTGGCGCGGCGTGGGAGGTTCGCTGATGTTCTTGAGCCACATTGTGTTTGGCTGGAACGTGTGGCGTATGTGCTTTGGGCGTGGCGAGGTGGCCTCTCCACTGGAGTCCCTGCCGAGCGAGGAGGCCGTGGCATGAACAAACTAGCCCTCATTGCGGGCGGCTCGACGTTGGTCTACGCCGGCCTCGCGTGGATGATGGGCGTGTTGCCCGGGATCGAACTGTCAAAAGTTCCGGGGGGCCCTGGTGTCGAACCGCTGACGGCGCTGCAGTCGGAGGGGCGTGATGTGTACGTGGCCAACGGGTGTAGCTATTGTCATACCCAGCAGGTGCGGCCGCTTAATGAGGACAAGGTGTTTGGACGTCCGTCTGCTGCAAGTGATTTCAAGTACCAGACTCCGGAGCTACTTGGGTCGGAACGCACCGGTCCCGACCTTACGAATATCGGCGTGCGCCAGCCGAGTTCAGTCTGGCAGTATATTCATCTGTATAACCCGCGCGCGGTGGTGCCGGAATCGATCATGCCGTCCTTCGGCTGGTTATTCGACGTGGTCGATCAAGCGCCCACGGAGACTGCCGTGCCATTGCCGAAAACCTACGCCCCGGCGCATGGCGCGGTGGTCCCTACGCACAGCGCTCAGGCGTTGATCGCGTATCTGGCCGCGTTGAAACAGCCCGCATTGCGCGGAGCCGAGGTGGCCGGCATCGACCAGGCGACGGCTGACATGGCCCGCGCGAGCCCCGCCCCGAGTGCGACCGCTGTTGCCGCGCCGTCAGGTGCCGCGAGTACGACGGCTGTGCCGTCAGCTGCCGGTGGTTTCGACATGGCGAAGGGCGCCGCATTGTTCACCGCCAATTGCGCGGCCTGCCATCAGGCCAGCGGCGAGGGCTTGCCGGGCGCCTTCCCATCGCTCAAGAACGACGCCGTCGTCAACAAGGACGACGCCACGCGGCACATTCAGGTGGTGTTGCAGGGTCTGCACGACGCTAAGGTGAGCGGCGTGGTCTACAGTAGTGCCATGCCGCCATTCGCCGGCATGCTCAACGACGCTGACGTTGCCGCCATTGTTGATTACGAGCGCAGCTCATGGGGCAACCACGGCAAGCCGATAGACGCCGCGCAAGTAGCGGCTGAAAGGGCAAAAGCAAAATGAAATCGGAGTCATTGAAATGGCTGTTGACGAGCCGGAGAGTGCGATGCATCACCATCTGATCGGTCCGTATTGGGGAAACGTCATTATCATCGGAATCGCCGGCGCGATTACCGTGGCCTGCTTTGTGGCAATGTTCCGGATGCTGCTCCACCCGGGCGAAACGGACCCACGTCATCCAAAATACACGGTACTGCGCCATGACCGCTGAACCAGGGGGGATCGTCGGCCCACCCCACGTCAGGGTCTATTTGGATAACGATCCGCAACCGATCATCGATCGTGAGCTGCCGACCGCTATCGAGCTCGATACTCTGAATTTGGCGGACGGCGCGCATCGCCTGGTGATTCGCGCCGAGGGGCAGAACGGGCAAGAGGGCGTGGAAGAAATTCCGTTCGTGGTACACAACGGGCCGGGCATCATCGTCTCGGGCCTGCGCCCCAACTCGATACGTGGCGGCAAGGTGCGCTTAACGGTGGATGCGTTCAGTACCGATGATCCGTTCGACCCGCGCCGTGCGGAGGCACGCTCGCAGATCCCGGTCTGGGTGTGGGTAATGTCGCTGTTCGTCGTATCCTGGGCCGTGTGGTATGCGGCCCGCATGTGGGACGTGCCCGCAGCATACGCACACACTCCGACGTTTAGTCGCGAAGCGGCCTCGCAGGCGTCGCCAGAAAAGTAGCAGCTATGCGGCGTGGCGGTGCTGCGCTCTCGGCAGCCTCCCGTGAGGCCGCCGCTGTGTTACGAATGAAATGCTCCCGAATCGCTGCGAAATGGCGGCGGAATGCCCAGACACGACGCTACCGCTAACGCCACTGGCCGGCAATTGCCGCGGTGGTCACACAGCTTGGCGGAATTGCGTTCCATGTTGACGACAGTCAAGACCCTACCCGCGACGGTAAAGATTCTACCCGCGAACACTCCGATCGGCGGTGAGACGATTCATTTGCGCGGCGGTTTGCGAGCCTTGCGTCGGCGCTATGTTCTCGTGTCTTCCGCGGTTGCGATGCTGGTGCTTGCGGTTGCGGCAGGCGTTTACTACTGGAGGATAGGGCGATTCAGAGTCGCCACGGATGATGCCTACGTGCAGGCGGACTCGACGATCGTCGCTTCAAGGGTATCCGGTTACGTCTCCGCTGTGCTGGTGGACGATGACCAGAACGTGCGGGCGGGTCAAGTGCTGGCCCGAATCGACGACAGGGATTTTCGTGCAACGCTGGATCAGGCACGGGCTAACGTGGAAGCCAGCGAGGCCGAGGTGCAGGACCTTCAGGCGCAGCTTGCCGAGCAGGACACGTTGGTCACGAAAGCTCGCGCGAGTGTCGCCGCGACCCGCGCGTCGCTGGATCTCGCAATCCTCAATCGAGCCCGCTACCGGAGGGTCGCGGCGATCGGTTTCGGATCGCAGCAGCAGTCTCAGGAAGCTGATGCGCAGGCACGCGAGCGCACCGCTGATCTTGCCAGAGACCAGGCAACGCTCGCCTCGACGCATGGACAGCTTCGCGTGCTCGACGCGAAGCTGGCTCAGGCCCAGGCGCTTCACGATCGCGCGCTCGCGCTGCAGCGCAGTGCGGCCCTGCAGCTCAATTACGCGACCGTTGTTGCACCCATCGATGGCACAGTCGCCGCACGTACGGTGCGGCTGGGCCAATACGTCCAGGCGGGCACTCAGCTGACGGCGCTGGTTCCGCTGCGGGAGATCTACATCATCGCCAACTTCAAGGAGACCCAATTGACTCACGTCTCCGCGGGCGAACCTGTGCGAGTGCGTGTGGACACTTTTCCCGGCGCAGATCTGCGCGGCTACGTTGATAGTCTCGCACCGGCCAGTGGACTGGAGTTCAGCCTGCTGCCGCCGGACAACGCCACCGGAAACTTCACGAAGATCGTACAGCGGATTCCCGTGAAGATTCGGCTCGATACTCACCAACCCCTGTCAGGGCAGCTCCGTCCCGGAATGTCTGTCGAGGCCACCATAGATACCCGGAACGGGAAGATGCCACTGACGGCGAGGCCGGCGGTGGCGGTCACTCACCGATAGCCGCCGGCGCCACATGTCAACTCCCTCGGATCTCACTCTGCCCGCCGACGCTGCCGGTTCCGTGGCGTCAGTGCCCAGGCGCGACATGCGACCTGCGCCAGTTGCCGAGGAGAGCGTGTCGTTCAAGACCTGGATCGCGGTGATCGGCGCCACGCTCGGCGCATTTCTAGCCATTCTCAATATACAGGTGGTGGGAGCCTCGCTCGCGGATATCCAGGGCGGAATCGGCGCTGGTATCGATGACGGGGGCTGGATCACGACGTCCTACCTTATCGCGGAGATCATCGTCATTCCGTTGAGTGGGTGGCTCGCGAGTGTCTTCTCGCTGCGCACGTACCTGCTGACGAACACGATCTTGTTCCTGGCATTGACCGCGGCCTGCTCGCTCGCGCACACGCTGGGCCAGATGATCGTCATCCGAGCCGCCCAGGGGTTCGCTGGTGGCGTGCTGATCCCGCTCGCCTTTACCATCATCATGACGCGGCTCCCCCGATCCAAACAGGCCATCGGCCTCGCCATCTATTCTGTCGCCGTGGTCTTCGGGCCATCGATCGGTCCGGTGATCGGTGGCTATGTCAGTGACAACTACGGGTGGCAAGCGATCTTCTTTCTGAGCCTGCCGCCGGGTCTGGCGATGATAGCGATGCTCTGGTACGCGCTCGAGCGCGCGCCGCGCCAACTTCATCTGCTGCGCGAGGGCGACTGGTTGGGCGTCCTGACCATGGCGCTCGGTCTGGGCTGTCTGGAAACCGTTCTCGAGGAGGGGGAAAAAGACGATTGGTTCGGCTCGCCCTTCATCACCCGGCTGGCGGTGGTCGCCGTATTGAGTCTCGGAATCTTCATCTACGTGGAGCTCAAGCGTTCGGCTCCGCTGGTGCACCTGCGTCTGCTGGCCCGCCGCAATTTCGGCTTCGGCACCTGCGCGAATTTCATTTTCGGATTTTCCATGTTCGGCTGGATCTATCTCATTCCGCAGTACTTGTCGCGCATGCAGGGCTACAGCTCGCAGGAGATTGGCGGCGTGATGTTCTGGCTGGGCCTGCCGCAATTGCTGTTCATTCCGTTCATCCCACGAATCATGCGTCACGTCGACGCCCGTCGCCTGGCTGCAGTCGGTTTCGCACTGTTCATGGCCGGCAGCCTGCTGGCCGCGCCCCTGTCGAATGACTTCTCGGGGCCCCAGTTTCTGGCCTCCAGCCTGACCCGCGCCCTGGCTCAGACCCTGGCGATGGCGCCCCTTGCCGCGATTGCCATCGCCGGCATCGAGCCCGAATACGCCGCTTCGGCCTCGGCGCTGTTCAATGCCATGCGCAACCTGGGCGGGGCCGTCGGGATTGCCATGTTGCAGACGTTTGTGACCAAGCGCGAGCAATTCCACTCGAATGTGTTGTCCTCGCAGGTGAGTCTCCTCGATGACAGCACACGGCAGCGACTCCATCATCTCGAAGGCTATTTTACCGCGCACGGTGGCAGCGACGCCGGCGCCGCGTATCGGGAGGCTGTTGTGGCGGTCGGTCGCGGAATTCGACATCAGGCATTCATGCTGGGATTCAGTGACACGATCATCATGCAATCCGCGGTGCTCGGTATTGGACTGGTGGCCGTGCTCTTCCTCCGGAAAGCCTCCGGACTCTCCTCTGGAGGGTCAGTCCATTGAGCACCCTGTCGAAGAAGGCCTGGCATCGGCAATGCCTCGCCACACGGTGTCTACTGCTCACAGCCTCACTCGGTGCACTAGTGGGCGCCGGCTGCACATCCACTGCCCGGTTCGCACGACCGGCAGCACCGCCGCAAACGACTTACCTCCGGGAGCAGGCCGCCACCGGAATCGTGTCTGCGCAGACAACGGGTGAAGACCGTCAGCACGTATCGTTGGGCAAGGCAGTGCCGGATGCGTGGTGGACTCTGCTCGACTCAGACCAGATCAACCGGCTGGTCGCTCAGGCCCTGGAGAGCAATCAGTCCATCGCCAGCGCGAGCGCGCATCTCAGTGCCGCCCGTGAGCGGATACGGGCGGCAAGCGGTGCCCGGTATCCTCAGGTGGACGCAGCGACCTTGGCGCAACGAACCCGATTCGGCTCGACGGTGCTAGGCCCTTTAGCCAAGGATTTTCCGGTGTTCTCTGCGTATGGGGCAGGCGCGGAAGTCAGCTATGACGTCGATATATTTGGGGGTACGCGATGGCGTATCGAACATGCGGCCGCCATGGCGCAATACGAGACTGAACAACTTCACGCCGTCCAGCTCAGCGTCAGCGGTAATGTCGTCATTCAGGCGCTGCAGATTGCCTCGTTGCGCGCACAGATCCATGTCGCAGAGGGAGTCGTCGCTGACGACGATAGAATGTTGACCCTCATCCGTGGAGCGCATGACGCGGGCGCGGTGTCCGGAGTAGACGTGCTCAGCGCACAGAGCCAGGCCGATCACGATCGTACTGTGCTGCCCGCGCTCCGGCAGCAACTCAGCCTTTCACAGGATGTCCTGGCCAGTCTGTCCGCCGTGGCACCGTCCGACTGGACGCCGCTCGAAATCGATCTGGACACGCTCCGGCTTCCGCAGGACGTGCCCGTTGCGCTTCCGTCAGAACTCGTCCGTCGCCGGCCGGACATCGGAACGGCCGAATCCCAGCTGCGTGCGGCAAGTGCCGATGTCGGTATCGCCACCGCGGACCTCTACCCACACATTACCCTGAGCGCCGCGATTGGCGGGGAAGGCTTGATCGCGGGTGGGGCGTTTGAACCCGCATGGAATCTGCTGGGAGGGATCACAGCGCCGCTCTTCCATGGCGGCACCCTGACTGCAAGACGTCGAGCGGCGCAGGATGATTACAACGCTGCCTTTGCCGCATACCGCCAAACCGTGCTTGAAGCATTCAGTCAGGTCAGCTCCACTTTGCACGCGCTGGGAAACGACGCCGACGAGCTGAGTGCACAGGACCGCGCGCTGGACTCCGCTAATACATCGCTGTCCGACACCCGGCAGGCCTATGCGGCGGGTAATGCCGGATACGTGCAGGTCCTGGATGCGCAGCGCTTGCATGAGCAGGCGCAACTCGGGCAGGTGCAGGCCCGTAGTCAACGGTACATCGATACGGTGAAGCTGCTTCTTGCGAGTGGAGGAGGACTCAACGGCGCGCAAGCGCAGTAGCTCGGCCGGAAGTCTGTAATTGCCACTGGCCTTCACCCAGCAGATCGAGCACCTGTGCATGCAGGCCCAGCAAGCTGCTTCTGTGGCCGACGGAGACCAGCGTTGTGCCCGGTAATGAGTCGCGCAACAGTCGATACATCGCATGCTCCAGTCCCTCGTCCAGCGCAGAGCTGGCTTCATCGAGGAACACGAGCACCGGACGGTTCAACAACACCCGGCCGATCGCCAATCGCTGCTGCTCACCCAGTGACAGTATCCGCGTCCAGTCCTCTTCGTCGTCCAGGCGCTCGATCAGATGCCCAAGATGGCAGCGACGCAGTGTCGCAGCAGCCAGATCGGTGCACTGCGCCAGGGTACTCGGATAGTACAAAGACAGGCGCAGCGTACCCAGCGGCAGATAGGGCTTTTGCGGCACGAACAGTGCTTGCCGGTCGACCGGTCGAACGATCGTGCCGTCAACGTAGGGCCATAGTCCCGCTATCGCACGCAGCAAGGTGGTTTTGCCGACACCGGATTGACCGCGAATGAGCAGTGACGAGCCCGGCGGCAGCTCCAGACTCAGATCATTTACCACAGCGCGGTTGGCCGGAGTCCGGACTGTCAGTGAGCGCACCGCAATTCGCTCCGCATCGGGCTCGGTGCGGACGCTGCCGAGCTGTTCGGCGGACTCCGTCAAGTCAAGAAAGCCGGACAGCCGGTTGACTATCGCCCGGTACCCGGCGAAATCGTCATAGGAAGTACGGAAGAACGACAGCGCGCTCTCAACCTGGCCAAACGACTGCGCGGTCTGCATCACATCCCCCAGGGTAATCTGCCTGCTCAGCAGTCGCGGCGCCTGAACGATGAATGGAAATACCACGGCGGCCTGGCTGACCGCAAAGTTGAAGCCTTGAAACTTGAGCGAGCGGAACAGGATGGCCCACATATTGTGGATCACCCGGCCGAAGCGCGTGACGAGGTTGTCGCGCTCAACCGCCTCCCCCCGATAGAACGCAATGCTTTCGCCGTATTCCCTGAGCCGGATCAGTGCATAACGAAAATTGGCGCTGAATTGCTCGTTCAGGAAATTCAAGCGGATCAGCGGGCGACCGATCCGCACCGCGAATACCGTCGAGATGAGGACGTACAGGTACACCATGAAGACCATCGCCCGCGGAATGTTCCAGCCAAACAACACCAGGGTCCCGGAGAGGCCCCACAGAATGATGCTGAACGACACCAGCGACACGACGGAATCCAGCAAGCCCATCGACAGCGCCAGCGAGCTGCCGACGAAGCTGTCGACATCCTGCTGAATGCGCTGATCCGGATTGTCGACGCCTTGCGGCAGGTACTGGCTGCGGTAGTAGCTTTGCTTGCGCAGCCAGCGCTCCAGCAGCGCGTTCGTCAACCAGACGCGCCAGCGGATCAGAAAAGCCTGGCGCAGGTAGAAGCCCAGCAGCGCGCGTACCACGTAGACGGCCGCCAGCGTCGCGAAGACGAACAACATGAACCAGAAAGCCTTGGCATCCAGGTTCTGCATGGCGCTGTAAAAGCCGTTGTTCCAAAACGAAAACAGGATGCTCAGGCGTACCGAAAACAGCGTCATGAGAACGATCAGGGCCAGCCAGGCCAGAGGGACCGCGCTGCGGGAAGGGTTGAAGTATGCCCCTGAAATACGTCTGACCTGGCGCCCCCACCCGCTCAGGTGGGCAAGACCATACACCGTGAGGGCCAATCCGCTCGAGCTGATGACAAACGCCTCGCCCAACCAGATCAGGCTGGTGCGCAGTTGATCGTTCCAATTCACTTACGGGTCCTTCGCAGGGCGTGCGATTCGCCGCGCGATGGTGGCGAACCTGCACATCTGTGCGGGTAGAGCAGGGCGAGCGGTCAGGGCGGGGTGGCGCCACCCACTCATCGAACGATGTAGCCGCGACCCTCCAGACAGGCCGACATCGCGCGCCGATAATCCGAAGCCTTATTGTCGAGCGCCGCGGCCTGCGCATTGGCCTGTGCTTGGAGGCGATCGGTCTGCGCACCGCGCTCGAGGTCGACGACACCACCGATCGCGGCGCCCGCCAGTGCGCCAAACAAAGTGCCGGTTCCTGCGTGCCAAGGGTTGGACACCGCTGCGCCGACCACAGCGCCGCTCACCGCTCCAACGGCCACACCGGTTCCCGGGGGCGCTCCGCCCCCGAGAAACTGTACCCGCTGCTGTGGCGCCACGTTCGGCAGACTCGGATCAAAACCCGAGCTGCGCACCGCCGCCGTGTTGCATTCAAACCTGTCACGATCCTGCCGCTCGGGCGATAGAGCCGGATGACCCTGTGCCGGATAAAAGTAGACATTGGTATCCGGCGGCGGTCGCTGTGGCACGGCAACCTGCCGCGGCGGCTCGGTGACACAGCCGCCGAGAGTGACTATCCCGAGCAGGGTCACCCAGACAAATGACTGTTCCGCAACACGCCTCATCATGAACCGTGCGGGAAGTTCGCGTCGATGGTCTTGCCGTCGGGCATCTGACACTGCCCCGTGCCGCCGCCGTCCATGCCGTCCGAGGGATGCACCAGCTGAAACATACAGCGCATGTGCTTGCCGTCGGGTGAAGCCAGGTTGGCCACCACCTTGCCGCTGTAATGCGTCACGAATTCCGGCCCGGCATTCCAGTAGCCC